>Ga0209064_1000778_pt1 | contig 65605 bp, 51 predicted proteins | sample Inofromicrocosms_FD_187498 | JGI IMG/M metagenome (GOLD analysis project Ga0209064, IMG submission 187498) | Mouse cecum microbial communities from Vienna, Austria - Inoculum for glucosamine and mucus D2O microcosms (SPAdes) (version 2) | ecosystem: Host-associated > Mammals > Digestive system >...
TACCACAAAAGTAAAAACTAAGTATAATATAAATCAAATATAAGTTAAATTTGTCTTCTATAAAAAGTGGGAACAATTAAGCATTCACAAGGGTTGGAGAAGAATTTACATGGCTAAAGACGGGAAAGAGCTTAGTCTCCACGGATGTGTAATCGACTTTCGTCGGGGTTCGGCTTTACGCTAGGCTTCAAGCCGAACCCCGACGAAACACAACTTAAAACTAAGAAAAGTTGATATAGAACTCAAAGGGAGGTAAAACCAAAGTCAACCTAAAACAGTAATAGGCAAGCGTAGTCAACAAAAAACAGTTTTTAAACCAAAGAAGAGTCAACCAATTTCAGGAAAGGACACTCTCGTTAGGATACTTATCTGGATGAATTTTTGTAACTTTCTTTTGAGAAATTGCTCTTAAATATAAATCGTTAAATTTGGAATGACTTGCGCCATTAGCGACCACACTCAAAAATCACAGGCTTAAGTCTATCTCACATTAGAGTCCCCGTTGATTAGCCAGAGAATCCATTTTTCCAACATATTTGATAAGGTGTATCCAAAATAACCATTAAAACCGCTTCAAAAAATATCTTTTACTGGAGATTCTCTGGATTCTCGTGAATATTTCACGCCCCTTTCTCCTAAAATGTCTCGGAAAAGTATTTTGACAAACTCTTGATGAGAAGGATCGAGTAGAAATAGATCACAAGGAATAAATATTTTCTATTCCTTCCCACTCATCATTGAGAAATAACTCGCAAACAATTTTTTTATTTTTGATTTTGCAACCGGATCGAGGCGCGTAATAGGCATCTCCCCTCTAACAAAATGTCCAATAATTTCCTTAATCCATTTTGACAAAAAGGCTCTACGATACTTGTTGTCCAACCTATCTAAATTCCACTTATAGGTTCCGTACTGCAGAATCGGCATAAGCTGCAATAGATGTCCAAACCTCTTTTTATCAGACCTCACAAATCTGTAAATCTCATCCCATTCTTCACAAACACAAAAAACTTTGTTCTTATTGTTTACTGAACTGTTTTGATTATCAATGCGGTAGTGAAGCAAAGGTTTGTCGCTCATATAAAAACGTTCGCAAGATGCATAACATTTGAACGCAAATGAGGTATCTTGATAACTAGCTCCTGGAGTGGGTAAAAATCGGATTTGATTTCTCTCTAACCATTCGCGTCTATAGATAGAGCACCAAATAGCTGGCGCTTGCCAGAAAGCGGCAGTATTAACGTTAGGATTATGCACTGAGTTCTTTGGTACCCAATCATTTAGTACGGGAGTATCCCTCACTCCCTCTCTTTCATAATAGCAGCATCTCGAAATATCCAGATTATATTTCACGGCATTATCATACAATTCCTGAAACATATTCGATTCAACAAAATCGTCGCTTTCGACTATGCCTAAGTACTCCCCGCTAGCAAGCTCCAGCCCTTTGTTCATTGAATCCCCATAACCTGAATTTTTTTTGTTTATTACTCTAATCCTAATATCGTGTTTGGCGAACTCTTCTAATAGAGAGGGTGTTGCATCAGTAGAACCGTCATTTATACAGATGATTTCTATATCTTTTATTGTTTGATTCAAAAGACTGTTCACGCACTCTTGCACGTATTTTTCAACATTAAAACACGGAACCAGAATTGAGATTTTAGGATTAGAAGAAAATTTTTGGGCTGTCATTTTATATTTGATAATATTTAATCTTAACCGAAATAATTTTTACACACACTTTCCGGTTTCTCGTCCATTACTACGTTTCCATGTTCGAGCCATATTACCCGGGTGCAACATTTTTCTATTAATTGTCTAGAATGAGAAGCAAGAACTAGGATATTGGCTTTAGCTATCAGACCATTTAACCGCTCTTCAGCTCTTTCTTGAAACTCTTTATCTCCTACAGATAGCCACTCATCCATAAGAAGTATTTCAGGCGTAACCATTGTAGAGACAGCAAAGGCTAATCTCATGTGCATACCTGTTGAATAAGTTCTTAAAGGCATATCGATAAACTCGCCCAACTGGGTAAATTCGATAATATTATCCATTTCTTCTAAAACTTGTTTTCGAGGCAATCCAAGAAGTGCGGCCCGAATAAATATATTTTCTCTACCTGTTGACTCTGGGTCGATCCCCAAAGAGATGTCTATTAATGAAGTGACTCTTCCATTAATTAGTGCATTCCCAGAAGTAGGCACATAAACGCCTCCCAAAACTCTCAGAAGAGTACTTTTACCTGCTCCGTTATGACCAATTAAACCTATTCGCTCATGAGGGTCTATTTTAAGATTAAGTTGATTCAACGAACGAACAATCGTCTTTCCGCTTTCTGTTAACCCAATTCGTCCACCGGTAGCAGCGCCTAAAATTTTTTTCTTTAAGGATCTTCCTTGTGAATTAAAAATAGGAATATCTACGGAAACATTTTTAAGTTGAATATTTGTCATAGCCTATAACCAATATACAATACGATTTCTATACTTATCAAATAAGAACATAGTGGCAAGCCAGCCAAACAATGCTAAAAAAGTACAGAAGAGAAAATTTTGTAAAGTAGGCATCTGATCCATTAAAGGAGCTCTAACCACTTCCAACAGGTGATAGACTGGATTTGGCCCTAGTATCATTGCGCTGGTCCTTTCAGGTAACAAGGAAGGCATCCAAATAATCGGGGTAACATAAAAACAAACTTGCAGCAGGCTGATAACAATCTGCGCCATATCTCTGTAACGGGCACAAATTATTCCGATCAACAGTGAGATCCAAGTAATGTTCACAACTAGCAGGATCATTCCTGGGAAAAAGAATAGTCCATTTAGCCCCACAGGGCGTTGGACGATGAGCAACACAATGGGAATAAGAATTAGGTTGTGACAAAAAATATAAATATTCCTTGTCACCATCCTAAGAACGTAAATAAACAGAGGGAGAGGGAGTTGTTTTATAACTGCTTCTGAACTTGGGAAAACCTGGGTAGCCTCTGTAAGACATTGGGAGATAAACCCCCAGATGATTAGGCCGCAAGCAAGAAAAGGCAAGAATTCTTGAATGGGAGACTTAAAAATCCCACCAAAAATTACCCCAATGCAACCAAGCATAACTGCTGTTGAAATGGAAATCCAGAAAGGTCCAAGTGTTGATCTTCTATATCGCTGTCTGATATCCGTCCATGCTAAAAAAACTGCTAACCCAAAACATTTAAACCCTTTAATGATATCTTTAAGGCCTGAATTACTCACTCTGCTTACCCTAGTGGAAGGAAGTTCATCTACGTGAATTAAAAATATTTCTCGAATTGCGAGATTATATAACCCCAATAAAAAGATTAAATTATTTATGTTTCTTCCTCTTCAATACCTTTCTACCAATACTTATGATGACTTTCCTTCGAAAGGTGTTATTTGGGAAAAAAGAATTAATAATCGATTTAAGTTGTAGAAATCTCGCAAAATCTTGCGAAGTTTGCTCGTTTTGTCCTTGTACTACCGAGCTATTAGGAAAAAGAAAACCATAGTTCCCTTCATATATCTGCTTAAGGGAGTCACTAGCGTAACCTAAAGGCAAATTAAAGTTCCTAATAATCTTACTACACTCGTAGACGACCAAAGCCTTCTCATAGTTTTGGGAATAGCGATAAGCAAACCAAAAAAACTCTTCAAGCAACCGAAATACTGTTGGATATCTAGTCTGCAATTCACCTCGAGCTTCCCAAAATCGGAAAATATGCTCTGCAATATAGAGATGTTGAATCGCAATACCTTCTGCTCTTTCGAACGTTTGAGACATAACAGAAACAGGCCTGCGGATATATTTATAAACAGGAGTTGAGAGGAAACTTATTGTGAGGCACTGCGAAAAATAAACCCAATGAAAGTAGGCATCTTCATAATTCAATCCTTCTGGATATCTTAAAGCAAGATTTCTTATTTTTTCAGTTTTAAACAAGACACCGCATGAAGAAGCATGAAAATTGAATAATAGATCATCTGTGACTTTTTTATGCGCATTGAACTTGATTTTATAGTAGCTATCGTCCGAATCTTTTAATTCACTGTGGGCTTCATACTCTACTACAATGGAACCCACCACGCCGTCTGAGCCATCAATTTTGATTTTTTTTATCATTCTAGTAATTGCATTAGGAACAAGTTCGTCGTCACTGTCGACAAAAACTACGTATTCTCCCGAAGCATGGTCTAACCCAAAGTTTCTCGTGGCGGATCGACCTGTATTAATAGTCTTTTCAAAAACTTTTACCCGAGGCTCTTGTTTTGAAAGTTTTGTGGCTAGAATTGCACTCGAATCGGTGGATCCGTCATCTATCAAAAGAATCTCCAGATTTTGATAAGACTGAGAAGCAATACTTTGTACGCAAGCTTCCAAGTATGCTGAACTATTATAGACGGGAACAATCACTGACACCTTCTCTTTAAAAAATCCCTTATCTTGATGTTGTATCACTATATTCTTCATTCATATCCTCTAAAGATAGATCGCAATAATTGTAAAAATAGATTTTTTTAACTGTGGCCTAATGTTGCCTACTATACTCAGTGTCATTTGAAGATTCAGATTTTACTAGCAATCAAACTTCTAAAGTTGAATTAGAATGAGCAGACTGTCCTCAGGCTCGGCTGAAGAGCGTACTCTCTTATCTTCCTGAAATCATTCCTCAAGATAGAGAAGGTCAAAAGGAATCGGACACATTTCAGTGACCCTCAAGGTATAGCAAAGTAGAGATTAGCCTCAGAGCTTAAGTGATTGTCCGAACTAAAAAATCATCCCGTCTTTTGCTTAGAAAGAGTACTTATAAATTTTTCTCTTAAAACAACTAAGGTTAAAGGACCAATTACTCCTACAAGCAAATAAAAAAACTGGAAGCCCACATGAGGCCCGTATATATACCAGGCTGAAGAAAAAAATAATGTCTCATTAAAACCTGTAAAAAGTCCAAAATTTGTTTTCAATAAATAAAAAACTAGATTTATCACATTAAAACAAAAAAGGTGCAAACAAAGAATCTGAAGGGTATTGTTCGAAATGAGGTTTAAAATAGGCTGAGACTCCCAATTTTTAGCAATTAATTTAGAGATATATAGATAAAAGAAAATACCGGTAAATGAAGTAAGATAGGGTAGAATTATCTTCAGAAATTCCCATCCACTTAACTCTGAGAGCGGGAAAGGAAATCTTGCCATAAAGGCAAGACTAGGAAAACTCAAAGCAGATGGAGAAAAGAAGAGCAATAAAACAATATTGGTACCAATACTTAAAATTGCCATCATTCCATAGTCTTTTTCTTTAAGTAGATTCCGTGCATCAAGTTTCCTTAAGATACATCCTAAATGAAAAAATGGAAGAAAAAAAGCTATCTTTAACATCAACAAAAACCAAGGATTTTGGTTAAATCCTTTCAACGCAGAATATATACTTCCCATTCCAACGATAAGAAGGCATAGAAAGAGAATAAAGGACGATCTTAGGCCTTCAGAAACATGAACCTTTGTTAACAAGGTGTAGGAGAGAATAGTACCAAGAAGGGCGACTAAAAACCATGATGGACTGACTAGATCGCTTGAGACTCCAGATGAAAAAGGAAATTCTATTAATAACTTATAAAAGAACGGAAGTATCCCATTAAATGACAAGAAAAAGTTGGTCCCCCATAATTGTTGAGTTACAAAAAAAATGGGAATAAGCCACAAAAGAGAAATTAATATGTTATAGAGATAGTAAGGAACCAAGAGGCGCTTAAGCTTTTTCAAGCAAAACCTTTTAGTTTCATTAGAAGTAATGGGAACCTTATAAAAATAGCCACTAATAAAGATGAAGGCTGGCATAAAGAAAGAATCGTAAGGGAAAATCTTGTTAAGCAGATTAATCGGTCCTCCGGCGTGCGCATCTACCACAAAAAGAATACAAACAGCAGAGAGAACCATGAAGTCCTTATTATCTTTTTTAAATTTCTGGCTTAATTGGCTCATCGAATTCGTTAGCTTACGTTGTTATTTAGAAGAAAAATCAGTTTATCAGAAACATAGTTTGTCGAATTCTTTCTCGAGAGGGTGAAAGAAAAAAGAACATATGAGAAAAAAAGAGACCTTATCTGGAGCATTCCCTGGAAGTACAAAAATAGCTGTCTGACACCGTAAACACAAAACCCTCTCTCCACAGTAATATTAATTACACAGCTTTTTCCTCTCCTTATCTGACTCAAACTTTAATCGATTCTTAACATCGCAATCTTTAGGCACTAGCCGATTATTAATAGTAAAGAAAATTAAAAATATTAAAATTGGTTCAGACGCAATACAGGGAAGTGAATACCGCGTATCACCATTTACAGGAGAAAGTATATTTATAAAAAACGTCAAAAGAAACGGTAAAGCTAATATAAGTGTTGCCCTGTTTTGACCTTTAATCATCAGAGCAATTACAAAGAAGTAAAGTATCCAGGTTGAATAAGCAGGCGTCATCAGAGCAGAAAAAGGAAAAGTAAAAGCCCAAAATTCAACCCAATATTCAAATGGAATTCTATAGTTATTTGCAAAAAAGTAATTAATTTTATCCGGTATGGAAAATGAGTTAGTGTTTTTAGAAAGACTTTCAAAAGAGTTGTTGTAGTTAAATACTACAGGCATGACTGAACTCATTCTATTAGGATAGAAATATAGATAAGTTTGGGCTAACACTCCTTCCAAGCAGGATTTTTTATATTTAGTACAAAAATAATAAAAAGAATTGAGATGCTCCTGGGAGATAGGTAACTTAATGAAGCTTTTGATATTATCAGAAATCTCTGGTTGAAAATTTTCAGTTACCTCTGTAACCGAAGAAAAAAAACTCTTACCCTTTTCATTATCAAAGAAATTATTCTGTATTTTTTCTTTCTTCATTATCCAGGCTAAAGTTTGAGAAGGAAGAGCTAATTTCTCAACTACACTTCCTTTTGAAATGTTAAATGTTGTTAAAAAAATATTTTTATACCCAACCTGAAATGCGATAAGCAAGACAACCAAAATTAAAATTGGTTTGCTAGCTTTATTTAGATGCCAAAAATAGATTAAAAGACAAACAAGACTGGGAAGAATTATGTATGCACCATTATGTCTAAAACAAAAGCAAATAAAGGAAGTTAAGGCAAGAATAACAACTTCTTTGGATTTAACTGACGAAGAATGCGACAAAAATATGTATACGAAAACAGAACAAAATAGTGTGAGAGAAAAGCTATAAATTCCATCTTTTATAATTGTTTGCCCGTACATAGAGTAGATTGGAACAACAGAATATATTAACGGAGAGATCCATATGTACCACCCGTCATTTGCATAAAGATTTATTATTTTTTTTATGTATAAACAAATTAGGCCAATTAAGAATATTTCTGAGAAAAATATAAAAATAGTAAGAGGTAAAAGGTAAATTCCTGTGTCTTTCAAATCTAAAGAATTAACCAATGTAAAGAAAAGCCAAGAGCTAGGCCAAGGATGGTGATCTGAAGAAGGAATCCAATTTCCACCAAGTGCTATTTGCCATAGCGCATCGTATACAGCACTTCCTGGAAAATATACGACAAAGGCAGGCATCCATGAAACCAACAGAAGAAACCAAACTTTATAAAGAAAATTTAAATTCTTCTGTTTCGAAGAAAACCTTGAGAAATCTATCCCCTCAATCCGCTTTATGATAATTATCCCAATTTGACTTGCCAACAAGGAGAGCAACGCCCATTTGAATACTAGAATGAATAACACTAGGCGATTCGTAAAAACTTCTCCTAACGAGCTAAGTTTTGAAAATACATCACATAGCAGATAGATTCCTATAAAAACGAAACAAGCAAAAAGAACTTTGTAATTCTTAATTGGTTCAAAAAGCTTCTTTCTGAAAAGCAACAAAGTAAAAAATATAAAAAAAGCCTCAAGAGAGTTTGTTCCCTTCGAGATATTTGAAAATATATGGTGAAAATCGTACCAATAGTTGGTCCTGGGTTCAGATAATAAAGAAAAAGGTTGAATTGTTAACGCCAAAAATGAAACGACAACTAAAAAAATCTCTTTTATTTTCTCAAACGTCTTTTCAGGTTTTATAAACATAACAAATTAAGCCGATAGTTAGAAATAAGCGCTTTTTTTCACGAAATATCTTTTGCAGAAGATCTATCTCACGATCATCGAGGACATTAAAAATTTGCATTTTCTTTAGGTTAGAACTTGGGAAATTAAGTAATTTATTGCTTTTTGCTCGCTCATATGGGACTTTTGTGACCAAGCTTATTTACAATTAATTTGAATTTTCTCCCACTTTGGAGAATATCTTTCTTGACAATCCAAAATTTATCATTAAACCCGCCAAACTACCAAAAGCTAGGGGGATAAATTGGTAATTATCAAATACCCTGAAGCAATAAAGCAAATACAAAGATAAACCTAAGTTTGCTGCTCCTCCTAGGATCATAGAAAAAAAGTACTTAATGAGCTCTTCCACAAGACGCTTCGAACCTTTAATCAGGAAGGTAAAGGAACGATTTAGAAGAAAAGTAAAAAAAACGGCACATATAAAAGCCAAAAGTCTTGCTAAAGTTAAATTAACAAACTGATTAGCTATATAAAATGCTCCAACATCAACACAAAATCCCAAACCACCAACAAGAGAAAATTTAAGTAACTGGAGTAAAGAACTATTGTTTTTCATGAGGTGCAGGATAAGAAAGATAAAAAAGACGTTTGACTTCAATTCTGCCTTTAGTAACATTTTGCAAAATCATTCCTGTCACTAAACTTAAAAAAGCAAAGATCATTAATCCTGTTGAAAGAACGGCCGTCGGTAATCTCGGTACACTTCCAGTATTGATGAAAGTTATAAAAAGAGGAATAGCGAGGAAGATAGAAACCAGCCCGAATACGACAGACAAAACTGAGTAGAACAAAAAAGGTTTTTCGGTAGAGTAAATTTTAAAAATTGTCCAAGCAATTTTTATTCCATCTCTATAAGTGGACAATTTACTTTGACTTCCTGAAGGTCGTTTAAAGTAAGGAGTAGGTAGTTCTTCGCACCTCATTTTAAGTTGGAGTGCATGGACATTAAGTTGAGTTTCTATTTCAAAACCTTGAGACAATGAAGGGAAAGACTTTACGTAACGCCTAGAAAAAACACGATAGCCAGATAGCATGTCTTGAAAGATTCTATTCGATGCTTTTTGATCAAAAACATACGCAATCGCATTGGTAATTACTTTATTTCCAAATCGATGTCCCCTCCTATATACTTTATTTTCAAGATCGACTCCCACTTCAACTCTTCTTCCAACAACCATATCCAGTCTCTTGGAAAGCAGAATATCGACCATTTTTCTGAGGGATGCTAAGTCATAGGTTGCGTCCCCGTCAACAATTACGTAAATATCGGCCTCAATTATTGAAAAAAATTGAGTCACAACATTTCCTTTTCCTTTAGCTCTTACTTTAAATACCCCCCCCCCATAATTTAGGGATAAGAGAACCTCTTTTTTGAAACAAGATTGGATGGAGAGAGTGTTGAAGAAGAAATGTACTCCTGTGCGACCTGGAAAGTATTATCGGAAGAATTATTATCAAATACATACACCTCTGCTTCCGGAAAAAAAACAGAAATTCCTTCCAAGACTTCTGGTAACGCAATTGCCTCGTTGAAGCAAGGGATACCTATTGCAATTTTATTACCTTTATACATAACTATTATCAAAAAACAGGGCACTTTTCTTTTTTTATGAAACCATGAGTAAAGCCCCGTCCACAAGGGTACATTCTAGAAAAGATGCCTTCTCAACTTTGGAAATTCAGATACCACGGGTAATCATCATAACATCTTTAACACAAAAGGTTCTACACAACAAGTTCTTTCTAATAAGAAATCACATCAAAAATAATAAAAATTTATTCGCCCCTCACCACACTATCGTCTGGAATAGATTAATTGTTCTTGGACAAAGTATACGAATTCTTTAAAGTAAAAAATCGAGAAAGTCCTTTCAGCCATTATCTTGTTTAGCCCTCTAAGCTTTAATTTTTTTTTGAAATGTATGAAAAGCAAAAGTTCGTAAAAACACCCGCCATACAATTACCCCTTTAACATAATTATTCAACTATCCAAAAAAATCACTGCCTCCCAGAACCTGTAAATAGCTAACCGTCTTAAATGAATTCCCATTTTTTCTGCAATTACCTGCAAATCACCTCGACTTGGTCGTCTTTTTTAATTTTTGGGGTCCTGTACAGTTCGCACCCAATGGTTGTCGACCTTCATCGACCGGCTCCGAGAAAAACCGTTAAGAATTTTCTGTTTTCTCAAAAGCCCATCTTCGGATGGTTCATCAATTCACTAATCGGCGGATTCCCACTCCGCTGTGCGGTAACAGAACGCCGAATTTTTAAGGATTTTTAATCATGCAAAATTCATTCCAACCTTCTGCTGAGTTTCAGCTGCTTGTTAAAGCTCAGCTCAAAGGAAACTGGAAAAGCGTTCTGGAGCAGCATTTAGGAGCAGAAGTATTAGCTAAACCGAATCAGCCTTGTCCATTCTGCGGAGGCAACGATCGATTCTCTTTTACTGACAAGTACGGCAACGGAGATTGTTATTGCCGCCATTGCGGTCATCGAGACGGCATTAAAGTGATCATGGATTTAACCCATAAGAACTTCTCGGAAGTAATCGTTGCATTGGGAGCTCAGCTTGGAATCTCAGCCGAAGTTTCTTCAGAACAGAAGCCGAAAAAAGCCAAGTCCCGTAAAACTTTTACCTCGAAAGACTTATGGAATTTAGGTTCTCCAATTGAAAAAGATACGTCCGCGGATCGCTATCTTTCTTCAAGAGGATTAAATGGCCGAAACTTCCAATCACTTCGTTTCTTTGACCACTTGCGTTACGCAGAAAAGTCTAAAGACGGAGCTTCCTGGGAAGAGAAATACTATGAAGGTATCCTCTGCAGGATAGATTCCTCTGAAGAAGAATGTTTCAACGTTCTTCGGATTTACTTAGACAACGGACAAAAAGCCAAAGTCAAGGCTCCAAAGAAAGTCTTTGGAAAAGAAATCTCCGGCGGCTTCATCAAGCTTGGAGAAATCAACCCTGACGACGGCCGGCTTGGATTAGCGGAAGGAGTTGAGACAGCAATGTCCGCGTGCATTCTTCACGAAATGCCCGTGTGGTCGGTTATCTCGGCCTTCAACTTTAAAAACTTCGTTCCTCCTAAAAAAGTAAAAGAATTGTTTATCTTCGCTGATAACGATTCCAACTTCGTCGGACAGAAAGAAGCGTTCACCGCAGCTTCCGTCCTTGCTCAAAAATACAAGTCTTTGAAGATCTCGGTCGTCATCCCACCTGAAGTCGATTCAGATTGGAATGATGTACTTCTCTCTTCAAAGCGGTAGATCAAACTTCGTTTGAAATACCTCAAGCTACTCTGAGAGCTTCGTCACATAGACAAAGCTGCGCCTGCAGTATCAGAGAACCCGTGTTCGTAAGAACACAAAAAATTCGTGAAAGACGCTAGACGGCTTTCTTTCTTATCCCTCCGGGGCTTATGCCCCGGTCACATGGGGTGCCTCTTTTTAATTTTCTTTACTAAGGAGTTATCTCATGTTGAATATGGTTTATGACAAAGAAGTCGCCATGACGGAATTTGGTTTGCGCAAGCCGGGCTCTGTCTTGGGATTTTCGAACGGAAATGCGGACCAGTCCGTCTTGGCCCTCATTCCCGAACGTAATCCGCATTATGTCTTTCAGCCTCAGCAGCTCGGCATCATGACGATTTGGTGGGAAGCCGCACCCGATGAACCTTTGTTCATCAGCGGCCCTCACGGTTCCGGCAAAACTAGTTTCGTAAACCAGTTTTGCGCTCGGGTCGGTGCGCCTGTTGTTTCTTTAACAGCTCGCTCCCGGCTTGATAGGACGGATCTCATCGGCCACTACATCATTGATAAAGACAAGAGCATGCGCTTTGTCGACGGCCCTTTAACTAGGGCTTGGAGATACGGCATGGTCTTTCTAATCAATGAAATGTCAGCGGCGCCTGCTGATCTTTGGCTGTCAGTCAATGAACTTCTCGAAGGTTCGCCTCTGTTTATAGAAGCAACCGGAGAAGTTATCAAGAAGCACCCTCGGGCGCGGATTGTAATGACAGACAATATCAGGGGTATGACCGACGACAGCAGCGGTCTTTATCTTGGAAGACATCTGCAGGATCCGGCAGTAATGGATCGCTGTTGGAAATTAAGGATGGAGTATATCGATGCTTCTGCAGAGATGAAGCTCATTGAGAGCCAGATCCCTGATATAGAAGTTCACGGTATGACTTTGCAAAGCTGGAAAAAAGAGTTCGCTCTTCGGCTTAGAAATGCCGCCGCCAAAGTGCGGGAGGCTTACAACGGGACTCCCGGTGTTCAGCCGATTGAAGCAACCATCTCTACGCGGGTTTTACTGCGCCTTAAAGATCTCCTGATAATTTCAGGAAGATCCGGGAGACTCAGCGTCAGAGAGGCCCTTAACTGGGCCCTCCGGATTGCACTGACTGAAGCGGTGGATAGAACCAGTGCTTTAACAATCGAAAAAATTGTTGAAGCGGAACTCGGCGATATCTGTACGCATCTGGCAGCGCCTTAATTTCTTCGGAAGCCTTTTCGGTTTCCGAGAGACTGCATACGAATTTCACTTCCGGTGAAAACTAGCAAAAGATTTTCACCACCTCGTTAACGGGGCTTTATGTCCCGTTAGCGAGGGTCGTAAGGCCCCTTTTTACTTTAAGGATGGTCTTATGACAAGTACTTTATTTGACGGTCTCCTTCATGAGGAGCCAAAGGATGTTGCTTCAACCGATAAAAAGGAAGCAGCAAATTTCAAACAATCGTTAGTGATGGTTTGCTTCCGGATTTCGGTCTGGACGGGAACCACAACCGAACAATTATCTGTTGAGGACGGCTCCGAGAGCATGCTCCGCAAAAGAATTGTTCCTAGCGAGATTTTGAAACCGTTTACGGATTTGCGTAATAGGGCCAAACGGTTCTGCAAGCAGCACGGCGAAACTTATCTCAACGGATACGTAATGCCGGCTGATTGCGCCCGGATGGCTTTGGATGAGTTAAAGGAAATCAGAGCGTCGTTTATTAAACAACGGGATGAACACTTTGCTCATGCATACGAAAAAATGCGGGAAGCACGGGCCCAAGGAATTATTCCTCGGGGCTGTTCGGATCTGGTATCCGTTCCTTCCCTCAAATATGTCCTTGGGCATATTCGTTTCAACTATGACGCATTTTCTCTGGCAAGTTTTAAACACGGTCATTCTTCTTCGTATGAATCTTTCCTCACTGACTTCTGTCAGCGGATGTCAAACGAAGCTCAAGATATCGAGGCATTGCTGAAGGAGTCTCTCGAGATTCCTGATGCCCTGCTCTACCGGTGTTTAGAACTGAGCGAAAAGCTTGATACATGGAGGCGTTCCCACCCTGACATCGGTACTGCCGCTGTCAAATTAAAGGGTGCCTACATCGTAACTGCCCAGAGACCTAAGGCTATGCAAACTTCTGAAAGGATTATTGATGCGCTGGATTCGATTACTCGTCTGGAATCAATTGATTTTTTCGGCAAGGGCCAATGTCCTGCAGAGGACACCGCAAACGGAAGAGTGCAGGTCAATGTTCACGGCATGGATATACCTTCTTTTCAATCGGATTCGACTGAGCCGGCAGGCAATACTGGCCAAGAGAACACCGATGACTGTCCGGCAATAGCCGAGACAGCACTTACCTCAGAAGCAAATTCTGCTTCTCAAGTCTTTGCTTTGAGAAATGCTTCAGAGGGAAATGACTCTTCATCTTTGGGAAAAGATGAAGAGCCCGTGAAGAAATGGACGTGTTCCGTGGATTCTGTCTTAGCACGAGGCCGAAGCCTCTTTATTGGTTAACAACGCTCTGAAGCGGATTCCGGAGAAGATTTTCTTCTCCGGGTCATCTTCGAAGGAGAATTCTAATGGCTATTGATAAAAACTTTTTAACTCTTGCAGAGATTCAAAACAGCATTGCAAATTTTACCGGTGTGAATGCCAATAAACCGGTCAATCTAAATTTCGGGGCGGAACACGCTTCTACAGACGGCAATACGATTCACCTGCCTAATGTAGATCCGAAAGACGCTGCAGCCACAACCATTCTGTTCGGTCATGCAGTTCATGAAATTGCTCATGTACTGTATTCCGAGTTTGAATGCTTGGAAGACTGTAAATCGTTTAAACCGCTAGTCAATGTTTTAGAAGATATCCGCATTGATAAAGCCATGGCAGACCGCTGCCCGGGTTCTTATCTGATGCGCCGGGATCTGTACGAAACTTTTGCCAAGCTCGGCAAACTTCCTCTCGCAAAAGAAGAAGAAGATTCTCCGCTGAGACTGCTGTGTTTAGCGCTTTACTGGCATTTAGTTGACAAGGTGCATTGTTTTCATTTGGCGGATCTTCCGATTCAGCAAACAGAACAGGTGTTCTGCAAAAAGTATGGACGAGCGCTATTTACTCGTTTATGCACAATGGCAGAACCTGCTGTTAATGCTTCATGCACGGCAGAAATCATTGAGATCGCCCGAAAAATTTTGGCTAAATTTGTTCCTGCCGGATGTCCGAGCGCTCCTAAAGAAATCGCTTCGATGGGAACGAATCCTCGGCTCTCTCCGGTGGAACAGAAATTTGCCGAAAAGAAAGCGGAAAAATTTCTGGAGGCTACTTTTGCAGATTGCCATGATCTTGATCTGGGCAAGAACTGCGAGCAGTTGTTGGATTCCAAACAATGCGCAGAAGACTTTTCTTCCGAAGAACCTTACGGCTTTGCCGTATGGACCGTAAAGAGGGATGAATTTATGCGTGAGAATCCGGGAAATTTTCTGACGGAAGCCAGAGAACTTTGCGGCCTGCACTCCAATAAGCTCAGAAGATTCTTTCAGGCTAAAACGTTAACTAATTCTTTAAGAGGAAGAACGGGAAGCTGTATTGACTATCCGGTTCTCAGCCGGATTAATGTGGGTGACAGCCGTGTATTCAAGAAAGAAAACTTTGAGATTCAAGAATCTGCTGCCTGTGCTGTTTTATTAGACAGAAGCGGTTCAATGACTCAAGAGATGCTTGAAAAAGCAAAACTCTGTGCTTATTCCGTAGCAGAAATGTTTGAGTCTTTGGAAGGCTGTGTTTCCTCATGTTATGCCTTTCCCGGCTTAACTAGAAAAACACTGCTGGAAGTTAAAAACTTTAACGATACCTGCAGAAGAACCGTGTCCCGTTTTGCTTCTATCAAAGCATTCGGATTCACGCCCGTCGTTGAGAGTCTCAATACGGCAGCCGTCCAGCTTTCGATGCGCCCTGAGGCAAAGAAAATCATTTTTATCATCACCGACGGACTTTGTCCCGAGGCCGACAGGATAGAAAAGACCGCTTCTCTCCTAGAGAATAAATGTTTTGAGATTCTTTGCATCAATATCGGCGATGATGTTGAACGCTTGTTTAAGTATCAAGAGACGATCACTGAAGTAAACCAACTTGCTCCTAAAGTCTTTCAGCTCCTAAGTAATTACTGGAGTAAAGAAGACCAAATTAGGCGGCAAAATCTTTCTTAGCTCTTGAATTACCCTAGGGGTAAAGCTAAGCTCTCATAGGTAGTAAAACCCCCAACATACCGTTGGGGCCCCGGGAGTACCGGCCAAGTTAACACCTATGAGAGGTTGCTATGAAAGAAACAAACATTAATTCTAAAAAGATTTCCTCGAAAACTATTTGCCAACAACCGTTGCCATTTGTTTTTTCGATTAACCGGCTCGCAATCACGATGACGTATATGTTTCAAAAAGACGCCCTGCCACAATCAACCCTGACCCAGTCAGAGCTGATTGAAGCGATGTGCACATTTGCTTATCGTGTGCCATATTCTGTCGTGGCTGCACCGGATATCAAAAAGCGCAAAACCGGAGTTTCTGCCCTGCTTCCTTCCATTGCATTAATTGAAGAGGCCGTTAACGGCATGCTCGCAATGGATGGGAAAAGAATTGCGGCTGCGGAAAAGAGATTGCTCAAATATCTTCCGCACTTCAATAGCAAAGATTGTTGGCAAGCGGTTTTGAAATATGTATTTCTTAACGAATTCCATAAAGGAGTCACTGACGATATTGCTTTGAGCAAAAAGCTGTTTGCTCTGCCTAAAGGCCATTTTCAGAGTTTGCAGGATTATGTCCTCAAAAATGAGGAAGTTCCTTTGCCTTATCAACTCGCCGGAGGTTTAAGAAAAAAAGATGAAAGACTGAACCTTAATGGAACAGTTGACGAACATCTTTGGATGGTAGCGTCTTGCAAGTCTTATCGTATAGCGACTCGGCCCATCGTCGAAGAATTTCTAAAAAAATTGAAAACTAAAGAGAAAGACCCGACCTGGGATCACGACATCTTTAAAGAAGTGTTTTCCGATGCAATTACTGATGCCTATGGGAACAAATTGGCTCTTCCTAAAACAACAGAAAATTGGGAAAAATGCATTTATAAAATTGCCGCCAAGTTAAAACTTTTTCCGTCCTATATAACTGAAGGAGAGTGGATAGGAGAGGTCCAAAACGACAAAGAATTCCAAGCAGAAAACACACCTGTGGCATGTAGACAATCCGGACGTAAATGTCACTGCAAAGTGATCCGTTTCTTGTGCGATATCATGACTGTTTTTAAATGGGGGCGCACCAATTTCAGTTTCTGTAAGAGAGACTCGGCCGTTTACACACTTTACTTGACCAAGCATCTTGCGTTTTGGAAACTGAACTTTACCAGAGGTGCCCACAAGAGCCTTAGTTTTCCTATCTACGAATCAGGTGAAAGTCCTCGCTGCATGTTATTGAGGCCGAAAAGAGTTTGTTCATTCTTAATGCATCTCTCCCCAAAGTATGGTTCCCAGAAATATCTTTATTGGTCGTTTGCCAACTTTGCCAAAAATTATCTGGACGACTCAGAACTTGAGAAATTCTCCGAAATAAAAGCCAAAGGAGAACAGGAAGAAACAAACGATACTAAATACAGCCAATACCAAGGTGCCAGCGGCAAACATTTAACTTCTTTCATTTTGAATACTCCTTACCACTGTTAAATACAAATGCTTTCCCCTTCTACCTCCCAGCACATTCACGCAGCGGATTTTGTCCTCCCGCGTCCTTTTGCTGAATTCGTTCAGCAAAACAAGGACCGCTTGAATGCACTTAAGAGGAATTGGCCTTATGGGTCCAAGTTCTTCGAGGTACTTCATGTCGTTCGAGAAGTGCAGGCGCACCATCAGCGTCTGCCCCTTCACGAAGCTTCAGATTACGACCATGAAGAAGGAGCAATGCACTCCGCTTTGGATTTAGCTAACGAAGCTCTTGTTCTGCTTAAAGGCATTCCCGTTCATATGGACTTGCCACTGGTAAAAAGAGAAGAACAAAAAGAACGAGTTTTCTTTTCCATTGTCCTTTGCGCTTTATTCAGCAACATCGCCGATGGAGATGTCCGCTACCGTATTGACGGCTTTGATGCGGACGATAACCGCACCACTAAGACACCTTGCCTTCCCTTAGCCCGATTCTTCGAAAAAGATCACGTAAGAGTTCGCCTATGGGAAAAAACAGAGCCGGATTTTCATCTTTATCAGTCTTATGCCTCCCGAATTCTTCACGAAGCAGGAAAGAAAGTTCTGGATAAGATTCCTGACCATGAATTTTCCTCTTTGTACGGTTTTGTCTGTGCCTTTGTAGAAAACAGAATGAAGGATGCCCAAAGCCTTGACCCGATTTTATTCGACTGCCTTTTAAGAGCTAAAAAGAAAATCTCGAACAGAAACCATTTATTGAATTCCGGTTATCTGGATGATCGTACGGCTCCGACTCTTAAGAGAGAGCTCTCATTAATTCTTTCGGAACTCTTTAAGAACGAATGGTCTATTGATACGGGCGGAGCCCTGCGCAACAGCATGGTTCTTTTCCATGCAGGCAAAGTTTACCTTCGTTACCCTGAGGCCTTTTCTCACATTGAAGAAAGGCTTGACAGCCGCTGGGCAGATTCTCATATTCCCATCAACCCGAAGAAGATTCTCTCCTATATGACCAAAAGCCGTATGGTTGAACAAGAATCCAATTGTTTGATGATAAAGCTCAAATTTGTTGAAGAACCGGAACTTCCGGTACAGAAGACTAAAGCGGTTACCGTTCAAGCTGATGCCGTTGCCCTTTCCAACCCATCCCAGTATTTAGCAGAGGGAACAAAAACACGTGAGTATCACGACCAAGACCGTGTTAAAAATAATCTTTCCCGACTGGTTAAAGAAAAGATTCAGTATGGAGAAAAAGATTTAAGCGGACTCGAACAAGAAACCTGTGTCGCCGAATACGATATTTCTTCAAATAGGTCTTCAGATAAACAAACCGAAAGAAGCAAAGGCTTCTCTAAGCTGTTTGACGCGATTTTGCCTGTTCTTAAAAAGGATGCTGATTCAAAGAGCAAAATTAATAAAGACTCCGAGCCGAAATCTCCGGCAGAACTTGCCGTAATTAAGGCCAAACGATCCCGAAAAGATTCTCTAGTTAATCAAAAAACGGAAGAAATCAAAACTCAGCTCTCCGATGAGAATGTTTATCCTTACGCTGACAAAAAGGCCGCTGCCACCAAGCCTGCTCCGGGAGTACAGACATTAACGAAATCCGAAGATACCGAAGTAGTGCAGCCTTCCCCGAAGGAGCCTTCTCAAGTAGCCGCCATGTCTTCCACCGAACAAGATTCAACTACCAGTGAATCTTCAAATGTAGCGGCTGATAGAGCGACCGAAGTCAACTCTTCTGAGCCTGCAGGCATTTCCTTAGGCAGTCGCTTAAAAGGTTTTGGAAGGAGCTTTACTTCAAAGTTTCAAGGAGTTGTTGCGTCTATCAAGAAGGTTAAGATTTTTGAATTTTCCAAAGAACCTTCTTTAAGTGTGCCGACAGGCGATAATGTCTCAGCTGAAGACGGTATTTACTATGTTGCCCCTACTAAAGCAGCTTCTAAAGACAAAGTTTCTTCTACAGAAGAAATAATGGCTTCTTCAGCAGAGCCGACAGTTCACGAAGCTCCGGAGAATTCTTCCGAAACCACGGTTTCTCCAGTTTCTACGAAAGAAGCAGGACCTCTCAAACAGGCGACTGTTTCAATTGATTCTTCTTCCATTGCAAACCTTTCTGAGAAAGCGGAGCTTTCTCAGCCCTTAACCGAAACCGAAAAAAACTTCTCTTCCGAAGAAGACTCTGTTCATTCAACTCAGGAGCAGACGGACTCCTTAGGCTCCCAAAAATCGTTGGAACCAAAATCTCCTGAAACCAGTACTGCTGGCCAAGAAAATTCCGCTTCTGCCGATTCTTTAGAACCAAGTAAAGAATCACTCACCTCCCTGGTAGCTACAGAAGTTTCTTCAGCAGAAAGCAGTGTAGAAGACCATTCAAAATCTTCGAACACACCGGCTTCTACAGTTGAAGAAGCTACTGAGCAAACCGTCCGGAAACAGTCTGACCAGCCCTCACAAAATAAGGCTAAAACAGAAGAAATTAGACCGAAAGCAGAAGTTCTACCTTCTGAATTATCGAAAAGCTCCGCTTCCTCAAAGGATGTAAGTCCGAAAGGAGCAATCTCTTCTGAATTTAAAGAAGAACAAAAAGAAAACGTAAAAGCCGCCAAAGCATCTAAGGATGTGAAGCCTGTTTCCGACTCATGCTCCTTAGAAGGAAGCGCTAAAACTGCAAATAACAATGGAGTAGAGGATTCCTCTGGTTCCTCTCCAAACAACAAGCAGTCAAAGGAACAAACAGCCCAATTAAAGACATCTTCGACTAAAGAAAAGAACTCGAACAAATCATCCTCTGAGGCCAAGAAGTCTTCTAAACAAGAAAATACTAAGCAAGTGCCCACTACGGGCGCAACAACCAAGAATGCTTCTCCCAACAAATCCGCCAAGACAAATAAGGCTGAAAATGCTGCCAAGGCTCAAGGCCAGGTTAAATCCGTTTCTACTAAGTCAGTTTCTAATAAGAAAGCAGATTCTGCCATTGCGTCTGGACAGGCTTCACACAAGCTAAACTCAAACACTAAGAATCAAACCGTAAATGCACATGAAGCTTCTGCTCAGAAGAAATCTGAGACTCAAATGACAGGAGCTAAAGACAGTAAGCCTTCGCAACATGTTGCAAACAAAAAGAATTCTGAAAAAGCTGCCTCCACGGGAACCGAGAAACTCAGTACCCATAATAAAAATCAAAAACAAAGCGCCCTCCCAACGACCTCCTCAACTGCTAAATCCAAGCCGATTAGCAGCGAAGGAACAAATTCTGAAGGCCAAACAAGAACCGACATTCGTAATGAAGCCGTAAAACAGCACAATAAAGAAAAAGCCGCTGCCGCAAGAAAAGAAAACAAGAGAGTTAACGACATTCTTGCCGTTGCCGGTAAACCTAAAGCAGAACTCCAAGGTTTGACTCCAATTACTGGGGCTAAAAAGTCAAAGAGCGAATCTGTGGCTGCGTCCTCCGCTTCGAATGGAGCTTCCAAACAGAAAAAGACCGAAAGTCAATTATCTTCTTCAACTAAGAAGAATCAGCCAAAGGCATCTTCCAGCAAAACGTCTGTCTCCTCCGAAAAAGGAAAAGTATCTACTTTAACTGTCAAGAAGAAGGCAGGAGAAGAAAAAATCACTTCAGGAGACAAAGACTTGTCTTCCCAGAAGTTGTCTACCCAGAAGAAGACTATTAAGACGTCGTCTCCTGAGAAGTCGTCTACTCAGAAGTCGTCTACTCAGAAGGCGCCTACTCAAAAACCAACTACTGAAGGGAAGGCCACTGAAAACTCCCCTACTGGAAGTCATTCTCCTCAGAAGTCTTCTTCTGCAAAGAAGACGAACGCAAGCCAGAAAGTTGCTAATCAAGTTTCTCCCTCCTCGCTGTCTCCTGCGGAAAACTTGTCCTCTCAACAGGAATCGTCTCCTGAACAGAAGCCATCTTCTAAGGAGCATCTCCTTTCACGAGAAACGGTTTCCGCAGAGTCTGCCTCCCATTCTCCGGCCTCCTGTACATCTTCTCCGACTATCCCCGCGGGAGATAGAGCTCCTGCTCTTGAAAACAAAAAAGTAGGCAACGCAAAGGAAGAGGCTAAAGAAAAGGAAAATGTCTCCTCTCAGAAGGCATCCCCTACTCAGGAGAAAGCATCTACCAAGAATATCTCCTCGGGCGTAGAAGTTTCTCTTGAGAAACAATCGTCTCCCGCTAAGCGTTCACTTACTTCGACAAACCTCCCTTCCGGAAAAGTGTCTGTCCCGGTAGAACCGTTACCTTCTGCTTTTATCAATTCCAATGATGAGGAAAAAAAGACTTCCGCGGAAGAGAAGACGTTAGAGGAGACAATCGTAGGGGAGAAGGATCCAGAGAAGCCGCTCGCAGAGGAGTCGACAGCGAAGAAGATAGCCGAGGAGAAGACACCTTCTCAAGAAAATTCTTCTCCTGAAGTCTTGCCTACTTCTTTAGAAGGCAACTCTACGGTAGGCGAAGTCCTCCGTCAGCTTTCTCCTCTTTTCAAGGAGGAGCATACTGCCGGCGTAGGTCTTCCTATTTCTTCTGAGGAGGCAAAACTCCTCTCCCCCTCTTACCTCCTCTCCCCTTCTTTAGAAGAATCATCTCGAGCAGGAGAACAAGAAGAAGTTTGCACTACTCAGACTCAAAAGGAAGAAAAGCCCTCTTCTCGTACGGACATCGTATCCGATAAAAACGTAGTAAAGAAAAAATTTATCTGCCCTCAAGTCACCGAACTTCAGTTGCCTTCGAAGCCTTTGCTTCTTTGTGCTCCGGCATCTGTTTCCATTGCAGAACAAAAATGCGCCGTCGACAGTCAAGAAGCTGAAGCAGAGTCTGATTCAGACAAGATCTCTCTTGAAGAGGGGCTGGCTCAACTGTTTTCCATGGATATTAAGGACTTCTTTTCCGAGGATTCAGAAGCCAACGCTGATTTAAGCCGAACCGCTAAGGGACAGTCCAGGGCACCTGCTGTGGCAAAAGCAATCAAAGAATTCATCCCGGATCCGAATAATCCGTTGGTCGCTAAAGGAGCTCAGTTTATTTATTCTGTTTCGGACGATGAGATATCGGATGATGCAGAACTTCGCTCAAACCGTTCTGCAAAGGCTGCAAGCTCTAAAGTCCAACCAGGCTCAACTTCCGGCTCTAACAAATTACCGGAAGGAGCATACAAAGTTGAGCACCCTTCTGCAAAAACGTCCGTTGCCCCCACTTTAGGAGATCAATGCGTAATCACGCGTACTCATATGTTTGGGTCTTCTTCCGCCGGAAGAGAATACCAAAGCGGAATACTGACCATCAGAGCCGACGTTGTCAAGCTAACAAATCCGGAGAATAAAGAACCGGATAAACAGCATACCGGCAAGAAAACGCGCGCCCAGAAAATCAATGAAGCTCAATTGGCAACTATTCGGGGGCAAGCCAAAAAAGAGGTCAGAGGAAAAGCACAGAAACCCGGTCGCAAGAACAGTAAGAAATCTGAACCGTCGGCACCGCTCCCCAGCAAAATTTCACACCTGGGTGTGAGCTTGTTCGTAAGCAGATTCGGATTGAAGTAATAACGCCTAAAAGACTAAAACATGACAACAGATAAAGAATTGCCGGTCCTTAACGGGATGCAGAAAAGACAACTATCCAACTTGGCAAGAACTTGCGTTCTCTACGGCCAGGGCATGGTGATTACCGCCGTGGCAAACCGCATACAGCCTCTTAAGAGAGACAGAGTTAAAAGCAAAGTAAACGCTTACGGTCAGGTTGTTTATAAAACCGCCAGAAGAATCCTCCGCCCCGAGTATCAGCCGAGCTACGGCGAAGGCGGTTATAGAACCTTGGAAGATTTAGACCAAAAGTATTGGTACTTCCTGGCTGACTGCCGTGCAGCTTACCGTCAGTCAAGAGCTTCAAACGAACTGCTTCATGTCGGCAATATGCGTTACTCCCATGAAGAATTCGAACAGCTTTACAAAGCCAACCGTCCTCATAGACGTCAATGGAAAAACGATTACGTATTCGATTTAGTGAAGAGAGAAGTCAAGAAGATGGGCATAAGTGACCGTCAGCTTAAAAAAGAACAAAAGAAATTAATCGAGAGAGCTTTCAGAACTTTTTCTACATCTGAAATTTTGTTTATGCGACGCCGCGCTCGTTGGAGAGCCACAGTCGGAGATAAGACAGAAGCCCGTGCTTTGTATTTCAATGAACAAATTCAAAGATGGAAAGACTATTTTCGTGCTGAAGGCTTGCAGTACATCGGCTGCCCGAAGCTCAAACCCTATAAAGGCGTCTACAACGAAACCTACTGGTACAACTTCCGAAACAAATATATCCCGGAAGAAGCATTCGATTTTGCTTACTTTCCTAAACCGGAGATGAAATGAGAGCAGATTCAACTTACTTCCGCCGGTTTAAGCAGCCCTACCGCAACGCATGGGAGTTATGCTCAGCCGTAGGCTGGATGCTCTGTGCCGTTTATTTCTTCGGTCTTTTTCAATTGGAAATTATTGACCGAAACTTAGCTGTAATTGTATTCGGCCCTTGCGGAGCCATGTTCTTTTGGCGTCTTTATGAAGGCTGGAGCATTTTGGTAGCCCGCAGTTATCTTCACGGTTATGGAACCGCTTTTATGAGTATTCAGACCTTAATCAAGAAAACCAATCCAGATAATTTATGGCTCGGCCTTGGTTTTGAATGGACGCCTGACCATTCTCAGAAGCTTTATGACTTATCAAAGTACAGTGCTAAGCATTGGCGCCTCAATAAGCTCGCTTTGTGGCTGACCGGCAGAAGCAAATCCGTCATGTCCGATGACGATCAAGGTTTAGCTGCCCTTCATGGCCTTAACTGCGGAGAAACCGATATCTATCGTCCCCTTAAAAACTTTGAAGGCGGTTTATGTATCGTCGGCACAACCCAGGCCGGTAAAGGTGTGTTCTTAGGAACGGCTATTGCACAAGCAATTATCCGCGGGGATGTGGTTATTACCATTGACCCGAAAGGCGGCGGACGTATGGAAAACGTTATCCGTAAAACTTGCGCTATCGTCGGCCGTGATGAACCGTTGATTTTTACCACCGACAATGATCCCGGTTCCGTCCGTTTAGATCCGCTTTACACCTACGGCTCCTCCGGAGAAATTGCCACCCGCATTATTTCCGTCATGCCCCCGAGTTCTGACGGCACTTTCCGCGCATTTGCCTGGGCTGCTGTTGATACCGTCGCACAAGCTTTGATAGAGCTTAATATCAGTCCTTCCGTCCGCACGATTGAAACGCATATCAATACCGGCATCAATGAATTACTGGGTTTAATGTTGGATAAGCTTATCGAAAACAAAGCTTGTCCCGAATGGAGACAAAAGGCTTTAGCCTTCATTAAAGGCAGCAAAAAGGAATTAGAAAACGTTGATCCTTTAAAGCTCAAGATCTCTTGGTACGAAAACTTTCTCGATAAAACTCATCACATTCGTCCGATTGAGAGTGCTTTAAAGGTCTATCACCATAGCGCAGAACACTATGCCAAGATTACGGCTTCTTTGATTCCGGTCTTTGCATTGCTCAATAACGGCGATATGCAGAAGATTATCTCTCCGGACAGAAATGATCCGAAAGATCTTCGTCCCATCATTTCTTTGCCAGACGTAATTGAACAAAAGCAAGTTCTTTACATTGCTTTAGGCTCCATGCAGAACGCAGACGTAGCAACCGCAGCGGCTTCCATGATGCTTGCGGACTTAGCATCCGTTGCCGGTCATCGCTATAAGCTCAAGAAAGGCGGTGTCAGAATCTGCTTGTTCGTTGATGAAGTCAGTAATGTTGTCAACGCACCGCTTATTGAAATCCTAAATAAAGGCGCAGAAGGAGGCATATACACGACAGTTGCCATGCAGACAATGGCTGACTTAGAAGAACGCCTCGGCAGTGTTGCTGCAGCCCGTAAGGTTATCGGCAACTTGAACAACATGGTTGCTCTGCGTACTAAAGACGGACTAACCAGAGACGTCTTTACCGAAACCATGGGTAAAACTTATATCAAGCATGTCGATACTTCCTTGTCTACTCACGCGGATAACTACAGCGGCATACCGTCTTATAACGCCGGAGCCTCTCACAAGAGCTCTTCTAAACGTGAAGATATTATTCCCGGCGAGTATTACAGCATGCTTCCTAACTGTCAGTTCTTTGCGAACGTCAGCGGCGGCAAGCTCTATAAGCTGCGTTCTCCGATTCTGATCGATGAGAATGACTATAAGGAAACCGCCTCTGAAAAAGACTCGGCCAAACCGGCTAAAACCGCTGACGAGGAAATCCGTGAAGCACTCGAACTGCTTGAGCAGGATGCAGAAGAAAAGAAGGAGCAAGCATGAACTCCAAAGCCGCCCTTCTTTTCATCCTGAGCTTCATCTTCGTGTATATGTGGATGCCACTTCACTTTGATTCAGTTCATTTCGAATCCAAACTTTCTGCAGAAGTCCGCCAGGTCGGTACCGTTCTTCACAAAGATTTGAGGGATTGGGTAACGCACAATGCATTAAAGCTCACGTCACTTAAAGAGACAACGGTTTTTCCGGAAAGCAAAATCAGAGATGAAAGTGAAGCTTTATTTGAAGAAAAACGCGACAACATTTGGAATATTCCATATTTCCAAAGTCTGAGAGCTCTGACTAAATTAGCAGTTTTCCGTTTATTCATTGCCTTGGTTTGGGTTCTGGTTTTGTTGCCGGCTCCATTGGCAGTCCTCGTTGACGGCTTCTTTGAAAGAAAGCTCAAATTTGAAGCCACAGCTGCCCCGCATCCGGTTCTCTACAAAGTTGCGCTTTCGGCTCCGATTTATTTAGGCGGTTTCTTTGCCTTATCGCTGATTTGGCCTTACCCGGCGTACGTCTGGCTGATTCAAGGCGCTTTTGTCGTGTTTCTGATTGCTCTGCATACGGTCACAGCCAATTTCCATAAATTTAACTAACTAACTGAATTTTGTTTGATTTGATGATTCCTTTGACTCACAAAATTGCATCCGCGTTAGTCGGCTTTTTAATCTGTGCATTTCAGCCGGTCTTTGCCGATTGCTTTGACATCCACGGCCGAAACTTCGGCGTAGCACCCGACCTTCTTCGCGCAATTGCTATCACGGAGTCTTCCGGCAATCCGTCTGCACTCGCCGGGCCTAAATGTTCTCAGGATATAGGTTTGATGCAAATTAATTCTCAATGGCTTTCTAAATGGAACCTGTCGAAATCGGAACTGCTGAGTAACGCTTGCTTAAACATTGAAGTCGGCGCCCGAATTTTAAAAGACAACTTGATGCGTTTTGAAAATCCTTGGGAAGCGGTCGGAGCTTATAACGCCGGCTGTTCCAGACTCAAAGGCCAAGACTGTACGGATGCCAGACAAAAGTATGCCTGGAGAGTTTTTAAAAATCTTCAGTCTTTAGACGACAAGACTCGGGAGAAGCTTAAAGCCATCGCTTCTTAAAACCCCATTTACCAGTTTTTCTCTTCTCAGGACGCTTTAACAGGGGCGCCCTTAGGGAAGCTTTTTCTAAAAATCCTGTTAATTCACTATCTAAGGAGTTTTCTTCATGAAAAAACTTAACACAGCAACATTGAAATCCGTCGGCGCCTGCGCCCTCTTCTTCGCCGCTTCCGCTGCTTTTGCAGCTAACGGCGACACTGACTTCCAAGACCTTTACACCAAGCTTCAAAGCTGGTCCCAAGGTACGTTGGGCCGTTCTATATCTTTGATGTTCTTATTGGTTGGCCTTGGCGTCGGTGTTATCCGCGGCTCCATCATGGGCGCTGTTGTCTGCGTTGCCGCAGCCATGGCTTTGTTCATCGGACCTGACATCATCGACAACATCTTCACCGGATTAATCTAATAAACCCGGGAGGCGCCTACGCCTCCTTGGGTCATCCCCACTCATATGCATTACTCAGAAAATAAATCTCACTTGATTCCTAAAAGGCTTGATGCCCCGCCTCGATTTCTCTTATGGGACTTTGACACGGTCGCTGCCGGCTTTGCCGGTATAGGCATCGGCATTATTGCCAACAATATGCCCTTAGGACTTCTCTTTTCCATTGCTTTTGTTTGGGCATGGGTAAGAACAAAAGCGGGAAGACATCCGGCTTACGGATTCCACTTCCTTTATTGGCATCTGCCCATGAATCCGTTTAAACGTATGCCGGCTTCTGCCCGCAGAACATTTATTGGTTAATTTGTTATGAACATCCATGAATACACATCCGAGCTTGCGAGCCGTTTGGCCGTCAGAAAGTTCTTTATCTACGCCTTTGCCGCAAGCCTCGGAGTCAACCTCATCTTGGCCGGAGGCATCGTAGCAATGGAAGATAAAAGCCGGGTCGTCGTGCTTCCGGCCGAACCTTCTAAATCCTTTTGGATGAATGATAAAACCGTTTCTCCCGAATACCTCGAACAAATGAGTTCTTACTTAGTCCAGTTGGCTCTTAACAATTCTCCGGAAACTTTTGAGCACAACATGACTCAGCTTCTTAAATACGCGGACCCCGAAAAACGCGGCGATATTGAACTCATGCTGTTAAAACAGGGACGTCAAATGAAAAGCTCCAACTCATCGACTTCCTTTATTCCGCAGTCGGTTGAAGTTCTTCCCCGCTCCATGAAAGTTGCCGTCTCCGGCAATGTCCGTCAGTTCATCGGCAATGTGCTTACCTCCACCACGCAGAAATGCTGGACGCTTCAGTTCCGTTATGCAGGAACTCGTCTTTGGGTTCAAAGCATGCATGAAACCAACTGCAAAAAGCCTTTTGAGAATTCTTCTAAGAAGGAGGCTTAAACATGACTAAAACTACGTTAAAACTTGCCTTAGCCTTTACTGCAGCATTGTCTTTACAGGTGCTGGCCGCTAAAGAAATTCCGCCGGGCTTTGACTTTGATGAGAGCGTGCCGAGCACGGCACAAGCATCTACCAAGCTCAAGAATCTTGGAGATGCCCGCTATGCTCCGATTTCTATGCGTCAGGCAAACAGAATCTCCGTTAAAAACGGCAGAATCCTCCGCTATGTCTCTGATCCTCAAGTCATTGACATTAAACATGACGAACCGACCGGATCTTTGTTTGCCGTTCCTTTGACCAGAGAAAGCACAAACTTGTTTGTAATGACCGAATCCGGTCAAACACATTCTTTAGTGCTGACGCCCACGGAAAAACTTTCCGGTCAAAACTTAGAAATCGAAGAAGCCCGCAGCTTGACCTCTTCTTCTAACGCGGCAGCCGGAACTTCTCATCCGGCAGAAGAAAGAATCCAAAAGCTTTTTAGAGGACTCACCACCATAGTCAACGAGCCTTCTAAAAAACTCTCTGCATCCAAAATGATTCGTGATTCTTTAACGGCCGTGCCCGTTCGTTATTGGGATACTGCCGGACTCAGACTGGAACTCTGGACGCTGGAGAACATCAACTCTGCCCCGGCTCCGATTGAAGAGTCCAGCTTCTGGCAAAAGAATGTCGCGGCTATTGGCGTAGATAAAGCCTCTCTTTCTTCCAAAGAAAAAACAGATCTTTGGATTGTCCGCATGGGAGATTTCCAATGATTGGCTATACACCTCAAAGCGCAGCAGCTCGCAAAACGCTTTTTAAGCAATGGAAAGTGCTTGCTCTTGCTCTCATCGGCTGTGGGCTCGTCGTCTTTCTTTTTATGCATTTCACCGGAAAAGATTCCGTTCCTAAAGAGCGTAAAGAAACACCGACCAAATTTGAAATCACGCCGAACGAAACAGACGTGGAACGCTACAAGGCACTTTACGATGAAAGACTTCAGAACCTCGAAGGTTCTTTAAAAGAAGCCTCTGCACGAGAAAAGCACTTTACTAAAGAATTAGAGCGCTTAAAGGAAGAACTCCATAAAAAACAAGCGGAAGAAATCCGTGCACCAAAAGCCGTTTCCAATTATTCTCAGGACGGCTGGCCTCCGGCTGAAGCGATTACCGGAGGACAAACCGGTCAAATCCTCGGCAAGAATGCCCCGCACTCAAACAGACAAGGATTTTCTTCCGGGCAAACCTCCCGCCAAAGACAAGCGGCTGAGCAGCAGGCATCCCAGCGTTTGCCTCGCTTGGTTATTACGGATCTTTCGCAAAAGAAAGAATCTTCTTCCGTGCTTGGCAAACTGCCGCAGCAGCAAAGCAAACCTTCTGCCTTGACATACCTTCCGAGCGGAACCTTTGCTAAAGCAAGGCTGCTTAACGGCACCATTGCTCCTACCCGCGGTCAGGGAAGCGGCAACCCTGTTCCAATCTTAATGGAGCTCACTGATGCCGCCGTTATGCCTAACCTTTATCGTTCCGGCATTAAAAGATGTTTTGTGACCGCTAACGCCACCGGTGAACTTGCCAGCGAACGAGTTCTGATCCGCTTAGACCGTCTTTCTTGTATTGACGAAAACGGCGGAGCCGTTGACACCAAACTTCAAGGATACGTTTCCGGCGAAGACGGTAAAACCGGTCTTCGCGCTCGATTGGTAACCAAATCCGGACAGGCAATCGCCAATGCACTCTTTACCGGAACCTTATCGGGCCTTGGCAAAGCCGTCTCTTTAGCCGCCGAAGACTCCACCACATCCATTACCGGAACGGTTTCAAAAAGCGTTAAAAATCCGTGGCGAGCCGGTCTCGGCGAAGGAACGTCCCATGCCATGGACCGCATTACCGATTACTACTTAAAACTTGCCAGCGATATGTTCCCGGTCCTTGAAGTGGATTCCGGCCGTGACGTAGAAATCGTGATTTCTCAAGGCTTATCTATTGAACGTTTAAATAAATAAGAAATTCTCCTATGCAAAAATCTCTTCTCTTTTTATTCATTGCAGCAGCCTTTGCGGCTTCCTCGGTTCATGCCTCCGGAGCTTGCACTAATCCATCTCCGGGCGCCGTTAAGACCGCAGCTGTCGTCAAAGCCGCTTCCGTTAAGTCTGCAAATGCCTCGGATAAAACAGCACCGGTCATTGTGGATCCGTCCGCGAACTTAAAAGAAGCTTCCGAAAGATTTGCCGAGCGTTATCCAAAAACCAAAGTAAATGAATTTTCTTTAACGCCCGTTCCCGGAATCTTTGAAGCCGCCGTCGGTAAAGAAGTCATTTACTTTGATAAAACAGCGAGATTTCTGTTTTCCGGCCGTCTCTTGGATATGGAAAAAGGTCAGGACTTAACCGACCGAAGACTTAAAGATATTCGCCGCATTGACATTAAAAAGCTTCCTTTAGATAAAGCCGTTAAAGAAGTTAAAGGAAACGGCTCCCGAACCTTGATTATCTTTACCGATGTTGATTGTCCTTATTCCAGAAAACTCGCTAAAACTTTAGAGAAAGTTACCGATGTGACTGTCTATACGTTTCTTTTTCCTTTAGTTTCTATCCATCCGGAAGCTAAAGCTAAAAGCGATGCCGTCTGGTGTGCAGCCGACAGTGTTAAAGAGCTGGCTAAAGCTTTAAACGGAGAGACGGTTAAGTCGGTAGCTAACAATCCGATTTGCACTTCTCCGGTCGAATCTACTCTAAAGCTGGCCGCAGAGCTTGGCATCGGAGGCACGCCGACCCTGATTAACGCCGCAGGCGACCGAACGGCCGGAGCCCTTCCTCTTGAAAAGCTCGAAGAATTCATCAATCAAGGCAATAAAAAGACAAAATCATGAGAACCACTGCACTTTTAACTTGTCTGCTTCCGGCAGTTCTTTTAACAGGCTGCGGCTCCTTGACCGGCTTCTCCAATGCTCAGACGGACTTTTCCTGCGGCGATTTAACCGGCAAGCCGTCTTGCAGAAATATTTCGGATGTCTATGCCCAAACACAAAAAGAAGCTGAAGACGCGCAGAACCTTCAGGTGCCTGCGGCCTTCGCAGCCCAAGCGGAGGAGCTGGAATTTGTCCAACCGTATTTTGAGCCGAACCGAGAGCAAGCGGCTAAGGGCTCAGCTTCCGCCCCTTCTCCCGAAGAAGCCCTGCTCAAGGCAGAACGGCAAGCAGCCTCAGCGGTCAGTCCCATCACCAGCCCGAACTTTGCCGTAATTTCTCCGGCGTCGCCTTGGAGAAGCCCCGAAACCATTTTTAGAGTTTGGATGGCGCCTTTTACCGACACTGAAGGGGACCTTCATGACCAGCGTTATATGTACGTCAAAGTGCTGAACGCCGGCTGGTCAGTCCCGACAATTGATGAAATGGCTAAGCCGAGAAGTCCTTATCGCCCGGTCTACCCGCTCTCTCAAGATAAAACACCGGAGCCCTCGACAAAGAAACCTAACCCTTTAGATGTCCTTAAAGGAAGAACTTCGTGACCAGGCAATTAAAAGCTTCTCTTTTGAAGAACCTTAAAACAAAACTTTCTTCCAAGTTCGGAATGTCTTTTGTCTCCAATTTATCCATGAAAGATTCAGAAATGGAGCCGAGAACCGGCTCTCCTATGCTTATCGACAGATTCTCCAACCTTCTTCCTTACGCTCATTTCAGCGAAGAAGATAACTTATGCGCTATTGCCGCTCCTAACTTCAATTCTTTTGAAGGCCTGGGCTACGTAATTGAGATTGTTCCGCAAACCGGATGTACTCCGGTCATGGCTAAAAGCCTCAAGCATCTCTTCGGTCAAGGAATTCCGGAAGGAACCGGCATTCAGTTCTGCTTGTTTGCTTCTCCGTACGTTAAGCCTTTGACGGATTTAATTCTTTCTTCAGCCGTTGAACCCTCATCTAAAGATGATCCTTTACGCGTTGAGCAGCTTGAGCTCATGAAGGGGCTTTCCAAAGCCCGTGCCGACTTCTTATTAAAAGGCTCTTATCAAGATCCTAAACCCGGAATAACCGGAAGACTATGCAATTTCCGCTCATGGATGAGTGTAGTCATTCCGACTTCCGATCCTTTTAATCTTGCCGTTCGCGATAAAGTTAAAAAGATTCGGGAAGGACATATGGCTCTCCTTCGCCAATGGCATTTAAGCCCTTGGTCTTGGAACGAGTCCGTCCTCATCAATACGCTTTCTCAACTGTTAAATCCTCATTTGTTTTTAGAGAATGCTTGGACTCCTACCGTTCACGATCCCGATCGTGAACCGAGAACCCAGTGCGTCCTCGCCGATACCAGAATCAATATTGAACCGAACTTCATTGACTTTCACTCTTTATATCGACAAAAACGAGTAGCTGCCGTTTCCATGAGCGTACGCAATTATCCGGAAGCCTTTTCTTTGGATAACGTAAATAAACTGACAGGTTCTCCTCAAGGCGATAAAGCCCCTTATCCTTGTCCGTATCTCATTACCACCTGTCTTTCTACCAAGAGCTACGAATCGGCCAAGGCACAGACGCAGCTTAAAAGCGCACGAGCCGAGCAAATCGCCTCCACGGAAATCGTCAAGTTTATGCCGGTTATGCGTAAAGAGGCCGAAGACTGGCGCTTAGCCGTTGAAGCTTTTGAAAACGGTGAAGGACTTCTTCATATGTCCAACCAAATCCTGTTGTTTCCGGAAAGCGGCAATCAGCACACTGCCGTAGAAACCGCGCGCTCGATTTACCAAACCGCAGGCTTAGATCTCGTGGTGGACGACTTTATGCAGCTTCAAGGCTTGTTGGCCTCTTTGCCGATGACCGGAGGACCGCTTTTAGCGGCCGACATTAAAGCGGCTCAGCGCTCAACCACTAAAACCACGGGCAACGCCGCTAATATGCTGCCTCTGATTGCCGATTGGAAAGGTTCTCCTCCCTTAGCAGGAAAGCAGCTGCCGACGCCGGTCATTAATCTTGTCAGCAGAAGAGGCCAAATTCTTTCCGTTAATCCTTTTGCTAATCCGAACGGAAACTACAACGGCGCGATTATCGGTGCTTCCGGCTCCGGCAAGAGTGTACTCTTAAATGAAATTGCAACCGGCGTCTTAAGAACCGGCGGAAGAGTTTGGATTATTGACCACGGACGCAGCTTCCAGAAGCTTTGTTCCGTTCTGCAGGGCCAATACATTGAATTCTCCGATCTTCCTCGCGCTGACGGCAGCTTTGACTGTCTTAATCCCTTCTCCCTGATTGAAGATATCGACAAAGATTTAAGTTTCTTTTTGCCGGTCATCGCTCAGATGGTTTCTCCTTCTATGCCCTTGGACGACCTGCGTCTTTCGCACTTGGCCGTCCACTTCAAGAGTACTTGGGTTAAAGCCGTCAAAGAAGGAAGAATTCCGACGGTCACTGACTTAGCTGAGTCCTTGATCCATAACGGAAGAATCGGCGGTACTAAACCTCAAATCGATGATGAACATTGGGCAGCGCATTACCAATCTCTTACTCGAGCAGAGCAGGAACATTTAAACGACCCGAGAATTTCCGACCTCGGCATTCAGTTAAGTCCTTTCTGCAAAGGAGGCGCTTACGAAACCTTTTTTAACGGCGAAGCCAATATCCGTTTTGACAACAAGTTTGTTGTCTTAGAGCTGGAACAGCTCAAAAACAAGAAGTCCCTTCAGTCCGTCATCCTCATGCTGCTGATGTGTCTTATTGACCAAGAAATGAAACAGGGCTCCCGTAAAGAAGCCAAGCTAGTCATTATTGATGAGGCCTGGGACTTAATGGGCGAAGGCCATTCCGGCAAGTTTATTGAGGAAGGCTACCGCCGCGCCAGAAAATACAACGGCTCTTTCTTTACCGCTACACAGTCTCCCTCTGACTATTGGAAAAGCGAAACTGCCCGTTCGGCTTTAGAAAACTCTGACTGTTTATTTATCCTTCGACAAAAACAGGAAGCCTTAGAGCAGCTCAAACGCAAAGGTCATATTGCGATGGATGACCATCAGATTCAAATGCTGGAGTCTTTAACGACTGTTGCAGGAGCTTACTCGGAAGTTTTTATCAGAATCGGAGATCAACCGCCTTCCGTAAACCGCTTGCTTTTGGATCCTTACTCTCAGCTCATGACCAGTACTCATCCAAACGATATCGAAGCCATTAATCATTATCTTCAGCAGGGCTTGTCCATGCATCAGGCAATTGAATTTGTTCTTAAGGATCGAAGCAAATGACGAAGCCTTCCACAAACAACATGAGGAATGAAAACACTCGGCCGCACGTTGCCGTAAGGTCACCTTCTCTGCTTTCTAAAGTCTTAGCCGTCGCAGTCATGGCTCTCGCCGTTCTTGCAAGTGCTGCCTTCTTCATGCTGCAGAGACAAATTAAAGAGGCCCCTGCTTTTGCGGTACTGAACCTCAACAAGGTAGTTCAAGTCAACGAAACCATTCTGGCTTCTAAAGGATTAAAACCTGAAGAGTTAGCCGTTGAAGCCAAAATCTTTGCACACCGCATGAAAACCGAAATAGAAAACCTTCAAAAAGAATGCAATTGCACCTTATTGGTTTCTTCTGCAGTGATCTCACCGACTAAGCTGCCGGATTACACCGAACCTTTGCTGCAAAAGCTCGGCTTTACACCCGACAAAATCGCTAAATCGGAAATCTTAGTCGCCGAGCGTATGAAAGCCCTTCAATCTAATTTCTCCAAGGCCTTCAAATGAATTTAGCTCATAACGCCGTGAGATTCTTTTTGGGCATTTCACGCCATTACTCTCGCTACGGATGGATTTGGATGCTCGCTTTATTGATTGTGGTCATTCTTACCCATCACTGGAAATTGGCTTACAACTACACCAACTCTTTGCCCCAAACGTTGTTTGCGATTCAGCTGGGACAAAAGGATGTTGAGCGAGGAGACTATGTGGCTTTCTATCCTCCCAAAAGCGCAACCGCCGGCAATGAGATGCCCTTTGTTAAGAAAGTGGTCTGTCTGCCCGGAGAAAGAATCCGCACCTATGGCCAGCAAATCTTTTGTGAAGACAAGCCAGTTGCGGTAGCGAAGAAAGTCTCGCTCAAAGGAGAGCCCTTGCAGAAGATTCAAGACCAACTCCTCGGCGAAGACGATTACTTTGTCTTGGGAACCCATCCGGACTCTTTTGATTCTCGATACTCGAACTTCGGACCGATTAACCGCTGCCGTTTTATCGGCAAGGCTTACCCTATTTTTTAATTATCGCCCTTCCATGAAAACCTCTCATCTTCTTTTAGCTTGCTGTCTTTTGGCTTCAGTAGGAGCCTTGGCGGGATTTACCCATGCCGGCTTAGAAATCCGCGGCCTCGGCATTTCTGCGGCTCCTGCCAAATTCGCAAAAGATAGTGCCGGTTCTTCAATTCTTAAAGACCATAAGGCAGTAACCGTAAAAGAAAACCCTGCTGCAAAAGAAAAGCTTCAGGCCCTCGGTCCGATCTATCCAATTGCTGAGCCTGATTTGTTGGAGCTTTTTATGGAAAGAATCAACCAACTTAAATCTTCCGGTCAGTACCAAAAACGTTTTGACCAAGAAAAACAAAAAATCGCTGAACTCATGCGTAATCCTCCGGCTGTTGTTGGTCTTGCTAAGGCACAAGAAATCAGAATTTGGCCTTTAGAAGCTTCCATCCCTGAAACCTTACCCGAAAGCCTTCTTCGTCAGGCTGCCTCCGTTGAGATGCCGAGGATTTCTCGGGAGTTGATTTTTATTGACGGAACCGACAAAGAAGAATTAAACGCAGCCAAAGCCATCGCCGAAAAAAGGCCTGACTCCAGAATCGTTCTCGTCAACGGCAGCATTGGTGAAGCAAGCCGCACCCTTAATAGAAGAATATTTTTTGACCAAGGCGGCTCTTTAACGCGTCTTTTCGGCATCCATGCTACGCCGGCGATCCTCTTTAACGGTACGGACGGCCCGAGCGGAATGGAGTTCCCGCCCCAAGAAGTTCAATCCGTACTGTCTAACCCCCTCTAAGCCTGCTTATGAAAACCTTCCTCTTCATCTTTACGCTTTTTTGCGGTCTGCTGAGCTCTTCTGCAGAAGCCGCTTGCCGCGGCAAGATCATTAATCCCGTGACCGATGTCTGCTGGAGCTGTATTTTCCCGATTAAGTTAGGAGGCATTACTCTGGCTTCCGGCAAGAATCCGGACCCAAATACCGGGGCAAACACCTTTTGTGCCTGCACCTCCGGCGCCAATATCAAAGTCGGCATGAATATGTCCTTCTGGGAGCCGTTAAGAACGGCAGAAATCGTCCGTCAGCCTTACTGCTTCCCGTCACTCGGCGGATTGGATTTAGATGTCGGCATTCGTGCTCCGGCCCACGGCAGAACTCCTTCTAAAACTGCTGCTTCCGGGCGAACTTCCTTTTATCAAGTACATTGGTATTTCACGCCTTGGCTCTTTGTTCTGGAAGTCTTGCTCGATACCGATTGTTTAGAACAATCCGCTTGGGATTTAGCTTACATGACCGAACTCGATCCCCTTTGGGATGACTCGGTGACCACCTTCTTTTTAAATCCGGATGTCAGTTTATTTGCAAACCTGCCCGCTCAAGCCGCATGCGCAGCCGACTGCGTGGCCAGCACCACGAGCTTACCGGTCTCTGAGCTTTATTGGTGCGGGGGATGCAGCGGAAACATTTTTCCTCTCACAGGATGGATTGCTTCTCACGTTCATTTACCGCAGGCCTCTTCCCTATTAGTTTCTCGTTTTCTGATGAAGCTTCACCGTCAAGGTCTTCAATGGGCGGCTTACGGCAAGAAAGGACAATGCGGACCTTATCTTGAACCCATCATGGATAAATCCGTTTATCGCACCCAAATGGTGTATCCGGCCCGTACAACCGACAAAGTTGACGGCCGCTGCTGTTATCCGATTGGAGCTTCAACCGCCCTTTGGTCCTCCGGTAAAACTTGGGCTTCCGGAGGCGAAGACGCTGCCTATCTTATTTACCGTAAACGCGACTGCTGCCAAGGATCCGGAATTACCGGAATTTAAATCATGTTCAAACGTTCTCTCCTAATAGTGGCTATTGCGTTGTCCTTTAGCCTTTCTCATGCTGCCTCTGCAAGTGTCTCGGCCGGTAACTCGGCCTCCGAGCAGTCCTTGCCGTTAACCATTGACGATATCCTTGACAATGCTCAGACCATCCAAACTGAAATGCTCAATCAAAACCGCATGGAGGCCCTGCTTTTGGTCTCCCTCTCCATGCCCGAAGCTTCTCTTAAAAGATTAGCCGCTGACGCAAAAGATGCCGGCGTTCCTTTGGTTTTCAGAGGTGTTCCCGTTGACCCGAAAGCCCCTGCAAATAAGCCTCTTTTAAATCCTCAAAGTCTCCAAGCTTTTAACTTCTTAGTGGAGTTAGGAGCTTCCGTGGAACTCAATCCGGAAATATTTAAAGAATTCGGCGTCACCGAAGTTCCCATGCTGATAATTCGTAAGCATCAACAAAAGTCTCCCGAATCCTCTAGCTCTTGCGGAAATCAAGATGCAGACGCAGCACAAAACGCAGCTCTCGTCTTAGGAGATGTGACTCTGGGATACATGCTCGATACGCTCACGGACAGACAAGATGAAATCGGCAAAGAAGCTCAACGTCTTCGCCAAAAACTCGGAGAGCGCCCGTAGTCATGAAAACTTTCTCCTTTGCCCTTTCCGCCGTACTCCTAACCGCCTTGTCCTTGGCTTTCCAGGCAACAGCAAGCTCATCAGCCGCAGAAACCACGGGCACCTCTTCTCGAACCGACTCTTCATATGTATCTGCTAACAGCAAAATGAACAAAGAAGATGCCATGAATGCAGCTAAAGACGCAGCTGCCGGGGTCTCTATCAAAAACATCCTAACCACTGGGTCTTCCACCCAAACCGTTCCTGGTTACGGTTCAGACGTCTCGGAACTTAAGAACTTGTTTAATAAAGGACAAGGGAATTTACTCGGCCCCGGCCAAATCAAAGCTGACTGCTGTCTTGATAAATCTTCTATGGATTGCCGTGCCGTCCAAGTTATCTATGACACCAACTCTCGTCCCTCTTGGCCGGAATCTGACTTTGATCAAATTTTAGGTGACCGAGACCACGTTCTTGCAGGAGCGCAAAAGCCTCACCCGGACATCAGCGACTCGAATGAAATAATTTGCGAGACTATCACCACAACCACGCCGCCTCAGTATGAATACACCGCTTGCGAAGAAACAACCGGGGTAATCACCGAACAATGTTTCTCCGGTTGGACAGAGCAATTGGAAATCACTTCTTTATTCAAGTGTATTAATCGAACCGGAAACGTAAAAAACATTACCTGCACCAACCCCTATGTTTCTTCCGTTCAAAACTACACCTGCTTAGAAGCCCCCAGACAATCTTGTCAGATCGGCATCAATATCGATGTTGAGTCTGAGTACGTCTATCAATGCTCTAAACAGCTTATCCAGGCAAAAACTTACCGATGTAATAAAGTTCTTTCCGTTGTGGCTACCCCGGGCTGCGAAATTGGCAAAATGCAGCAGGCTCAAGCCGAAGACCATTCAGGCTTAGGAACCGACGAGTGCAACGGCGGCGATATCGTCAGTCTTAAATACGCTTGCTCTAAAGACGAAATCCCCTCCATTCGAATCGAAACCAATGTGAAAAACTCGGCTAACTTCGGCTTCGAAGTTAAAGCTCTGGATTTTGATGAAGAAAGAGAATTCTCTAACTGCAAAGGCCGTTGGACCGGTAAAACTCGCTGTGTCGGCAGCTCCTGCACTACCGAAGTCAAAATGGATGTCTACTATAAAAAGAAAAATCAGTTCGTCCGCTCCGGCAGTCTCTCTAAAGTTTTCGGCTATCAGACTTATTCTCATGGAGCCGAAATCGATCAATGGACCATGTCCTGCGTCTTGGAAGAGAGCTCAACTGTGGAGTACCAATGATAAAAACTTTCCTCAGCTTGCTTCTTTCCTCATTGGTCTTTGCTGATATTCATGCAGCGTGTGCGGACGGAGAATACGTCTGCGTTGACGGCCCCGGTTCTAAATACGTTGACGGCGTAGAAGTCTATAGAGAATGCTGGAATTATCAATTCAGACGATCTTGTAATGAAGCCGCTGAAGTCAACTATTGCGCTGCCTTAGAACAAACGCCTGCCTGTAAGCTTGTTAATAAAGTCTGCGTCTCCGCAGATCTTTCCGGAACTTGTCTTAGATGGGAACAAAGATTTTCTTGCTCGGAAGAAATCCCTCCGGAAGAAAATGTGGAACTCTTAGACTACAGCCATACCGTTTCCTCCTCCGAGCAGAACAATCAGTGCCAATCCTTTATTGATAACAAAGAATGTTATGTCGCGACTCAGCGATGCATTGAACCCGGAGAGACTCGCGTCATTAACGGGGTTGCTGTCTACAAAGACTGTTGGCGCTACGAAAGAGATTACGCTTGCGCCTCTTCCGGTGTTTCTAATTCGTGCCAAACTTTGGAAGCAGCCTCCGGCTGCACGGCAGTCGGTGATCCGGTTTGTATCAAAGAAGACGAGACGGGATGCGCCCAATGGCAGAAAACTTACCGCTGCGTCAACACCGGCCTTATCGAAGGACCTGATATCACGCCGGACGGATCCCCCACGCTGCCGGGCTTTGATACCTTGAGTTGTCAAAACGCCACTGCCGGCATGAGCTGTACTCTTCAGAGTTCTTCTTGTACGGAAGTCGGAGGCATCAAAATCATCGACGGTGTGGAAATTGAGACCGACTGCTGGGAACAAACCCAAGAGTACCGCTGCATAGAAACCGTCAATGAAAACTCTTGCGAAGCCCTAGAAAAGATTGCTGCCTGTAAAGAACAGTCTTCCAAATGCATCGATAAAGTCGGTTTGCGCTGTTATGCGATGGAAAAAGAAATCCTCTGCCAAACCAATGAAGCTATTGACCCGGGGCCGGCGCAAGAAATTACATCCGACATCGTGATTTCGGGATTAACTTGGTCTGAGACTTGTCAGCCTTTGGACAACAATCCCGACTGCAGCGTTTTAAATACCGTCTGTACGGAGCCCGGAGGAACAAAAGAAATCAACGGAGAATTGATCACCAAAGACTGCTGGAAGTACGAAACCACTTACGTCTGCGGTGCTTCAAACGGCCCTTCTTCCAACTGCACTTCCTTAGAACAAAATAAGAAATGCGTCAAAGTAGATTCCGTCTGTCTTTTCGAGGATGATGTCGGTAAGTGTTTGACTTATTCTCATATTTACAAGTGCGAAGAAAAAGAATCTTCTACCGTCACTGAAGTTATTTGCCGGCCGGCAGAATGCCTTGACGGCCTTTGCGGAGAACCTGTCCCTGCCGATAAAGATTTCGCGTGGGTTTTAAGTATTCTGGAAGTGGCCCGCGAAGGCGCCGTTTACGGCGACTTCGACGGCAATCAATTCTTTAAAGGCGAAAGCGATAAATGCTCCAAGAAGGTTCTTGGATTTTCTTGCTGCGACACCAAAGTTAAATCCGGCTCCTCCAACTCGGATGCTTTCGGTAAAGCGTTGACCTTTGCAGGTGACGCCACCGTCGAAGCTATTAAATATGTCGGCAGTCCTTATGTTTACGATGTTCTCTCTGCCTCTGAAGCCACTTCCGGCTTGCTGACGGCTTTGTACGGTAATGCGTCATCAGGAGTTTATAACCCCTCGCTGTCTTTCTATGGATTCGGGATGACGCTGCAGGGAGGCACCATGTACTTCACGTTTGATCCTACTTCGTTTGCCGTTACGGTTGCTTTCCAGATTGCTATGGACTTTCTGCAGTGTGAACCTTCCGAACAGGCTTTAATGCTGAAAAAAGGCCAAAACCTTTGTCATTATGTCGGCACTTACTGCTCCAAAGGAGAAAAGTTCGGCTGCATCGAACGTTCGGAATCTTATTGCTGTTTCAATTCTCGTCTAGCCAGAATCATTCAAGAGGAAGGCCGTAAACAAACCGGCAAATCCTGGGGTTCTGCTAAAAATCCGGATTGTTCCGGCTTTACTTTAGAAGAGTTCGAAACATTGGATTTTGAAGCCATGGATTTATCTGAGTTTGAAGCGGAAATCAAAGCCAAAGCCAAACTCAATAAAGAAGCTGCAGCGGACCGCGGTCAAGCCCACTTCAACCGTCTTGTCAACGAAAACCTCGGCGGATACGTTGCTCCCAATCAAGGAACCTCCGGTGTGGTCAATCCCGACTTTACCGGCAAGCCATCTTTGCCTCCTAAGAAAAAATAATCACTGAATTCCTGAAATATGTCTCTTAAACCGATACTCACCTTCCTCTTGGGCTTCATGACTTCATTGTCTGCAGCCCAAGAGAACAACTTCTGGACAGAAGATGTCTGGAAATCCGATGAACGCGGATTCCTTTACTACCCTTCCGATAAACCTAAAGAAGTAAAACCGGCTCCCTTAGACCTTAAAAGCATTCCGACAATTGAAGGCTTAAGAGAAGAAAGAGAAAGGCGGCTCAATACAGCCGTCATGAATCCAACCGAAGAAAACATGAAGCTCTATTTAGAGGCCAATCACTTCGTTCAAGAAAAATCTGCCCTCTTCGCCGACCAATGGAGAAGAGTCGCTTGGCAGAATCCGGAATACGACTTCTCAGCCAGAAATCCTGCCGCAAACTTTGCCCAGGTTGACTTAAAAAATGAACGCAACAAACAAAAGGCTCTGGAGCTCGGAACACTCTCAAAAGAATGGGGTCTGGTCTATTTCTTCAAAGACAATTGTCGGTTCTGTCATCTTCAAAGCCCGTTAATTAAAAAGCTTTCCACGGACTACGGTTTTGAAGTCATTGCCGTCTCATTAGACGGCTCGGCCAATGAGCATTTTCCGGAATCTTTGCCCGATAACGGCATCGGTTCTTTGTTGACTAAAGGACAAGGCATCCAACAAGTTCCGGCGCTCTTTATGGTCAACCGGGAACAGACCAAAAGCTTTCTTGTCTCTTCCGGCGTTGTTGCGCTCGAAGACATTCTCTCCCGCATTGCATTGCTCGGAACTAAAGAACCGGGAGCTTCATTATTCGGAGGCGAGTCTCTCAAAGACACAGCCTATCCATCCGCCTCTAACCCGTTAAATCAAGAATAACATGATGAAATTTACAAAAACCTTAACTTCTTTAGCCGTGTGCGCCTGTCTTGCTTTACCGGCCCAAGCAAGCTTTATGAAAGACTTCTACGCCTCGGCCGGTTCTTATCAAGGCAACATTACATCTGCCGGCATCTATCAGTCCAACTCGATGAATACCATCACCGGAGGCGGTTTCGTCTACCGAGCTCCCAGAAAAGATTTCAATGCGTTCTATTTCACTCCTCCTTCTTTGTCCGCAGGATGCGGCGGCATTGATATTTTCTTGGGAGCCTTCGGCATCCCGAGCCGTGAAGAATTTGTTGCGTTCTTAAGAAACATCGGCACCGCTCTTCCGGGTCTGGCTTTTCAATTAGCACTTCAGTCCTTAGCGCCTGATTTAAATGAACAAGTCACCAGTTTCCGAGATTTGATTCGCCAGTACACCAATATGTTTTCTGACTCCTGCACCGCAAGCCAAAACCTTCTCAAAATGACAGGCGCGCAGCAGTTTTTAGAAAAGTCAGCCTTCGAAGCCAGGAGTTATCTCCGTTCTACAGGTATCGTCTCCGATGAGTCCGAAGCTAACGCTAAAACCAGAACCGACGGCTCCGCAGTTGTCAGCAACGCTCCGGCACAAAAGGATTCCGGTGGTTCCGTCATTGATGCTCCTGAACTTAACCTCACTTGGGCTTTGCTCTCCGGCGGATCATTTTCAACAAAATATAACCAAGAACTGAGAGAGCTGATGATGACATTAGTAGGCACCGTCATCTACATTAATGAAGGAGCTGGCGAGAATACGGTCACTCGGGCTATTCCGATTGCGGGACAAGACCTCGTCGGTTTTATGTTCGGCAGAACCCATGCGCCGAGCTTAGAGGCCGAAGCTTTTCGTCTCCGTTGCCAGAAAGGAGACGAAGAACTTTGCCTTACCGTCACCAAAACCGCTTTAGACGATATCAATCTTCCTTTTATGTTTATGCAGGCGGCTTCCAACTACCGTCTCTCCATCCTCGAAAGGAATCCTGACTTGGTCTCGGAAGATGACCTGATGTTGTTAGCAACTTCCACCACCATCCCGCTAATTCGATTGATCAACACCACGGCATCAAAGCGTTTTCTTGGGTTTTCTCAAGATTTGCTTGCCGTCTATGTGGAAGCGGCGGCTTATGAAGCAATTATTCGAGCCATGGATGCTTTAGCCTTAGATATTAAAGCGGCGGCCGCTTCCTCTTCAGCCTCACAAACCGGCCGAATCGCCGAAGAGCACCTCAAACAAATTGAAGCCCGTATTTCTGAGGTCCGCGCAGATCTTTCCCGAAGAAGCGATGCCGTTTTTCAGCAGATGAACCGGGCCCACAGCTTCGTGACGCAAATCGAACATTTGGAAAAGAGCGTCAAAGGAGCATTGGCTGCTGACTTAGCTGCGAATTTATCCTTCGGAGATAAGAACTGATGGTTCTAGACTACTTTGCCTATTGGAACGGCGCTCAATTAAGAGATCTTTTCGAAGCTGTTGTTGCAATTACTTCCGGCCCTTCTTATCAAGGCCTAATTAAAAGTGCGGTTCTTGCCGGCTTTCTTGTGACGCTCACTACAGCACTTTTTAGATGGCAAGGAATGGCTGCAAAAACTTTCTTATTTGCGGTCGTCCTCTTTTATTCTCTCTTATTAATCCCAAAAACTGACCTTTCCATTCACGATGAAAGAGCCGGAACGGTACATGTCGTCCAGAATGTGCCTTTTGGCATAGGATTTTTTGCTTCTGTCACTTCAAGAATCGGCCATTTTCTAACCACAGGCTTTGAAAGTGCTTTTGCTCTTCCTGATGCAGAAAAGTTTTCTAAATTCGGCATGGTCTATCCCCAAAGAGCCGTTTCTGTTTTGCAGGGAATCGGTACGGCAACTCCTCTAGGACGGCGTAAAGTCAACCGCTTTGTGGCCGACTGTTTAACCCCTGAACTGACTGATAATCCTGCAAAAGTTAACGAGCTCGCTCAAAGCTCGGATCTCTGGGCAACCGTCACGGCTAGCGGTTGGCTAAATCCAGCCAGAAGCACCCTAAACGAAAACGGAGAAGTAAAACGCTGTGATGAAGCAGCTGTTGAACTGGAGACTTTCTTAAACGGCTCAGAACTAGACGAAATCAAGAAAAAACTAGGAGCACTTCTAACGCCGGATAGAGCGGATCCTGCTCATGCCATTATGACAAGTCTGCCTCATGCAGAAAGTCTTTTGCTCGGCCTCTCCCGTTCTCTCGATTCATCCCTAAAGCACTCCATTATGCTTCAAGCTATTCCGGAAGGAGTTTCTTCCATCGCTCAACTTTCAGGTTCTCCTCTGAGTCTGGCGGTAAATCTTGCAAAAGCCCAAGGTAATTTGGCAAGCGAAATTAGTTATCGCACCATGAGCGAAATCGCGAAGGTCTCTTTGCCTAAAATTAGAAACTGCATTGAATTTGTCATCATTGCTGCCTTTCCATTGGTTTTCATTCTGATCATTGCCGCCGGAAGTAATGCGGGTCTCATCTTTCGTTCCTTTTTTGTGCTGCTGATTTGGGTTCAGCTTTGGGCACCGTTATATGCCGTTGCTAACTATCTTCTTATCTCGGTTGATTCGAATCCGATGAACAGAATTATTGCCGAGTATGGCGGAAATTCTTTAATGGCGGTTGATTTAATCCGGCAGACGGGAGCAAGCTCGCAGGCAATGGCTGGATATTTAATGCTTGCTATTCCTATGTTGGCTCTTGCTATTGCTAAAGGAAGCGACTATGCCGCCGCTGCTTTGGTAGGAGGTTTAATGGGACCGGCCCAATCAGCCTCTCAAGGCCTTTCAGGGCAGCTCTCTTCCGGAAACTTTTCCTCAGGAAACATCTCCATTGGCAATGTTTCTTCTAATTCCATTAACGCCAATAAAAACGACACTTCTTCATCATTTGCGGACCCTTATACGAGCAAAATTTCTACAGCGTATGGCACGGTAACGCGAGACGGCGACAATCACGTCACTGGGATGGTGCGTTCCGGAATTGATCTTGGAATTTCTTCTTCCTCAACAATTCAGCAGTCAAGATCTGTTACGGCATCTTCAATGTCTTCAACTTCGTTGACGACATCGGATACGACCAACTTATCTCTATCCAGATCAACTACTTCCTCGGATTCCGGTTCTGTTAGTTTTGCGAAGGCTCTTTCTCATCAGCTGGATCAGTCACACTCGAGCTCTCAGAATCTGTCAGACCAGAGCTCTTATAACAGCTCTAATTCCTACGTGCAGTCTTCCACAGGTTCTTCCGGCCTGACAACAAGTCAAAATCTCAGCTTTAGCACGGGGGCCGGAGTTAAAGTCGGAGCTGCCTCCGGAGAAGCGGAGGCGTCTGCAAACAATCCGGGTGGACAACAACTGCCCCTGAATTCAAACGCATCGGTTCAAAATGCGACTGCCAGCGACCCCTCTGCTGCCAAGAAAAACTCAATATTGAACGCAATCAACTCCGCAGGTTCTGCTGTAGGCGAATTAGCCGGACTAGAAGCCGGGCTGAAAACTACTACGGCTCAAAATATTATTGATACGGCCACCGGAACTAAATCTAGTGCAACAGCTGAACTAAGAAGTCAGGCATATTCTCAGGTCAGATCTGCTGCCCAACAAATCGCTGCTTCTACTTCTGATTCGCGCATTAAGAACGCTGCTGAGAACTTCCTAGCCTCTTTAGATAAAGCTCATCACGCGGCTCTTCAAAGAAGCAAACAATTCAATACTGCGGAAGGAACATCGGAAGCAAGAGCTGCGGCAGAAACGGGTTCTGATTCAACTTCAGTCAATAATGATGTCTTAGTGATGAACCGACTTCTACATAACGGCAAAAGCGCAGAGTCTTCATTGGAAGAGATCTTTCACCAAACAGAAGTCCGAGAGCAAGTTGGTTTTGATCGTACCGCCCAAGCCAAGATCGCGGCAAAGGGCAAAGAAACCTTTGGCACGGGTCAGATTGACGCACCGCGAAAGTTTGATAAAGCTCTCGGAAAGGCAATGATCAAACAGAACTTCCAAAAGAACGAACAAGAAGTTCTAGAGCAAAATCAACAATTCAGAAATCAAATTCAAGAAGAAAGTCGAAAACAAAATACCGAACCTGAACGCAATAAAGCTTTTATTGGTTCCGTTAGAAATCAGGCTCAAACCATCGACAACACTAAAACTAACTTAGAAGATAATGCGAAAGAACAAGAGCGAGGAGTGAACAACGCAGTTGAAAGGTACCATCTAGACCAAAAAGGATTAAGCACAGTCCTAGCAGTGAGCTTAGCTGGTGGGCTTGGCTATAAAAGTCCGATGAATTAGGACTAAAAAGATTTTTTTAATCTCACTTGCGTCTTTGGTGATTCATTTAGAAAAACTCAAGAGAACTCTGATTTGACTGGAGGTCCTCAAAAATCGAAGAAAGATTTCATCATTACCTCTCGTAAAAAACCTTAAGGCCCATTGATCTTTTAAATTTTTGGGCTTTTTTGGTCGTGCCTTTTCGATCAAACGAATAAACGTTTTTGTTTGTTTTTATAAACTTTTTTGTTTAAAATATTCATATCGATAAATTACAGGGTTTGAGGAAATGAAGCACAAAGAATTTATCGATGAGCTAAAAGGCTTAGGAGTCGTTTTAGAGGACGGTAAAAGACACTACAAAGCTTACTTCAACGGTAAGCAGACGGTGGTAAAAAGGCATCCTACTCAAGACTACTCTAAGCAATATATGTCATTGATAAAACGACAACTAGGAATTAACTAATCGATAGGCGGAAGTACTCCCGCCTTAAGTTAAACCATGTTATGCACAAAAAAGGAATCTAAAATGGCACGCTATCAATATCCTATGACCGTCGAGTCAAACGGAGAAGGTGGATTTATCGCCTGTTTTCGTGATGTTCCAGAGGCTGTTACCGAGTCTTGGAGCTTGGACGAATTAAAAGAAGACGCACTCGACGCACTTATTACCGCTATTGATTTTTATATTGAGGACGGAAGAAAATTCCCCGCCCCTTCTGAGTTGCAAACCGGAGATATGGCTGTTGATTTACCTGCGTCTGTAGTTGCTAAGGTTTTGCTGTTGAACACTATGGTTCAAGCCCACATAAGACCCGCTGACCTCGCACGCAAAATGCATATTAAACCGCAAGAAGTTACACGCATCACCGATATTAAGCACTCAACCAAAATAGACACATTGCAAAACGCATTTAAAGCTCTTGGAAAAGAGCTTGTACTTGAACTAAGATAAAACCGATTTATCGATATGAGCCACCTAAGCGTTTCAGTTGAAGGATGTGAGTTTATACAATTGAAACGAAAAATTTCTCAAAGTCTCGAAGGGCCAACTTCGGTTTCGGTTGAAGGATGAAAGTTTGTACAATTGAAACGAAGAGCAAAAGAAGATATGAAACGACAACTCTCGTTTCAGTTGAAAGACGTAAGTTTGTGCAATTGAAACTGGGAAAAATCATTGAAGAAGCGATGCGCCAAAGGTTTCAGTTGAAAGATGTAAGTTTGTGCAATTGAAACCCTCAGCTAACCGTATGAAATTTTTAAATTTTATTTATAGTTAGCTGAGGAATTCTTCGAAACAGTTCAAACTGCATGAAAAGTACCGAAATTTTCGAAAAATTATCTCTTTGACTTAATAACACTGAGCTCTTCATAATTTAAATCAGAAACGTAATGATTCATCCGAGCTCCCAAAAGAGATTTTTCCTTTAGCGTCGCATCGTTCAACCCCTTAGAAAATAAAAGCATCAATTTGGCAGGGAAGATACAAGGAAGCGATCTTGTCATCCTTTACAAACCGCCAAAAAATCAATAGGTTGGATAATTCCAAAACTCGAATTCGGCCTCTCATGAACTCAAAGCACAATTTAGCCGGAAAAGTAGGATTGGAAGTTCTGCGGGCCTTCCCGCCGCACCCTTGATAGCATTAACTAGAAATATTCCTACTATCGGTGTTGGAGCCGCCAATCTGCGAGAGCGTCACGCAATTCTACACAGCAAAAGTTGTCGTTTAAATCCAGAATACCGCATTGATCTTCTTATTGATTGTGGCAGCTCATATTTTTCCCAACTGTTGTTCTTAGGGAAATCCTTAGCTCATCCTAGAGTTACTTGTTAAACAACTCTTTTATTCGATTAAAAAGTAGCCAGCTACTCAAACCAATACGGGTTTTCCTTTAATTAGTCCCCGTTAATTACATAGAAACCCTTACAAATTTTATTAACAACATCGACCATATAGACAATTATTCAACCTTCCTACTCAGTTCCAAAGCAAATAAAGGACTAACCCTAGGCTCTACTTCATTGATTTTTAATGAAAAGCAATAATGCAATCAGTGTTTAACTTTTCATCTCTATTTTTATGCTTGGCGTATCCATTGGAATCATCACTCTAATTGTCGTTGGGTGGGCAATCCTAAAAGGAAAATATGCTCCACTCGTTCTCTTTCTTAGCGGCGCAATAATGTTGCTGTGTTCTGTGATGTTTGACACAGGCACCTTTATGCCCAAGAAAGCTCTTCCTACGGGCAATGACTATTTGAACATCATCGAATTTATTCGGTACATGTTCTCTACAAGATTGGCTGGATTAGGTCTTTTGATTATGGTCATGGTCGGTTTCGCCTCATACATGACTCATATCGGAGCTAACGATGCATTTGTTCGTATCGCTATCAAGCCGTTAGGTCTGATTAAAAATCCGTACGTCATGGTTTTCATTGCATTCTTACTGGGCAAATTGGTAAGTATGGTGATTACCTCGGCCGTTGGATTAGGTGTCTTATGTCTTGCTTTGATGGGGCCGGCACTGGCTGCCTTAGGAATGAACAAAAAGTCAATCGGCGCAGTTTTCGTCACCAGTGGTGCCGCATCTCTGGTTTTAATAGGCGGTTCTACAGCAGCTGCTTCCGCTGCCAGCGGTCTCAGCATTCTCGATTATGTCTTCCTTTATAAAATTCCAGCCGGCTTGCCGACTTGCCTGGCAATGGGCATAGCTCACGCGTTTTGGCAAAGATACTTAGACAGAAAAGAAGGCTGGGTCTGCAAGGATCACATCGGAGACAAGCTCATATTTGAAGGCGAAGTCAAAGCGCCCTCCTCTGCAGCTCCGATGATCTACGCTTTATTGCCGTTCCTGCCGATGATCCTTGTCGTTGTGTTCTCTCGATATGTATTGAGCAGCATCAAATTAGATATCTCCGCGCTCATCTTATTGTGTGTTGTCGTAGCCATGATGTTTGAGGCAGTCCGCTGGAAAGGAGACTTCAAAAAACTTTCTGAAGGACTAAAGGTCTTCCTTCAGGCCATGGGTAAGGCAATGAGCGGAGTGGTAGCTCTGGTTATTGCCGCCGGAGTTTTCGCAGAAGGCTTCAAAGCACTAGGAATGCTTGACGCTATTGTAGGTCTGGCTACTGATTTCGGTTTTGGTGCACTCGGCATGTCCATTATGTTCGTCGTTATTACCGTATTGGTAACGATCATCGCTGGATCCAACGGAGCCTCTTTCTACCCAATCGTTGAAATGATTCCAAAAATTGCAAAAGACATGGGTGTAAATCCCGTTTCTTTAGTACTCCCGATGCATCAAGCATCAACCATTGCTCGTCCATTATCTCCTGTGGCAGGCGTCGTCATTGCAATTGCCGGAATGTTAAAGATGAATCCGTTGGAATTAATCAAGAGAAGTTCCGTTCCTTGCATCGTCGGCTTAATTGTCCATCACGTCCTTGTTTTCTGTTTAGCCGTCTAAGAGAAAAATATGTCTGACAATATTAATGAATTTCAAGCTCCAGCCTGGACGCTTGAAGACGCCTACGGCTCTTTTACTGATGAGAGATTCTTAAAGCGCGTTGACGCCTCTCGAGACATCGTTGACTCGCTGCGTATGACGTTGCAAGAAGATTGCAATGAAAAGAATCTTACAGCGCATATAGAAGAATATCAAAAAGCTTTTGAAATTATTTCCTCTTTAGAGTCTTTTTGGCGCTGTTTTTCCAGCATGGACACTTCGAATCCGGATTCCGCTCAGACTCTAAGCAGCATTCAAGCCGTCAAAGTCAAGCTGGAAAACTGTGCCCAGATTCTTTTTAAAGAACTTGCAGCCCTTGATCCTTCTAACACCCTTTGGGAGGACACGAGGTTACGGCCTTGGAAATTTATAACGGAGGAAAGAAGGAATTCCTGGAGAGAAAAAATCCCTCCGAAAGAAAGAGCCCTTCTTCAACAACAGGCTTTACAAGATTTTTATCCTCTGGGAACCGAATTCTCAAAACTGCAAAAAAGAATGCAGCTTACCGTAACGGACTCTGAAGGAAGAAATAAAACTTTCAATACTTCAGCTACTGTTGCCGCTCTAAAAGGAATTCCTGACAAAACTCTGAGAGAAACAACCTTCAACGCTCTTCAAGAGTACATGGCAAAACATGCGGAAGAAAAAGCCGACCTACTCAATAAGCTCCACGGTTTTCGCTTGAAAGAGCAACAAGCTGCCGGAGTAGACATCCTGACTCCGAGCTTTGAACAAAACCGTATTAGCCGTGCGGCCATCGAATCGATGCTCAAGGCAATTGAAAGCCGAGTAGATCAAATTAGAGAAAGCGTGAGCTTACGAGCCGAAATCTTAGGTTCAAGAAAACTTGCTTGCTGCGACTTAATGGCTCCTGCTCCCGGCAGCTTAACGGCGGTGGCAGAAACCTTCTCTTATCCAGAAGGGATCCGGCTTGTTAAAGAAGCTCTTAGTACTGTCGGTGAAGAATATCCTAAATTCATTGACATGATGCTTGAGAAGAATTGGATTGAAGCTCGTTTGCTTCCGTGCAAAGCAGGTGGCGCGTTCTACTCACGCTTTAACGAACTGCATCAAACTCGGGTCTTTTCCTCATATGTGGGAACTATTGCTTCGGTTCTCCAGCAAGCACATGAACTCGGCCACGCATGGCATTACTGGATTTTGAGAGATCTTCCTGTTATAGAAACCGAGTTCCCCATGACTCTGACGGAAACTTCAAGTACTTTTAATGAAGCAGTTGTTAAGCAGTATCTAATCCAAAAAGATCCTCAAGCCGCAGTCAGCATGCTTTGGCAGGAGCTAAAAAGTATTGCCAATTTCTTACTCAATGTACCCGTGCGCTATGACTTTGAGTGCGCTTTCCTTAAAGAAAGACTTAATGGAAATGTGGAAGTTAAAACTATAAATGAGTTAATGGAAAAAGCCTGGAGACGTTGGTACGGCGATTCTACAGAAGATATCGATCAATACCTTTGGGCCCACAAGCTGCACTTCTATAAGACTGACCAATACATCTACAACTATCCGTACGCTGTTGGTTACCTTCTTTCCCAAGGATTAATGCGCGAAAAACGCTTGAGAGGAAACTCATTTTTGCCTTTCTACAAATCCATGCTGAGAGATACCGGCCGTATGACCTTCGATGAATTAGTCAGGAAACATCTTGGCCTAGATCCGGCCACGCAGCAATTTTGGGATGGCTGCATAGACGAAGCACTTTCTCATCTAACTAAATTCAAATCAATTGTTCAAACCCCTACCCTATAAAAGGAGAAAACTGTGAAACTACTTAAGATCGCAACTTCATTACCTCTGCTTTTGGCTGCACCTCTTTTGATGGCTGCCTCGCAAGTCGAATTGTACGGAATCGTTGACGGCGGCCTCTACGTTAAGAAAACTAGCGGTAAAGATACAACGATTGGTATTGATTCAGGTCGCAAATCCGGCTCTCGTTGGGGTTTGAGAGGAAGCGAAGATTTGGGAAACGGATATACTGTTTCTTTCAAATTGGAGAATGGCTTCAAGCTTGATAACGGTGAAATGGATCAAGCCTCTGCAGCGGCACCGGAAGGACGCATGTTCGGTCGAGAAGCAACTCTAAATTTCCACACTCCATACGGTACGATTGGAATGGGAAGAATGGGAGGTCTGCTCTCAGGCATGGGAACCTATGGTTTGATGGGAACAAATTCCTCACCGTTTGCGGCTGCCTGGTCCGACGCTAAATATAACTTACTGTTTACTGGCAACAACCGCTACGACAACACAATTGCCTACAAATCTCCGACCTTTAATAATTTAACCCTCTATGCTCAGTATTCATTTAATGCAGATGGCCCAGAGTATGAGAAATGGCGCGATAACAGTGAAATGGCCAGTGTAGCAGCTACTTACATTTCCGGTCCTCTTAAGGTTGTTGGAGGTGTCCAGTGGAGAGATACTGGCATCAGTAAAAAACTGACTGATGGAGTTGTAAAGGACAACAGCGCAACACAACGACAGAAAAATGCTCTGATGGCAGCAACCAGCGTTTCATATGACTTTGGAACTTGGAAACTCTATACCGCTGCTCAGCTGCTGCATGGTGCAGAAGCCGCAGGTACCGTAATGACCGCTTCCGGTAAACGAGGAGAAAAAGGACTTGATGGGTATGCTCTTAGCCTTGGTGCTAATGTTAAGTTATACGGCGGAGATCTTAAAGCGGCAGTTGCTTATGCTGACGGCGAGGATAAAGGTAAAACCGCATCATATGGAGATTATGAGGCTGTACAAAGCTCGTTGGGTTACCTGTATCCTTTGAGTAAGAGAACCAGTGTTTACACAGTGTTTAGCTATTGGCACGTCAGAAAAGTTCACAAAACGGTTGCCACCAACTCCGTGACAGATAATTTTTCTTTTGCCCTGGGACTTAGCCACAAGTTCTAATTTAGAAATCTGATCCGGAAAGACGGAGTCTTTCAAGCTGAAACTTTTCTCTTGAACAGGCTCCTTTTTTCTAGAATCCAAAAGAGTAAACGACCAATTATTTCACGCTAAGCTCCGGAACCAAAGGCAACTTCAAAAAGTATTAACGGCTAATTTACCGCGCGTGAAGTTTTGGAATTCAGGTATTCATGAGCCATCCCATTCATGCCTTTTGGAGATATTCTTCTCTCGCAAAGTAAAAAAATAAATCGATTTTTAAGCCCTTAAATACCACTTCGTTATAGGTTTTGTTGACACGAAGGACTTGCAATTGAAAAATAATAACCTTTGCAGACGATTGCCTTTTAAGAAATATTAGCGCTTGTCCTTTGGGACTCAACGAAATATTAAGCAGATGCTTTAATTGAGAAGAACTAAAATGGATAGATTGAATAGCAGAACTCAGAATCCTCCTCAGTGGACTCTTAAAGATGCTTTTGAAAGCTCTACGAGCTCAAAATTTCGGTTGGAGCTAGCGCGCTTGAAAACTCTCATAGCGGCCATAGACGGCAGTGCACGGCTAGCTAAGGAAGTTGAGTCTATTCGCATAGTTCTGTCTCTTTACGAACAGTCTTTGGCAAGCTTACACACCTTAAATGCTTTTTTAAGATGCGAAACATCCATAGATGCGTTAAAAGATGCGCCCTTAAAAAAACAAGCTGAAGTTAATAGCATCGGCAGCAAACTAGATTCCGCTATCGCACCCGTGATTTCTTTTCTTCGGAGTCTCTCGGATGACGATCCTATTTGGGAAGACGAAGAAATCCAAGAATGGTATGTTTACCTCAAAAGTCTTCCTCATTTCAACGATAAGCTGAACGAAGATGCAAGAAGCGTCATCTCGCAATTTCAATACCAAATCAATCTTCATGTCAGACAAAGCTTTCATTTATTAAATAAAGGAATGAGACTGCGCGTTAAAAACCTAGACGGCTTTGATCAAGTTCAAGGCTATATGAAAAGCATCGGAGTTCTTAAAGGAGAAGAAGACGAAGAGTTGCGCCGAACAACCTTTGATGCGATGAATATGTTCTACAACGAACATGGTTCTATGTACGCTCAGCTTCTTAATTTGCTCGCCGGCTTTCGTATTACATCGTACAATGATTCTGGAAATTCGGAAGTTCTTTCCTATTCGCTTCAACAGAATCGTATCAGCAGAGAGGCTGTAGAACAGATGCTTAGTTGCTGTGAGAATAGGATTTCAGATATTCGCCGCACTATCAGTCTTCGTTCTAAAGCCGTAGGAAGTAAGCTAAAGGTATACAACCTATATTCTCCTGCTCCCCTCTCGCCATCACTCATAAATAAAAAGACGAATTTTTACGACAGTATTCAAAATATCAAAGAGGCAGGGAAAAATATTAGCGATACATTTCCTGACTTTGTTGACTTAATGATTGAGAAAAAATGGATCGAGGCTCGTTTTTCATCGGTCAAGGCCGGGGGAGCCTTTTATGTTTTTTTAAAAACTTTAAAACAGCCTCGAATTTTTTCAACCTATTTCAATAATTTGTCATCAGAGTATCAACTTGCTCTGATGCTTGGGCACGCTTGGCATGCATGGCAATTGAAAGATTATCCCGAGCACAGAAGTTTAATTCCAATGAGTTTAACGGAAGTAGCCGGCATCCTCATGGGTGAACAATTGCTGTCTTTTTTGCTGAATAAGTCTGAAAGCCAGGAAGACAAGTTTTATTTTTTATGGCAGCAAATGAAATATGCAACAAACTACCTCCTTAACATCCCTGTACGATTTGAGTTTGAAAAGAACTTACTCAGTTCTAAAAAGAGAGGAAACCTGACCGCTTTGGATCTCAACAAATCCATGGAAAAAAGTTGGGAGAAATGGTATGGAGATGAAGTAGACGGCTGCGATCGTTTCCTTTGGGCGTACAAGCAGCACTTTTATAAACCGGACCAATTCTTCTATAACTATCCTTATGCGGTTGGCTACTTAACCGCCCAAGGATTTAGCAATATCCTTTCCGAGACACCCGATAGATTCAAATCAATTTATCCTAAGTTTTTACTAGATTGCGGTTCGCAAAGTTTTGATGAATGCATCCAGAAGTACTTTAAATTAAGTCCTCAAAGGCCTGATTTCTGGAATTGGTGTTTAGATAACGTTGTGAAGAAAATCAACTCTTTTGAGGAATTGCTCTCCTCAGGACATTCCAAAAGAAATTAGACACTTCGCTTCTGCATGCGGGCTCTCATTAGAGAAGAATCGAAATAAAACCGCTATCAATGCTTTGAAGCCCGAACCTTTCTTCCAAAACTTTTTCGTAGGAAGATCTAGACTTCGATGCATGAATGGACGTGCTTGGGTGTATTTCTGTGCCATTCGGGGGAAAAAGCTACTTTGATTATCCACTTGTGCTCATTATTGTTCTACTTTAACTGCAAGCCCACTTTACGAAAGTTTTTTCTTTTAACCCGAATACCAGAGCCGTCCGGTAATGAACTTTACTCGCATTGTCAGCCCCATACCTCCTTGCCTGTATTTGAGTTAACGCTTCTTGCAGTTTGGATTCCGAGCTTTCTCCTTCTCTGAAAACTTTAAATTCAAATACCCCGTCCTCTCTCCTCCTATCTCCACCTCGAGATCGGTACGACCATGCGCATTATGATGCTCAATACGTGAATTCAGACCGGCTCCAGACAAGTAGACTTGAACAAATGCTCTCAGCGAAAACTCATCTTCAATTGGATAACGAACATAATCAATGGCAGCAAACAATCGATTCAATATATAAAAGACCGCCTCCGGTTTTTCCTCCGTTAAGATTTTTACGATAGACCGGCTCCGACCTGCCCTAGTACTTGGCCATTGAGCTGTTGCTGCAAATATAGCTGAGCGATAGCTTTTTTAGCTTCCTTATTCGGATATCGTAGGAATACCGTATCGCCATACTCTACAGATTTAATAGTTAGATAACCTGAGAGTGTCAACAATTCGACATCTGACAAATTTTCAATATCCGATGAACCGCGTAAGACGTATAACGACAAACTTTGTTCCTTATCGTATTCTTCCGGATTTCTTAATAAGTGAGACTGAAGATACTTAACCAATGGACTCGGTTTTCCGCCGCTTTCAAACCAATAATCCTTCAAGCCTCTTTCAGGTGATGAGAAAAAATGCAACAAAGACCAAGGAGCAAATACCTTTTGTTTTGCTGTCTCTTCAAAACAAAAACCGTCATAGTGTTCCGTCAGTTCTTTGAAAAGTTCATCCTGCGTAGTTCCTAACGTTTCCGAAGCAGAAATCAAGTACTCGGAAAAGTACTCCTTCACCTCTTCATACGTAAATCCTAAAAGCGAGCCATACTCTGCCGAAAGTGAAATATCAGATAAATTATTTAGCTCCGAAAAAATACTGGAATTGTGAAATTTCGTTATCCCCGTAACGAACAAAAAACGTAACGGACCATCATTTGATTTAATGACTGCATAAAATCTTGATAGTTGTCGACGAACCTGCTCAAAAAGCTTGAAATTATCAAAGCAAGACGTCAGCGGCGCATCATACTCATCTATCAACAACACTACAGAACTCACGGCTTGCTTCTTGAACCAAGTAGACAATTGACTCATGAGTGAGGTACCGTGAAGTTCAAAACGAAATCCGTAAGGTGCAAAAGCATCAACTATTAAATCGTGAAATTGGAGCTCAAACTCTTTCAAATTACGGAAACTTTTTGCTTCAGAGAAATCTAGTTTCACCACCAAAAATTCTTTGTCCTCTTTCCAAAGTTTTTCAATCTCGAGACCATGAAAGTCTCTCAGTCCATACTTGAATAAAGATTCAAACGTGGAAATTAACAACGATTTTCCAAATCTTCTCGGACGAGCCAGAAAGTACTTTCCATTGCGACAGGCTAGAGAGTAGACCTTCTCCGTCTTATCAACATAGATTTGGCCCAGTTGTCTTAACTTCTCAAATGATGATTTACCTAAAGGCAGATGTCGCAATAGTTCCGTATTCATAGGAATTCCTTCTCCTTACATCACAATTATAAAAGTGTCAGCTTTTCTCAAGCCTTCTCTCTTCATGGAGTAACTCAAAAAATTGAGCCAATCTGCCTTACAATCATGCCGGCCCGGTTATGTCTTGATTCAGAGGAGTTCAAAGCACGCTCAGTTAACCTACTTACCTCAACTACTACTCCTTTGGATAAATCCAGTTCTGCCTAAGATCCATATTCTCTCTTTCGGGGCATAAGTAAGAGCTGAAAAAATCAAGAAATATCTGAAATGGTTCTCTCACCGGTTCCTTTTCTTTTGAAGAATGAGCCAAGTAATTCTTCTAAAAAATCTCGATTCCTTCTTTTCTACAAATTTCAAGATATGATTTCTTCCTAGACCAACTCAACACTTAGATGCTTCACAAATCTCATCGATGAAAGAACATTTAAACGGTATTTTTTGGAATACAGGAGCTTTCGAAATGAACCTCCTATGTTCTGCGAAAACGAATGAAATCTGCAAGTCTTTCCAGGCAAATCTGAATCATCTAACCTGGTGTTGGCTGAGTCTGCTCGAAAACAATCCTGCTTCACTTAGTCAAACAGCAGCCGTGTTGGAAGGTAAGAGATGCAATGACTTAAATCCTTTTGATGCCATGCAGGTCAAGAATTTTGCATCCGGTGCTGAGTTCTTATTGAACATTGTAAAAGAACAAAAGTTTGACCTTTCGGTGCCCCTTGCCTGTAATCTCCATAGCAGAGTTGGTAAAAACGAAGCTCTTCAATGGGGCTGCCTCCGGACTGCTCCCGTCACTCTCAGAAATATCAAATTTTGTCCCCCCACTGCTAATCTCCTCCAAATCATCAGCAATGGTTTCCGCTACTTGGAAGATTGCATTTCCAATCCGGTAGAAAAAGCCATTGCAACTTTTCTGTTTGTGGCTAGAAATCAGCCGTTCTACGATGCAAACAAACGAACCGCGTCTTTACTGATGAATGGCTTATTGATGAAAAGCGGATTCTTTGCAATTTCAAGACATCCGCGCAATACTCGAATTTTTCATGAAACGCTGGGAAGGTTCTACGAAACCGGCGATGCCAATCCAATGTTTGATTTATTCCTCCGGTTCTCCCAACCTTGCAAACTTTAGAACTTAAAAACCCTTTGAAAAGTTAACGGATTAAGTGTTTACGTCAAAACCGCAACATCAAAAGAGTGCCATCCTCTAAACTCATTCAATCCTAAAAAAATCATCACCTTTGACACCAACCTTTGAGTGAGTAGAGAACAAGATATTGATGTCCATTTTCAAAGTTACACGGTACGGCTTTTTTGGAAAAGTCCTGACAGGTCAGATTTTAACGATTCACATTTTCTCTCTGGTGAGAACTTTCAATCGAGAAGAGTTTTATCTCTTTGGGAGAAAGATTTTTGTGCGTCCGCTTCCTTTAGCTTTCTCCCAAGCTTCAATGATTAACTCAGTCTTTTCTCGTCAAAACAGAGAGACACTTCGACAACAATCAAAAACTGAGACATCTATGCCTCCGGAATCTCTGACACCGGACCTCAATGAATATAAGAGCTTCCTCAAACGAAAAGTCATTCTCCTCATGACCGACCATCTGGCCTCAGTCGGAGGCGCCGAAACCAGGATCGTAAGAACTGCTGATCTTTTATCTGAACTTAACTTTGTTCCCATGATCCTGTGCCAACATAACGCACATACCGCTTCTCAAAAATTTCCCAATTTAATTTTGGATTATCGAGATCCGCACCTTGGTACGGTCATTGGTAAATGGATTGACGAAGGACTCATCCACGGCATTGAATTCCATGTCAAAAATCCACGGGTACTTTACGACCTTCCGTTGTTTGATTGGAAAGACAAAATAATGTTAGGAGCTCAAATCCATAACCTCTTCGCATTGACGAAGGAACTGAAACAACAGTTTGAATATTGTCATTACATTGTTTCCTCCCAATTGGCCTTTGTACCGAAAACTAAAGTCATTCGAAACTGGATCGATGCCTCGAAGTCAAATTCGTTCTGGAGCTACAAAAATCAGAAGAAAGCACTATTAATTTCTCGTCTCTCGAAAGACAAAAGGATCCACATCTCTAGATTTGTCGATTTCTGTCGAAGACATGGACTAGATTTTCATATTGCTTCCGATTGGCCACGGCTACCGTGGCAACGTCGTTTTCTTTCTTCTCTTGAACTAAACGATGCTGAATTCATCGGACCGGTGTCCTCTAATTCTTACCTCAGACATTCCGCTGGACAATATCTGTTCATCGCTGGAATTGGCCAAGTTCCGCTTGAAGCTGCATCTTTGGGAATTCCTACCGCTGTAATGTCATCGAAATCCGAAAAGGAGTTTCAAGATCCGCTCGTTTTTCTTGAAAAAGACAATTTACCTCTCCTTGAGCAATGGAACTTTGTGATCAATCAATGTCCTATTCATACTCTTACGCCTAATGCTCAAAGGTTTATGCAGAATCAAACTACTGGAGCAATCAGGGAAGAATTTTTCTTAGAAGATGAACTCAAAAATCTGCGAACTCCGAATGACCTAATTGAAGTCTACGAAAGATGCTATATGAAACCGTCTTAGGAGATATGAATCAAAATCCTTTCAATCAAATGAGCATAAAAATACTTATTCACCCCAATTGAGCCGCCGATCTTTGAAAAAAAGCTCCAGATTAGATGACGTTTTATTCCGTTTTAGTTTTCTGGATGTCCGAAGATCTGCTGGAACTTTCTTTTTTGTCATTCTTCTCTCTAGTAATTTTTACCTTGCAGCAACATTCCTTTTCAGGGGTAATAAGGATTTTTTTGAATATGCTCTTTAAGTCTTTCATGATGAACTATCCTAATAATGAATTAAAAATAAAGCCCGTTGCGCAAGCGACGGCAAAAACTGAGATAAGAAAGGCGGCCAGCATCTTCTTGGTAAAAATAGAGCTGAGCAAAGAAACTTCGGGAAGACTTGCGCCTCCGCCTCCAATCATTAGCGACACTAAAACACCGGGCCCTAACCCTACACTCTGAAGAATCGTGGCCATTGGAATAATAGTTTCCGTTCTTATGTAGAGGGGAATTCCAATGAGCGCTGCAGCTGGAACACTAAACCACGCTGGGATCCCTCCAACTTTTTGAACAACGGAAACCGGTAGGAACCCATGAATAAGAGCTCCGATCGCAGTACCGACAAGAAGGTAAGGGAATACTTTTCTCAAGAGCAAAAGAGAATTGAAGATTGACGTTTGAATAACAGTTTTTAACCTCATTCCAAACGTACCGGTTAATTCCGACCACATCTGTGACTCTTCCTTTCCTCCGGTGATACTAATATCATAAATCTCTTTTTCAAACCCAAATTTCTCCAAAACCAGTCCGCACAAAACTGCAAAGATAAAAGTACATAAACCGTATAGAATTGCAGTTTTAATCCCGAAAAACACTCCCATCAGAGTGATGATGGCAGGGTTCATAATCGGAGATGCTAAAAGAAAAGCAATCGAAGTGGAGAAGGGTGCCTTTGACTTAACGAAGCCTACAAATAACGGAATAGTTGAGCAGGAGCAAAACGGAGTAACGCCTCCGAGGAGAGCCCCACAGCACGCAGATAAAAATTTATTGTTTCTCGAAAACGTGAAAATTTTGCTCTTCGGATTGATGAAAAATTGACCGACTCCGACTAAAAACGAAATCACAAAAAATAATCCGATAAGCTCAAAAGTAAGTTTTAAAAATTCAAGCAGAAAAGAAGGCATCTTGATCCCAAATAAAGATAATAAGAACTCATCTGCAAGCTAGAGCCTGCATGCTTCTTAAAAGTTGTAAGAATGTAGAAAAGCGGAGATTTCGGAATCCGTTATATCATTCTTTTGATTCTTTTCATTGTTACTGTATTTCTCGAACATTGAAGGAAGCCCTTCAGACAAGTCATCTCAATCGAGTAAATAATGGAATTAGCTTTCTTTTGTGCCTTAACGACTTGAGCTTCTTTCAAAACTGCTAAATGTCGGGAAACAGTAGGCATTTCCAACTGAACCATGTTTGTGAGCTCAGTAACTGTTTTAGGATTTTCAAGCATCGCCTCTACCATCATTAAGCGAGCCGGATGGCCGAGAGCTTTAAATATTTTCGCTTGCTCTTCGTAAACTTCAGGAAATTGTGCCATTCTCTTTAGACTCCCACTTACTCCACTCAGCAAAAAATCTTCCTAATTCTTTATAAAATTCGTGCTTGGCTTCTGTTTCTAACAGCAGAGACCATTCTAGGATGAATTTACTGAGAAATCTTTCAAAAAATTCGGCTTTTTCTTCTGGTTCTAAAAGCTCGTATATCTCGAGGACTGGAACAATATGTTCGGGCGGCTCTTTTATGTCTCTTTCTACTTCAAAACCCCTGCTTCCTAGGTAAGATAAATATTCGTCTAGAATCTTGTCGCCCAACTTATCTTTCCAGCAAGTAAGATAATTCTTGGCAGGAGGACTACCAGGACTTAAAAAAAGCCGTGTGTAGTCCAAAAGCATTGCTTCAAAAGATTTTGCATCTTCGGTCCCTTGAGTGTACAAATCGTCCAGACGACGGGCCTTTTCTGCTAATTTCCCATCCAAAGATTCTGCAGCTTTCAAAAAAACATGCATATCTCTAAGTTCCTGACTGGGTTCAAATAAACCAAGCAAAACAAGATTAAGAGGTCTTTTCGTCATAAATACATTTCGCGGCAAGGAAGAGGCCTAAGCCCCTTCCGTGTTAATAGGCTAACAGATCACTCTCTCGGAGAGAACTGTCCCATGTAGAAGACCTTTGGATTAGTTCCCTTTTCTTCTTGAAGTCTTTGGACTTTTCCCGTCTTCAATTTTGCAGAAATAGTAGAGGTTGGATCATCTAAATCACCAAATATCCTAGCCCCGGCAGGACAGGCATCTACACAGGCAGGATTCATTCCGTTAGAAGTACGGTGGTAGCAGAAGTTGCATTTTTCTACTACGCCCTCCTTTCTTTGAGCGGCGGAATCGCCTGCCTTAAATAGATTAGCATATGCTGGAACAGCACCAGCCTTTTGGCCAAGTTCCTGAGCATCGCCTGTGGCTCCTCTGATCAGAACAGGCCGGGTTGCTGCATCCCCTCTCGGATCAACTCCTTTAGGATTGAAGCTGATGACAGAGTAAGTCTTACCGTCCAAGCTTTCGGGTCCTAACTCAGCAGAAGAGTAAGGGCACGCATTCTGACACAGACGGCATCCTACGCATGTCTCGTCATTGTGAAGAACAACTCCTTCGGGGCTGACAAACATGGCGCCTGTCGGACAGACTTTAACGCACTGCGGATTTTCGCAATGGTTGCACATGACAGGAATGGCAATCTGTGTTGTATTTGGGAATACCCCTCTGGTTTCTTGAATGAAATCTGCCCAATTAAATGACTGGCCTTCTCCTCGGGTTCTTGTGTTATTCTCAGCTTTGCAAGCCAGGGCGCAGGCACCACAGGAAGAACATAAATTCAAATCAATGATCATTCCAAATCTCATTTCTTTCTCCTGGCTTAAAGTTTTTGAGAATTTTTCTTAATGTTGACTCTGGTAAATCCGCCATTTCTGCAGGAAGTACCGGATAAGCGGTCGTAGTCGTCCACTAGAATTTCATTGTTATTGCCGCCCCGGGGTGTTTTACCGTATTCTTTTGCAGCAATCTGGCCATAGGCCCAGTGGCCCTGACCATAGGCTTTTGCAACCGTACCTGGGCCCACACCTTCCCAAAGTTTTACTTCAGTGACAATGGTTCCGACCGGAGAAGAAATTTCGACGATGTCATTATCCTGAATACCCAGAGCTTTAGCATCGATCGGATTAATCTTAAGGACATCTCCCCATGAACGATCCCCGGCATCACATTTCTTGAATTCCTGCATCCAAGGAAGATTGGCAGAGCGACCTTCACGGTTCAAGCGGCTCTTGTGATCAATAAACAAGAACGGATATTGCTTCTCTTCACCATGACGCAAAGGTTCTTCATAGTGAGGCATCCACCCTTTGATCCCTTTAGCTTGATAATGGCAAGCATCAAGAATCTTGTCAGGAGTAGTGTTGTATTTAGCTGCGTGAGCTTCTAAGACCTTTTTTAGATCTCCGGAAACAAACTCAAATTTACCGCTCGGTGTTGGGAACTTTCCGCCCCAATGTTTCTTGTAAACCTGATGAGCGGAATTATGCATTCCTCTCTTCCTGAAGTCTTCCCAACCATTGATTTGATCGCCCGGAATCGGCTTCGACGTACGGAGCCAGCATGGTGCAGAGGCTATCTTGGTAGTGATAAGCTGGAACTCTTTTTCATTAGTTGGTCTAGCACCTGTCTCAGGATCGACAAATTCTGTTGAGTAATAGTTCAGCAGTGTCGGCCAGCCTTTCTTAGCTAGTTTTTCTGCCAAAAGCCATGTGACTTCATTTTCTTCCTGTTTTACATCCCAAATCCTATCGCATGTTGGTTGTTGCAACGAGGTCCAGGCATGCATGGATCCGAAACCTGTTACTGCGCCCATCCCTTCAGCAGCATTAAAGGTAGAAGGAAGAACAATATCAGCAAACTGAGTCATTTCTGATAGGAACGGGACCATATGTACAAAGAACGGTACGTTAGCCAAAGCTTTTTCCCAGCGTTTGCCGTCGGCTGCAGCAAAAGGAGTGTTAGTCCACGAACTAATCATAACTTTCACGAAATCTGGATTCTCGAGCATATAGTTGGCAATATTGTTGGTCACAACGCCACTGCCCAGTTTGGCCTTCATAGCCGCCGGCATATCCAGGTCTCCACGGCCATCGATTTTCTTCCCTTTACCATGAGCCTTGGCGAGTTCGTCAATATATTTATCCATTGACGGATACTTGCCGCTGAGAGATTTGACAGGATCGTGGGTTCCTCCAACGTTATCAACTGAGCCTAAAATGCCGTTGAGCGCATGAACCACCATTGCCGTGTACGTACCTCTTGGATTCATACAAACACCGGGCCCCATCCACACGATCACGTTCGGGGCGGCCTGCCCCATAGCCTTAGCTACCCGTCTAATTTGTTCCGCATCCAAACGGCATTCTTTTGCGGCTCTTTCGGGAGTCCAGTCTTTAGCCTCCTCATTCCAATATGTAATCAGTCCGAGGGTGTTGTTTTCTTTAAAGGTCTGAGGATCTACCGTCTTTCCCGGAACAAACAAGTTCTTACCGTCAGCAAAGTCTCCGACAAAATCTTTATTCCATAGTCCTTCGGTAAGAAGCACATGAGCTATAGCATTAGCAAGAGCTCCGTCAGTTCCCGGAAGTATCGGAAGCCATTCTTTAGATTTAGCGGCCGCAGTAGATAGTCTCGGATCGACAGTAATTAAGGTACCCTTTTTCTGAAGCTGCCCAAGTCTTGAAATAACGTTAGGGACTTGTCTGTTGGAAGCAAAAGGATCCGTACCCCAGAACACAACGCACTTTGAATTTCCTAGGTCATAGTCCCTGTAAGAAAACAATCCCTGTGTGTAACCGGGCCCCATTTTTTCTGTTTCGGCACAAAGAGCAGAAGTTGAGAAATTATTTGGAGAACCGAAGAGTTTTGTCAGAGTACCATAAAGAAGAGCATGGGAAGTATTGCCGTATCTTCCTTTGAGATAAAGAAGTCTTTCCGGTTCGCCTGCATTTCGAAGTTCAACCATCTTGTCGGCTACTATATCCAGAGCTTCATCCCAAGAAATAGGAATCCATTTTGGATCGATCCCGCGTCCTTTCTGAGGATTTGTTCTCTTAAGAGGCTGTTTAATACGATCCGGATCATAATTTTCTTGAGGGATCAAATGTCCTCTTGGGCAGCAGAATCCATGATTACCTTTCGAATTTTGATTTCCACGAACTCTTGTTGCTCTTCCGTTCTGATTAAAAACTTCGATAGCACAGTATTGAGTGCATCCCTGACAAGCAGATCCAATCCATTTGCCTTCAGCTGGAGTGCAAGGAAGCGGGAGTCTTTTTACTGAAAGACCTTGTGCCAGCACTGTTGGTGCAGAAACCATCAAAGCAGCGCTGCCGGTAAGCTGCATGAATACTCTTCTTGTAAGTTTCATAAGAGGTTCTCCTTGGGGAAAGAGATTAAAAATTAGCTAATTTATATTGTAAGGTTCCCATGACTGTGATGAATATTTTCTAGCGAAGGTGAAAAATTGGCTTATTGAACAACCGAGAGGAGTTTTACATGAGCCAAGCCGACTACGTTCTTTCCTTTCCATCCGTTACAGTGGAAGCCAATCCGAGCCCAACAGTTGTCCCCGACGAACTTGAGGCAGCCGAGCAAGATATGCAAGAAGACGAGGTTGAGATATTTGAAATCGAGCCGGCCGCAGTAGAAAAGCCGGCAGAATTAGGACCAGCCTCGAAGCAAATTACCGTTTCTGTAAGATCGGAGGTTACTGTGAGCTATGAAACGGCGGATCCTAGCCTTGAAGCCAGAGGTTTGATAAAGATGCTTCTCGGAGTGCAGTCATGAGTTTTCTGAACTTTAAAGGCTGCAAGATTACGGTCGTCACCACTGCCACTGATCTACGAGCCGGTTACTTTAGACTGGAAGCCTTTGCTAGAAGCACTCTTAATATAGACATCTGCTCGGGCCATCATTGTGTTGTGTTTTTATCTCGTACACGGGCGCTGGCCAAGATTATCGCTGCTGACCAGTCGGGAATGACTTTGATAACCAGACGGCTGCATCATGGGAGCTTCCAACAGCTAATGAGTCTTCTTGACAGCCCGGCTAAAAGAAGCCTAACAGCTGAACAGCTCGTATCCTTTTTAA
>Ga0209064_1000779_pt1 | contig 65482 bp, 75 predicted proteins | sample Inofromicrocosms_FD_187498 | JGI IMG/M metagenome (GOLD analysis project Ga0209064, IMG submission 187498) | Mouse cecum microbial communities from Vienna, Austria - Inoculum for glucosamine and mucus D2O microcosms (SPAdes) (version 2) | ecosystem: Host-associated > Mammals > Digestive system >...
GTTGGAGCTGTGAGCTCATGCTCATGGCTCCATTACTATATCTTGTGTTTGTGGTGGCTCTAAAGTGTTAAAATCCGAGGTGGCTCTCAAGCGATAAAACGGTGGCTCCGAAGCGTTAGAATATTCAATTAACCAATCCGACAGTCAATATCAAGAAATTTTTAGAAATGCTGTTCACCATTACGAGATGTTTGTTGACGGAAAGATCAGCAAAGAGAAATTTCGGTTAGTGCAGGATGTTGCAAACGAAAAGAAAGCAATCAGGGATAGTATCATCGCAAGTAAAGTAGATTATGAAAAACAGTACCAAGTGTTCCGAAAATTATTGAAAGCGAGTTGCAAAGAAATTGCTCTCGACGAGATTATGGACTGTATTGATAAAATTACTATATGTCAAAACAAAAACATTACTGTGAAATGGGCAATTGCCCAGTAATTATTGGTCTCTGCCGAATTGCCATATCTATGTATTATTCAGAAAAATATACCTTCTATAGTTATAGGAACATTGAAAAGATGCCACAAATTATATATAATATTCGTGACATCTAATGAGAGGAGTTTTTTGAATAGTGGGCATATGAAGCAAATATTGTATTTAAATTGTTTCATTCGTTATAAGGCTTTGAAATTGCTGAATGCTATGAACTTTCCTACAGAAATAGAATTTTTCGATATTCTGAACTGGAAAACTAGCTGAGTGCTGATTAGCATCACTTGTAGAGATAATAAAAAAATGAAAGGTAAGAAATATGCGAAAGGGCACAAAGAAGAAAAACAAAAAAGTTGCAGCGTCAAAAGCAACTATCCAGGAATTAAGTATTTCTAGAGACGGTGGACAAATCGCACTCAGAGGTTACTCGTATCAATTCTTATATTCGTGCTATTTAATTCTTTCGTCATCAAGTCCGGAAATTTCTTTTCAACTCGAGGGAATTGAAGATATTGATTGTATTAAGCAGAAAGATGACCGCAGTGATGTCACTCATATACAGCTGAAATATTCTGTCAACAAACAGGATGCCAGTTTTTTGTCTAATGTGCTTGAAAACTTCCTTGAAACTTATTTGCTGGATCAAAATAGATTTTTTAAGCTGGTTTACGATTTTCCTGTTGCTAAAGGTCATCTAAGTAAGATGTTTGCATCTAATCTGGATGAAAAGTCACGCACTCATTGGAGGAGTGTGATTTCAAATATAAAGCAAAACAATCCTTCCTGGAATTGGTCTGTATATGATTTTGATAAATTTATTTCACATTTGACATTTGAGAAGATTGAAAAATCTATACTTGTTGCTGAAATTGAAAAAGCCTTAATTGGAACTTATGAAATTAACACGGACAATGTTTCTTTATATGCAAACAGCATAAAAATTCTTTGCTTTGAAAAAATGGAGCAGCGGGCCTATGTGACCAAAGCGGAATTAGATTCTCAAATCCAATCTGTCAAAATAGATATCAGTAAGGGTCCTCAGAATCCAGCTCATAGTTGGATTCGTAAACTGGATTACTCTAAGCCTAGTCTTGATGAAGGTCATAGTTTTTATGAGGGGAAAAAAGCAACACCAGCAGATATAGCAAGTGGGTTTCCAATCAAACGACCGAGCTTAGAAAAAGATGTTATTAATTCTATTTGCGAAAACACGGTTACTGTAATTAAAGCTTCTAGCGGGCAAGGAAAAACCACGCTGGCTTTGCAGGCAGCTTATATCCTCCAAAATGAATATATACCATATCAATTACTATGGTGCGATGAGATCAAAGAGATTGGGAATATTGTCCAATATTTCAAAGCAAGAATTCAGCTTGGTGAAAAGATTCTTATCTTAATTGACAATCTGGATAACTATCTCAGCAAATGGAATTATCTTGTTCAGCTCTTACAATTCGAATTGCATTGTCACTATAAGTTGCTCATCACATCGCGAGAGATTGATTGGTATAATTATAGTGGCGATTTGAGCAATATTCAGTCTCTGAAAGTAATTAAGCCGGCTTTAGAAGAAAAGGAAGCAATAGAGATATTCAATCTATTCAGAGAGGCTAAGCAGCTTCACCCAAGCATAGCAAGCTGGCAAAGAGCATGGAATAAGATTGCAGAAAGGCAACTACTTATAGAATATGTCTACTTGCTTACCCATGGCGAGATGTTATCAGAAAGAATAGCCTCACAAATATCCGAAATAGGACAATCATCTTCTGGCAAAGCAAAATGTGAAGTCCTACGCAAAGTATGCTTTGCAGATCTTTGCGGAGTCCGGCTTTCTATTGTCAACCTTTATGCGAGTCAATCAGAAGACTCTGGCTCAGATTTTGGGGAGCTCTTAAAAAGTATGGAATCTGAGTTCCTTGTACATGTGAATGCTGAAAGTGGGTATATTGAGGGGCTTCACCCCATCAGATCTAAACATGTTGTTGATAGATTGCATGAAATTTTTCCTGTTGACAATACAGCAATTTCCGTTATTAAAATTGCAGAAAAAGCAGATCTTCCTGTATTGTTTTCTCATCTACCAGAGTTTAATCTCAACAGGGATGAATTCTTCAGAAATATTGTAGAGGTATTGTGGGATAAAAATGATTTATCGAACTATATTCCTGCAATACAGGGGCTTTTTTCAGGGAGCGTGATGCAGTATTATCTTTCAAATCAGCCTGCGTTTGACGATGCAAATGCCCATGGTGGCCTATTCATCATATCGACCGAAATGTGTCCTTTTGCAACATTTACAGAGTTTGGCGTGTCGATAGATACTCTTGATAAGATGCAAGAAACGTTTCCAGATAATAAGAATATAGAATATCTTTGTGAATTGCGAGATCGTATTCCTACCTGTAATTTACAAAAAACTTTTGTCTATGCTTTTTGCAATTGTTTATATAGAAAATTACTTCCTTTTAGTTTTGCCGAGATAAAAGATATTGCATCTTATGCCTCCATTTCCGAATGGATTTACAACATAAATTCTAAATTTAATTTGTCTACAAGCATCTCCTTGGACAATATTTGGATCGAGCCGGAAAAATTAACTTTGGAGTGCATGTCAGCTCTAATGTATATCTCCTACTGTGGTAACAAAGATATATATATGGAGTTTGTCGAAAGGAATCTTAAGCGTATCCTTACATACCTCAAGCAGCAAACAAAATCACACAAAATATTTATTGATTCCGAAAAAAATGCGATTCATGTTGAGTATATACTTCGATTGCGCAATATTAAAACAGGGAATGATCAAAGTGTTTCGAGGTTGAAATATGTCTGTAGGACATTACCCATATTTGATTTGTACTGTGCAGATGCGTTAAAACCAGCTTTAAGTTTATTATCTGCTTATACTGTACCCGATGATGCACATAAAGAAATGCCCATCAGAAATATTGTAATCATGTTCCATCAGAATCTTACGTCGCTATGGAACAAGACTATTATGAGCAATTACGAATTTGATACCGTGACAGAATGGTTAAATTACTGGTTTGATGTGAGAGAACATATATGTTTGCTTGCAGATAAGTGCTGTGCATGTATTTACAAACTCCTTGGTGGAAAACCATTAGGGAGTTTGGCTGGGGAAGTAGATCAACTTCGTGAAGAATATGCCCTAATTACTACTGGTGAAAAGCGATATCCTAAGGAAAATTGTCCTTTTGAAGAAAAAGCTACAGTGCCCGAGAGGTTAGGAAAAATAAAGAGTAAATACTTTCAAAGCATACAAAATTTTATGAATCAGTTTGCAGGGTTTCTCATTAAGGATGAACAAAAGCAAAGATTGGCTATAGTTAATCTCACAACAGCCCAAAGTGCTCTTTTGACAATGCAGAATTATTTTGCAGAAATCATAATTGATTTTGGCTTCCAGGAAAGGCAGTTGGCTCTTTGTGTTATGGAAACAGAAAGCATAGAACGACTAATAATGTGCTGTAGCTACTACCAAACACATTCGCCAAATAAGTATTTTAATAAATATCAAATTATGAATTGGTATGACAGACATTGTCGAGATGAGAGAAAGATAGCAGAAGACGGATTGTCAGAATTAGCATCCAATTATTCGATTCATTTTCTTAATCAGATTTACACCATTGACATGTTGAGCTATTATCCTATCATAGTTGATGGGTTAGATTTTACATCAGAAAGCAATTTAATCGAATGGCTTTATGGTTGCATCTCGTTTGCTGATACTTCCTTTGATTACTTGATCATATTATCTGCAAATGAGGTTGGGAAAATACATCCTGCTGCCTTACAGTTCCCGCGAAGGATGCTTGTTGATCTTAAAAAGGCAATTGAATCAGACGACAATTCCTTATTTGATAAATTGACACCTCCATATCCTGTGGATGTAACGCGGCAAATGCTTAGTTGCTTCATTAAAAAATATGATTTGCCTGAATCAGACGATATTGATTTGGATGCACTTCCTATAGGAGATATTGCACAAGAATTATGGGTATATTCAAAATCTGTAGAGTTGTTGACAGAACCAGAAGATGACAGCTATCTTGTATCTGAAATACAGGGTATACGGACTAACATTGATGGAATGCTTTGTTTATTGAAGGACAAGCTACTCCCGAACGATTTTGATTGGTTAGTTAATATCTGCAATGATGTTTTCTTAGGTAAAGGTTTTGATGATGCTTTATTCAATGATACTATTGAGCATTTTGCACAGAGGAATGTTGAAAAGTAACACTCTCGTTTGTTAATTGATTTAACCGTCAATTGAAAATGCTAAATAATGACTAGCAATTCCCAAATAACCCTGGTGGCATAGGAATAATACACGAAAAAAGAATCCCCCAGACTATCAAATTTTACCTGATAGTTTGGGATTTCTGCTTTTACAAAGATATATTTTTTGTCGCGGGCTTGACATACGGGTGTCTTAACGCATGGATTTTGATACGGTGTACGCCTGCAATTCCTTTATGGTGTCCGTGTCGATATAGATTGTGCGGACGCTTGCCTGCGTTTTTGGCTCAACAAATTTGTAATCTTCCATTGATTTATAGTACAGGGGCTTTGTTACTCGGTCAAGTACCTCTTTTCTGCTGACAGAGAATGAAGCTCCGCAGGACGCACAATACTCCCGACAGGAGAGTATAGAAGTGCGCCCTTTAGTTCCTAAAGTGCATCTCTCCATAATGAATGTAATAAATAGATATCAATAAATTGACACCAAAACAGCACTTTCTTGCTCAGCCATTTTAGCATAAAACTTTCTCAGGCTTTCAAAGGAAGTCCTCAAGTCATCTTTAATTTCATCAGCTTCAGCTTCATCTTCCCAGATGTTAGGATATATATCGTTTTTCGCAAAATTTCTCATGTTAAATTTATCGATATATTTTTCAAAATCTATTTTCCGCAACGCTTCTGCAATTTCTTTTACTCTATTACTTCGTGTTCCAGATATAAATTCTTCCATATCTTCTCCAGAAATATTAAACTGACCTACAATCGCTTCGCTAATTAAGTCATTTTCAATTGGTTCACTGGCAGATTTTCCTGTTAGCAAGAAATGAAGTGCGTCCCACATTTTATCTATGTCACATATTTCTAAATCTTCATTTTCTTGTAATTCCTCAACATCATCAAGACACAAGATATTCTCCAGTTCACTGTCAGAAGTCGATTGATAATTTGCAATCATGCCCATTTGTCTTTCCTCCTTATTTCAATTTGTCGTTCACTTTGGTTGGGTAAATTATACCATAAAAATTGTGAACAATTCTACCGCAACTTTTGTGAGATATGAAAAAAGTCCGAACAGTTTTCTGCTCGAACTTCCTCGCTCAATCATAAATCAATTCCGTTTTCACAACTTCTTCTGCTTGTGCCTTGCAAGCGTTCAGCTGCCGTACCCACTCCATCTGATTTTCGGCTTTCAGTTCCTCGGTAATGCCGTATTGCTTCATCAGCCCCGACATGATAATATCAATCCGGCTTCTGGCGGTTTCCTCGATTTCAAGGCAGTGTTTAAAGAGCATATCCGAAAGAACCAGCTCGTTAAACAGGATTAGACGGAAGTTCTGCAAGTAGGTTTTGCGAAGTCTGCCATAGTGTCCTAACGCCTTTCTAGGCTGGCGTATCGTAATATCGGGAATGAGATACTCTCTTTGTTTGGTGTAGGTCAGTTTCATGCGGTCTTAGCTCCTTTCTGCAGCTTTCTCTGCGGTAAATTGCTTATCTGGATAAATACACCCTTTGCAATATCCCCGGTGCGGATAGTGGCTTTTCTGGCTTTAATTTCAGCCTTTTTCTTGGATTTGGTGCGTTCCTCATATTCTTTCTGCTTGCCGGTAGCAAGGCGTGTCCGCTGTTGTCTGACCTCTGTGGTTTGCTGGCTGGACTGTGCTTCTTGTACCACCCGGACAAACTCGGCTCGGTCATGCTTGGCATATTCGGCAATGGCTTTGAGCATATCAGAGATAAGGGAGAGTACCACATCTTCGTTTATACGGTGCTGTGTGGCGCAGAGCTTTCCAATCGGAACTTTGCTGTACTGAGAACAGGTATATTGAGTAATATGCTTGAGGAAAAACTAAAAGAGGTAGTAAAAAATCTAACTATCAAATGCGTACAGCTTACGGAGCAGGGAAAGAAACTGACCACCAAAGTGGATGGGCAACAGAAACAGATTAGCCGCTTAACGGATAAGGTCATGGAGCAGAGCGACACCGTAGGGCGATTGCAGGAAAAAGCGTCTGATATGGGGCGTTTGGAGCGTCATTTAGACAGGGAACAGGTACATTCGATAGCGGTACGGTCAAAGGTGTTAGAGCAGGCGGAGAGGGCAAATAAACGCCCGAAACGTGCCTTTGAAATGAGGCGATAGGAAAGGGGATTGATTGGATATGACGGATATGGAGAAGAAAGTCATGGTGCGGCTGTGTGCTAAAATTGTAGCAGATACAGACCTTTACGAAACTGACAAGGAAGTGCAAAATCTGATAGACTGGGTAGGCCTGTCGGAGCAGATAAAGGAAAACAATAATACAATCCGTAATCTGACCGGGGAATATAAGAAGATAGAGCCGGATTGCCGGGAGGGAGTAAGGGCGCAGGTGGAGCGTATGAAAGAACTCTGTAGAGAGCGGAATAGTCTGTATGAGAAGCAGAATGATTTGAAAGGGCAGAAACAGAAGCTTGAAAAGTCATTAGAGCGATAAGAAATGTGGGGCATGGCGGTCGCTGTGCCCTTATTTTTGTGGTAAATTATGTGATGATGTGCCATACTTGGAGTATTGAATTGGACTGATTTATGAGACGGGTTACGATGATTGGCTTGGTAAAATGAGGGAATGAACTTCTGCATTATATAAAATCGTCGCAGGCATTGGAAGAATGGAAATGTCGGATGTTGACGCTACACTTCACTATGCAGTCATGGATCTCAATAAAAGAGGCGGTGGATCAGACGTGAAAAGTGCTTCTCATATTGAGGAATATTGTAGGTACTATCAAGATTTTATTAAAAGAGAAATTGAGATCATTAACCCAGATGTGGTTGTTTGGCTTGGTACAAAAACTTATGATATGGAATTGCATTCTAAATATTTGGGTGCAGAATGTGAAAAAGATAAGCGATATTTTATTATAGGCAATAAGAAGGTTCCTATTCTTAGAATGTGGCACACATCATATTATCAAGGGCATATAGAACCGTTGCCGGGGTATTCTAATATGATTGTTGGAAAATTGTGTGCAAAATGCCTTGAAGAATTAGAAAAGTATAATATTTCCTTATTTTGATAAAGAATATCAATTCTGTATGTATAGAAAAAACATGGCTCTGAAACTGTTCGAGATATTAAAGCCATACATATGGAAAAGAAATGTGTTAGAGCATATTGGCTTGCAGAGCAAGAGTTAGCACCAAAGAGAGAACTTCTTGTTGTAGTGCCGCTTATTATAATTTTTTTGATGGAACATATTGAACATGTTTTTAAAGGAAAAGGAGATAAGTACATGGAAAAGATAAAGAATGCTTTTGATGCACTAAATGTACTCTTAAATTGTATAATAAATTTAAGCGGTAACATAGCAGGCGGTGCTCTGCTAGCTAATGTGTTCTAGTTTAACCTAATTTTCATAAAAGGTTAGTTGTGGTAGAAATAACTTAGAAAAGTTTTGTTACATAAAATGAGGGGGAAAAATAGGATATGCCTATTGTACAAGTACCATTGGATATTCCGGATTATATCTACAAGGATTTGCGTAATGGCTCTTTAGAACTGCTTGGATTGGTTAAAGATAATCAGAATAGGATTAGGAAACATATACCAAAAGCTAAATTAGTAAAATCGGACGAAATAAAAAAGGTCGGATTTTTGCAAGTTATAAAGCAGCATAAAGTAGCGGTCGTATGTGTTGCTGCTACTACGGTTGTCGGAGCTGGTATGTATGCCTATCATAATTGGAAAGAAAGAAAAATAGATGTTGCCGAAGAAAAGGTGTCATCATTTCGAAAGGCATTAAAAGAATATTTAAAGGCATCTAAGAAAGAAAAATTAAATACTAGAGTTGTGGAGAATTTGTTAGCAGCATTGGATGAACTAGAAAAGAAAAGATGGGGAAAAGATATTGAACTGACTATACCTGCTTCTCAGTTGAACGAATTGATATTCAGCATATTTACATATACTGAATCACTCGCACAAGCCAATTCATTTGAAATCCAAATTGCGAAACCCCGATTTGGATTAAGAGGAAATATAGAAAGTTTAAAATCTTACTTAGAAATTCAGAAACAGATTTTAGAGAGTGTGGCATAGTAATTTGTTTGTGTTGTTTAATTGCGCAGATAAAGACATTAACTTTCTTTAGTGATTATATGGACATGGTGCTAGCACCATGTAGATATGGCAATTAAGGAGAAAATTTGTGATACCCGTATGATACCTGTTTACTTTGAAACTGTAAATAAGGCATAAAATATGGATATTATAGTTATGTAAACCCCTAAAAAACAATTAAATATTTAACAATTATGTTATGGTTATAGAGAGTTCGAGTGATATTAATTTAGTATAAGCTATTAGATATGGCAGGTGGTCTATGAGATATCCTGCCATATTTATATTATTATGATTTGGGTAACATAAATGTTGCTAGCAAATGTGGATTGGTTTTAACATTTACATTGACGAGTAACGACAAAGACGTTACAATTTAACCAAAGGAGATGAGTTAATATGGAAAAAACGGCAACATTAAATTTAAGAGTAAATCCTACTGTGAAACAACGAGCAGAAGATGTATTAACGAGATTAGGTATTCCTATGTCAACAGCTATAGATATATATCTTAATCAAATATCTTTGACAGGAGGAATACCATTTGCGGTTACTTTACCTAATGCGCCTTCTGTACTTAATGCGGATTTAATGACAGCGGAGGAAATTCATACAAAGTTGCAAGAAGGTTATGATGACTTGCGAACTGGCAAGGTACAGAATGCAGCTTCAGCATTCAAGAAGTTTAGGGAGAGCCATTAAGTATGAAGCAATATGTAGTACGAATTACTGATAGTGCACTGGCTGATATGGAAGAAATCTATAACTATATTGCGATACAACTTCAAGCTCCGGAAAATGCAATGGGCCAATATAATCGGATTGCAGAAACTATTGAAGGGCTGAATGTATTTCCGGAAAGAGTAAAACTTGTAGAGTCCGAGCCGGAACGGATTATGGGATTGCGGCAATTAGTGATAGATAATTACTCCGTTTTTTATGTAATCGAAGATATGGATGTTATAGTAACGAGAGTTCTATATAGCGCCATGGATATAAGTAGAAGATTGCTGGAAGATAATGGGCATATTCAATAAAATAAAATAATTTCATGGCAACATTTTGGCAACAGAAAATCAGCAAGCCATAATAAATGATGTAATTGAAGTAAAAAAGGGCGTGTATTTGCACAAAACTTAAACAAATACAGTTAATAGCAACAAAGAACACGCCGAGTTCGAGTAGTAAACAGAGAGCCGGGAAGCCACATAAACAGTAGGATTTCCGGCTTTTAATGTGAGACGCGATACCTCATGGCGGTTGTTGTGCCCTGCATTTTTGTGGTAAATGAGGTGCGGAAGTGCTATAATTGGAAAAAAAATAGTAGATTGGGGTAAAGCATGAAAGCAGATATTATTAAGAAATATTTTCAGGCATGGATAAATAAGGATATTCAGAGTGTAAAGCAGATTTTTTCTGAAAATGCTTTATATAGCGAATGCTATGGTCCTGAATATCATGGTTTATCTCAAATATTGAAGTGGTTTGAAGATTGGAATTATAGGGGACAAGTGTTGGAATGGACAATTAAGCGAATATTAGAACAAAATCAAACCTTAATTATTGAATGGTATTTTAAATGCAATTATGATGGTGTGGTTGACGGCTTTGATGGTGTCACAATAGCGGATTTTGATGACGATATGAAAATATTAAAATTATGTGAATTTCAGTCAAAGGCTGAACACTATTATCCATATGAGACATAATTCAATTTCCATCTACTGGGGAGTTGAATAGACAGATAAATTACTGGTTGTGGGAGGATTCTAATGGTAGTTGAAAATGCTAATATTAAAGATGTTACTTTATTGACAGAATTAAGATTAGAATATTTGAAAGAGGATCATGGTAAATTAAGTAAGAGTGATATAGAGATAATCAGGTGAGATTTACCGGATTATTTCAAAAAGAACCTTAATCAGAATATTTTTTGTTATTTAATAAGAGAGAAAGAAGAAATTGCCGCCTGTGCCTTTTTGCTGGTGGTCGAAAAACCAATGAGTCCGGCATTTATAACCGGCAGAACCGGAACAGTTTTGAATGTATATACAAAACCTCAATATCGGCATAAAGGGTATGCAAAGGGGATTATGAATAAGCTTTTGTCTGATGCAGAAGAAAAAAATTTAAGCGTTGTGGAACTTAAGTCTACAGAAAATGGATACCATTTGTATCAATCTGTTGGTTTTGCGGATGAGGTTTCAAAGTACCACTCCATGAAATGGTACAATCAATAATGAAACTTTACCTTATGCTGTAAGGGCTTTTAGATGTAAAAGGGTGTTTGATGATGGTTTAGACCTTTATATTCAAAATTGGTTTTTATTGCGTAACACTTGAAAAACAGGTTGCCAATTTGTAAGTTGAGAGTTTTTGGAGGAGAGGTATGGATTATTTAACAGCAACAGTAGAAATGGCAGATGCAATACATAATATTTTACATACAACAATAAGAACGGTATATCCAAAGTATTATCCTAAAGAGGTAGTAGATTTTTTCTGCCAGCATCATAGCAGGGAACATATTTTATAGGGGATAGCTTCTGGAAATATGGGAGTATTGATAGATAGAGATATTATTATCGGTACGGGCTGTTATGACGGTAATCATATTACAGGAGTATATGTGTTGCCAAATCAACAGAAACAAGGTTGCGGTTCAAAGATTATGGATTGTCTGGAAGCGGAAATCTCAAAAAAATATGATACAGTTCTTTTAGATGCTTCGCTTTCGGCAGTTTGTTTATATGAGCATAGAGGGTATAAAACGGTAGGGCATGGAATTTACGAATTACAAAATGATGTTAAATTGGTTTATGAAATTATGGAAAAGAAGCTAAAAGATAATTAAATTCCTTTTGTGAGGTAGACAGGATATTTTTTGTTGGTAATGATTCGAACATGGTGCCGGCACAATGTAAATTAAACAGATAAGGGAAGGAATAATTGGATGGCTATGGTAATAAGCAGATTTCACATCTTTGTAGGGAAATAAGCGCTTATGTGGTAATATATAGAGGCAAAGATAAAAACACAACGCAAGGCAATCTTGCAGAACCGGTAGGTAGTCCGGTCGCGCCATTCTGGTGTAAGCGGCCCTCCCTCCTTAGGGACGTCCGTTCTTTGTTTAGTACAATCATTTTAAGGAGGAATTGTCATGGACAAAGTTACGGGAAAGCTATCAGAAGCTGGTCGCAATCCTAAACGGGTACAGCGTGAAGTACGAAAACAGGTACAGAATACACCGGGATAGGAACAAAATCGCAGCAGGCTTTGAAATTACAGCAGGAGCAGTTGAAAATTGAACGAAGGATTGTAAGTCGGGAAAAACGGGAAACTACCGTCCTTTAGTGATTGTTCATCATAATCATTGTTAGTTTGTTTGTAATATCAACAGGCATTATCTTTGAGCAGAAAATGAGAAATTTATTATATAGTCCCGGAATAATTAAACGTTTTCCTTTTATTATTTTAGGGTAAGCTATTTTAACAACTTTATCGGGTTTCATTACAGCAAATTTAAAAAGCAAGGTTTGTTCTATATTTGCTTTCCGCGCAAATTCGGTTTCCGTAGCTCCGGGACAAAGCAAAGTAATTTTTATTCCTGTATTTCTATATTCTCCGTAAAGGGCATTTGAAAAAGACATGATATATGCTTTTGTTGCTGAATAAACTGCGTCAGAGGGAGAGGGAATGAAAGAGCCTGTTGAACCGATATTAAGTATGTGTCCGTAGTTGTTCTTTTCCATTATTGACAGAATATGTTTCGTAAGTTGAGTAATAAAACGTATATGCAAGTCAATCATTTTTATTTCCTTGCTTATATCTGTGTGAGAGAATAAGCCGCATTCATTGAAACCTGCATTGTTGATAAGGAAATCAATAGATAAATTCCAGTTATTAATTTGCTCCATAACCAAATCTGCGGAATCTTCTTTTGTCAGATCATATGCAATAAAATTTACGGTCACATGATACTGATTTTGTAAATATAATTGCTGTTGTTCCAGTTTTTGCCTATCTCTTGATACAAGTATTATGTCATTTCCCATGACGGCAAATTTTTCAGCAAAGGCTTTTCCAATTCCGCTTGTTGTTCCGGTAATTAAAACATTTTTCATTTCTTTTCTCCGTCTGTGTTTTAAATAGCCTACATTTGCTTACTATGAGTCTGTATATTTTCTGCTTTTACCTTATCAATGGTTTTTCCACCAATGCCAAAATTTTTGTCTGGCACTTCCTTTATGGTTGTCACAAAAAATTCCTGTGGTATCTTCATGATTTCAGAAGATATTGCTGTTAATTGCTTTATCAATTCCTCTTTTTGCGTATCTGATAAAACGCCGCTTTCTACTGTGATATAAGGCATTTCTTATTTCCTCCTGTTTTTCCGCTTTAATTTTGTCCATGATTAAATAACTTCCATTCTTCGCTATAAGACATTTCTTTATAGGAAGTACCCGCTAAAAGTTTTTCGTAGAACGATAACTTTTTTTGTGTCAGAACCAATGCGTTTTCCAAATAAGTCATTTGTTTTTTTATATCCTCCATATGATTTTGCACCATAACAAAACGCTGCTCAAGGGTTTCGCCACCCCGTATTAGCAGTGAAACATATTCCTTAATGGAATGAATGGGGATATTTGCCATACGCATGCACTGAATCATTTTGATCCATTCAATGTCCTCGTCTGTATATTGCCTGTATTTTTTGCTGTTTCTGGCTATTTGAGGCAACAATCTTTCTTTTTCATAATATCTTAAGGTTGCTGTTGATAACCCGGTTATTTCGGCTGCTTCCTTTGCTGAATACATATAAATCCGCCTTCCTGTTTCATCATAAACTATGAAGCGCACTTCAAGTCAATAAAAAATTATATCATAATGGGCTGTTCCATTTTTGTAGCATTTACAACAACCAACACAATATTGCAAATTTAAGTCTGCAACATTGAAAAATGGAATTCCTACACTAGGGTAAGCTTCTAATTTTTGATACATTTCATTCAGTATTAATGCTGTCGTGCCGTTTTTTCTGTGACTTCCGTTTATTATTATAATTTTCATGTTCTTATGTCCTTTTAATTTTTATTATAAGAATATATAATACAATTTGAAAAGTACGGACTTTTTTGTGTGATACTATCAAAAAGGAGAGCATGTATGTGAAAAAAGAAACTTGTTATCTTCAAGATTTTGGATATGAAAGATTTGAAACGATTGCTTGCCCCAATTACGCATAAAATGCTGACAAATCAATTAAAAGAATTGGAAAAAGATGGACTTATTATTCGTAAGGAATATCCGCAGGTGCCGCCAAAGGTAGAATACAATATGTCTGAAATGGGAAAAGAGTTAAGACCTGTGGTTAGGGCAATGTAATTCCCGTAATTATAAAAAGCATTCCATTCATTTCACACAGTCCATTCGTATTATGCTATAATGAGCATTGTGACGGAGCATGCTTGCATGCATCGGTATATTGCGAAAATCACATGGAACCGTTAGGCGACATGTATAATGTGTTATGTGATTTTCTTTCCCTTATTTTTGTCCTTATGAGGGTTCACAAAGCCTTATAAAACGATATAACACAAGGGAATGATCACTTGCTGAAAAGTTAGTGTTTATAAGGGACAGCGGAGAATTATTAATAAAATATAGTGACTAATGAAAACCTTAAATTACGTGATTACACAATCGGAAATAATTGAAGAAAGGAATTATATGCAATGTTAAAAATAGGAGAATCTTTTATATTTGAAGATGACTGGAGCCGAAGGCGGAGTAGCCTAATGTATTTTGAAGGCGATGAAGATGAAGCAGCAGCATGGTCTGTAGATGTTGCATTTGCTATGGGTAATTTCGATGGAGAGCAAATATCACCATCCCTTTGTATAAACCCAATAGATACAGATAAAAAATCAATAACAGAATTAGTAGGTGAATCTTTTTCAGTAATGACAATGGAAGAGAGTTTTGATAGGGAAGATTCATTTTATATCTACGAACATGAACCATTAGTTGACTATGAATTGAAAATTCTTGAGATGGAAAATAATAAAGCTCATATTAAATGTAGTGGAACACTTGTAGTTGATGGCTATGCACAACCGTATACGAAAGAAAAATTTGAAATTGATAGTTGGATACCAATTATTGAGTCAGTCAAAGATTGGGAGAAATTTGGACTATAGGCCCAATTCAAAATTTCGGTTTGTAAAGAAGATAGGATAATATTTTTCTTAGTGACGATTTGGACATGGTGCCAGTACCATGTAAGCTAAAGCAGGTAAGAAAAAGGATAAGGTGGCAATTTGCAGTAATATGCTGATTGCCACCTTTTGTGGAAAAATAAGCGCTTATGTGGTAATATATAGGGGCAAAGATAAAAACACAACGCAAGACAATCTTGCAGAACTGGTAGGTAGTCCAGTCGCACCAATTCGGTGTAAGTAGCCCTCCCTCCTTAGGGTCGTCCGTTCTTTGTTCATTACAAATATTTTAAGGAGGAATTGTCATGGACAAAGTTTCGGGAAAGCTGACAGTATTTTTTGAGGACGCCTTTTGGGTGGGAGTGTTTGAACGTGTATCAGATGGAAAGCTATCTGCATGTAAGGTTACGTTTGGCGCAGAACCAAAAGACTATGAGATATATGAATTTGTTCTGAAAAATTACTATCGGTTAAGATTTAGTCCGGCTGTGGCAACTGATGTAAAAGAAGCTGGTCGCAATCCTAAACGGGTACAACGTGAAGTACGGAAACAGGTACAGGATACCGGGATAGGAACAAAATCGCAACAGGCTTTGAAATTACAGCAGGAGCAGTTGAAAACTGAACGCAAGACTGTGAGCCGGAAACAGAGGGAAGCGGAGAAAGAGCGGCGGTTTGAAGTGAAACAGCAAAAAAGGAAAGAGAAGCATAGGGGCAGGTAACAGCTGCCCCACGCAAGGGCTATGGAGAAGCTGCAGAAAAAACTTGTGGATTTACAAAAAGAGCAGGAGAAAATACAGAGAAGCGCCGCATGGCGGGAGTACACCCGCACTGCTTTTGTTCATTTGGTATATTTTTGTTTTACTGTCAGATTGTTTGTTCTCAGAAAGTATGGAAACAAAATAATATATTTTTGAGGGCATTTGTCAGGGGAAACTATATGTAGCAGAATGGAAGTAAAAGTAAAGGATATAAGGTTTACTCAACACGAGAATGAAAACGAGGAGTAATCTATTTGCTGTATATTCGCACGTTAATTTTTGCTATTTATCTGTGGATTGCATATAATAAACGCAGAGGAGATGATGACTTTGCCAAATATTAAACCAATATCAGATTTGAGAAATTACACAAAAGTATTAAAAGAGGTTAGGAAAAACCAGCCGGTGTAGCTGACTCGGAATGACCGGGGAGCATACGCGATTGCAGATGTTGATGAGTTGGATCGATTAAAAGCGACTATTCAGCTTTTGACAAAACTGGAAGAAGGAGAGCAGTCTGCTAGAGAAAAGGGTTGGTTAACAGCGGATGAAGTAGAAGTGGCATTGGGATTGTGATATGGCGAAGCTGATTTATACATCAAAAGCGCTGGATAATCTGCAAAGGATAAAAGCTTATGCTGCCAAGCGGTTTGGTAAAGGCCTGTGTCAAGGAAATTACATCAACCGCTAAACAGTTAGAGCTTTTTCAGGAGAGGACCCCTGCTTAGAAGATTTAATAGAATAGCCAACGGATTACCATTATCTGGTTGTAAAGCCTAATTATATTTTTTACAGGGTTGAGGTTAATACCGTGAAGGTTATTCGTATTTTGAATGAAAAGCAGGATTTTCTACAGATATTATTTAGAATTAGCAGTATATCTGAAGAAGTAGACGAATATTAGGGGAATCATCTTTTGGGGAAAGAAGAATTAATGGAACGCAGGATTACGTCGAATTTGAATAAAGTTACTTTATGAGCATCTAAAAGCCTTACTGATTTTCAGGTATGACAACTGAAAATCAGTAAGGTTTTTTGTATGTCTATGTATCGTGGAATCCTATTATTCCATATACAGGACAAATTTTGCCGGACTAAATACTTGACCGTGAAGTCAGGAAACCAATAAATGAGATTTCATTGCCGATTTCGTCTTATGCAATTATACTGATATTGGATATTTTAATTAAGATTTTTATGATTCATTAAAATAGTATTTTCTGTATTTATTTAAGTGGCGGGTAGTCGAAGGGTTACCTGCCATTACCTATAGTGTTTGCATTTATGTAGAATAAATAGAAATTTTATTGCCAGGATAATGGACTATAATATAGAATGTAAAATGTAGTGAATATTTGACAGTGCCAGATAGAGCGTATACGAATCGGTAGTCAAATATTGTGGGGCAGAAAGACTTATGGGATGAAAACGGGAAGAAAATGGAAGATTTGGGCTTTTATAATTGCATTGTGCCTGCTTAGTCTGACAGGTTGCGGGGAATCTGTCGACCAGAGCAGAGGGGAAATCCAGGAAAGACCGCAGCTTCAGGGTGAGCTCGTGGAAATAATGACAGAGCCAGAAGCAGATTTAGATTTGGAGGAGGACGCAGAAGGCGGCATCCTTTTGATAGATTCTGAGGGGATGACCTTGCAGACAAGAATTCTGACACCTGAGGGCTACAGTCGCGTTTCGGCGGAGGCCGGGAGCCTGACTGAGTTTCTTAGGGAGTATCCCCTGAAGGAAGACGGAAGTCAGGTGCTTCTCTATGACGGCAGAGAAAAAGGCAATCAGTCCGTACATCAGGCAGTGCTTGCCCTTCCCATAGAGGCGGTGGATTTACAGCAGTGTGCAGATTCGGTAATGCGTATCTATGCGGAATATTATTATCAGATAGGACAGCCGGAGAAGATTGCATTTCATTTTACCAGCGGGTTTCTTGCGGAGTATGTCAGATGGCGTGACGGAGAGCGGATTAAGGTGGACGGCAATCAGGTACAATGGGTACAGAGTGCGGTCTGGGACGATTCCTATGAAAGTTTTGTGGAGTACCTGAAGATGGTCTTCTGTTATGCGGGAACATTGTCCATGGAGACGGAGAGTGAAGAGATAGATTGTTCTCAGATGCGTGTCGGGGATGTTTTTCTGAAAGGGGGAAGCCCGGGGCATGTGGTAATGGTAATTGATATCTGCGAGAATGAGGTCGGGCAGCGGGCATTCCTTCTGGGTCAGGGCTATATGCCGGCACAGGAGTTTCATGTGCTCAAAAATCCGCAACACGAAGAGGATTGCTGGTATTATGAGGAGGAAATAACCTATCCGTTCTGCACGCCGGAGTATACTTTTCAACAGGGGAGCTGTCGGAGATTAAGTTATTCCTCCGGGCAATGATTGTTATATTAGGAGCAAATAATATGTTTAAAAATATTTCAATTATGGGGCGGGTCATTTATATTGTTTATGTTATTGAGCTATATGTGAAGGAAAATGATAAAAATGCTGACTGGAATATTTTGCTGGAGGCATTATGGTCATTTACCAGATACGAAGGATGCATTGACGACTATGCCTATGCGGTAATTGAGTGTACGCCGGACACTGTTCTGGATGAGAGAGAAGATTTTGGGACTTTTGAGCATTTTAGCGAAGAGGATTTGTGTAAATTAAAAAAGCTATATATGGAATCTCCTTGTACGGAAACAGTTGATTATTTGATGGCACAAATAAACGAAATTCTTGGATACAATTTGTATACTTCTGTTAAGCCGCCGGAAAGTTTTTCATTAAAGATTATGGCGGATACTTATTTATATATTGAAAAGCTTATGGGAGAAGATGTACCTCCGATAAAGCCGTTTGAGATTTATTCTATATATGATAGGAGATGTTGGGGAAACTTTCTTTTGGAAAAAGAAGAATTATTGGGACGTATGAAAGATTGTTAAGAGGTTAGAACAAGTGGCTGATAAGAAAAAATCGGATGGACCTCAAGGTATTAATTATTAAGACAATGAAAAGCGGTGGAATAGGAGTAGATAAATTGAGTAGATTTAGACAGGTACTTGATTGATGTTAGTGCCTGCTGTTACATTTTTCTTGATAAAAGTAATTTATCAAAAAAATTTGAAAAAAAGCAATTATGCAATAAAAATTGCGAGAAATCGAAAAATTCAGTTGCTTGATTTATGCTATGCTTCTATAATTGAAAATAGAGTATTAAGTTGAAAATCGAAGATATGGAGGCTTATATGTTTTTGAACTATAACAATCTTTGGAAAACCCTCATTGATAAAGGTGTAAAAAAAGGAGAACTATGCAAGCAAACAGGAATCAGCAGTAGTACACTTGCAAAAATGAATAGGAATGAGCCAGTATCTCTATCTATAATTTTAAAAATATGTGAAACACTTGATTGCTCGATAGAAGAAGTTGTTACAGTAAGCAAGAAGGCTGAGTGAGGTGCAAGATGGGAAACTGTAAATTTTCAGATGAATTAAATAGATTGCGAAAGTCATCAAGTGATGCAATCGATAATACAGAAACCTTCGATGATTTCAAAAAATATATGCATGTTACTAGAACTGCTGAGGAAGATTTAAAAGCAATTCTACGAAATGTAAATGCGTCAAACAAAAAAACTTTGGTGTTGCTTTGTGGTAGTGCTGGTGATGGTAAATCTCATTTGCTTTCATATCTGAATAATTCTGATGAAGAGAATTTGATTGATGATTATATTATTTATAATGATGCAACTGAGAGTAGTGCGCCAGCAAAAACAGCTATTGAAACGCTAAATGATTTATTATTACCATTTAAGGATAGCCAATTAGGTCTTCCGGGAAAGAATGTAATTCTGGCAATCAATCTTGGCGTGCTTAGTAATTTTATAGAGTCTGAATATGGAAATGAATTTACTACGCTGCGCAAATATGTTGAAGAAAGCAATATTTTAACAACTCAGATTAACAAGAATGATTTTGATGAAAACGGGTATTTCCAACATGTGAGTTTTTCAGATTATCACATGTATAGCCTTACAAAAGAGGGTGTTCATGCCGGCTATGTTGGTAATATATTCAAAAAAATTTTTGCTGAAGTAGAAAAAAATAGATTCTATCAATCATATAAAACTGATTGTGCAGTATGTCCTTTGGCAAAGAAATGCCCTGTGAAAATGAATTATGAATTTATGATGGAAGAAAAGCGTCAGGAATACGTTGCAGCGCTTTTGGTTGAAACGGTTATTAAGGACAAAGTGATTCTTACTACAAGGGAAATTTTGAATTTTATTTATAATATTATAGTTTCTCAAGATTTCAGTTATACAGAGATTCAAAAGTCACTGGTAGACGATTTTGCATATTTGAAAAAGTTTTTGAAGCAGATTACTCCAGCGTTGTTGTTTGATTCTACAGACGTTACAACATTAATGAATATGCTTAACAAGTATGATCCTCTTCGGGCAAGATCTGAAAGAGCAGACGAAATTGCAATATCTTACTATGTGAGTTCTGATATTAGCAAGGAAATTGAAAAAACTTTTAGGAATGTTCCATATGGTAATATTCTCTGTGATGCTTCGATGATTGCAAAGTTTAATGTTGATAAGTTATTAAAGTCTATTCTATACAATTTGATGGTTAGAATAGATGCTTTTGACAACAACATAATTGAAGATGAAGTTTATAAGAATTATCTTTCAGACTTGTTCTTGTATAATGCCGGAAAAGGGAAAAAATTAGCTGGTTTGTATGGAATGGTAGAGAAGGCACTAACACAATGGTGTGGTTCTAATGAAGATGGAAATTTGTGCCTTGATGATAAGCACGATGGATTCTCTCTGTATGAAGCAGTTGAATTTAACGAAAATATTGATCAGGTGCCTGAGACAACTGATGAATCGGAATTACAAAGATTTATTCCATCTGTAGTAGCATCATTTTATGGAAACAATGATGAGGTAATAAATCTTGATATTGATTATTCACTTTATGAACTCTTATCAAGATTAAATGTAGGATACATTCAAACTGCCAATGATAGAAATAATCATGCAGATTTTATTAGCTTTGTTGATAGAATTCTTCAAACTGGTCAATTTACAAAGTCTGTTTCGATCACATCATCTGATGGCAAAAAGGCAACTATTACTGCGGGAAAGTTCGGTTACAAATTTAAGGTGGTAAAGTAATGGAATATAGATTTGATGAAGAAAAATTTATAGAGAGCTTTAATGCTAAAACGGACGAATCAAAATCTATCGATTCTATTCGATTAACACATAAGCCAGATACTCAGTTTAAATTATTTCCATATAAAGCATCTGGAAAGACGCAAGCTCCAATTGTATATGAATTAGAGGATGTCGTAAGTGGATTTTTCAGAGAAGCTATGAACAAGAAAACTGAGCCAATAGGATTTGACGCATTATGCAAAGACTTAATGGAAGAAGTTGATGTTGATGAAGATGACCTGGACTATTTCAAGGATATGGTTCAAAGTATTTTCTTTAAAGGTAAGGATTTTGTAGCTGATAATTTAGGCCTCTATCCTTATCAGACTTCAATTAATAACAAGAGTGCAGATAACCTTGCTCACTTTATTTATTCTGTGATGGATATAAATGAAGAGGATTGCCAAAAGATTGAGGCAGCAAAGGCACAGTATAAGTTTAATGTTCTTGAGGATATGGTTATTAAAACTATTGAAAGCAAGAAGGTTACTAAAGCGGAAGACAAGCAAGCTTACTTTAAGGTAAAAACTGATATTCAGAAATTATTCAAGAGTGATTTTGCATTTATGTTGGGATCTGGTATGACTTCACTTGAGGATTTAGCAAATCTGTTTGCGGTTTACTATTTCTACTACGTATCGCAGACATGCATTATTCTTGATCAGTTTTGCATTGGTAAGAGAGATTCAAATGTAAAATTGTTTTATGCACTAGATTGGGAAAAAGTTAGTAAGAACAGAATGTGCTGTATAGAAGGTTGGGAAAAATTTCAAGAAAATTTAAACCATATGTTTAGCCACGCCATTACATTGGAAATCCTAAATCAGACTCAAACGGATGAAATGTATGACTACATCTCGATCGGAGAAATGGCATCAGATTTAAATATGGATGCAGCTATAGCTGTTGAAATAAGGAAAGCAGAGGAGACGTATTGTTCATATATAGGAGATTACAAAGGCTTTGCTGATATTGCCTATCCATCTAGCGGAACTGAGACCGACAAGGCTGTAAAGCATTTGTTTAAATGTGTAAACCAACAGTTTTTAAATACAGATCGAAAGAGAGCAAACCAGTTTTACAATGAAAAATTCTCAGAGTTTTGTAAAAGCAGATGGCTAAAGAATAGAAAGAAATCTGGATTGGTTTTAAATCTGACGGAGCGGGATGTTATTTTCCTTACAAAGGTTTGTTTAAGAGATGAAGAAAAAATCAGGCTTAATGATTTGTATAAAGAGTACGAAAAACGTGGCATTTTCCTAGATGGAACATCCAAGGAATATTTGCAGGAGTTCTTTACAAAGCTGAACCTGATTGATAAGAAGAGTGATAGTGGAGATGCACAGTATGTTAAACGAATTTTATGATTTTATTGCTAAAAAAATAAATAATTTCTTTCAGACTGCCGCAGCAGATGGAACCCTTCTTAAAGGTGAAAGCTTTTATTTAAAACTGGATGATGATGAGATGGTGTCTGAGGTTGCAAATGCACTTGAGGTATTAGCGGATAACAATCAGTCAAAAGGAATATATACTCTCCGGTGCGGGGATGGCACAGTGTACCAGACATATACACTGAAGATCCTAGATGATGAAGTAATTATTGCAGCTCAAATTAATGGAATGACTAATGACTTCTTATGTGCAACATTAAGAAATGTTGCCAATGGGGAGCAAAAACCACTGTTAATGATTTCTTCAAATCCAATAGACAGTGCAAAGAGTGGCGCTCGTGATATGTCAGCAAGTGGTATGCCTTTTTACGCTGAAAATCTTATGTCAGAGATTAGGGACATGGTAAATAAGAGCACGCAGCTTACTAACACAGAAAAGAGAATCCTTGTTTTTGAGCTAACAAGACGAGATGCAGATGTATTTAGTGATAAGGCATCTATTTATGAGTATAAGGACCTTCTTGCTATTATGAGCAGTGGAAAGATTGAAGGCGACAATTTCCCTGGTTTCCGTTTATTCACTGTTGATGGCAAAGTCGAGTACCAGGCTTATAATAATGTTCAAATCGATAAGCAAATTAAAAATAATAATGACTTGTTTGAAAAAATAGATAGAAGTATTCGCTTCGGCAATCTTGAAGTGGATCTTTCAAAAACTTTTGAGGACAATATTATCGTAAAAATTGAAAAAGCACATAAGGATGATGGCGAAAATTGGAGCCGTATATTCACATATGCAGAATTGCTTGCTGCGATGGAAAGAAAGCAAGCAAAAATGGAGAATCCTCTTAAGATTGAAAATGACAGTATTTCTTTCTATGGAGATATGCCTTTAAATACAATTAACCTGGATGAGAGTTTATTAATCCGTAATGAAGGCTCGCAGACAGCAAAGAAGAGAAATAGGAATTTCTTAGTATTTAATGCAGAGCATTATTCAAAACTTCATATGCAGGTTACGTGTAATGCCAAGATTGTGAATAGTGGTATATCTCCTGATGATACGACATACACAAAAGAAGGGAAAAACATAATCTTTGAGTTTGATAGAGATGGTATATCTTTTCATAAAATTGAGATCAAGGACATTACAAATGACATAACATACATTTTTAAAATCTGTATCATCGATATTTTTGCAGAGTATATGATTGGAACCGTTAAGCATAATTTTACAATTGATTTTAAGAAGAACAAGAAGAATTGCCGAGTTAAACTTGTAGGAATTACATCAAATCTTATCTTCAACAAGAATGCAGAGAAAATGAATTCCTGCAAACTTGGGGATAATGAGATTTATAGCTGTATGTATGGGGAAAGACTGCTTATCTATTCTTCTGATGAGGAGCTGTCTAACTTTGGATACGGAATAAATATTGACGTTAATTTTGCTGGAATTGTAGTTCCGTTTGTTTTGTTCCCAGATGAAGCAAAGAGTGTCGAAATCATTGGAAGAAAAATTTTAAGGGATAAGCTTTCTACTAAGAAGAGTTTTGAATTTGACGATGATGCAATTCTTTCTGACTCTCAGGAATATTTTGCAAAAGCAAATCTATTAAGAGAGCTGCGCGTTGAGCAACGGTTTGTTAATGAAAATATCAAGGCTGGTACTGTTCGCAATTTCTATACAACAGAAGCAGTAAAGATTGAAAAAGTGAATTTGGATTTATCGGAAAATCTTGAGAATTCATATTTTGAAATGCTTGCAGCGTTTAAGAAGGCAAAGACAATCCCTACGCTAGCCTACATTGGAAGAAATTTACTAGAGCCTGTAAACAAGTTTTTAAATGCATTTGAGTCTGAGTTTGCGGATTTATCTGATGGAGAAAATTTAACAACAAAGCAGGAAAATGCTTTACTTCTTGGAACAATTGCTGTTGGAAGAAATACAGATGAGATTTTGTTTACGCCATTCCATCCATTAAATCTGAAATATCAGTTGGGCTTACTGGAAGAAAAAGGAGTGGAATGCGCGACAGACATTGTTTTAGATCGATTAAACTCGATTAACTTGTTGCCATATATTCAAAGGTCTAAGAGAATCTTCAAAGTATCGGATCAGTTGTATTCTCAGGAGTGGAAATATTATGCTCCAGTGGAAAATAAAAAATATCGTGGAAGCAGACGGTATGTACCGAAGTTAGTAGAAGAAAAGATATCAGAGTTTGTATCTCACTTTAGGTATATTTTCGATGATATCAATAACAAGACAATTAGGATTAACTTGATTAATATGGGTGACTGTAGCGAGGTATTCATTGGTCTGGCACAGTTCTTTATCCACGCTATCAATAAAAATGCTGATGTAGATAAGTTGGCGAGATTTGAGATCCATATTTATACAGATGATATAAAAGGAAATGTATTTTCAAATCTACGTGAGTACGGTTCCCTTAAGGATTATCTTAATGAGCAAAAGCTGGCAGTTCTTGCCGGAACTTCGATGAACAGCTTGGAAGGTATTTTGTCGAAGAATGTAGCTTGCTATTTCTGCAAAGACAATGGAAAGAACTACGAGTATGCACATATATCCTTCTACGAGATGGAATCAAAAATAACATCTGAGCAGGCTACAATGAATCAGATCGAGACTGGTATCTCTTTGGATGGTATTTTGTCAGGCATTCCTTCAAGCAAGTATGGACATAAGTATAGAACTGGATATGGAATTAGATATGCGGGAGAAACACCTGTAGTAAAGATGGCATCACTATACAATGCGCTTATGCAGGTTGAATCAACCGGAAATCCTTATCAATCAGGAACTAGCATTTCAACGCAGATTGATGAAAAAGCGGAAGATAAGATGGATTACATTTACAAGAATTCAAACTGGGTTGTATTTGTGGATCCCAAAGTTGATCTTGATTTCTTCAGCGAGAAAGAAGCAACAAGTGATTTGCTGATTATTCATTATAGTGACCAGTACACTTCAAGTAGTGGATACGATGCAATTACAGTAACGCATAAATCTCAGCAATATTCTATGGTTATTCAGGAGTATTTAAAAGTAAAGGGCGTAGAAACTGATGTGGATGACATTCACAAGATCATTAATTTATTTAATGCAGTGAATGGAGATTGGTTGTTAAGACTTGTTTCTTCAAAGAAGGGAAATAAGGATTCCATATTCAGCAGGGAAAAAATCAGTATTGTAGCAGCAATCAAATTTATGCTTGCATTCCTCAAGCACAAAGATATTATTTGGGTGCCAATATCGATGGAAGAAATGCTTAGAGTCTCTGGCGGTGCAGGTCTTTCAAAAGATGAAGGAGTACTGTCTGCAAAAAATCTCGGTTTTGAAAAAGGACCTACGAGTGACGACTTGCTGTTTATTGGTTTAGACAAGAGTGGTAATACACCAAAGATTTATTTGTATCCTACAGAGGTAAAGACTGGAAATAATGAAACTGGGGTTATTAAGAAAGCATTTGATCAGGCTTCTGCTACTGCAGAGGGATTGCATAATGCCTTTAACCCTGGTGGAGAAATTATGGACACAATTTTGTATAAAGTTAATCGAAACTTCCTTATGCAGATGCTGGTTACAAGCTGTAAAAAGATGCAGGTATATCATGTAGACGATTCTCAGAACTGGAATGAAGTATTAGACACATATAGGGAGGCAATTTTAAATGAAAGATATTTTATGTCGGAGAACATTCAGGAGCTATTGGGAAAGGGAGCAGTGCTTTCATTCCGAAAAGGACTGATGTCTCGAAGAACATCATTTAAAGAAGATGCTATTAACCTTATAGAGATGCCAGAACTTGATGAGTTTGGATTAATCTTGAAAGAAGTGTCCGAGATATATGATGATATTCATTTTAAGCGAGACAGTGAATTCTTATTATTTGATGAATGTGTGGTTTATAATTTAACTGGAGATTTGAGCAAATTATCAATTTCTTCAATGGAGGATCAAAAGCCTACAGATAATATTGGGGATGATGGTGCTGAGGGAGGCAAGGATGAATCAGAAAAACCTTTAAATAATAATTCAATTGTAGAACCGGATCCGGAACTTCTGCCTATGTCAGATTCGGACTCAAAGCTAGAACCGGACCCAATAGAAGCACAAGAAGGTATGAATGTCTTATTCGGATTAAATGAACAGAATGGACAGCCAGTAATATGGAGACCGAATGATACGGCGCAATTGTTTCATACGAACACAGGAATAATCGGAACGATGGGAACCGGTAAAACCCAGTTTACAAAATCTCTCATCACACAGCTATATCGTGAGCAGACTCATAATGTAGATGGAGAGAAACTTGGAATTTTAATCTTTGACTATAAGGGAGATTACAACGAAAGCAAAGAAGACTTTGTTAATGCTATTAATGCAAAGATATTAAAGCCTTATCATTTGCCATTTAATCCATTAGCACTTGTAAAATCTGCGGTGTTTAAACCATTGCTACCAACACATACAGCTAATGCGTTTAAGGATACGTTATCGAAGGTCTATAACCTTGGACCAAAGCAGCAAGCAACACTTTTGCAGTGTATTATGGATGCTTATACTGCAAGTGGAATAAATCCAGGAAATCCAAATACATGGGATGAAGAAGCTCCGACATTTGATCAGGTTTATCAGAGATATGCTAATGATGAAGAAATTAAAAAAGGCGATTCATTAGCGGCGGCATTAGATAAGCTTCACATGTTCCAAATATTTGAGGCAAATCCATCGAATACAAAATCTTTGTTTGAGATATTAGATGGGGTAGTAGTTATAGATTTGTCTGGGTACGATGCAGATATTCAAAGTATGATAGTTGCAATAACGCTTGATTTATTCTATTCACAGATGCAAGCTGCTGGATCTAGCAAGATGGATGGCAACTACAGACAACTTACAAAGATGATTCTTGTTGATGAGGCAGATAACTTTGTGAGTGAGGGATTCTCATCGTTAAAGAAGATTCTGAAAGAAGGAAGAGAATTTGGAGTGGGAACGATTCTTTCTACTCAGTTCCTTAAGCATTTTGGAAGTGGAGAGGATGACTATTCAAAATATATTCTTACTTGGGTTGTACATAATGTTTCGGATTTGAAGAACTCGGACGTTGATTTTGTGTTTAAAACTGAGGCTAAGAGCCAGGAAAACCAAGTGCTCTTTAATGCAATCAAATCACTGGAGAAACATCACAGTATTGTAAAGATTGGAAATGGAAAGCCGTTATATGTAAAAGATAAAGCTTTCTGGGAATTGTACCAAGAATTAAATTGACAGGTATAAGAACGAATACTATACTTAAGTAGTATACTTAAGTATAGCATTTTTTTGGAGGAAACATGGATTACACATACAAATTTCCGGTCGTGAGGGGCAGACAGGCAGGTAGAGAGTATTTTATTGCAATGGTACCATTAAAGATGATTTCAAAGCTGTTTCCTAATGAAGGGGGATATGTATTACCAGAATATAGAGCGCAAAGAAAGCTTAATGAATCAAGAATTCCATTAATTAGTAAGTACATTACAGAGAATAGAGATTCATATGTTTTTTCGGCATTAGCAGCATCAATCGATGGTAAGTTTGAGTTTCATGAGAGCAGAGACGGGATGGGCACAGGAATTTTGGAAGTGTCTATGGATGCTAGATTTTTGATTAACGATGGTCAGCATCGTAAAGCCGCAATATTAGATGCTTTAAATGAGGATGTAACGCTAGGAAACGAAACAATATCGGTTGTGTTTTATGAGGATCGGGGCTTGGCAAGAAGCCAACAAATATTTACTGACCTTAATAAACATGCAGTTAAGACATCGAATTCTATTGCCGAATTATATGACTCAAGAGATGAGTTGGCTGTTGTAAACAGAAACGTAATAACTAAGGTTTCATTTCTAAATGAATATACGGATAAAGAGAAGGACATCCTGGGAAAGTTTTCATCCAACCTTTTCACGCTGAATACGTTTTATACAGCAAATAAAAGGATTGTAGGTGGTTCAGATATATCTGAAGATTCAGAGACCTTTTTGATTAAATATTGGAATGCAGTTGCTGAGAATATTGTTCAGTGGGTTGAGCTTTCTAAGAGAGAAATTTCTAAGGTGGATTTGAGAGAGAATTACATAGTAACCCAGGGTGTTGTTATTCAGGCTTTTGGTGTTATCGGTTTGTATTTTTATAAGAATCCAGACGTTGATGTGGCTAAGTCCCTTTTCAATCTTCAAAAGATTGATTGGAAACGAAGTTCATCCCAATGGAAGCTTAGAGTTATCAGAGTTGATGGAAAAATTATTACAAGTAATAAGGCAATCAATCTTACTTCCAATCAAATAAAAAAAGAAATCGGATTACCTTTATCCGAGGAAGAAGAGCAGAGGGAACAGCAATTCTTAAGCTCAATAAACGTATAGGAGAATAATAAATCATGGCAGAAAAGCGTGTGAGCTGTGAAGCGAATAAGCAGGCCGTAACCATTACTAAAGAGATTATTGATGGTTTGATGGATACGATAAGAAACCTATATTTATGTGATGATATCCCTTGGGTAATTGGATATTCAGGAGGAAAGGATAGTACTGCAACTCTGCAGCTTGTGTGGTTAGCACTTTCAGAACTTCCGAAAGAGCAGCTGAAGAAGCATGTACATATTATCAATACAGATACTATGGTTGAGTCTCCTGTAATTTCTAAATGGGTTCAGACTTCATTAAAGACAATGGATGAAGCAGCAGAAGAGCAGGGACTTCCATTTGTTACGCATAGATTGACACCGGCAATGGATAATACTTTCTGGGTAAATTTCATTGGTCGGGGTTACCCATTCCCAAGAAAAAAATTGCGCTGGTGTACTGATCGTTTAAAAATCCAGCCTGTTAATAATTTTGTTAAAGAAAAAATAGCGGAGCATGGCGAAATCATAATGGTTATTGGTACTCGTAAGGCAGAGAGCGCTCGTAGAGCAAAAACTATGGCTTATTATGAAAAGAAAAGAGTGCGTGAATTATTGAGTCCTAACCAATCCATGGTAAATGAGCTTGTATTTTCACCATTAGAGGACTGGAATGATAACGATGTTTGGGCTTTTCTGATGCAATACAAAAATCCTTGGGGATATTCAAATAAGGATTTATTAACATTATATCGAGGAGCAACTGCAGATAATGAATGCCCTATGATGGTAGAAAAAGGCTTGCCTAGCTGCGGAAAAAGTAGGTTCGGATGCTGGGTTTGCACCATGGTAGAAAAAGATAAGTCTATGGAAGCCATGATTTCAAATGATGATGAAAAGGCGTGGATGTCTGCTCTTCTTGAGTTTAGAAACAAGTTTGGTAATGAAGAGCATGATCGAGAAAGAAGATCCTTTAGAAAAATGGCTGGGTATCTTCAGGGAAGTTACAAACAGTTACATCATGGTCCTTATAAAAAAGAGGTTAGAGAAGAGTGGCTTAGAGATTTATTAGAAATCCAAAAGGATATTAATGAAAATGGGCCGGAAGAATTTCAGAATTTGGAATTAATAACAATTCCAGAGCTTAGAAACATCAGAAGAATTTGGGTAAATGATAAGCACGAGTTTGATGATACGTTGCCATGCATTTATAAGGATGTTTTTGGAAAATCTTTTGATGATCCAGAGTGGATTGCTCCTGAAGCATTTAAGAAAGAGGAGTGGGACATATTAAAGGACGTTGTTGAAGAACTTTATCCAGATGAAGAACTTGCTTTTGAAATGGCATATAGCTTAATCGATATTGAGAATCACTTAAATAGCTTAAATCAGCGCAAAGGTGTAACCGACTCGCTTAAAAATTGTATTCAGAGAACTTTTTATAAAAATGAAGATGATGCTACTGAATACTATTTGAATCAGGTTACGAGAAAGAAAGATCTTGGTGGAAAATACAACGAAAAAGCTCTTGATAGTAGTTATGATGAACCATCCGAGGACGAAGAAGATGAAGTAGACGAGGAAAACGAATAATGAGAATCAAGCGATTAACAATGCATAATTTCGGTGTATATGCATCTACAAACGTTCTTGAGTTTAATGGTAAGAAACCGGTTGTATTAATTGGTGGAATGAATGGACGAGGCAAGACAACTATATTGGAGGCTGTCCTTTTAAGTCTATATGGTTCAAATTCTTTTGCATATACAGAAAGTAAATATACAACATATGGCCAGTATTTAAAGTCTTATGTAAATAAGGCTGATGGGACTTTAGAGACTTTCGTTGAAATTGAATTTGCTATGGATAAGAGCAATGATGAGGTCTACACGGTAAGAAGAAACTGGGATGGTAAAGGTCAGAGAGTAAGAGAAAAAATAACCGTAATGAAAAACGACGAGGAGAATAAATTTCTCACTGAGAATTGGCCTATGTTTGTTGAAAACATATTGCCAAGTGCACTTTCAAATTTCTTTTTCTTCGATGGCGAAAAAATTGCCGAACTTGCAGTTGAAGAAACAAGTGAGCAAATGAAAGAATCTATTAAGGCAATGCTGGGAATTACTGTTTTAGATGTGCTTCAGGGTGATGTTGTAAAGATTATTAATAGAATCAGCAAGAATAACTCAGAGAACCAGGATTTAAAGCACCTTGAGGAACTTCGACAGATTAAAGAAGATGCAGAAAGGGCTTTAGAGGAAGCTGACTCCAAGATAGAAGATGCAAAATGTCAGTTAGATGATTTGCAATTGGAGTTGGAGCAGCTTAATACCGAATACTTCGTGAAGGGTGGAGGCATCTTAGAGCAGAAGAATGCTCTGATGAAACAGAGAAGTGAAAGTATTGCTGCTGTAAATAGTAGCCAAGAGCAGCTGCTTGAAATAGCCGGAGGAGAACTCCCGCTGCTTCTGGTAGCTGATTTGCTTAACGATATTGAAGAGCAGGGCAAAGCTGAACAAGAGAGAAAAATAAATAGGGTTGCTCTTGATAAAGTAAATTTGCTGTATGAAGGATTTGTTGGAAAGTCAGATGATGCGGCTAAGTTTATTAGTTTCATGCAGTCAGAAATAAACGCTGACGAAACAGAAGAATTATTTAATCTCTCGGATTACAATCTATATCAAGTTGAACAGCTTAATGTTGATAAATTAAAGCAAAGTGCGTCTCATACAAAAGTATTAATCGCAAAGAGAGATAAGAACCAGAGCAAGGTTGATGAAGTAGATAATTCGCTTTCCGTTGATATTGACGAGTCAGCACTAGCAGAGCTTTTCGAGCAAATCAAAGTTAAAGAGCATGCTGTAATAGCAAAGCAAATCGAAATGGAATCTTTAAGCAAGTATAGGACGACTTTACATGGAAATTTAATCGTTGCTGAATCAGAGTTTAGTAAGTATGCAGAAAAGACACTTTCTGCATTAGAGTCAATGGATGCAGATGAACGTACTGCTAAGTATGCGCATATGGCTATTGAGATTATCAAACTTTATAGGATTCGTCTACAGAAGAGAAAGACGGATGTTTTAGCTCAAACCATGACTGAATGTTATAAAAAGCTTGCTAATAAAAAGAACCTTGTTGATTGTATAAAAATGAATCCGGAGACATTGGATTTACAATATTTGAATGCTGAAGGAGAAGAAATAGCAAAGAAGAGATTATCGGCCGGTGAGAAACAGTTAATGGTTATTTCATTGCTATGGGCTTTGGCAATCTGCTCAAAGAAGAAATTACCAGTAATTATTGATACTCCATTGTCCCGACTTGATTCTTCACACAGACAGGCTTTGATAAAAAACTATTTTCCAAAGGCAAGTGATCAGACGATTATCTTATCAACAGATTCAGAGATTGACGAGACATATTACATGCTGATGAAGAAGAGTGTTGGTAATGAGTTTACTCTTAAATATAACGATAGGACCAAGAATACGACTATTAAGCCAGGTTACTTTGGATGGGAGGCAAAGCTAAATGATAATTAAACAGATTAAATTAACTAATGTCGCTAAGGATCGTTTGGGAAGGCTCAAAGGAAAAACCGGAATAAAAAATTGGAATGTACTTTGCAGATGGGCACTTTGTTATTCACTTTCTGAAAACACAATGCCTACAGATATTCCGATTGTAGCTGATAGCAATGTTGAAATGTCGTGGTATACATTTGGTGGAGAGTACAGCGACATTTACGATGCACTCATGATTGCATGGTGCAAAAAAATGGGTTTGCCTATAGATGAGGAAACTCTTGCCAAGTATTTTAAGTTACATATCGAAAGAGGAATTGCACATTTGTCAGGAACAAACTTTATCAAGAATTTGGATGATTTACTTAATCTGGCGCTTGAGGAAAAATAATGGGTATTTATTTAGATTATAATGCATCAGCCCCAATCGATCTTCGTGTGCTGGATGTAATGGTAGATGTATATAGGAATGTGATAGGCAACGCAGATAGCAGAACGCATGATTATGGAGATGGTGCTAGAAAAGTTGTCGAAAATGCAAGAGGACAAGTCGCTAGTCTCCTGGGAGTGGAGAGCCATGAAGTGTTTTTCACTAGTGGCTCAACAGAGAGCAATAATATTGCAATCCGGGGGCTCATGGATTATGCGGAAGAGAGCGGAAAAAAGCATATTATAACAACAAGCATTGAGCATAAGGCTGTTTTAGAAACAGCAAAGAGTCTTATTAAAAGCGAATTTGATGTGGATGTTATTGATCCAGAAGCAGATGGAAGGATTGATATTGAAAAGATAAAGGTGCTTCTTAAAGTGGATACTCTTTTAGTAAGTGTAATGCATGCCAATAATGAGACTGGAGTTATTCAACCAGTGAAGGAGTTAGGTGAATTATTGGCAGAAAAAGGAATTCTTTTTCATATTGATGCTACACAAAGCTGTGGAAAGCTCGTTCCAGAGCTTAGAGACATTAAATACAATATGCTTTCCTTAAGTGCTCATAAACTAAGTGGTCCACAAGGAGTTGGAGCTTTGATTCTAAGAAAGAAAAGATACAAGCTTCCTCCAGTGAAGGCAGTAACATATGGAGGTCAGCAGGAGCATGGAATCAGGCCGGGAACTATTCCAGTTGCTCTTGTTGCAGGCTTGGGAGAAGCATGTAGACTTGCTGAAGAGGAATACGCACAGAATATCGAAGCATATAAAGAAAAAAAGAAAGCGGTTATGGACTTATTCGAAAAGTCTGGCATCCAGTATGAAATAAATGGGACGCAGGAACATTGTATGCCAAATACTATAAATGTGAGTATTATAGGTGTTGAATCAGAGGCATTAATGCTTTCGTCAAAACAGCATTGTGGAATATCAAATGGGTCTGCATGTACGTCACATGATTATAGCCCTAGTTACGTGTTAACAGCGATGGGACTTGATGCAGATAGAATTTCTTCAGCAATTAGAATTAGCTGGGGGGCTCATACTGACAAGGTAGAGCTGGTTAGTGAATTATCTGAGTTGATAGAAATAGCAAAAGGATTGGTTTTCTAAGGAGTAATAAATGTCAGGCTGGGATCTTAAGAGTGGGTCGATAACGGATTATGAAGTTAGTGAAGAACGAATACCTCGTATGCACTTAATTTTGATTTTACAAACATCATTACGCTTCTTACCGGTCTGGAATAATCTGAAAAAACTGCGGCTTTTTTATTATGAGAGAATGCATAGCAGTAAATCAGGATATAATTTGCATAAATTATCAGAAAGATATAAAGAAGCTTATTGCTGGTAAAACGGTAAACTTATTGTGATTGATAATGCTGATATATTGTTGGATGATGATACAAGAAAGTATATTTCACTGGATGATAAGAATCAGTATTTGATTATAAGAAGAAATTCAAAGAATTTGCTTACAACAATTAATAATTTATTTGAATTTGTGAGTGAGAAGTTTGTGGAGCAGACGGAGTTCGGGCAAAAATATTTGTAAGATTTAAGGGGTATGTGGGGGTGTGAAGTAGCAAGCGAGAGTGGTTATTGAAACGAAGCTGTATTGGAGTTATGCAAGCATGGTAACAAATTATTTTATATGAAGCTATAATGCTTTGAGCTTTCTTACGAGTGAATAAAAAACTCAGAATAAAAACTTGATGCAAATAAGTCAAAGCATAGGATACTTGGAAGGTGGTAGTAGGGGTGGTTGATTTTTATGATTTACTTAGAGAGATTACAAAAGAAACATGTGGAAAGACAATTAGCGGAGATTTTGCGGAAGAAAATAAATGCAAAATAGAGATAAAGTATTGGAAGACTTACGAATTAATAAAAAATATCTGTACGTTAGTTGTAAATTATCATGATAATATTGCAGATTTTCAACCGGGCTATTGGTTTGAGGGAAAGAGATCGTTTGCTATATGTGATTTGTGTGATGAAGATTATCGTATTTTGGAAGGTTTAGAATTCGATAGACTACCTGTTAGATTGGCATATAGGGTCTCTGATTTGTTATGGGAAAAGAAAAGAGATTATAAAACGGCATTAAAGGCATATTCTTTTAGTGCAGCCATTGCAGACATAGGGAGGGCGGGATAAATCGGGACAGAATTCCTTGAAATAATCCCGACAATAAAGATGGCACTTGGAACAAAGGCTGCACTTTGTGAAACGGCAATCGGGATCGGAACAGAGGCCGGAGACAGGACAGTTACGGCGATTGGCGCAGTCATTGAAAGGGCGTCCAAAGCAGCCGGTCTTCTGGAAAAGCAGGTGGTTACGGACTTCTTTGGAAATGGTGGTACAGTCGCGGCCGAGGGCGCTGCCGATTTCTTTAAAGGAAGCAGAGTTATCAAGGAAGGTTTTGATAGTAAAACGTTCTTCAAGGGATAAATGTTTATGTTTGTTCATAGTGGTATCCTCCTTCATACCAGCAGCACAAGAGAATGATACACTAAAAAATGTAAGATTAAAATCCACTCTATTCTTTGTAAGGATAACTTCCATGGTCAGGAGAAGAAGGGGTGGAATTTAGTTTTGCAAATTACCCAAAAATTGCAACAATTACCAAGCTTGTAACTCTCTATTGATTTTTTTGAGAAACTTGCATATAATAACTATTAACAGAACCCAACACGCCTCTCAACGATGCGGACCACGTTGGGTCTTTTAATTTTAAGGAGAATATTGTATGGGAGAACTAAAAAAGCATCAGCCTCCTATGACAATTGATGAACAGGTCGAAAATCTGAAAAGTATTGGTTTGATTGTCAATGATGAGGAGTATGCAAAGAAAATACTTAATGATATTTCATATTTCAGGTTAGTAAAGGCATTCAGCCTTAATCTGAAACCGAAAAATGGATGTTATGATAGGCAGACAACATTTAAGGAAATAGTAGATTTGTATTTATTTAATGCAAATTTTAGGCAGATTATTTTTCCAGAGATAGAAAAAGTTGAGATTAATGTAAGATGCAGATTAGCGAATTTTTTTGCTGCACAATATGGTGTTTTGGGATATTTGCAAGCAGAAAATTTTGCAGATGAGAATTATCACGCACAATTTTTGAAAGATATCAACGAAGAGATTGGACGGAACTCAAAAGCCCCGTTTGTACGTAATTTTAGAGAGAACTATGAAGGCGGTAACCTGCCAATTTATGCATTGGTTGAAGTCTTTAGTTTTGGTACGTTATCAAAGTTTTATAAGAATATGCTTAATAAGGATAAAAAGACTATAGCAAAGACCTTTGGTATAGGTTATACATATTTGGAAAGCTGGTTGGAGAGTATATCATATGTGAGAAACATTTGTGCACATTATGGACGAATATATAATGCTAAATTATCCAAGACACCTATATTGTATAAGGAGTACACACAAGTTGGAATAGGAAATAATAGGATATACGGAGTGCTTTTATGTTTGAAGCATTTGTTGAAAAATGATGTTCATTGGAATTTGTTTGTAGATAACATTGAACTGCTTTTTGATAAATATCAGTATGTTAAGATTAGTACGATGGGGTTCCCGGAAAACTGGAAGGAGTTGCTCCAACACTAAAAAGAAATACAAAATATCCTCTTGCAAATCCAGCCTATCTGTGTTAGCATTTAACCGTTGAACAAATAAACTATTAATTCAGAAAGAAAAGGAGGGCTTATCATGCAGAAAAATTTAACAACTCAGAACAGAATAATGAAACTGACAATCAAAGGTATGCCACTCCCTGCGTTTAATAGATAGTCTGATTTATTGTGCCGATAGAAAGTTCTGATAAGGATTTTAGAAATTTTCTATGGCTAATAAACCGCATAGATAGCGGAAGTGAGACCAGCACCTTTGGGGTGCTTTTTTTGCGCCTATTTTTAAAGAGAAAAGGAAAGAACAGAAAATATGAAAACAGTAAAAGGTATATATACCGAAGCAAAAGTTTTCACGGATGATGTGGAAGATCATTCTTTGGCACAGGTAAAGATGATATGTGACAGCGAAACCGCAAAGGGTAGTAAGATCTGCATGATGCCCGACATCCATCCGGGCAAGGTCGCTCCGATCGGTCTTTCTATGACCGTCACAGATAAAATAATCCCACAGCTTTTAGACGTTGATATCGGCTTTGCTATCCGGAAAGAACCCAATCACATGGCAGAGGAATTTTCCTATGAAGGACTCCAATGTATCCGCCATATCAACAGGCAGAAAGCAGACAGGAGCCTTGGCACGCTTGGCGGCGGCAACCATTTCATAGAACTGGATAAAAGTGATGATGGCAGCCTGTATCTTGTGGTGCATACAGGGAGCAGGCATTTAGGGGAGGAAGTAGCGGAATATTACACGAAGCTTGCCAATACCTGTTTGAAAGAACAGGGCAAAGAAGTCCCCTATTATATGAGTTACCTGGAAGGGGATAATAAAGCGGCCTATCTGAATGATGTACAGATTATCCAGCGTTATGCGGAATGGAACAGGCAGATCATTGTCAGGGAAATCCTGAAAGGGATGAAGTGGAAAGTGGAAGAGCAGTTTTCCGTGCCGCATAATTATCTGGATGATTCCCGGATACTCCGCAAAGGCTCTATTTCCGCAAACAAAGGAGAACGTGTAGTCATTCCGGCAAATATGAGGGACGGGATCATTTTAGGCATCGGAAAAGGCAATGCAGACTGGAATTACTCTGCGCCACATGGTTCCGGCAGAAAGTTAAAGCGTGAGGATGTAAAAAATCGGTATACGGTATCAGAGTTTAAAAAGGAAATGGAGGGCATCTACAGCAGATGTGTCAGTGCGGATACTTTAGATGAAGCGCCTTTTGCATATCGTTCTATAACGGAGATCGCAGAACAGATCGAAGATACCGTAGAGGTAACAAAAATATTGAAGCCCGTCTATAATTTCAAGGCAGGAAGCAGAAAATAAAGGAGAAATAAATTTATGATGATACAGATCAGTGCAGGGCAGGGACCGTCCGAATGTCAACTGGCGGTGGCGAAACTGTTTGGGGCATTACAAGAAGAATATGGAGATTTGGAAATGATATCAAGTACCATGGGGAATGAAAAAGGCTATTTTGATTCTGTCCGGTTTCGGACGGGACATGATTTAAGCAGCCTTGAGGGAACAGTACTGTGGATATGCAAAAGTCCGTTTCGCAAGGGCCATAAGAGGAAGAATTGGTATGTGGATGTGAGCGTTATTCCGGAACAGAGAGAGATTGCTTCAGATAAAGAATACCGTATTGAGAAGTTCCACAGTGGAGGAAAAGGCGGCCAGAATGTAAATAAGGTAGAGACCGGTGTGCGAATCATCCATTTACCGACAGGACTCGTATCACAATCTACCGAAGAACGGAGCCAGTTTCTAAATAAGCAAAGGGCTATGGAGAAGCTGCAGAAAAAACTTGCGGATTTACAAAAAGAGCAGGAGAAGATACAGAGAAGCGCCGCATGGCGGGAGCATGCCCGCATTGTCAGGGGAAACCCGGTACGGATTTATGAAGGGGAGAAGTTTGTCCTGCAAAAATAACAAAAAAGTGAACATAGTTGCCCATATAGATTATGTATAGCAAAATGCTTTCCAAATGCTATAGCATGAAGTGCGCTAAAACTATCATAATGAAAATAAGCCCCTTATAATTGGACACTTACCTTTCGGTTGCTACATAAGCGCTCTCCTGTTTCAGCTCAGGCCTTCTATCGCAGAAATCCATTGTCCTTTGCAAGATATCTTTTAAGGTTTCAAGATTTTTTAGCGTATTGGAGCATTCGAGGGAATGATTGCAGCCGTCATATACCGTGAGTGGAATATGATTAGCATTTGAAAGGCGGATGATTTCATCAGTATCGCTCCACGGGTCTGCTGTTCCGATAAAAGCAATCGCATAATCCGGAGCAAAAAGATAGGTCTGTGCCAAAGGCGTATACAAGATATGCCTTGCACATTTTAAACTGTATTTCTTTGCATAGGATGCGGCAATGATCGTACCGATACTTTTTGAAATGAACAGCACATCATCATATTCAGACCAGGAAATATCTGCAAGTCTCGCTTCTGCCTGTAAAAACAGCGCTTCATATGCTTCTTTCATTTTTTCATTATTACCGCGGATATTTCCGGCGTTATATGAGTAGCTTATATTGATATAATTTTTATACCCCAGTTCACAGGCGATATTCCTGCTATAATATAGAAGAGGCTTGTCGCAATGATAACCTATGCCCGGAAAATAAACAGCTATTTTTGACATGATATTTCCTTTCAATTTACATTTTCATATTTATGTTGTAAATACAGTATAACAGTAACAAAATAAAAAAGGAATATTTTTACCCCTGTTGACCAGTATTTCAGTTTTCGGAAGGAAAATAGTGTGCTATTTATGGTATGGGGTAAAGCCAAGGAAAAATTGCTTGTGTTAAAATCTTGTATTATATTTTGGGGTTTGATATATTAGCAGTAATAAAGTGGAAAGGCGATGATGCCATGGATACATTAGAAGCAATTATGACACGGAAAAGTGTTCGGAATTTTATGGATCAGGCTATTTCAGATGAGGCGTTGGAAACCATCCTCAAGGCAGGTATGTCCGGACCAAGCTGTGTGAATGCCAGAGATTGGAGCTTTGTGGTCACTCGAGATGCAGAGCTTCTAAAGAAGATGGCCGATGCCAATGGGCGCCCGGCAGATCCTCTTCGTGGTGCAGCGCTGGGAATCCTCGTCTTGGGCGATTTGGAACGCGCATTTAAGCCTGCTCCGGACTATTGGATTATTGATGGTTCCATTGCGGCACAGAACATGATTCTTGCCGCCCATGCTATGGGTATCGGCTCTGTCTGGCTGGGAACCTATCCTCAGATGGAGCGTGTAGAAGCACAGAGGAAGCTGCTTGGGCTTCCGGATACGGTAATTCCGCACTCCATTCTTGCTTTCGGTTATCCGGACAGTAGTAAGGAGACGATTTCCGGCGATACAAGAAATGACCGTTACGAATCAAATCGAATCCATATGGACAAGTGGTAAATAGCATTTTGAGCTTTATTCGATATATGATGGCTTTCAAAAGTTAAAACCGACCAACCGAGCCTGCAAACCCTGCATTTATTCAGGGGTGCAGGCTGTTATTTTTGAGAAGAACAAGACGCAGGCTGTACATTTAAATGATTCAAATATTCTTTGCCCCAATCACACATGGCGCTTAATACAGGAATAACGCTTTTCCCAAAAGATGTAAGAGAATAAAGTGTTTTAGGAGGTTTTTCAGGAATGACTTCCCTGTTGACCATACCGCAATTCTCTAAGTCACGGAGTTGGCCGGAAAGCATTTTGGGAGTTGCATTTGGAATGAGACGCTGCAGCTCCATGTAGTGCAATGGCTGTGTTCTCAAATGCCATAAGATCAGTGGCTTATATTTACCACCGATTAAGGACAATGTAGCTTCTACAGGACAATTAAATTGTTTTATTTCAGATTTCATAATGGTTCTCCCAGTTACAAGGGCACTACCTTTTTGGAAAGTATCTATTAAAAAAGTGCATTCTTGCGGAATAATATTTCAGAGCTACAATATAGTTGATAGCCGGCTTGACATACTCAATATAACATAAGAAAGGATTTGGTACTATGAATTTTTTAAATATTGCAAAACGGCGTTTTTCTGTGCGCAGTTATACAGAGCAGGCGGTAGAGAAAGAGAAGCTGGATGAAATTCTGGAGGCGGCTCACGTGGCTCCGACTGCTGCAAACCTCCAGTCTGTGCATCTGATTGTGGTTCAGAGTGAAGAAGGTCTTGCAAAAATAGGCAAAGCTGCAAACATTTATGGTGCACCGCTGGCAATCATTGTTTGCGCTGACCATGGGAAGGCATGGGTGCGTCCCTTTGATAAAAAACAAACAGGGGATATTGACAGCTCTATTCTGACAGACCATATGATGCTTCAGGCTACAGAGCTGGGACTTGGTTCCGTATGGATCTGCTATTTTAAACCTGATGTTATAAGCAGAGAGTTTAATCTTCCGGAAAATTTGGAACCGGTTAATATTCTGGCAGTCGGTTACTCAAATGAAGAAGCCGCTGACCCGGAGCGTCACAGCAGGATGCGTATTCCCATAAACCAATTAGTGTCATACGAAAGTCTATAATAGGATAAAGAAAGTATCCGTAAACCTGCTGATAAACAGTATGATCGCTTCTTGGGATGAGTCTGTTGTTATCAATTTGGAGCCTGTGGGAACTTATATGAAAGAATACCGTATGAAACAGGCGGTTGTTCTGCTTTGGCAGACACAGACAACCATAGCGTAGACTGCAAGCTGGGGCGGATATGAGAATAAAGCAAATTTGCGACGGCTTTTCATGTTGTTTTGAAAATAACGCCTACGGAATATAGGAGGCAGGATGTCAGTGAATAATGCTGGGGGAAACAGAAAAGGGCAGGTATGGTGGTAAGAATTGGGATAAAAGATTGGTCCTTCGCCGTGAGGTGGAGGACTTTTTGTGATGGGGTTATTTAAACTGGGAGGGGAGGTGGGGGAAAATGAGATTTTTTCTTTGAAAATGTTTTATTGGGGAGGGAGGGGGATGGAATGGGAAAGAGCAGGGGGATTTTTGTAGAAAATTTTATAAAAAATGGCGATTTTTACCATATATGGGAATAGTAAGAAAAAAATATATGTTATAATGTAAAACAGTGGGAAAATGTTGATTTATGACAATTGAAAGAAGCGGCAAAAATGGAATCTTTTAGTTAGATACATGTAAAAATTTTTAGCATAGGTATAATGTCTGGGACAATTAAAATGGTTATTCATCCTACCATACAATTCGAGATTCAAGAGATTTATTGAAAAATCGCATATTAGAGTTATATGAAATCCCACTATTGAGATTTAAGACAAATGGTAGTGGCGAAAAAGAAAAAATTATAGAGACATTGGAAAAATTGGTTGGATAAAAAAAGAAGAGTATGTTGGATGCATATTCTAATCCTGATTTTTCTTAAATGAGTGCAAAATATAAAAGATTTCGGGTAAACGCTGTATTGTGTAGGAGATAAGCTAAAGGAGGAGGGCTATGAGTTCCAACTATGTTTTGTTAGAATACTATATCAAATATCTAAGGGATGTGAGAAAAGTCTCGGAATCCTCCATCAATCACTATACAGGTGCAATAAAATCAATTTCCAAATTGCTTATAGAAAATCACAAAGTGGAAGGCTCTGTATATGAAGTAAAAGACATTGGAGACTTAGAAGTTATTAAAGACTATCTATATCATGAACCACAATTTATTGATTTGGATGAGCGTGGGCATCGGATGTATAGTGCCGCTTTGAATAATTATTTAAAATTTGCAAGGGGCGAGGATTTTTCAGAAATAAAGGATAAAGTGATTTTATTAGATGGAGAAATTCCTGTTGGAGAGAAAGAAACTACGAGTTCAGTCAGGTGGAAGAGATCCAGCATAATCAAAAAGCAAGTAATAGAAATGGCTGATTATTTGTGTGAAATGGATAGAGAACATAGAACTTTTATCTCGGAAGCAACCATGCACTCATATATGGAAGGCCATCATGCAATACCTATGTTTTTACAGGAGAGATTTAATATCAGTCTTGATATATATGCAAATGTTGTTTGTCTTTGCCCTATATGTCATCGTCTGCTGCATTACGGAATCAGAAGTGAAAAACAAAATTTAATAAACAAAATCTATATACAAAGAGGAGATAGGCTTGCGAATAGCGGAATTCGATTGAGTAGGGATGAGTTTTTGGAATTGATTAGCTAGTGATAAGAACGGTAATGTAGCAGCATTTTGTAGTACAGGGGAAGGATATTTGCCGGCGTTCGTCTGTGAAAATGAAGAAAGAACAGATGAGTTGATGGAATATTTTGATACGGTCTAAGCCATTCAGATATGAACTGTTGCTTGAGCATATTAAAGAATTGCCAAAACTCGATTTTATGGAAGTTTCAGATTTTTCAGCGCTAGAAACAATACACGTGAAACACGACTACGAGTAAGGACTTAAATATTTGCAGCATCAGTCCTTATAAAAAAGAATTCTATTGGACACTGGAAAACATCCGGGGACTGACCGTATAGTTGAAATAGCAACTATTGATGTACTTTGACAGTTTAAAATGGATTAGTCGGATTCCATAGGGATAGTTTATCCATTTTTATGGATAACCCGGTTGATTTCAGGAAAACTGGAATACGGTTTTGTGGTTCTGAACATTTCTATATGTTCGTGAATAATTCAGGATATATTACGATTCTTAAAGAAGGAGCTAATTATTATGGATCATCTATCATTTACCCCAACCTACACCGACCACAACACCCCCTCCCCCGACATCCTCTTCGCCCTCCGCGATACTCATCAGTCCGCCTACCCTTTTCTGTCAGAATCGGTTTTCGACGACTTGGCCGAAAATTACGCCGCAGAAGAACCTGAAGACTTTCTGGATGCTTTGGGCCAGGAACTAACCTGTTTCCAACATACCCTTTATGAGTTGGAGACTGACAGTGATTCCTATTCGCTGATCATCATATCTGAAGACCAAATTGAGGAATTTCAGGCGGAATTGAAAGCCAAAAAGCAAAAAGCAACACAGCGAAAACAGGCAAGGAGAAAAGCGGGAACGCCCGCCAAAAGAATTAATTTAGGAAAACGCCTTTCCTGTGACAAAATGACTTTGGCAGCAGGCTACAGGGTAAAGCTGACTGGAGCCTGCATAGATGAAATGCTATGGCTTGATTACAACATGAGCGTGGAAAATGGCGCCACAAATACCCGCAGATATTGTTCTGCTTTCCTTGATATAAAAGAGTGGCCGCCAAAGCAAAGCACGGATATTGAACTTTTAGTGCAGAATATAGCAAAAAGACCGGATGGACTATTTGCTGCCTTGGTACAAAATAATACAGTAAATGAAAGCGGTTATCTAGCTGATAAAAATATTGAAATTGTAACTGGTACTGATATAGCTCAAATAGAAAAATGGCAGTGCGTACATAAGGCTTCAAATCCGGAATGGTCCGCCATGAAATGGTTTGAAGGGGAGCTGTTCGCGGCAGACAAAAATTGTGTCTATCGCATTAAAAATATAACGGATTTTGAAAACTCCCGTGAAAAGGTTTTTGAACTGAAAGGCGGCGATGTCCGTTGGTTTCCCAAATTCTTTATATTGGGAGACAGGCTGTATCTGTTTATGCATCAATCTATTTATGTGTGGAGAAAAAAGAGCGGACTTTTTAGGAAGGACTATGAATTTAAAAAGATATACACAATAGACGGATTTAATGCTTGGGATTTTGTGCCCGTGGGAGATTCAAAGGTGGCTTTTCAGGTTCGTCCCAAATCTGTTCCCAGAGGAAAAACAGAAAGCAGGCTGACACTGCTTGACTTTACAACGGGAAAAGAAAGTCACTATCCCTGCCATTACGGTTATGTGCGGAAATGGACGGACAGCAGGATTTGTATATTGCCCATAGATGTTAAAAGTAAAATGTCGATTATAGAATGTTTCGATCTCAATTCAGGGGAAAGGAAACATCTGATGTATGGGGCCTTGGGAAAAGATTCTGTGCGCAACATCTATGAGACCTCATGCGGAACGATTTTAGAAGGCAAAGAAAAAAATATTTATAGGATCACAGAGCTGTGGGAGTTTATGGAAAGCGTAAAAGACTAAGTAAGAAGACTGCGTATTAATTTGTCTAAGCTGCTTTCTCCGGTCAAAGAATAGAAGCGCTCTCCTTCTGTAGATTGATAATCTTTTTCGGTTAAAGCCCGTATGATTTCTGCCGCAGTTCTTCCGCCGACAGAAAGATTAGAATAAGATAAATGATGCATCATATGAAGGATATAAGAAACCTGATCATCGGGCAGAAGCCGGGCCAGGGCAATTCCCTTAGAGCGTGCAAATGTCAAAGCGCTTTTCTGAAAGCTTCCTGTATGAGTAATCATGATTCCCTTTGTATTGTCTGCGCCTATTTGTTGTAATTTAGTATGAAACTCCTCTACATCATCAACCGGGATGGAACCGGCATAATCCTTACATTCTATTACCACGATAATTGCCGGATGCAATGAACTATTACGGTCAGGGTCTTCCATATACTTTTCTACGGAAATATCACAGATAATATTGGCTTCCCTGTCCTTTGAATAATATTTTGGTTTTCGAAGAATCTTGACATAGGGTTCTGATAGCATAAATTGATTGGATTTGACAAGGTTCTCAATGATGCCATACACAGTATCTTCAAATTCTTTTCCGGTGTTTTTAGCCATGGGCGTTTTCTCCTATGGGGTATTTGTATTAATGGAATTATATCATAAAATGACAGGCCAAGTGAATATTTATATTCCTTTCCAAGCGACGGCGGATGTTCTGTTCCTAATACCGTTCGCACGCCTAAGGTCGATAAAATTTACATATAACCAATAGCGCAATGAATTTTATATTATTAAAGGGAAAATGCGATCCAAAAAATTCCAATGAAATCCCAAAGGAAAGTGTAAGTTGCTGGAAATTATAAAGGTCTTTTGTTAATCTATATAAAAATGGTAAAAGGGGGAGAAATGTAAAAGGATGGTATACAATGAGCGAAATAAAGGAGATGAGAGTAAGATGGAAGAAGCTGCCGGCAAAAAACATTTCTACAGCATAAAAATAGGTTCCCAAATGATAACCATTGATATTCCTGAGGACGCAAAAGAAGTCGATGTAGATTCTGATTATACGGTTGCTTATTGTATAGGCGATATTGAGGTGGATTATAGCAGCTCCTTTTGTGAATCAGCAGAGGAGGCCTTGCAAAATCTGCAGGAGACCTATGATATCTATGCTGACGAGCCTGATAACCCTTACAATATAAAGCCTGTGCAGACCAGAGTGGGAAATCATGATGCTTATTACTTCAGAACGGTAGATTCTTATCCGGACGAGCAGGACGCTGCTTGTTATCTTTTTTTGATCGAAATTGAAAAGAACTGCTATTTGGAGGTTGAATTAGACGGCGATGTGGATAAACTGACAGAGGCGAAAGCATTTGAACTGGCGGATGTGAAATTTCGCCGGGAACCGAAACGGAAGTCTATACTTGAAAGAATAATGCGGCGAAAGACAAATTAATATACAGAAGTACATTTTTAGCGGCAGGCGGCCTTGGTGGGCGCCTGCTTGTTTTAAATTGAAATTTTTCTCTCTTATCTATAATTCGGGTTATATAATTATTTTTTCTCAGGCGGATAGAATACCAGTAAATCTTCAATTTTGCATTCTAAAACGGTGCATAGCTTACATAAAACAAAAACATCCAATCGAGTAATATTATTGTTGCAGAAGTTATCAATCTGTTTCCAATTCATTTCTGCTTTGTGTGATAGCTTATTTTTGCTTAGCCCTTTTTTCTTCATCAAATCATCTAAGCGTATTTCTAAATGACCATAATTATCTTCCAATTTTCCACCTCTGACATTACTATGTTTATCTGTATTCATAATAATATTCTAAGCTTGGTATAGAATATTTATAATCCTAAAGAAGTGTTAGAAGATTATATATAGAAACATATGTTCGCTTTGGGGCGTTTGTTAATTGTGCTTGTTTATATCAGATGGGATAAAAACAAGCAAATCATGAATGTTACATTCTAACACCGTACATAGTTTGCATAATACAAGAGTATCTAAACGGGTAATATTATTGTTACAGTAGTTATTAATCTGTTTCCAGTTCATTTCCGCTTTGTGTGACAACTTATATTTAGTTAATCCTTTCTTTTCTAATAGTTCAGCAAGATGAATCTCTAAGTGTCCATAATCTGTATCCATTTTTCCTCCATGGGTCAAGCGGATATAAGACTTATCCATATATCCCTCAAATTAAGTTTAAAAATTAAATTATTAGTATATTCGTTTAATAAAAATAGAATTTTTCCTTGCATCTCTATTTTAAACTTGTTATAGTGTTTTTATAATATGCAAGAAGTATTATAATACATATAATAGAATTGAGAGCGTAAGAAGGGGAGTGAATCAATAAGATGAGTATAGAGGATATGACAGAATTAATTTATATTCAAGATGCATATGATGAATTATGCTGCGCACTACTTGGAGAAAAAGTTGCTATGAAATTTGATGAAGGAAACCTTGGAGCATTAAGTAGGGTTTTCCAGTTGATTCAAAGAAATGCAATTGAAGAATTAAAAAAAGACGATTGTGAGGATGTGTGGAGAATTGCGAGTGATATATCATTGTCACCAGAAGAACGGGCAAAACAGCTATTGGGAATAACAGAAGAATAGAAAAATGATGAAGATACGAGGCGTTTATTCAAATCTGTCATGTAAGATGGGGTTATGAATTAAATAAAAGGTGGATTTAATATTAAAGAATAAGGATATTGCTGGCAGGTAATTTTATACGGTTACCTGTTTATTTTTATGAAAAAGTGCAAGAAAAAATAAAAAAAGTAGTGATTGATAAAAAGGTTTTATAAGGAAATAAATTCGGAAATTGGCAGGGCTTTTGAAAAAGGATTTACCGGTTCTAACTGAAAGAAGGAAAATGCCACGGGAATGGGATTGTACCTGGTTAAAAGACTTTGTGGGAGGTTGGGGATGGAAATAGGGATTGAATCGGAAGAAGGGGTGGGAACGGAGGTTTGGATTGAAATTGTGGGAAGAGTTCAGTCTTTCTGAATCAGGAGAGGGTAAATGGGAAGAAACGGAGGAAGGAAAAAGGGAATATTGGGGTTTTTTGAAAAAATTTAAAAAAGTTGGGGATTTTTACCGAATATGGAAATAGTTGAAGGAAAATGTGTGATATTATATAAAAATAAGGCTTAAATATATGTTTTATGTTCTAAAATAGAAGTGTAACATAAAGGAGAGAAAAGTATGTTTACGAATAAAGGAAATGAGACAAAGGATTACATAGAAATTTTAGATAAAATGTTAGAATTAGAAAAAAGGAAAGAATCTCCCAATGCGGTTAAAATTACTATATGTATAGTAGGCGGTCTTGGAAGCATTATGTTTATTGCTATATTGTGTTATGCTGTTTTACGAAGTAATATCTCTGTAGAAAATATTCTATCTATTCTTCTGGCTTTTTTCTCAATTTTTATATCTATTTTTTTCTATTTTAAAGCGGATGAGACAAGTACGGATTTTTATAATTCATCATATGAGTTTATGAAAGATATTTCAGTCACATTGGGGAAAATTGAGGAAAGGTTTGGGGAGAAATTAAATAGTCTTAATGATAAAATTTCGCATTTGGACAAAATTAGTTCGGAGGCTAACAAAGAAATAAAGGATAAAAAAGACGATAAGGACAGCCTGATTAATGACTTAATGGATAAGGCAAATTTGAATAAAGAGGAAAGAAAAAAGTATAAAGAGGAATTGGCAAAGAAGGACGCTGAAATAGAAATGCTAAAAAATCATAAATTTCAGGTTGAACGTGAAGCAGCAATATTGAGAGGACGAATTAATGAGTCTAAAGAGAAAAATGAAAATATTCCTATTCCAAGTAGACGGTTTCTTAATAATCTGTTAGAAACACACGATACTTCTGACTGTTCAATAAGATGGATTTATAACTTGAAAAAATTAGGAATCATTGACAAGAACGGAGAAATAGATGATGAGGTAATATTGAAAATTTTAAAAGGAGAATATGTATAATGTATTTGATTTATTGATACCAGTAGTTGATTAATTTGTAGAAAGGATCTTAATCTATGTATCTTCCCCTATCCGACAATTTGGAAATTCAACACTTAAGTTGCCTTTTCGATAAAAAAAGCGAGTGCTACAAGCTATTCTGGTTCCAGGCAATAGTCAATCAAATCATAAATGGAAAAGACCATTTTACATACGAAGAATTAGTTGATGAAATGATAGCCGATGCATGGTATATGGTTTCAGAGTACCATTTAAACTTAGGGCCAAAGGACAATCTGGAAATGGCTGTTAAGCGCGTGAAGAGTATAAGCGGAATGAAACCCTCGGAAAAGAAAGAAATCCTTCTGGACTATTTACATATCTGTACCGACAAAGAGGTCAAACGGATAAAAAGAATACTGATTGAAAATGTACCTTACAGGCTGCAGGCTCCATTTTTAGAAAGCTTAAAGGGTAAAAACTGGGATGTGCCTAAAAAGGATTTGATTTCCAGAATCAATCAGGAACGGAGCCTGATATACTATTTCAGACTTTATGATGGAATGAACACAGTTATTACCATACAACCTAAATGGATGAATTATATTATAAAAAATCAGGAAATCATCAAAGGCTGGCTGCAGTATCATATGATTATTTATCTTCAAAAAAGAAATCCCAGCGTACCGGGAATTGCAGACAAATTGTACCCGCCTCAAGAGCGCAAGTTGGACAAGGTAAAGAAATACTGGAGAATATTAATAGAATTGCAGCCTGTTCATGAAATTTACGGAAACAAGGAATTAACAAAGGATGATATTTCTATTGATCATTTTGTGCCATGGTCCTATGTTGCCCATGATGAATTTTGGAATCTTCACCCCACAACAAGAAGCATTAACAGTAAAAAGAGCAATCATCTTCCCGATTGGGAGAAATATTTCTCTTCATTTTGTCAGATGGAGTATTTATCCTATTCTATGTTGTGGCAAAATGATGCGCTGCATAAAGAGTTTGACAAGTGTTCCAAGGAGCATCTGAACAATAGTGATATTAAGCAGAAGCTGTACAGGCCGGGGCTGAAAAAGGAAGAATTTTCTGAACAATTATCAGAAATAATTCTTCCGGTTTATCAGTCGGCAAAAAACAGCGGATTTTCAAATTGGGTGTTATGCGATGAACGGGCAGAATAAAACCATAGAATATTATAATAACCATGCGGAGGAATTTTGTGTTGCGACAAAAGATGCTGATATGAGTTATTGTTATGAAAAATTTGAGCAATATGTGAACCTCCAAGGAAAGATTTTGGATGTGGGATGTGGAAGCGGCAGAGACAGCAAGCGGTTTATAGAAGCCGGTTATCAGGTCGAAGCCATTGACGCATCGGAAGAAATATGTAAGTTTGCCAGTGAATATATAGGGCAGCAGGTAAAATGCCGGAGAGTTGAAGAGATTACATATGAGAATGAATTTGATGGGATATGGGCATGTGCGTCGCTTTTGCATATTAAAAAAGAAGAGATGTCTGCTGTTATTGAAAAATTGTGCAGGGCATTGAAGAAAAATGGGATATTATATGCTTCTTATAAACTGGGGAGCCAAGAACGCTTTGCAGACGGACGATTTTTTAATGATTATACAGAAAAAGAGATGAGAGAAATTTTTTCTAAGCAGAAAGGCCTTGAAATAATAGAATGCTTTGTGACAGAAGATGTGAGAAAAGAGCGGAAGTGCGAAAAATGGCTGAATATTATTGCGGAAGTAATATAGAATTTGATTAAAATATTTATAATTGATAACGTACAAAAATACTGAAAGGATACTTACCCATGCCATTCCAAAACATCTACCACCAATACCTCCAAAAGAAAGAAAAGGAAACAACATTTATAAAAGAGTCTATCACATCACTGGATTTTTCCCTATCTGAAGTGGCTCAACTCTTAGCCCAAAACGAATATCTATATCAATTTAACATTGCCAAAACCAAAGTACAACTGGATCAACTATCCCGGGACACAAAGCGGAAAATGTCAAACTCTATTACCGGTTTCAAAAAAATAATCTATGGGCTGTCAGCTATCCAAAAGCAATATGAAGAAAAACAGGAGGAGTTTGATGCAAGAATAAATTCCTTTTTTGAATCCGTAAGGCAACAAAACAAGCAATTCATGCATAAAGCAGTCGCGGATGCCAGAAAGATTATAGAAAATGTAGAAGGCAGACCTTTGGATGCCCAACAGATGGAGTGTATTATAAAAAATCCAAGGAATCAGCTTGTGATACCTTCAAGACTGACAACCGTCCTCTGTCTGCTGTTATCATACCACATTTGGAAGCGGATATCGTTTTTAAATATTTCCACATAGCTGACGGTTTTAAGTAAAAATCAAATTCTATGTTTATTTACATTACCATATATCAGGTTTCATAATCACAAAATCATATAGAGAATGCAGCCATTTTATGATAAAATCTTTTTAAATATTACTAACATCAACACAATTTTGAAAAATGTGTTCTTGAAACTCGATTACATTTGTATTACAATAGTATTCAAGAGGGAAAATGGATAATAAAATATTAAAAATTGAAGCAAAAAGATATAAGGAAGAATCGGTAGTAGTATCAGCAAGGATACCCAAGGATATGCTACAGGATATAGACTTTGTTGCAAAAGAATCAGGAAGGACAAGAAACGAGATTATTTCATTGTTTCTTGACTTTGCGCTAAAAAATACGGAAATAACTGAGAGATAAGAGGGGCAGGGGAAATGGCACTTTGCAGATGTAAAATGTGTGGCGGAGATTTAACAATTGTTGACAATTCGCCAGTGGCAGAATGCGAATATTGTGGAAGCAGGCAGACGATTTCTACTTCAGAAAGTGAAAAAGCAGCTAATTTATTTAACAGAGCTAACCGTTTGAGAATGGTCGGCGAATTTGATAAGGCTGCTTCTTTATATGAGAACTTAATTGTTGAATTCCCGGAAGATGCGGAAGCATATTGGGGATTGTGTTTATGCAATTACGGGATTGAATATGTTAATGATCCTGTAACAGGTAATAAAATACCTACATGCCACAGGGCATCATTTCAGAAGATATCACAGGATGAAAATTTTAACCTTGCAATGGAATATTCAGATGTAGTTGCGCAAAAAGTTTATCGTGATGAAGCCAGAAGAATTGATGAACTTATGGATGATATTCTGGCTATCAGTAAAAATGAGAAGCCCTATGATATTTTCATTTGTTATAAAGAAACCGATGAAAAAGGTAATAGAACAATAGATAGTGTTTTAGGACAGGAAATATATGATGCATTGACAGAAAAAGGGTATAAAGTATTTTTTGCCAGAATTTCATTAGAAGACAAATTGGGGCAACAATATGAACCGTACATTTTTTCTGCCCTGAGTTCCGCTAACATAATGCTTTCACTGGGGACTAAATATGAATACTTTCATGCAGTCTGGGTTAAGAATGAATGGTCACGTTTTTTGAAAATGATGCTGCGGGATAAGAAAAAATATTTAATTCCCTGTTATAAGGATATAGATGCCTATGACATGCCGGATGAGTTTAAAGGGATCCAGGCACAGGACATGGGGAAATTAGGCTTCATTCAGGATCTGATCAGGGGAATCCAAAAAATAAATTCGCCGGAGAATATCCAAAATCAGATAAATGAACAGACAAGCACCAATACACTTCCTTTATTAAAAAGAATTGCCATGTTTTTAGAGGATGAGGAATATGAGAAGGCTGATGAATTCTGTGAAAATGTTCTGAATCAGGACCCGGAAAATTCTCAGGCATATTTATACAAATTTATGGCATTGTATAAAATATCTAAAGAAGATAAGCTCTATTCCAGTTTATGCATTTCGATGGATGATAAATTGATTCAAAAAGCTTATCGTTTTGCTGCTGATGATATGAAAAATAAGCTGGATGAAATGATCAGAGCTTCGGCGGAATTAGCCAAAAGCAAACGGTATGAGAGCCTGAAGAAGGAGTATCAGGAAATACATACTATAGAAGATTATTTCAGGCTGAGAGCTGAATTTATTGCCTATGGAGATTATGAGGAATCTCCTGATTATGCAGATAAAATCTGGAACGAGGATTTAAAGAAATTTTTTGATTATGCAGTTGAAAAATATGAGAATGCCGGAAAGTATATAGATTATGTTCAGGCTCAGGAAATATTTATCAAACTTGGGGATTATCCCGAAGCGCTTAAATACGTTAGCCTGTGTGACAGGTATGTGGCTGGCTGGAGACCGGAATTGGAAAAGTTAGCGGCAGATGCGGAACAATTTTCTAATGCGAAAGAAATATATGAAGCAGTAAAAGAAATTGGTGCTCTTATGGCAAATCAAAAACATAAAGAATTTATTGAGAAGCTTGCAAGAACAGTTGAGATAGAGAAATTTTATGGAAATAAAAAAGCCAGAGCTATTAGTGAAGTAGAAGATTATTTAAGAAATGCGTAATTAATTTCTTAAATACAAGTGATATTAGTTAAAAAGATTAAAGAACAAATGAAGGAGCCTGCCATGAGTAAATTTGTAATTGAATGCCCTCAATGTGGTAATTTTGCAGAGGGAAGAACCGGTTTTTTTGCAAGAAAGAAAATTGACTGTACCTGTGGATATACCATAAATGTAAGAACCGATAAATTAATCAGCAGGGCTTGTCCGCATTGTGGGAATACAGTTGTATTTGACCAGGCAAAGGGAGAAAGGGCCAAATGTCCTGTATGCCATGAAACGATCAATACGCTGATAGAGCAATCCCATTATGAAGAGTTTTCCTGTGAGCAGTGTGGCGTTCGGTTAATAGCAGGTAAGAGTGCGGATACATATGTCTGTCCGGTTTGTGATCATGTAAATAAAGTACAGGAACGCATGATGAGCGAAAAAATCAAAAGGGATGGACTTGCAAGTATTATAAAATATGAGGGAGATGAAGATACAATCGTATGGAAGCATCCCATTGAAGATTTTAATCTGGGTTCCCAGCTGATTGTACATGAAAGTCAGGAAGCTATCTTTTTCCGTGACGGACAGGCATTAGACTTGTTTGGAGCAGGCCGGTATACGCTGGAAACACAGCAATTGCCGATGTTGGAAAAATTATATAAGCTTCCCACTGATACAGAAGGCACCTTTCATTCGGAGGTATATTATATTAATTTGGCAACCATTATGGGTGTTAAATGGGGAACGGATTCAAAGGTCCGGATGTTTGACCCTGCCTCCGGGCTTCACATTGAAATCGGGGCTTGCGGGGAATTCAATATTCATGTTGTGAATTCAAGAAAGCTTTTAATAAAATTAGTAGGAACGTCGGGGAGTCTAAAACAGAGCCAGATTATTTCGGATGGACAGGGATATTTCCGTGCCATGATCATGACCCAGGTCAAAAGCTTTTTAGCACAGTCTATTAAGGAAAGTGGAATTAATATTCTGGAAATAGATGAAAAGCTCATGGAATTATCAGCTGCCCTGCGATTAAGACTAAATGAATATCTGGAAGCCTATGGTCTTGAAATGCCGGAATTCTTTGTCAGCCGCGTTATTACGCCTGATGACGATCCAAACTTTAAAAAACTGAAAGACCAGTATGCGGAACAATATCTTTTAGTCCGGCAGGAGCAGATTCGGCAAAAAGAAGCGGAAGCTGCTGCGGAAAGAAAGGCGGTTGAAGCCCAGACAGAAGCAAGGATGAAAATCATTGGGGCCCAGGGCGAGGCAGAGGCGCTTAAGATTCAAAAGCAGGCAGAGGCGGATGCATATCGTATGAAGGCGGAAGCAGAAGCCATGGAAATGGAAATAAAAGGTTTTACATACCAGCAGGAAACTTCCAGACAGGTTGGACTGGAAGCCATGAAAAATGGTTTAGGAGGCTCTGACGGCGGAGGAGCAATAGGCAATATTGCAGGTTTAGGCGTGGGTCTGGGAGCAATGGGCAGTGTCATCGGAATGACAAAAGAAGCTATGGAACCTTTGGCAAACATGGCAGGTCAAATGGGGCAGACCATGGGCAGCACAATTTCAGGTACATGGGATTGTCAGTGCGGAAATAAAGGAATAACCGGAAACTTTTGCTCCAACTGCGGGGAGAAACGTCCGGTAAAAATGGCTGCTCCGGGTACTTGGGACTGTACATGTGGAGCGAAAGGTAATAGAGGAAATTTTTGCTCCAATTGTGGGGCAGGAAAACCGGTAACAGGATTAGGAGTCTGGAATTGCAGCTGTGGAAAAACAGGGCTGACAGGAGCATTCTGCGATAACTGTGGAAAGAAAAGGGGGGATAACTGATGAATAAAAATCAAAAAAGGTATTTAGCTGTAGCCGCGATTGTTTTCATTGCATTTTCCGCCATAGTATTTGCAGCACCGTTTAAAATGAATGTGGTATTCTGGGCATCTTATGCTTTTTCCATAATAGCTATGGGCATACAGATTTGGGTTTTTAAAATTGCTTTTGGCGGGAAAGAAAGTGTAAGAAGTAAGTTTTATGGATTCCCCATTGCACGGATTGGAATTGCTTATCTGACCATTCAGATTATCTTAAGTTTTATTTTTATGGTTTTAGCCGCAGTTGTTCCTTTGTGGCTTGTGCTTATTCTCTATGTGGTTGCTTTGTCGGCTGCGGCAATCGGCCTTATTTCAACCGATGCAATGCGTGATGAAATTGAGAGACAGGACATAAAATTACAGGCAGACACTGATTGTATGCAAATGCTTCGCTCACAGATAGATTCCCTGCCGGCACAATGTGAAGATAACGATGCGGTTAAGGCACTGGAAAATCTGGCGGACGAATTTCGATATAGTGACCCCGTAAGCGGAGAGGCATTAAAAGATATTGAAAATGATCTTATGGCATTAATGTCAGAACTGCAGAAAGCCGTTATTGACAATGATGCTATGGGAGTAATGGGCTTATGTAAAAAGACCGGCGCTGTGTTAACTGAGCGGAATAGATTGTGCAAGCTTAATAAAAATAAATAACTGATAAATACGGAGGAGAAAACGTCATGTCTGTTTTTAATTGTAAAATGTGTGGCGGGAGTTTGGAGATAACAGAAGGACAGTTGGTTTGTAAATGTGAATATTGCGGAACGGAACAGACTTTACCTAAAGCTGAAAATGAGCAGATTATTAATCTTTTAAACAGGGCAAATCATTTTCGCCAATTGTTCGATTTTGATAAAGCTATGGAAATGTATGAGAAGGTTTTGGAGCGTGAAAGCGATGATGCGGAAATATATTGGTCGCTGGTATTATGCCGTTACGGGATTGAATATGTGGATGACCCTGTAACGCATGCCAAAATCGCTACATGTCATAGAACCCAGTATAAGTCTATTTTGGAAGATGCCGATTATCTTGAAGCTTTAAAGCGTGCCGATGTTATACAAAGAGGAATTTATGAAAGAGAAGCTGATTATATTGATAAAGTTCAAAAAGGTATTTTAGAGATTTCCAATAAAGAAGCTGCCTTTGATGTATTTATCTGCTATAAGGAAAGTGATGAAAGCGGTTCAAGAACTATAGACAGCGCGCTTGCACAGGACATATATTATGAATTGACAGAAGAAGGATTTAAGGTGTTCTTTTCCAGAATTACTCTGGAAAGTAAATTAGGCCGGCAGTATGAGCCATACATTTTTGCTGCATTGAATTCTGCTAAGGTAATGCTGGTTGTCGGAACCAAATCTGAATATTTCAATGCTGTATGGGTAAAAAACGAGTGGTCAAGATACTTGTCTATTATGCAGAATCAGAAAAACAGATTGATCATTCCGGTATATAGGGATATGGATCCATATGATTTGCCGGATGCACTGTCCTATTATCAGGCTCAGGATATGTCTAAAATCGGGTTTATTCAGGATTTAATCAGAGGAATAAAGAAGGTCCTTGAGGATAAAACGGCTGTTACCGAGAAAGACGACAGGGCCCAAAATGAATCCGGTTCAAATCTGGTGGCTTTATTAAAGAGAGGAGATATGGCTTTAGAAGATGGCGAATGGGATAAGGCATTTGGTCATTTTGATGAGGCCTTGAATATTGACGCCGAATGTGCACAGGCTTATTGGGGACAAAGTAAAGCATCGCATAAAGCCGCGAATTCAGAAGAATTTAAAAATATGCGGTTAGCGCTTTATGAAAGCGTTGATAAGACAGAACATACAAAAAGCATTGAAGAGGATATTCTGGAAAAAAGTAAAAACATATTGCAGGAAAGTCCCATCAGTGATGCCCAAAAAGGAAAAATCATGCAGGCGCTTCAAACGCCGGTCGCTTATGAAACGGAGCTGGAATGTCGCACGCAGCAATTGGAACAGGAGCAGAATTTTTTTAAAACAGATAAACTTTTAAGCAAGGCTTTTCGTTTTTCCAAAGATAAAGAGTTAGACTTGCTTAACAATGTTATGGAAGAAATCTTTGCTGCGTTGGAGAATCGTAAAATGGAAGCACAGCAGCATGATGCGGAAGAAGAAAGACGGGTTGATGACGAATTAAATGAAAAAATAGAGCAATTTAATATAAATTTGAAACTGGCCCTTGAGGAAAGGGAGAAGGACTACCAAAATGCCTGCAATCTGTATAGTCATAAACCGTGGGAAATGACAATAAATCAGATGTACAAATTGTTTGAAAGGTTGGGAACTTACAAGGACTCTGACAGAATACGAAGTGAAATAAAAAAGATTCTTGATGAAAAAGAGATTAAACGACAGGAACTTCGGGAAATGCAGTATAAAAAGAGTGAGATATACAATCAGTATAGTAATTTAGGAACATTAAATGTATTGAAGCGAAAAGATTTGAATGAGCAGTTAAAGCAGATTAATAGTAAACTGGCTCAAGAAGAGGCAGCTTTTGTGAAAATGTATGGTGAAGGGCCGTAAATATGACTATGTTACAGGAAGCTTTGATTTACGAAATCCTTTCCGTAGTAGAAGAAATTCCCGAAGGCTGTGTGGCTACATACGGGCAGATTGCCAGGCTTATCGGAAGGGACAAAAATGCCAGGCTGGTGGGGAAGGTCTTAAGCATGGCGGAATATTACGGGGAATATCCCTGCCACAGGGTAGTCAACCATGCGGGACGGTTGGTTCCCGGCTGGCATGAACAGGGAGAATTGCTGCAAAAAGAAGGAGTTCCCATGAAGGATGAATTTCATGTGGACCTGAAAAAATGCCGCTGGGAATGCTGAAAATGCTTAAAAGTACGAACTAAGCCAAGCAGGCGGGTTTGCACATACAATCGACTTTAAAATACGACTAAAAGTAATAAAAATGAATTTGCACAAATAGAAGGAGAAAGATACCATGAGCAATCATTACACAGAAATTGATGAAAAAACATGGAAACGCGCCATGCATTGTATGGTATTTAGAAACAGCATAGAACCGGCTTTTTGCGTTACCTTTGATTTGGATATTACCAATTTTCTGCCCAAGGTAAAAGAAAAAAATTATTCCTTTACCATGGCAATGATATATGCGGTATCTAAATGTACCAATGAAATAGAAGAATTCAGATATCGGTTTTTGGACGGAAAAGTGGTTTTGTTTAACCGCATTGACACTGCTTTTACTTATCTGAATCAAGAGACGGAACTTTTTAAGGTGGTAAATGTACCTATGTGCGATTCCATGGAAGAGTATGTTTCTCTGGCGACAAAAACGGCAAAGGAGCAGGAGGAATATTTTACGGGGCCTTTGGGAAATGATGTTTTTCAGTTTTCTCCCATGCCCTGGGTTCCTTATACCCACATTTCCCATACCAATTCGGGAAAAAAAGACAACGCCACGCCTCTCTTTGACTGGGGCAGGTTTTATGAAAAGGACGGTAAGATTTTGCTGCCTTTTTCCGTTCAGGCCCATCACTCTTTTGTGGACGGACTTCATATTGGAAAGCTGTATGAGCTGGTGCAGAAGTATCTGGATGAATTTTAAAATTGAAAGGATGTAAATATTTCCTCTTGCAATTCCCCGCAATAGCCGGTAAAATGATAGCACGCACTTGCGTGCAAAAAGAAACCTTGGAGAAAAAAGATGGATGAGACAAGTCAGAAAATAGTAGATGCGGCGATGTCATTAATCCGCGATAAAGGATATGTGGCTACGACGACAAAGGACATTGCCAGAGAGGCAGGGGTTAATGAATGTACCTTGTTTCGCAAATTTAAAGATAAAAAGGATATTGTTTTGAACGGCCTTTCTCAGGAAAAATGGAGAGGAAATATAACGCCGGACATTTTCAAAAATGTGAAATGGGAGTTAGAGCCGGATTTGGAAATGTTTATGACGGAATATATGAAGAGAATTACGCCGGATTTTGTAAATCTTTCCATTGGCTTGCGAGCGCCCCAGTTATACGAGGATACAGCATCCATGATCATGAAAGTGCCCGAGACTTTTTTGACAGCCCTCATTGAGTATTTTGAAAAAATGGAGGAAAAGGGGAGGCTGCCTCATTTGGATTTTGAATGTCTGGCGTTGACTGTCTTTACATCGACTTTCGGATATACTTTTTTAAAAGCTTCTTTTGATGAGAAATTGTCTTCGGTGGAACAACAGGATTTTATTCAAAAAAGTGTCCGGGTATTTTGCAGGGGAATTTCACAGATGTAAAAAATAAATGGTACTATCTATGAGACAGCGGATAGTGCCATAAAAAATAAATTATATGCAAGCAAGTACATGCATTTTGCATAAAAGAATTTAATGATTAAAGAATTTTTTGATTTTGAAATGAGAATTTTGAAATAAGAATCGGATAGAGGTGCAGGAATATTTCCCTGCCCTATGGAGGTAAAAAAGGATGAAAATTACAGGAGCAGAATTATTTGTAAAGGCATTAAAAGAGGAACATGTTGACGTTTTATTTGCTTATCCCGGAGGTCAGGCAATTGACTTATTTGATGCCTTATATGGAGAGGAAGCCATAGAGGTTATTTTACCCCGCCATGAGCAGGGATTGATTCATGCGGCAGACGGATATGCGCGTTCCACCGGGAAGGTGGGGGTATGTCTGGTAACAAGCGGGCCGGGCGCCACCAATTTGGTTACGGGGATTGCCACAGCTAACTATGACAGTGTTCCCCTGGTGTGTTTTACGGGGCAGGTTCCCACAAATCTCATGGGAAAGCACGCTTTTCAGGAAGTGGACATTGCGGATATAACAAAAAGCATTACTAAATATGCGGTAACGGTTAAGCGGAGAGAGGATTTAGGCAAAACAATAAAAAAGGCCTTTCATATTGCAAAAAATGGTAAGCCGGGAGTAGTGGTTGTAGATTTGCCCAAAGATATTCAAAAGGAATACGGGAGTAATATTTATCCGCCTGATGATTTTACGCCATATGAAAAAAGAAATATTTCCGCGTTTTCGGATCAGATAGAAAAGGCCTTGGATATTTTGCATGAAGCAAAAAGGCCGGTATTTCTAATTGGAGGCGGGGTTAATATTGCCTGTGCCAATGGGGAAATGACACAGTTAGCAGAGATGACCGGTATCCCTGTGGTAACCACGATTATGGGAAAAGGGGCAATTTCCACAACTCACAAATTGTATGTTGGCAATCTGGGAATACACGGAAGCTGCGGGGCTAATTTTGCAATTACTCAATGTGACGTTTTATTTGCAATCGGTACCAGATTTAATGACCGCATAACGGGAAAAGTGCAGGAATTTGCAACAAATGCAGTCATTATTCATGCGGACATAGATGAAGACGTTATTTCGCGGAATGTGGCGGCGGATATTTCCATTGTGGCGGATGCAAAACAGGTTATAGATGCCTTACTCCATAAAGCCGTTTCTTTAAATACTACAAAATGGCTGGAAAAAATCGGGTCATGGAAAGAATGGCATCCCCTTTCCATGAAGGAGAAGGGAATAACGCCCCAAAGGATTATGGAAGCAATCAATGAGATTTTTAAAGAAGCGGTCATTACCACAGATGTAGGGCAAAATCAATTGTGGGCTACACAATTTCTGGAAATTGATGAGTATAAGACGATGTTGACTTCAGGCGGGTTAGGGACAATGGGATATGGCCTTCCTGCCGCTATCGGAGCGCAATTGGGAAACCCGGATAAAACGGTAATTGCCATATCGGGCGATGGGGGAATACAGATGAATATTCAGGAAATGGCGACGGCAATCGTATACGAACTGCCGGTTATTATTTGTATTTTAAACAATGGATATCTGGGGAATGTTCGTCAGTGGCAGGAAATGTTTTATGACAGGCGCTATTCTGCCACATGTATGCGCTACCGGAAGAGCTGTGCTTCCTATTGCAGCCGGCCTGAGGAGGAATGTCCGGAATATACGCCTGATTTTGTAAAACTGGCCGAAAGCTATGGCGCAAGAGGAATGCGTGTTACAGATGCCGATAATATAAAGACTGCGTTAATAGAGGCAAAACAAAATAGATGGACTCCGACAGTAATTGAATTTATAATTGCAAGGGAAGCAAATGTACTGCCCATTGTCCCGCCGGGAAGCTCCCTTTCAGAAATGATATTTTAAACAATAGGTGCTTTTGGGTTTCTTATGAACTATATATCCAAAGAATTGCTGTCTATTGTAAAGGAATTGTCGGAATCATGACCGCGATTATGAAGAATTCAAGGAAGAGGTATGCCGGGACTATGAAATTTATGTGCAGAAATTGCAAGACTTGAATTAATATAGTTAAGACGGAAAGAAATGATAGAAAGGAAAAAATTATGATATTTGCTATGGAAAATCCTCAAAATGCGGAGAAACTATTTAAAGACTGGCAGGAAACCATGATCTGGTCCTGCCTGCAGGGAGTTATGGGAGAGGTTTATGCAAAGGAGCAGATTTGTCCGGAATCCGCTGCTGCCATATTGGGAGATTTCTGTTTTTTTGCGGGGAAGCCGGATCAAGAGCTTGTGGCGTATAAGCCGGAAGGATGCGGAAAGGATTTCATGATCATGATTCCCCAAAACGAAGAGTGGGCGGCATTAATAGAAGCCGTTTATGGGGAAAAAGCAAAGAAGGTTATCAGGTATGCCATAAAAAAGGAGCCGGATATCTTTTTAAAGGAAGGCCATGGGAAAAGACTTGAAGAAATTGTGGAAGGCCTGCCTTTTGAATATACGATAAAGTCCATTGATAAAGAGATATTTTTATGGTGCAAAAAGCAGGAGTGGTGTAAAGACTGGATATCTACATATAAAGATTATGCGGAATATGAGGAAAAGGGACTGGGTATGGTCATTTTAAAGGACGGCTGTCCGGTTGCAGGAGCGTCCTCTTATTCAAGCTACAAAGGCGGAATTGAAATACAGATTGATACAAAGCCGGAATACAGGAGAAGAGGACTTGCTTCCATCAGTGGTGCGGCACTCATCCTTGCATGTTTGGAGAAAGGACTTTATCCCAGCTGGGACGCCCAAAACAAGGAGTCGGTAATGCTTGCCCAAAAGCTTGGTTACCATTATGACCATGACTATACGGCATATGAAATATGGGAATATTGATTTCTAAAAGCCAAATGCTATAGGGAAATGTCTGTAATATGACGAACAGTTGTCATATTACAGGCGTTATAATCTTTACATAAAAAGCGGCAGGCAGATCCGGTATTTTGTAAAGAAGTAAGTAACGGCTGATAGTGCCGCTAAACAAAGAAAGGAGCATTCATATGGCTTTTGATTACAAAAAGGAATATAAGGAATTTTATATGCCGGGAAAAAAACCGCAAATAGTTGAGATTCCTCCTATGAACTATATTGCAGTACGGGGACAGGGAAATCCTAACGAGGAAAACGGCGCTTATAAGCAGGCAATCGGTCTTCTTTATGCCCTTGCCTTTACGATTAAAATGAGTCCAAAAGCAGGTTATAAGATAGCAGGTTATTTTGATTATGTTGTACCGCCGTTAGAAGGGTTCTGGTGGATGGCGGGGGAAAATGAAATTGACCACAGCCACAAGGAAAAATACCGGTGGATTTCTGCTATCAGGCTTCCGGATTTTGTGGCCCGGAGGGATTTTGAATGGGCGGTAAGTGAAGTGGAGCGGAAGAAAAAAACAGACTGTTCCAAGGCGGAATTTATGACAGTTTGTGAAGGCTTGTGCGTACAGATCATGCACATAGGATCTTATGATAATGAGCCTGCCACCATCGCCTTAATGGATGACTTTTTGGAAAAAAACGGTTATGATAATGATATCACGGACGAGAGGCGACATCATGAAATTTACCTTTCCGACCCGAGGAGAGTGGCGCCTGAGCGATGCAAAACAGTCATACGTTGTCCTATAAGGAAAAGAGAGAGTTAAATGCAGATTAACAGGCTATTTGAGATTGTCTATATTCTTTTGGAAAAAGAAAAAGTTACCGCAAGGGAATTGGCGGAGCGTTTTGAAGTGTCCACAAGGACTGTCTATAGAGACATTGAAGTCTTGTCCGGTGTGGGAATCCCTGTCTATATGAGTAAAGGAAAAGGCGGCGGGGTGTCCCTGCTGCCGGGCTTTACTTTAAATAAAGCGGTTATCACAGAAGGGGAAAAGGCGGAAATTTTGTCCGCCTTAAAAGCGTTAGATGCTGTGAAACCGGAAGAAAAAGCAACGGCTCTGCGAAAGATGGGAAGTCTCCTTGGGGAATCAGACTATGATTGGATTGAAGTGGATTTTGGAATATGGTTTGATAAGAATCGTGAGGAAGCATTGTTTAACGATATAAAAAAAGCGGTAATTGAAAAAAGAGTCATCTGTTTTTCTTATGCTAACGCCAAAGGGCAGACGTCGGAGCGGGAGGCAGAACCTCTAAAGCTTTGTTTTAAGGGGGAGGCGTGGTATTTGTACGCCTGGTGTAGAAAGAAGAAGGAGGAACGGTTCTTTAAGCTGAAACGGATCCGTAAGCTCAAGCTGACGGAAGAAATTTTTCAAAGAACATATAAAGGGGCAGTTTTAAAGGAAGAATATAATCATTATTGGACAGACAGCATCCAACTGAAATTAAAGATTGCAAAAGAAGCGTCCTTCCGGGTTTATGAGGAATTTGAAGATTACGAAGAGCTTGAAGACGGAAGCTTTCTGGTAAAAATTTCTTTCCCTAAGGGAGAATGGATGCTTTATTATCTGCTTGGCTTCGGGCAGGCTTTGGAAGTGCTGGAACCTGTGGAAGTAAGGGAGCAGTTAAAAGGCGAATTGGAAAAGATGCTGGAGAAGTATTTGGATTAAAAGTCCAATGACAAATAGGTAGGAGTAGGGTATCCTCTGATTGTGAAGAAAGGAATCAGAAATATGGCATTATGGAGTGAAGTGCGGGAGCAACTAAATATAAGTGAAGAAGATGAAAATATTATTCAAATTGAGAAAGATTTAATTAGAACACTGGTAAAAATAAGAGAAGAAAAGGGAATGACACAGTCACAATTGGCAGAATTGTGTAATGTTAAACAGCCATTCATTGCCAGAATGGAAACCGCTTCACATTCTCCTCAAATTGATAGTTTGTTAAAAATATTAACCCCCCTTGGATATACATTGCAGATAGTACCACTGGCACAAAATGACATTACAGTAGAAAGGGAGCTTTGATGAAAGAGTCAAATGAAGTCTATACCAATATTAATCTAATAAGGACAGGAGAAAATTTAAAGTTAAGAATTACATCTGCGGGGTATTCTGTAAAAGATATTCAGCATTTTCTAAAGCTATCCTGTCCACAGCCGGTCTATCGCTGGTACAAAGGGCAAATACTACCGTCTGTTGACCATTTATATGCTCTGAGTAAATTGTTGCATTGTCATATGGAAGATTTATTATGTTCGGAAAAGAACGACATTTGCAATAATGAGGCTTTGTCTTTTCAGAAAAAAAGGCTATATAGATATTGGCTGCTTTTTAAAAACAAGGCTGCATAATTGCAATGGGGGTGCGATGATTCATTTTATGGTTGATTTTGAAAATGTAGGGAATAGGGGCCTGCAGGGGATAGAATATTTAAACGCAGATGATGCACTAACCATGTTTTATAGCCAATCGTGTACAAAACTGCAAAATGGATTTTTTACTCAGATAGTAAAATCAGGGGCTGAATTAAATATTTGTAAGCTTCATAATCAGGGAAAAAACGGAATTGATTTTTATATTGCATCAAAGATAGGAGAAGTTTTAGGAAATGGTTATAAAGGTACTGTTGCAATAGTAAGCAGTGATAAAGGTTTTAGGGCGGTACAGGATTATTGGAAACATTGTGCGGACGGCTGCTATAATATTATCTTAAAACATAATATTGAGCAATGTATAGTATCATCCAATGAAAATAGTGAGAGAAGACATTTTATTCAGGAAAAAATCCGTTATGTGGACATTGAGACTGCATATGAAGATTACAAAAAGAAAACGAGAATACATAATGAATTGAGTATATTATTTTCAAAAGAACAATGTAAAACAATTATCGAGTCAGTAACAAATATTATGAAAGAAGATGGCTCCAAAAGGACTATTTATTTAAATATTTTAAAACACTTTGGACGCAAAAACGGATTGCTTATTTATCGTAGGATCCAAGAACTTATATAATAACAATCTTTTATCTGTAAATTCTTTACAAATGTAATCACATGCTTACATTTGTGTAATTTCCGGGCGGTAGTAAATTCCTGTATTTTCTTTATAATCTATTTAAGAAACCATATATTAAAGAGCAGGAGGAAAGTGCTTTGGCGTTACATGACAACCTTTGTAAGATGAGGAAAAAGAAAGGATATTCCCAGGAGGATTTAGCATATAAACTAGTGTTACGACACGTTGATATTCAGCGAAATATACCTATCTATTGTTGCCGTTTTCTGGTATAATAAAAGAAACGGCGGTGATTTCTCCTATGGCAAGACCAAAAAAGTATAAAATCGAACTTAC
>Ga0209064_1000781_pt1 | contig 65472 bp, 58 predicted proteins | sample Inofromicrocosms_FD_187498 | JGI IMG/M metagenome (GOLD analysis project Ga0209064, IMG submission 187498) | Mouse cecum microbial communities from Vienna, Austria - Inoculum for glucosamine and mucus D2O microcosms (SPAdes) (version 2) | ecosystem: Host-associated > Mammals > Digestive system >...
CATCGTTAGAAGAATTTATAAATGGACGAAAAGTCACCCATATTATCACGACCTTTTTTCGAGGAAATGGCGCAAATACAACATTCTTGATAAAAAGTCATGATACCAAAAAAGTCGGGATAACTATTCCTTCAAAGAGAAAGTTTCTGGTTTTAGCTGACTGTAAGAAAAAGCAGAAAATTTTTTGAGGAACGTACTCATATACGGGAACTTCCTTTATCTACAATTAACATCACAAACAGCGGAGAAAGGGGGTGAAAAAATGTTAGACCATGCATTCCAGCGGCGGCGGGAAATTGAGCGTATGCTGCTGTCGGGGAAAAGGCTGACCGTGCCGAAACTCATGGCTATGTACAGTGTCGGGAAGAACGCCATACGCAGGGATTTTGAAGTCATAGGCGAAGAACTTCCCGTGATTGCAAAGCAGGGATATAACGGCGGCTACTCCCTCATGGACGGGGCAGGAAAATACCAAAACTCTTTATCCCGTGAACAACTGGAATGTCTGGAAAAACTCGCTGTGGGATGTACGGGGAAAGACAGGGAAACCGTCCTGTCAATCATACATGAATTTGGGCCGTACTGTGAAAGGAATACATAAAAAACGGGCAGCTTTCAAGCCGGAAAGTGAGGGAAGGTGCAGCATGGACACGGCACACCGGAGAATGGAAATCATCAGTATTTTGTCTGTCAAAGGGCATATAACGGCAAGGGAACTTGCGTGGGAATTGGGCGTTACGATACGAACGATACACCACGATATTTTCGCATTGACTTTTGACTACCCGATTTATACAAAGCCAGGTTGTGGCGGCGGGGTTTTTATCACGGATAACTACAAGCCCTATACCAATACCCTCACAGAAACGGAGCTTGAAACACTGTGCAGGCTATACGGGAAAGCGGAGGGGAAAGAGAAGGAAATCCTGTTCCGGATTATCCATAAGTACGGGGCGGACAAGCTGGAAATTTAACTGGGCAGACGGACAACTGAATATGGGCAATCCTGCAAGACGTATGAAACAGCCGAGCTGTGCCAAAGCACGCCATGACTGCCTGTACTGGACAGGCAAGAGCGAGAGATGTTTTAAAGCAAACAAGGTGTGGGAACCTTGCGCCATGACACTGTTTCCTGATAATGATACTTCCGTAAAACGGTCACAAAGATGATGGTGAGATTCCAATGTGGGCTTCCCTCCCAGAAGCTACTTGCAGGATATAAAATTTTGTAAAAACGGGGATTTTTATTGGCAGATGATACAAGAAGGAATGTTTCCCATACAGAGGGGAAAATCTATTGTTTTGAACGGGCAGAGGATAAAGGCGTATGACATCAGGACAATCACCCTTGAACAGTTCCGTATGCTGATTGCCTGCGGGAATGACAGGCACAACAACCAGATAAGGGTGACAAAAAGCGGCATGGTCTATCTGTCGGAGGATATCGTCGGCTCGGAGCAGCTTGAGGATGTTGTGCTCTGTTTTGAAACATTCAGCGCACATAACGGGTATGTCGGCGTGAAGGCAGCGGAGGACAACAGCCACGTTATCCCATTATACTACGCGCTGATTGGGAACTGGCGGAAAGGGTGCAGCCATACTTATATAGACAGTTTTTAGATTTTTGGTTAAATGAAAATGATTGTGGGCATTGTCCACTGATAATTGATTTACACAGCGTTAAGGCAGTTATGAACCTATTTGACAGGTTTGTAGCTGCCTTTTTTGCGTGCATGGAGGTTTCAATGAATGTATTTGAAGCGGTGAGGGAGAACGGCATTACCGCAAGGCAGGCGGCGGAGCATTGCGGGATAAAGATAAACCGCAGCGGCATGGCGGTCTGCCCGTTCCACAAGGACAAAAACCCGAGCATGAAGATTGATAACCGCTATTACTGTTTCGGGTGCGGGGAAAAGGGCGATGCCATTGATTTTGTGGCGAAGTTTTACGGGCTTGGGAAGAAAGAAGCGGCGTTGCGGATAGCGTCGGATTTCGGTATCAGTTTTGAAGATAACAGGGGCAGGAAGCCGCCGCCAAAGTGTAAGCGGAAGCTGTCACCAGAGCAGAGGTTTGAGAAGGCGGAAAAGAAGTGTTTCCGTGTGCTTTCCGATTACCTGTGCTGTTTAAGGCAGTGGAAAGAACAGTATGCGCCGCAGGAGCCGGACGGGGAATGGAACCCGTTATTCTGTGAAGCGTTGGAGAAGAAAGACTGTATTGAGTACCTGCTTGATGTATTATTGTACGCTCCGCTATCGGAGCGTGTGCAGTTAGTAGCGGATTATGGAGAGGAAGTGTTGAAAATTGAAAGAAGACTGGAACAGTGTGCCGCCGGAGCAGAGGGCGGCGCTGGAAAAGACAATGGAGAAAATGGAGCAGGCGTCACAGCCGGAAACATGGTTTGACGGGAGCAGGGTCAATGACGTGCTATTCTGTGAGGATTTCCTTGCAGGACACCCTATGAAGTGCATACACGGCACTTTTTTTGACGTAAACGGGGCAGTCGGGGATGCGGAGCAGATTAAGGCGGAGATATACTACAAAATTGCGCCTTATGTCACATCAGGCATCGCAAAAAAGGCGACAACGCTCCTGGATGCGCTGCGGATCAGGTGCTACTCCCCGCCGATACCCTACCAGACAGACCGTATCCATGTGGCGAACGGAACCTATTTCCTGTCGGGGGATTTCTCCGCACAGAAAGAGTTCTGCATGAACAGGCTCCCGGTGAAGTATCTGCCGGGTGCGCCTGAGCCCTCACAGTGGCTTTCCTTTGTAGGGCAGCTATTGGAGCCGGAGGACATCATCACGTTGCAGGAATTTATGGGATATGTGCTGCAGCCGACTACCAAAGGGCAGAAAATGATGATTGTCATAGGGAAAGGCGGGGAAGGCAAGTCGCGCATCGGCAGGGTGCTGAGGGCATTGCTCGGTGACAGCATGAACACGGGCAGCATACAGAAGGTGGAAGTTGACCGCTTCGCACGGGCAGACCTTGAATGGAAACTGCTGATGCTTGATGACGATATGAAGCTGGAAGCCCTCCCGCAGACGAATAACATCAAGTCCATAGTGACACTGGAAGATAAAACGGATTTGGAGCGCAAGGGCAGGCAGAGCGAGCAGGGGTATCTGTGCGTGAGGTTTATCTGTTTCGGGAATGGCAACCTCGGTTCACTGTATGACCGTTCCTACGGCTTTTTCCGGCGGCAGATTGTCCTTACAGTCAAGGAACGCAGGCCGGACAGGGAAGATGACCCGTTCCTCGGCGAGAAGCTGATTGCTGAAGCAGAGGGGATATTCCTATGGTGCCTTGAGGGGCTGCACCGCCTGATTGACAACAGGTACAGATTCACGATAAGCAAAAGGGCGGAGGACAACCTGGCAAAAGCCATGCAGGACGGGAACAACATCATTGTATTCATGCAGTCGGAGGGCTATATCAGGCTTGAGAAAGGCACACATGCCACGTCAAAGCAGCTTTACGGCGCATACAGCCAGTGGTGCGAGGACAACCTTGAAAAGCCTCTGGGGGAGCGCAGTTTCTCCAACTTTTTACGGCAGAATGAGGATAAATATAAACTGACCTATACCAATAATATCGCACTCGGAAATGGAAAGACCGCAAGGGGGTTCAAGGGTATCCATGTAAAAGTGCGGACAGGGGAAAGGCATTAAGACGCAACGGACGCTTAGACGTGTAAATCGCCAAATCCTTTTTATATATATACATACGGCTATGGGGGATTCCCTGTTATATATATAAATACTTTTAAATTTAAAATAGAAAAAGAAGTGTCTTAACGTATAAAGCTGGGAAATACAAGGGGTTGGGGGCATTTTGGAAGCGTCTATATTACGTCCTTTCAAAGCGTCTGTTATCCGGCAGAGTAATTTTACACCTTGCCGGGCTTTTATTTTTCAGGGCAGGATACGGAAAATGTCTGATATTAGAGTGAAATTTGGAGGGAATATATTTGAATAAAACAAAACTTATCGTGACAAGGGTATTTGACAGCAGGAGAACGCCGCAGGATGCGTTTGTGAGGGCGATATTAAATTCAGAGAATGCGGATAAAGCGGAAAAATGCTTGCAGGAGGTCGGCTGTGAAGGTATAATAGAAAACGAAGAACCACTTTGCAGTTCACCAGCTTCTTCCGGAAAAGGAGAAGCGAATGGGTAGGACTACATACAAAACAGCACCAAAAGGCGGGTTATATACCCGATTGTCCGTTGATGACGGCATCACGGACAGGGAAAGCAATTCCATAACGAGCCAGAAGCAGATGCTCATGCAGTACGCACAGTACCACGGGATAGAGGTCGTGGAAACCTACGTCGATGACGGATGGAGCGGCACGAATTTTGAAAGGCCGGATTTTAAGCGCATGATTGAGGATATTGAAAGCGGGAAAATCAACACGGTCATCACAAAAGACCTCTCACGCCTTGGGCGTGACTACTTGCAGACGGGATATTATACCGAGGTATATTTCCCGGGCAAGAAGGTACGCTATATCGCAATCAGCGACGGGATTGACACCTCTATGGGGTATAATGAGATGGCTCCGTTCAAGAACCTGTTTAACGATTTTTACGCACGGGATATTTCAAAGAAAATCCGCAGCACCATGACCACAAAGGCAAGAGCGGGCATCTACCACAGCACCGTGCCGCCGTTCGGCTACCGGAAATCGCCGGAGGACAGCCACAAGCTGATACCGGATGCGGAAACAGCGCCGATTGTACGGCGTATGTATGAGCTTGCCGTGCAGGGCAAAGGCTACAAGGCAATCGGTAACGTGCTGAAAAGGGAGCGCATACCGATACCGGCGTACTGGCACCACATCAGGGGCGAACGGACGTGGGCGGGTTTTCAGGGCGAGGGGCATATCTCCAACTATATGTGGAACGAAACCACGATAAAATGGATACTCTCGCACGAGGTCTACATCGGGAGCCTTGTGGCGCAGAAACAGTCAAAGCTGTTCAAGGTCGGCAAGAACTATGTGAAGCCCAAAGACGAGTGGGTGGTGGTAAAAGACATATTTGAGCCGATTGTGGACTTGGAGCTTTGGGAGCGTGTGCAGGAGGTCAACGGGAAGCGCAGGCGGATGTGCAAGGCAAAAAGGGAGCCGAGCATCTTTTCCGGCATTGCTTACTGCCCGGACTGCGGCAGGCGCATTTCATTCTTTCCTGAACGGACAAGCAAAAACAATCCTGAAAAGACGTATTTCGGCTCATGCCAGAACTACAAGGCGAATGGGCCGGACGGATGCACGCCGCACCGCATCAAGGAGCAGGACTTGTACGATATTGTCCTCAAAGACATAAGGGAATGGGCGGCAATGGCACTTGCAGACGAGCAGGCAGTCCTTGAAAAAGTTATGGAACAGCAACAGGTGAACAGTACTGTTGATTATGGCTTGGTTGAAGGGAAGAAGCGAACCATAGGGAAAAGGCTTGAGGAGATTGATAAAGTCATAAGCAGGCTGTATGAGGATTACGCACTCGGCAGGCTTGCAGGCACAAGCATAGACAATCTTCTCCCAAAGTACCAGAGGGAGCAGGAAGAACTGGGGAAACAGCTTTCCGCATTGCAGGAGCAGTCGGCAGAGCATGACGCTACAGAGCAGAATGCGGGGAAGTGGATAAACCTGATCCGGCAGTACAGTAACCTGAAAGAATTAAATTCTTGTATCATCAATGAACTTATCACAAAGATTTTAGTGGGCGACAAACGCCGGGTAAATGGTGAGAAAGTTCAGTCTATCGAAATCCATTACCGATTCATCGGAAATCTGACCGATAGCGGGAATGGGGAAACAATTCAATAAAAAATCCAGTTAAAAACAATTTAGCTGTAAAAACCGTCTTTAACGGGAATTTACAGACGTAAATGATAAGGTCGGGACGATCGCCGGGGAAGTCGGGCAGACACCGAGTTCATGGAACGGGGGCATTTTTTCCATGATCCGCAGCCTGTCAGATAATGTCATGATTCCCATAGCGGGGCTTATCATCAGCGCAATCCTTTGTTATGAGCTGATAACTATGGTAATGGACAAGAATAACATGCACGAAATGGGGAGCGAGTTCTTTTTCCGCTACCTTGTAAAAGCGTGCATTGCAGTGATGCTGCTTAGCAAGACCTTTGACATCACAATGGCAATCTTCGATGTGGGCAACCATATCGTGACAAATGCAGCGGGCGTCATATCAGGCTCTACGAGCATTGATGTGACGTCTACGCTCACAACCATGTTCAACAACCAGATTTCCGTTATGGATATTGGCGAACTGATCGGGCTTGGTATCGAAACCATGATCGTCAGCTTATGTATGAAAATCATGTCCGTCCTCATCACCGTCGTTTTGTACGGACGCATGATAGAGATATACCTTTATATTTCAGCGGCTCCGGTTCCCTTTGCGACTTTAAGCAATCGGGAATGGGGCAGTATCGGCAGCAACTACATCAAGGGGCTTTGCGCTCTGGCATTTCAGGGATTTTTCATCATGGTCTGTGTGGGTATCTATTCGGTGCTTGTTGCCAGCGTTACGGTCGCAAGCAACCTGCATACGGCGCTCTGGTCGGTGGCGGCATATACCGTTATCCTGTGCTTCAGCCTATTTAAGACAGGTTCCCTTGCAAAATCTATCTTTAACGCCCATTAAAGAGGCAGAAAATTTATAGAAAGGAAGATGCGTATGGCAATATCGGTAGCAGTGCCAAAAGATTTGAGCGGCATCAAGACAAAGCTGGCGTTTAACCTTACCAAACGCCAGCTTATCTGTTTTGGGAGCGCCGCAGCGGTGGGGATACCTTTTTACCTTGTGACAAAGGGAGTGCTGGGTACACAGGTGTCGGCGCTTATCATGGTAGCTCTCATGCTGCCTTTCTTCTTTTTGGCAATGTATGAAAAAGACGGTTTCCCGGCAGAGAAGATTCTATACTTCATGTTACGGCAGAAATTCCTTACGCCGGGGATTCGTCCCTATAGATCAGAAAACCTCTACAAGCAGTTAGAGGAAAGGGAGAAATTAAAGAAGGAGGTGCGTTACCTTGAAGAAAAAGCCGCAGGGCAGCAACGCCACGCCAAAAGCGGGGCTTGATTTTTCGGAAAAGAAGCGGTTAAGGGAGTTGAGAAGCGCCCTTGCCGGAAATGACAAAAAGCAGGAAAAGCCGGATACGGCGCAGAAAACGATCACATTTAAGAAAATGTATCGTGATGGGATCTGTCAGGTGGCTTCCAGCTATTACACAAAGATGGTCGAGTTTTTTGACATTAACTATGACCTTTTGGAGATAGAGGATCAGGGCGAGATTTTGGAGCAGTACAGCAGGCTCATCAATTATTTTGACCCGTCCATAAAGTTCCAGTTGTTTTTGTTCAACAGGCAGGTCAACGAGCAGACCCTGATCGAGCAGTTTGACATACCCCTGCAGGGCGATGAATTTGACGATATTCGTGAGGAATACACGGAAATGTTGAAGAAGCAGGCTGCAAAGGGTAATAACGGGATCATTAAATCAAAATACCTTATCTTCGGCATCGAGTGCAAGGGGTACAAGGAGGCAAGGGCGAAACTTGGCAGTATAGAAGCCGATGTCATCAAGAATTTCTTAAACCTCGGCACCCATGCCAGAAGCCTTGACGGGAAGGAGCGCCTGCGCATCCTGCATGAGTATTTCCATCAGGATACGATGGAGCCTTTCCGTTTTTCATTTAAGGAATTATCGGAGTCGGGAAAGAGCGTAAAGGATTATATAGCGCCGCCGGGCTTTGACTTCCGCTATCCGAGCCGCTTCAAGACGGGAAAGATGTACGGGAGCGTCCATTATCTTGACATCATTGCACCGAGGTTCAATGACGAGCTGTTAAAAAAGCTCCTTGACATTGATGACAACCTGACGATCACGCTCCATATGCAGACAATGGACCCGGTAAAGGCGATCAAGATGTTGAAGGGCGCACTCACGAATATCCAGAAAATGAAGATTGAGGAACAGAAGAAGGCGGTTCGCTCCGGCTATGATATGGATATACTGCCCACTGACATCATCACTTATGAGAAAGATACCTTAGAACTTCTGGACGACCTGAACACCAGCAACCAGAAGATCATTAAGATGACATTCCTCATTACCTGTTACGGCAGGAGCAAGCGGGCGCTTGAGAATATCACGCAGAGGGTGTCCGGCATTATCCAGCAGGCAAACTGTAACCTTCGGTGTATGCAGTATTTACAAGAGCAGGGGCTTATGGCGAGTGCGCCGATTGGCTGCAATGATACGGGGATAGAGCGTGTGCTTACAACAAAGAGTACGGCAATCTTAGTGCCGTTCTGCACGCAGGAGCTTTTCATGCCTGCCCCGGCAATCTACTATGGTCTGAACGCCCTTTCCAACAACATGATCATGGCGGACAGGAAACGGTTAAGGACGCCAAACGGAGTAATCCTCGGCACACCCGGCTCCGGCAAATCTTTCTCTGCCAAGCGGGAGATCTTATCCTGCTTCCTCATGACGGGGGATGATGTGATCATCTGCGATCCGGAGGGAGAGTATTTTCCGCTGGTGCAGGCGCTTAACGGGCAGGTGGTAAGGCTTTCCACCAATTCAAAGGACTACTTAAATCCGATGGACATTCAGCTTTCCCATAAGAATGACAGGGAAGCATTAAAGTTGAAATCAGACTTCATCATTACACTGTGCGACCTGATCGCCGGAGGGAAGGACGGTCTTGAGAATGACGAAAAGGGCATCATCGACACTTGTATCAAGCACATCTATGATGCTTATTTTGAAGATCCCCTGCCGGAGAACATGCCCATACTGGAGGACTTGTATAATGCGCTGTTAAAGTATGAGCCGAAAGACGTTGCGCCGGAATTACAGCAGGAAGCGAAGAAAAAGGCGGTGCGGATCGCCAATTCTCTAGTGCTTTATGTGCATGGTTCCCAGAATTACTTCAACAACCGCACAAATGTGGATTCGCAGAACCGGATCATGTGCTTTGACATCAGGGATCTGGGAAACCAGCTCAAAGAGCTTGGGATGCTGGTCGTGCAGGATGCGGTCTGGAACAGGGTTTCGCAGAACCGGGAGAAGAAGAAAGCGACAAGGTATTACTGCGATGAATTTCATCTGCTTTTACGGGAAAAACAGACGGCAGTCTACTCGGTCAGCATCTGGAAGCGCTTCAGGAAATGGGGCGGGATTCCGACGGCATTGACGCAGAACGTAGGCGATTTTCTTCGGTCGGAGGAAATCGAGGGCATTTTGGGAAACAGCGATTTTGTGTATCTGCTGAATCAGAACGCTAAAGACCAGAATATCCTTGCGGACAAGTTAGGACTGTCTGAAAAGCAGCTTGCCCATGTGACAAACTCCGAACCGGGGAGCGGGCTTATCCTGTTTGACAACGTGGTTATCCCGTTCGTTGACAAGTACCCCACAGACACAAAGACCTATGCGATCATGAACACAAGACCGGAGGAAAGCGTCAGGCAGGAGGAAAAAGAATAGTGTTGTCTTGCAATAACTGATGCAAAGCGGCTAAAGGGGTTAGTTGTAAGAATGGTTTTTAATGGAAAATACATTATCTGTCTGCTATAATAGAAAGCAGAAAGGGGGCTTGTATTATGTTTCAGAAAATGCCAGTATGCAGACTGATGATTTCCTGTCCTTCAGATGTAAAAACAGAAATAGAGATAATAAACAAGGTAGTGGATAATATAAATGATTCCATTGGTATGTCAATGGATATATTTGTAAAGAAACTTCATTGGTCTAGGAATGTGATGCCGGAGGCAGGAGATTTTCCACAAAGCATTATCAATAAACAGATACTTGATAAATCGGATGCCATAATAGCTATATTTGGAAATAAAATCGGAAGTCCGACACAGCATTATGAATCGGGAACGGTAGAAGAAATTGAGGAGATGATAAAAAAGGGAAAGCAGGTATTTGTATTCTTTTCTGATAAGCCTACCCGCAGAAGTGAGAGAAATGAGAAAGAAGAAAAGAAAGTAGAGGCTTTTAAGAAAAAATATAGAAATCGTGGAATTTATGTGGAATATGGCTCTGATGAAGAATTTAGTGAAATAATTACAAGGAATCTTACAAGATATCTTACGGCAGAGCTAGCTAAAGAAGCAAACCGTATTGACGAGCATACCAGGTTTGACAATTCTATTATGAGTAAAGAGGAAGTTGATTTGCTTTACGATTACACTCAGTTTTGTGAGATAAAATCAGTTACTTCCTATTCCAATCCTAATATTGTGAAAATTGTTACTCATAAGGATTGTTTTGATATGGAAATCGACCTTTGCAATGTTGAAAAGACGGAGAAACAGGAATTTGCAATGGCTTTGTTAGAATATGCTCCATGTGATAATTGGTCAGGGTTTTTTGATGCTGGATATTTCTTGGAGTTTGATGCAGTCAGTGGGGGAAATATCAAGGCTTTTCAACTGGAAATTAAGGACGATATTCGCAATAAGATTATTGATAAGACGATGACAGTGAGTGAAAAGGGAGAACATTTCCAGATATGGTTACCGTCAACGACCAGAGATTCGACTTCGTGGAGAAAAATATCACAGGTATGCTTTACAGTATTTTTTAGTGTAGCTTATGTTAGTGGCGAAAAAGGTATATTGACCATTGAAAATCTAAAGATGACACCAAAAAAATAGAAGTAGAATTAGTCAGGCGCCTAAGTCGTTTTTACTTGGGCGCTGCTTTTACCTTTTCGGGAAGGAGGTATAAAAATAGGTTGCACTGGATCGGACGGAGAACTTCAATGGGATTTATGATGCCTATATGGTTGTGAATTTTTGGTGCAGTGCGTTAAAAGGGTTGATTGTAAGAATAGTTTTGAATGTTGGTTGAGGTATTGCTGTTGCATGGAATATTTAATGTGATGGCATTTTTTTATTGGAAATCCAACGTTTGTATAGCCAGTTATTGTCAAAATGGAGAAAGGAGTATGACATATTATTGTCAAGAAATAATGAAGATTGGGCTAATTGACGTGGACGGACACAATTTTCCCAACCTCTGCCTGATGAAGCTGTCCGCATATCATAAGGCAAGGGGCGATACGGTGGAATGGTACGATCGTCGAAAATGGTATGACCTTGTATATATGAGCAGGGTATTCACGGACACCTATTCCAAAGATTACGAAGGAAGCATAAAGGCTTATCATGTCATAAAAGGCGGTACAGGGTACGGTCTTGACAATAAGCTGCCTGACGCCATAGAGCATACATACCCCGATTATGGGCTGTACCCGCAGTTTGCAGGCACAGCCTACGGTTTTTTGTCACGGGGCTGTCCACGGGGCTGCGGTTTCTGCATTGTCGGGGAGAAAGAGGGAAGAAAGACGGCTGCGGTGGCTGACCTGTCAGAATTTTGGAGCGGCGAAAAGGAGGTCAAGATCCTTGACGCCAATATCTTAGCCTGCCCGGATTGGGAGCGGCTCTTAGGGCAGCTTGCGGACAGCGGGGCGGATGTTGACTTTACACAGGGGCTTGATGTGCGGCTGATCACGCCGGAAAAGGTAGCGGCGCTCAATAAGATCCACACTAAAATGCTGCACTTTGCATGGGATAACCCGGAGGATGACCTGATACCGTATTTTAAGAAGTTTTTGGGGCTGACAAAGGTAAAGGACAAGCGAAAAAGGCGTGTTTACGTTCTTACCAACTTTGGCAGCACTCATGAGCAGGATCTGTACCGTATCTATACGCTGCGGGACATGGGGTATGACCCCTATGTGATGGTGTATGAAAAGCCGACAGCGCCGGAGGAAACACGGAAGATGCAGAGGTGGGTAAACAATAAACGGCTGTTCTATTCCGTAAAGGATTTTAAGGATTATGACCCAAGCGGGACAGTTTCAGTATAACAGATTAGCGTGGAGGAAATTTATGGAACAAAAAAAGAAAAAGCAGGCGGCTGATCTTGCAAGGGACAAAAATGTTTTTGCGGGCGGCAGTTCTGCAAAAGGGGGCAGAAATACCCAAAAAGCGCAACAAAAACAGCCCGGCGCACACCAGCCGAGGGACGGGGACGCAACTTTTGGACAGAATGTCCAGAAGCCGGACAGTGACGGTATGGGAAATAAGGTGCAGGGCGGCTTTTCGCAGGAACAGTACGCTTTAGGGGAGGAAAACGGCGGGGAGCAGGCGGAGGAAACGAAAGACGGTTACCGCCGCAGGGACACCTACCACCGCAGTGAGAAAAAAGGCAGATACCGCAGGCGGGAACATCAGGACAGGGAGCGCACGAAAACATCTGATCTTGGGCGTGACTTCCAGACGAAGGACAGCACGTTTACAGAGAACGGCTCCTTTGCCGATGGTGCTGAATCGGAATTTCAAGGCAGTAAAAAGTCAGACAGGCTGCAAAAGAAAGCGGAGAAAGCAGGGAAAAAGACCGAAGCCGCAAAGAAGAAGCTGCCAAAGACAAAGGAATATTCCTTAGAGCGTGTTTTCGACGAAAAGACGGGCAGGGCAAAGTATGTGCTGACTGCCGTGGTTAAGGATAAGCCGTTTAAGGAGGACAGCCCGCTAAAGAGGATGGCGGGCAGGGCAGGATCGGAGCTTGCAGGTCATGCGCACGGCAAGGTTGCCGAGGTGGAGAAAGAAAACTCCGCCGTAGAGGGCGCACATAAGACCGAGCAGAAAGCGGAAGGTGTCTATCGTTTTGTGAAGCAGCATTACAAAGACAAGGGAAAAAGGCAGCGTGAAAAAGTGGCAAAGCTGGAAAAACAGCAGTTTGAGAAAGAAGTCAATTTCCGTTACCAGAAGTTTCTGGAAGAAAACCCGGAAATGCAGGAAAAGACCTTAAAGAAGCAGTTACAGAAAAGGTTGCAGAAACAGCGCATAAAGCGTGAGTATGCAAAGGCAAGGCGGGCAGGGCAGGCGGCAAAAAATACAAAGGAAGCGGCTGTAAAATCCGCCAATTTTACCACGGCGGTTGCGAAAAAAGTGCAGGAGGCAGCGATAAAACACGCTTCGCTCCTTGTGGGGATCGCAGCCTGCGTGACTCTGCTCATTATGATCATGACATCCATATCTTCCTGCGGGGCAATGTTTTCGGACGGCATGAGTACCACGCTGACAGGAAGCTACATGAGTGTCCCGGCAGAGATTGACGCTGCGGATCTGGCATTTTCAGAGCTTGAAATGGAATTGCAGAAAGAAATTGATTCCATAGAAACGGATTATCCGGATTATGACGAATACCGCTACAATCTTGACGCCATCGGTCATGACCCGTTTGCGCTCATCAGTTACCTTTCCGCAGTCCATACGGAATTTACGGCGGCGGAGGTGCTAAGCGAGATCGAAAGCCTGTTTGACGAGATGTATGAGCTGACCTTAAACCCGGTTGAGGAAACGAGGACAAGGACAGTGACAAAGACAGGCACACGCACGGTCACGGACCCGGTAACAGGGGCGGAAACAGAAGAATATGAGTATGAGGAGGAAGAAGAATATACCGTAACCATACTGGAAGTCACGCTGACTGCAACTGACCTAAATGTAGTCGTTGCTGGACATATGGACAACGAACAGAAAGCAATCTATGTGCTTTACAATGAAACCCACGGGTTGACACAGCAGTTTTACACGCCGCTCAACTTATACTGGTACAACTATGTGAGCAGTTATTACGGCTACCGCATCCATCCGGTAACGGGGGCAGAGCAGCTCCACCGGGGCGTTGATATTGCGGTGCCGACAGGAACGGGAGTGTTTGCGGCGATGGACGGTACGGTCACGACAGCCGCTTATGACAGTTCTTACGGGAATTATGTCGTGATCGAGGACGGTAACGGCTACTGCACCAAGTATGCACATCTGGACACGTTGAGCGTCAGTGCGGGGCAGGCTGTGGTGCATGGGGATGCCATAGGGACAACGGGGAACACGGGGAGCAGCACCGGGAGCCACCTACATATCGAATGTCTGTATAACGGGGAGTATTATAACCCGTTATTTTATTTTGAAGCAGGCGAAGGAACGCTCTACGGGGAATCAGGAGCGCCCGGAAGCGGCGGGGGAGGTGCCATACCACCGGATTCCTATGACGATGCGACCGTGCAGGCGCTGATGGAAGAAGCGGCAAAGTATTTAGGCTATCCGTATGTATGGGGCGACTCCAGTCCGTCCACAAGTTTTGACTGTTCGGGCTTTGTGTGCTGGGTATTTACCAACAGCGGGGTGCATGACCTGCCACGGACTACCGCACAGGGCATCTACGACCAGTGTACGCCGATTCCGGCGGCAGATGCGAAAGCGGGAGACATTATCTTTTTTACGGGTACTTATAATTCGACGGGCGCTGTGAGCCATGTGGGAATTTACTGTGGTAACGGCGTGATGATACATTGTGGCGATCCGATCAAGTATTCCCGCATCAGCACATCTTATTGGCAGAGTCATTTTTACGCATTTGGAAGACTGAATTAGTAATCAATGCCCCTTACGGCGGCATGGGAAGGAGAAGGAATGTGACAAAGGAAAGGATTGAAAAAGAGCTATCCAAAGTCCGGGGGCAGCTTGCAGATCTGCAGGAGAAGCAGAAGGACTTGGAGAGCCAGTTACAGATGGCGGAAGATGCAGAGAAAATGAAATTCATCGAAAAGAACAAGATTTCTCTGGAACGCCTGATCCTGCTGAATAAGGTCAGCGAGGATGAAATATTAAACCTGCTTAAAAAGAAGGAGCAGGAGGAACAGCAGACATCAAAAACAGAAAGGGAGGCAGCAAGCCATGAAGAAAAAGACAAAGTTACGTTATAGGGCGGTGTTATCGCTCTTTTTATCCGCAGTATTATTCTGTATGCCCGTTATGGCATTTTCCATGAACGGCAGCAATACTGTCAGCGTGAGAGCAGAGGAAGCCGGCACGGAGGAAGAAACGGAGGGCATGACAGGGGAAAGCGGCACAGATCAGGAGACGCCGGAACAGGAGCCGGAAAGCGGATCAGAAGAAAGCGGGGGTGGAACGGTATCGGGAAATGATGTGCCGGAGCCGGTGTGTACCTGTGAAAAAAAGTGCAGCGTCTACGATTATGACGGGGACTGCGAAGTATGCGCTGCCGATTATAAAAACTGCGAATACAAGACTCCCAATGTAGTCATAGGTATCAACAGCCCTGCCGGGTGGTACAACGAAAAGGCAACCGTGACATTTTCCGTGTCCGATGCGGCGCATACGGGCAATTTTGAGGTGGCAAGGATACAGGCGAAAGTCGGGCAGAACGGGAGCTGGACGGACGTGACGGAGGACAAAAAGCTGGAGATCTCGGAAAACTGTACGGTCTATGTGCAGGTCACAGACCAGAAAGGCAATACATACGAGCGGAGCAGGGCGATCCGCTGTTTTGACACCACAAAGCCCACACTCAATGCAGCGGTCAGCGACGGACTTTTAAGTATTCAGGTGCATGATACGGATTCCGGCGCAAAGGCAGTCTATGTGAACGGTTATGAATTTACGGAGTTTACAAACGGCACTGTGAATATCCGTTTACAGCAGTTTGACGCAGGGTATGAGTATTTTACCATTTCCGCAATGGACAATGCCGGAAATATGTCGGAAGTCTATAAAACAAAAAACCCGTATTACAAAGACCCCGCCGATGAGAGCGATGAGAACCCGGCAGCGCAGCTTCCGGTCAACGCCGAAGCCACCAAGCCGGGAAACGCCACCGGGACAGTCACGGAACATACCAGGACGGACAGTGACGGTAACACCGTTTCCGGCAACAGCCTTGCGGAGCAGAAAAAGCAAGCAATGGCAGAGGCTGACGCTGCGGAGGCGGCAGAAAGCGGGACGCAGAAAAAGGAGCAGTCAGGGCAGGGTAAGGAATTTTATACGATCCAGACCGCATCGGACAAGGTTTTCTACCTGATCATAGACCGTGACGGGGAGGAAGAAATGGTGTACTTCCTTACGGAGATCACAGAAAATGACCTGCTCAATACAACTTCCGGCAACAGTGAAACCCTGCCGAAAAATTCCGCAGCCCTTGAGTCGGCAATCCCCACGGGGGAGAGCGCACTTCCGAACAATAACAGCGAAGTTCAGGAAAAGGAACAGCAGGCGGAGGAAAATGCTGCTGATACGGAACCAGCGGAAGATACGGAAAGCACAGGGGAGAAAGAGCCGGAGAAAAAATCGGCGGAGCAAAACCCCGCCCTTTCCTATATCCTCATGGGCATACTTGCAGCAGCCTTTATTGGCGGCGCTTATTATTTCAAGGTAGTGCGGAAAAAGAAAGAGGACTTTATCGAGGATGAAGATGAGGACGAGGAAGAAGATGAGGAATACGAGAACGAAGATGAAGAACCGGAGGACGATTCCGGGGATGACTTCTTTGCTGATGAGGACAGGGAAGCGGATGCGGCGGAAACGATAGAGGAATAAAAGAGCCATGAGCGGGGCAGGACGGCGAGCCGCTGCCCCGCTTAAGAAAGGAGGACAGGATGGCACAGGAAAACATACAGCAGACAGTAGACAAGGTGCTTGACGGCATAGCGGCAAAGCGTGAGGCGGCTATGCAGAACACAGCAGGGGAGCAGGATAAAAGAGCGGACAGCCAGAAAAAGGAGTTTCAGGAGATCACGCTGAAATTCGGGAAAGGGTGTGTTGGGGAAGAATTTCAGGGAAAAGACGGGAAAGCCTACAAAGAGATACTCGTCCCCAATCCCGACCAGAATGACCACAGACCGTGGCAGACTTTCGTGGTAAAGGCAAACCACGTCCATGAGAACCAATTCGGGAAAGGCATGTGGATCAAGCTCCCGGCAGAGGGGCATACCACGCTGCGCCGCTCCGTTGTGACCGGGGAAACGCCGGACGGCAAAAAAGAGTGGGGGACGGAAAAGACCAGCGTTTCCAATGCTGACCTTAAAAAGATGGTGGAGGCATACAAGGAGCGTCCGAGGGAATCGGTAAAGGGAAGGCTTGCGGAAAAGAAAGCGGAGGTTTCGGAACAGAAGCCCGCAGGACAGGAGCAGAAGAAACAGAAATCAAAAGGAAATGAGTTATAGGAGGGCAGAAAATGCAGTTAGTGATAGCGGAAAAGCCGAGTGTGGCACAGTCGGTTGCCCATGTGATCGGCGCAGATGAGAAAAAAGACGGGTACATGGAGGGAAACGGTTATCTTGTTTCGTGGTGCATCGGGCATCTGGTGGAGCTTGCGCCGCCGGATGTCTATTCTGAAGCATGGAAAAAGTGGAACTATGAGAGCCTGCCCATGATACCGGAAAGGTGGCAAACAGAAGTAAAGAGCGGTACGGCGGCGCAGTATAAGGTGTTAAAAGGGCTTATGCACGATGCGGGAGTAGAAAGCGTTGTGTGCGCTACGGATGTTGGATAGTGCGGAGGGGTGACAAACAAATACAAATAAAAAAGGGACTTCCTCAATCCTTAAAAGGCTATGACAATAACGGTTATAGCTTTTTTTCATGCGGTAATTACCGTAAGAAATAACCCCTTATTCCAACAAGCGGAGAAATGCCCAACAACAGTATTCCGCAATCCAATCTCCCGACAATTAACGAAAGAAAACCATATATCAGCACCGAAACCAATCAATCTTATCAATCCATATCACAGGAGGGCAAAGACCATGAACAAAAAGCAGGAACAGCAGATTTTAGATTATTACAGCACCACAGACAAATATATCCGTAGCAAGACACATTCCAATGCGCATCAGACTGTATTTACCAAAGAAAGCGACAAATACCAGTGGCTTGTGTTGGAGCAGAAAAGCCAGTGCGAAGTTGAGGTAAGGCAAACCGACAGTCATGGAACAATCACAGCAAGGGATAATTACGAACTGACAAGAAATATCCCTAAGTGCGTGGGCGTGGAGCGTTTATGTGAGGGCGCAAATTTTCAGATACCTTTTAACGCTGATGAAGTCAATCTGATTTATCAGTTTGGGGAACAGAGCAAAGCGGAAACGTGTGCCAGTCTGTCCGCTATTCTTCCGCAGATAAAGGACAGCGACACAAAGCAGATAGTAAGCGGCACATTGAAGAAATTAAATGCCCTGTCCGAAGAAACGAGTGCGGAACTGACCGCCACCACCAAAAGACGGAAACTGACCGAGCGTGACAACTCCATAAAGACAAGGTTAGCCAAAGCAAAGGAACAGGCGAAACAGCCGACAGTTGCCGAGGGAAAACTGCACAGAACCCACAGCAAAGGAAAGGGGGATATGGCGCTATGAAACTTTCACGATACGAGCAGGAAACGATTGTCAATTATAACGCAGGAGAACAGACCGCCACCCTCTACACAAGAGATAAAGCAGTCATGCGGAAACTTGACACACTTGTTGCCGATTATCCCGACACATACAAGCTGACAGGGCAGGACGAGGTATCTAAGACCTATTCCTTTCCGAAGTCACACGTCAGTTACCGAAAGCCGAGGACAGTCAGCACCGAGCAGAGGGAACGGGCAAGGCAGATGATGATTGCTAATAATAGGGCAAAGAAAGATTAAGGAAAATTTATTGGTATTGTGTATGTGTTTGTGGTAAAATTGTGACGTTGAGCAACTCAATAATCGGGATTTATGATAAGGAAAGGGATAATTGTAAAATGAATGCGGATAATGAATTACTAATAAATTTGGATAAATTGCACACAACGGAATTAGGCGTAGAGCGCATTAAAAGAAATCTATCTTTAGATACAGATGATGTGGTTGACTGGTGTAAAACTAAAATCAATTCCGATAATGCTGTCATTACCCGAAATGGAAAAAACTGGTATGTGAATGTAGACAATTATATTTTAACGGTAAATGCATATAGTTACACGATTATAACGGCACATAAGGAAAAGAAATGAAATATACAATTCGTGAATTAGAAACATTTTCAGTTATTGGGCAGGAAGTAGAACTCACCAATTATCAAAAAAGAAACATTCAAATCAGTACACAATTTTGGCGAAAGTTTAACAGTAATTTGAAGAAATCGTATCTTTCACAATCGGGAAACTGGATAAAATATGCCTTTATGGAAAGAAGAAATGAGAAACTATTTTATTTCTGTTCTATTCCAAAAAGGAATGTCGTTCCAAATAATTTTGTCTATAAAGAAATACAACATTACAAATATCTTGTTGTAGAGCATATAGGTTCTATGGACAAAATATATGAAACCTACGGAATGATTTATCAAGAAATATTACCCCAAATGGAATATATACCTTTACAAGAAAACTTTTTACACTTTGAAAAATACGATTATCGCTTTCATTGGAATAAGGAAAATTCTATTATTGAAATATGGCTACCAATTAAGGGGTAGTTAAATTCTTATTTGTCAGGAAAAATCAAGACAGAAAAATGATGTAAAAACTGAATATTGTTTACCTTTAGGTAGCGATTATCTTAACAGACAATCCGCTACCTTTTTTATTTTCAGAACCTATCAACACAGCACAGAAAGAATGAGGTATCAGAAATGATTGAGAGCAAGAATGATACAAGCAAAAACTTAGAAAAAGCATTGCAGGCATTGAAACAGGCGCAACAGCGTGTAGCCAACGAGAAGAAAAAGCAGAACGAGAAAAAGCGAAAAGCTGAGAACCACCACAAGTATATCATGGGCGGTATTATCGTAAAGTATTTCCCCGACTGCTACCGCTATGACGAGGACGAGTTAAACCGTATCTTGTCGGTTGCATTGCAGACAAAGGAATGTCAGCAGATTATATCTAAAATCAAAGCGGAAAGCCGAGAAACCACTCCCCCACAACCTACTCTCCCCAATGCCGAAAATGAAAGCGAGGGCGGTACGGAATGACGAGGGCAACGGAACTGGAAAGCCGAGGTAACGTATTCACCCCGTTTACGGGGTGCGCACAGATATACCACCAGAGGTGGTATGTGCGCTCTCCGAGGGGCAAGTTTCACTTGCATGGACTCCTGCGGAGGGCGTTGGCTGCCTTGCGGCAGCCAAAAGGGGAAACAACAATTCCCCTTCGCAAGCTGCGCTTGCTACCCTTTAGTGAACTTTGCGTTCAGACAAAAGCCAAAGTACGGCTTTTATCTGCCCACAAAGTCTATCCATGCGCCCCACTACTCTATTGGCAGAATGTAGGTGTTGCGTATGGGTAATGTCACGAAACAGGCAAGCACACGTTTCTCCATAGTCAAGCGGAGCAAAGGGCAGTCGGCAGTTGAGAAAGCATCATACATCAGCAGGAGTATTCTTGTGAGCGAATATGACGGACAGACCTACCGCCCCAAATACCATGAAGATTTAGTCCACAGTGAAATCTCTCTCCCACCCAATGCACCCAAAGAATATGCAGACCGAGCCACCTTATGGAACGCTGTTGAACTGTCAGAGAAAGGGCAGAAATCACAGCTTGCGAGAATGCTGAAAGCGTCACTCCCCAACGATTGGAGTTATGAACTTGCGGAGGAAGTCGTGAGGGATTATGTGCAGAGGAATTTTGTTGACAAGGGAATGTGTGCGGATTGGGCAATCCATGACAGCGAGAATGACAAAGGACAGCGCAATCTCCATATCCATGTTTTACTAACCATGCGCCCTATCACTGAAAACGGAGAATGGGGAGCAAAGACCAAAAAGGTTTATGTCCTTGATGAAAACGGGGAGCGTGTTCCCCTCATCGACAAAAAGACAGGTCAGCAGAAAGTGGATAATCGCAACCGCAAACAGTGGAAATGTCAGACCGTAGAAAGCACCGACTGGAACAGCCAAGAGAACGCCAAGATGTGGCGCAAAGATTTAGCCGACACAATCAATGCCACCAATGAGCAGTTGGGTATTGACGTTCATTGGGAACACCGTTCTTTCAGGGAACAGGGGATAGATAAAGAACCGACAATCCATATCGGGGCGACTGCCAATGCTTTAGAGCGCAAGGGCATACAGACCGAGAGGGGAAACATCAATCGGGAAATCGTCAAGCGCAACATGATGTTGGAGCAGGCAAAGGCAATGCTTGAACTTGCCAAGCAGGAAGTACAGAGCATACAGTATGCCAAGATTAGAAATGCGGCAGTCAGCATGAAGAATGATGTCATGGAAATGATTGCAAAAGTGAGGGAACGAAAAGGCAGACTTGATTTGCCGATTGTCAGCGGAAAGCACCTAAGAAAAATATCCGACAGAACCGCCTTGCAGTCAGCCGACAATGCAGAGAAGTTTATCGCTACAAAGAAGATAGACAGCTTTGAGAGCCTTGCAAAATTTACAGCAGATACGGAACAGAAATACGGACAGCTTGACAGCGTACATCTATCAAAGGGGCAGAAACTAAGCCGACTAAAGGAACTGTCAAAAATGTATGCCCTCTATGAGCCATACCGCACCACCTACAAAGAGAGCCAGTCACTAAAAAGACTTGCCAAAATGAAGTTTGACAGGGAGCATAAAGAGAGCCTTGCCAAATATCCCGAAATGCGTGAGCGGTTGCAGAACCTTTTGGAACAGGGCGAGAAGATAACGCCGAAACAGTGGAAAGCGGAAATACAATCTTTACAAGCGGAATATGACAGTATCGGCAGGGAGAAATCAAAGACCGCCACAGAATTAGCTTATGCCGAGGTAATCAGCTATAACAAAAAGAACCTTGAACGGGAACTTCAGAACGAGAGCCGACAGCATAACAAACAACAGAGCAAGGCGAAACGGAGGGAGGAAGAAATTTAATGGAAATTTGATAGAGAAATAAATGTGAGTATGGTATTATAGTAGCTGTACAAGTTGGGAAATGTAGGATTCTATAAAGTGATTTTATATTTCTACCACTGGTTGCGCAAATGTAAAAGTAGCTATATGGAATGCAACCGAGGTTTTTGGTATGGTCTAGGTATCAAAAACAAGGAGGAAAAATAATATGAATTTTTCAGAAAAACTTTTAACACTACGAAAGGCTAAAGACCTTACGCAAGAACAGCTTGCGGAGAAACTTGATGTTTCAAGGCAATCTGTTTCAAAATGGGAAAGCGGGCAGGCAACCCCTGATTTGGAAAAGATAGTGGAAATAAGCGCAATTTTTGATGTTACAACTGATTATTTGTTAAAGTCATCAGAGATAGATGATTTATCAGTGAAAACTGAAATGTTGGAAAAACAACAGCAGATGATGCTTCTTCGGGAACAAAAAAATCAAAGAACCTTTGAGTGTGTAATGTATTCGGTTGCAGTATATCTCATTTTTTTTGCGGTCTATTTCATCGGACATTATTATTTTGAAATTTGGAATCCGTCAGTGATTTTTGCGGAATTTCTTATTGCTACTGCCATTGTAATCTTTATATGTGTTAAAAAACGTAGTAAAAAGTAGTAGTAAAGTTCCAACCTGCCGCTAACCATTACCACACTACAATCACAACAAAATAATTACACAGCGTCAGAGCGTATAGAATCAGTCTATGCGCTCTATTTTTATGTAAAGGAGTAGATTTATGAGTAAAAATATTGAAACAGAGCAAAGAACCCACCGACAGCAGACACCCACAAAAATTATCGTGGAAAGGCACTATGTAGGCACTGAAAAAATGGAAACGGTATTTAAGCGGATAGCCGAGGAACAGATAACAAAAAAGGTCAAAGAAATAGCGGAAAATAAAGCCAATTAGCACTGGAAACGGAAAAGGGAATATAGTATAATATGAGTTGAGAGGAAGTCCCTTTTCATCAAGGAGGACGAAATGAAAAGGGCAAAATTAAATAACGACAAAATCACTGCTTTATATTGCAGGCTTTCCAAAGATGACGGCACGAACAATGAGAGCATGAGCATAGGCACACAGAAAACCATGCTGAAAGAATATGCAAAGCGCAACGGTTTTCTTAACTGTCAGTTCTATGTTGATGACGGTTACAGCGGTACGAACTATGACCGTCCTGCCTTCCAACAGCTTATTGAGGACATACGCAACGGGGAAATATCAACGCTCATCACAAAAGACCTGTCACGTCTGGGGAGGAATTACCTTGAAACGGGTACATATATCGAGGTATTTTTCCCCAACCACAATGTACGCTACATTGCAGTCAATGACGGTGTAGACTCCATAGATAACACGCAAATGGATATTACACCGTTCCGCAACATCATCAATGAAATGTACGCAAAGGACACGTCAAGGAAAATCAAGAGCGCACTCCGAACAAGGAAATTGCAAGGGAAGTATATGGCAACTACACCGCCTTTCGGGTATCGGAAAGACGAGAGCGACCATAACCACCTTGTCATTGACGAAGTGACAGCACCCGTTGTGGAACTGATTTTTTCGATAGCCGAGGAGGGCGTGGGACTTCACACTATTTGTAACCGCTTGCGTAAGGCAAAAGTTATGAAACCGAGTTTCTACAAAAAGGAACTGTTTGAGAGGTACATTGACGAGGAAAAGATGTATGATTGGGATACTGCTTATATCAGCAAGATATTACACGATCCAGTCTATGCAGGAAACCTTATCGTGGCGGAAAGACCGACCAAGACCATGCGTTCCAAGAAAAGACAGTATATCCCGTTTGCAGAGCGTGAAGTCATCTATGGCACACATGAGCCAATCATTGAACAGAACCGCTGGAACAATGTGCAGAAGATTTTGCAGAGCAGACCGCCCGTTATCGGGGAAAGTTCAAGCGGATATGACAACATCTTCCGAGGGATTATCAAATGTGCCGATTGTGGGAGTGCCATGCTTGCCAAAGTGGAACAGAAAAGAAAGCGGAACAATGTAATAGACAAGACTTTCTACTGCTGTACCAAATACCGCAAGTTCGGGAAAGAGGGCTGTTCGTCACACAACATTGAGGCGAGGACGGTGCATGAAGTTGTGCTTGCAGACATTCAAAGACACGCACAGCAGGCATTGACGGACAGGAAAGCAATGGTAACGGATATTGCCGAGCGTCTTAATCTCCAACTGTCAGCGGACAAGGAACAGCAGAAAAAGGAACTTAGACAATGCAAGCAGCGAGTGTCGGAAATAGAAAACCTGTATGCCAAGCTGTACGAGGACATGACAAGGGAACTGATAACGGAAAAGCGTTTTCAGATGTTGTCGGCACGATATGACAGTGAGCAGGAAGAACTGTCAGCAAGGATAAAGGAACTTGAAAAAAGTGCCATAGAGGACAGGGAGCAGTTATCTTCCATTGAGCAGTTTGCGGAGCAGATAAGCGGTTATGCAGGGATAACAGAACTCAATTTTAAAATAATCAATCAACTCATAGAAAAAATTCTTGTTTCTGAACCCGTAGAGATAGACGGGCAGAAAATTCAACGACTTACTATCCATTACAAGTTCATAGGGGCATTGGAAACCCTTGAATAATGGATATTTTCTAAGTCACCTATTCCAACTATCCAACAGATGCAGGGCGGGAGGGCGAGTTGATCTTCCGCCTTGTGTATGAGATGGTAGGGTGTAAAAAGCCCATAAAGCGGCTCTGGATTTCCTCTATGGAAGAAAGCGCAATCCGTGAGGGTTTTGCAAATTTACGTCCGGGAAGTGATTACGATAATCTTTACCATTCCGCACTTTGCAGGCAGAGGGCAGACTGGCTCGTAGGCTTAAACGGCACAAGGCTCTTTACCGTTTTGTACGGTGGCAAGGTGTTAAAGGTCGGCAGGGTACAGACGCCAACGCTTGCAATGTTAGTGGAGCGGGAGGAAAAGATCAGGAATTTCAAGAAAAAGCCGTATTATGCGGCGCATATCCTTATGGACGGCATGGAGGCGGCAACAGAGCGGATAGATGACAGGGCACAGGCAGAGAGCATTGCTGCAGCGTGTGAAAGCAAAACCGCAACGGTCGTTGCCGTCACAAAGGAAATAAAAACCGTGCAGCCGCCGAAACTTTACGACCTTACCACCTTACAGCGGGACGCAAACCGTTTATTCGGTTTTACCGCAAAGCAGACGCTGGAATACACGCAGAGCCTTTATGAGAAAAAGCTGGTTACCTATCCCCGTACTGACAGCCAGTATTTATCGGACGATATGGAGGATACCGCAAGGGGCGTGATCGGGGCAATCTGTAAAGCTATTTTTCCTGCGGAGTCGTCCGGGACAGCGCCAGACATTCGGAGGGTAATGGACAGTAAAAAAGTGACAGACCACCACGCGATCATTCCTACGATGGAGATCGCAGAGGCTGATCTTGCCGCCGTGCCGGAGGGGGAAATGAAGATCCTCTCCCTTGCTGCAAACCGCCTGCTGTGCGCCACTGGGGAAAAGCATGAGTATGAAACGGTTAAGGCAGAGTTTGACTGCGGCGGCGCTGTCTTTACGGTTTCCGGTAAATCAGTGACGGGAAACGGCTGGAAAGAGTTTGAAGCCGCCTTTAAGCGATCCTATAAAACCACGGAGGATAAGGAAAAGGAGGAAGCAAAGCTGCCGGAACTTTCGGAGGGTATGACCTTTGCGGGAGTACAGACAAAGGTAACGGAGCATTTCACGCAGCCACCGAAAGCCTATACGGAGGACAGTCTGTTAGCAGCGATGGAACGTGCCGGATCAGAGGACATTGGAGCGGACGCAGAGCGAAAAGGCTTGGGTACGCCTGCAACAAGGGCGGACATCATTGAGAAGTTAGTCAAGGACGGATTTGTAAAACGTGAGAAAAAGCAGATGATTCCCACGGAGGACGGCATGAAGCTCATTGCCGTGCTGCCGGACGTGATAAAATCCCCGAAGCTTACCGCCGATTGGGAAAATGCACTGACACTCGTTGCAAAGGGCGAGTATTCCATGCAGGCGTTCATGGACGGGATCGCGGATATGGTAAAGGAGCTTGTGCAGACCTATCACAGCGTCAGCGATGAACAGAAAACCATGTTCGGGGGCGGCGCACAGGAGGCAGGCGCAAAGGAGGTATTGGGAAAATGCCCGAAGTGCGGCGGCGATGTGGTAAAAGGAAAATTCGGCGCTTACTGTAAAAATAAATGCGGTATGAACGTGTCACGGACAATGGGGGCGGTGTTGACCGACAGCCAGATCAAAAGCCTGTTAGAAGGGAAAAAGACCCTTGTAAAAGGCTTAAAAGGGAAAAATGGCAGCTATGATGCCTATCTGACGCCGGAGGGGATAGAAGATTATTCCTACACAAAAGACGGGAAGGAGATCAAAGGCTCACAGTATAAGGTAAAGCTGGAATTTCCCCAAAAGAAAAAATAAAGATGTGAACTGGTTTATGCGGGGCATACGGAGAGGTCTGTATGCCCCTAGATTATAAGAAAATGGAGGATATGACAATGAGTGAAATGATGGAAAATGCAGTTGTAAACACGGAGAAATCAGAAGAAACCAAAGCGGAGAAGTTTATCCGTCTTGGGGAGTACCGCATGAATAAGGCGATAGAAGCAATCGGGCGGCTTGAGAACCTTTCCAACAGATCCGCTTATGAATATACGCCGGAGCAGGTGGAAGCCATGTTCTCGGTACTGGAGCAGCGTGTGGCACAGGTCAAGGAAAAGTTTGCGGCGGCAAAACCCAAAGAGGGCGTTTCCTTTTCTTTCGGGACAAAAGCGGGACAGGAGGACGAGAGATGAGTACAGTCGTTTTAAGCACGGGGGATAAGATATTAAGCCTTATGAAAGAAATGGATATGGGCATATCGGGGCTGGCGGCGCTGTCAGGCATACGGGAAGATACCCTTTTGAACGTGATAGCGGGCATCAGTGAGCCGAACATCACGACAGCCTGCAAGATTGCGGATGCGCTCGGTGTCTGCGTGAGGGAGCTTTGCCCAGACGAGGAACAGTACAGCGTTCCAGTGGATAAGAATATCCTTGCAAAGCTGATCGTAGTCAGTGAGATTAACGGTGTGGACTTAAATGACCTTATCGCTTCCATTCTGGAAAAAGGCATAGAGGAAAACGGATTTTATGAGTAAGGAGGGCGCGGATGGCTGAACAATATCTTGTTTCAAAGAAATACCACGAGATTTCCATGCTTGCAGGAGAAATTACGAACCGGGTATGTAAAAACGGGGACGAATGGACAAAGTATCTGACGACTGCCGCAAGGCTGTATCAATACCCGTTTGAGGATCAGTTGATGATTTATGCACAGAAACCGGACGCAAAAGCCTGCGAAACAATGGAAGATTGGAATGAAAAAATGTTCTGCTGGGTAAACCGTGGGACAAAGGGGATTGCGCTTTTTGACAGGGAGAGCGAGCACTCAAGGCTGAAATATGTGTTTGACGTGTCAAACGTCCATAAGGCTAAAAGGATCGGGAAAGACCCGTACCTATGGGAACTTCGGGAAGAACATAAAGACGTGGTGCTTGCACAGCTTGAAAAAACCTACGGCGCAACCGACAGCGGAAGCTCCTTTGAAAGCCGGCTCATAGAGATTGCGGAAAGGATTGCAAAAGATTATTACGGGGGACTTATGCAGGATATGTCCTATGCAAAAGAGGGCAGCCAGTTAGAGGAACTTGACGAGCTGAATGTGGGGCTTCGCCTGCGGGAGACGCTTTCCGCAAGCATTGCATATACCCTGTTATCCCGGTGTGGCGCTGACATGGAGGTGTGGAAGGACGAGTTTAATTTTGATTATATCAGTGAGTTTAACACGGCGATGTCTTTGTCCGTGATCGGCAATGCCACCACGGATATGTGTAACCCGCTGCTTATGGAGATTGAAAGAACGGTTGCGGCTTATGACCGTCAGATGGCAAGGCAGAAAGCCGTAAATAAGGCAAGAGAGGGCAGGGACGGGGGACGGATTGAGGGTACTGAAAAGAATCCCGAAAAAGTGCTTGCAAATGCGCCAGAGGAACGCTATAATGCGTTAAAGCGTGAAAGCGATACGGAAACACAAACAGATACAGATACCAATCAAATAGAAACGGAGGGCATTGCGCATGGAACTGACATACGAGAAGAACGGGGACTATCTGATACCCAACCTAACGCCAGTCAACGAGCCAGAGGAGACACTGACCAAGTACGGGCTGATGCACAGGAATTATCTGAAGGAACACCGGAGGGGGATATACAGTGGGCTTTTGATGGAGGGCAGCCTGAAAGCACACTGTCTGGAGAGACAGAGGCAGGCAGAGGAACGGATGGACTTGCTGACGGAGCAGATGGCGGAGAAGGAAGGCGTGACGGAGGAACTGAAAGCAGCCGATCAGATGAAATGGGTGGCAAAGATGAACAACATAAGGCACTCGGCGGAGGAAACCGTACTGACGGAGCTGATCTACAGCCTGTAAGTGAAGAAACACAACAGAATAGGGAAACGGAAAAGCCGGGTAATGGAGAGGATTCATTATCCGGTTCTTTTTTGGATAATTCGGACTTTGCTGAAATAGTAATGGAGATCCAGAAGGGAATTTTATGTTCTGACCAATTCCTTATCCATAAAAGACCGGAGATTGCAGGATATTTTGCAATAGAGCAGGACGCAGGTCTGCAAACGGAATATCTTAAAAACTGTTTCCGCATGGAGGAATTTACGGAGCTTGACATCGGGGAGATCAGGGTGGGATACCGTGCCGATGATGACGGTCTTACCATATGGAAAGGGCATTACCTCAACCGTGAAGCGGAAACGAAACTATCATGGGAAGATGCGAGATATTGGATAAATGCCTACATGGAAGACGGCGTATATCTGCTTCCGGGGGAAAAGGCGGAACAGATTGACACAAACGGTATGTATCAGCAGCTTGACCTGTTTTCCCTTTTCACGGAGCAGGTGGGCAGCATTGCCATGAAGCAGGCGGAGCAGGGAAACGTCCAGACGAAACAGGCAAGCCCCAGTCAGCTAAAGGTAGCCCTGCCCAAAGAGCAGCTTGACACGATCCTGAAAAGCGGGGGCGGCAGAAAGGATAGCCGCAAGCGTATTTATGCCAAGTACCAGCAGGGCAAAACGCCGGAGGAAATGGCGGCATTTCTGAAAAAAGAGTACGGAACTACCGGAAAAGGCTTTGAGTTTGACGGAAAACAGGTAGCCGTATGGTTTGACGGTCAGGGAATGAGTGTCGGACTCGGAACGTCCGCACAGGAGCAGCCGGTGCTTCAGATGGACTGGCAGGAGATTGAAGCGCAGATACGTTCACAGGTGGAAAACGGTACTTATATGGGCGCAAATGAAGCCTATCTCGTGGATGAGGTGGAGCGGGGGCGCATTGCAAACCACCTATATTTCTTTTTCCGTGATGGCATGGAAGAAATGCCGGAAGAATTGGAGATGAAAGCTGCTAATTATCCGGATTCCCATGCAAAATTAGTGGATATTTTATCGACACCGGAAGGTGTGGATATGGTAGCTTCCCATATGGACAAAGCACTGGCACAGCTTGAAAGCGGAGAAAAGAAACTGCGTTTTCATTCCGCCATGCCCAAAGAGGAACTTCGGACAGAGCTTGACAATCTGCTCTTGCAGAAAAAAACTTTTCCAGTAGCCGACCATGTGGAAATAAAAAAAGAAGATTTTATCACGCAGGATGAGATAGACCACAGGCTTGGCAAGGGCAGCGGCTATCATCATGGTTCTTTCCGCATTTATGATTATTACATGGAAGGGCATAGCAGGGAAGATACGGTTAAATTTCTGAAACATGAGTATGGAATAGGGGGCAGCTCAGACGCTCTTGCGGGGAACGATCACAGTTGGGAGAATCATGATTCTAAAGGCATCCGGTTGGAAAAAGGCAATATTACAGAGCCATACACAAAAGTGGTTTTACCGTGGAAAGCAGTGGAAAAGCGTATCCGCAAACTGATCGAGGAAGATAAATATTTGTTCCCAGAGGGAGAAGAAGCCTATGCAAAGTATAAAGAGGAACAGGCACAAAGAGAGCTTGAACAGGCACAGGCAAAGATGGAGCGTGAAACAAAGGTTTCCTGCAAAGATGCCATTGACCGGGCTATCGCTGAGAATTTTGACGGTTACCGCCTGCCCAAAGGAACGGCGGAGGATGTCATCAGGGAATATGGCATAGACCGTGTGAGTTATGTGCTTGCAAATTCCGTAGCCCATAAGCGGCAGGATGTACGCCTGTCCGATGAAAACAAGAAGTGGGCTAAGGAAATTGAGCCGTATGCCATGTGGGAAAACAGGGATATGATAGTGGATACCCACCCGGCGGTGCTGAATGGCTTTATCAACCAGACAAGAAGATATATCGAGCATGAAAAAGAACTTGCGGCGCAGGCAGAGGCGGAACGGGCGCAGAATGAGACGGCAGATGTTTTCGAGGGGGAATTAGACTGGCATATCGTACATGATATGGACGATGACAACGGACAGCCTACGGAATGGAGCGCAAAGCTGCCCGATGGGGAATTTCTCTGGATTGACAAAGAAGCAGAGGGGTATGCCCTATATGATACCTATGATACGGGCGCAAGTCCGGTTTCTGTTTCTGAAACATTGGACGGAGCAAAAGAAAGCGGGGAGGATTATGCTTCGGAGGATGCCGATGAGGAAGAAGTGGAAAAGATCGTGGTTGCGCTGGAATCATCAGAAGGTTTTGCAGAGCCGGGAATAGGTTTTTACACACATCAGTATGCAGATGGAAGGGAAGGGGTGCGTTACCGCCTTGTGACAACGGCGGAGGACGGGATTCTGATACCCTATCCTGAGCATAACCGTTTTTTTATCAACCGCGAGCTGGCGCAGGAGTACATAGACGCCCATGCGGATCTGCTTGATGTGATCCCTTTCGAGGATATGGTGTTCCAGTCCATGTACGAACAGAGTATGTCTAAAAGGGAACAGGCGCAGGAGAAAACCATTTTCATTGACGGACAGGAGTGCATAAAGACAGATGAGTGGAAGTCCGGCGATGATGAATATGTGATTGGTAATTCCGTGGAGGATAGTGATTTCTTCTATGCAGAGGTTAACGGGGATACCCATTTTGAGTATGACTATAAACCGGACAGGGAAAAAATAGAAGGTGATTACGCTGATCTGGAAGCCATGCGGGATATTGACCGCCGTGAGGCAGGAGATTTCCCACGATCTGAGGACAGCGGTGATTTTGAGGACGTTGATGCCGCCGCAGTCCGGGAAACGCTGGAAAATGGAGAAGCAGACAGGCGGGAGGCGGCAGGGCAGGAAACTTCTGGACAGATTGTCCGGAGGTCAGAAACTGAACCGGATTATAAAGCGGAGGAAACGGAAAACACCATGCCGGAGCCGCCAAAAACTACGGAATCAACGATATATCCGGGGGATAAAAACGGGCTTCCCTATGATATTGTCATAGAAAAAATGCACTTTGGGGAAGCGGAACACGCAGAGCCGGAGAAAGCGGTGCAGATTGATAAATCCAATGCCGTCAACTTCCATATCACAGACAACGATCTTAGCACTGATCCGGCAAAGTCAGGCGCAGGCTTTTCCCCGAAAGAGAAATTCAGGCAAAATATAGAAGCGATTCGCACACTGGAAAAGATCGAGGGCGAAAACCGCATTGCGACGCCGGAGGAACAAAAGATTTTATCACAGTATGTCGGATGGGGCGGTCTTGCCGATGCCTTTGACGAAAGCAAAAGTGCATGGGCAGGGGAATATCAGGAATTAAAAAGCCTGCTGTCTGATGCTGAATACGCTTCTGCAAGGGAGAGTACCTTAAATGCCCACTACACAAACCTTGTCATAATCAGCGGCATTTATGAAGCCTTAGAAAATATGGGGTTTGAAAAGGGAAATATACTGGAGCCTGCAATGGGTATCGGGAATTTCTTTGGTATGCTGCCGGAAAAAATGCAGGAGAGCAGGCTGTACGGAGTGGAGCTTGACGGGATTACCGGGCGGATCGCAAAGCAGCTCTATCCGAAAGCAGATATTAAAATTTCCGGCTTTGAAAAGACGGACTATCCTAACGACTTCTTTGACGTGGCGGTGGGTAACGTACCTTTCGGTCAGTACAAGGTGGCAGACAGGCAGTATGATAAAAACAATTTCCTGATACATGATTACTTTTTTGCAAAGACGCTGGATAAAGTGCGTCCGGGCGGCGTGGTCGCTTTTGTGACGAGCAAGGGGACAATGGACAAGAAAAGCCCGGAGGTCAGGAAATACCTTGCACAGAGGGCGGAGCTTTTAGGGGCGGTCAGATTACCGAATACCGCTTTTAAGGAGAACGCAGGGACGGAGGTCACTTCCGATATTTTATTCTTAAAGAAGCGTGACAGGGTTATGGACTTGGAGCCGGATTGGGTACACCTTTCGGAAGATGAAAACGGTATCGCCATGAACAGCTATTTTGCCGGACACCCGGAGATGATCGTGGGTAAAATGGAAATGGTTTCCGGTCCCTATGGAATGGAAAGCACCTGTAAACCCGACAACACAAGACCCTTTGCGGAGCAGTTTGCGGAAGCCATAAGCCGGATTGACGGCAGGATTGAGGAAGCAGAGCTTAATGAGCTTGACGGGGAAATGGCAGACCAGACTATTCCGGCAGACCCGGATGTGAAGAATTACAGCTTTTGCGTGGTGGATGAAAAGGTTTATTACCGGGAAAATTCCGTTATGAAGCCTGTGGAGATGAAAGATACTATGCTCGAACGCATTAAGGGCATGGTGGGGATCAGGGACTGTACACAGGAGCTGATCGACGTGCAGCTTCAGGAATATCCGGATACTGTCATCAAAGAAAAGCAGGCGGAGTTAAACAGGCTGTATGATGCTTTCTCCAAAAAATTTGGTCTTATCAACTCACAGACCAATAAGAGGGCGTTCAATCAGGATAGCAGCTACTGTCTGTTATGTTCCCTTGAAAAACTGGATGATGAAGGGAATTTTGCAGGAAAAGCGGATATGTTCACAAAGCGTACCATTAAGAAAGCGGAGGTTGTCACAAGCGTTGACACGGCAACCGAAGCCCTTGCGGTTTCGCTGTCGGAAAAGGCAAAGGTTGACCTCGACTATATGGCGGAGCTGTCCGGGAAAAGCACGGACAAGATAAAGGAGGAACTGGCGGGAATCATCTTCCAGAATCCTGTGACGGACAAGTGGGAGACCGCAGACGAGTATTTAAGCGGCAACGTCCGTAACAAGCTGGAAACAGCCAAAATCTATGCGGAGAACCATCCGGAATACACCGTAAACGTGCAGGCGCTCATGCAGGTACAGCCCAAAGAACTTGACGCCAGCGAGATCGAGGTTCGCATTGGCGCAACATGGGTAAAGCCGGAGTACCTTGAGGATTTCATGCGCGACACTTTTGAAACACCGCAACATTTGCTTGACAGGAACGTCATGGGCATACAGTATTCAGACGTGACAGGACAGTGGAACGTCAAGGGTAAAAATGCCGATTACGGAAATTCCCTCGTAAATATGACTTACGGAACGAGCCGCAGGAACGCCTACCAGATTTTAGAGGATTCGTTGAACTTAAAAGACAGCCGTGTATATGACACGATCACAGAGGACGGGAAAGAGAAGCGAGTCTTAAACAAAAAAGAAACCACACTTGCGGCACAAAAGCAGGACACCATACGGGAAGCCTTTAAGGACTGGGTGTTCCGCGACCCGGACAGGCGGCAGGATCTGGTGGAAACATACAATAAGCTGTTCAATTCCACCAGACCTAGAGAATATGATGGGGCGCACCTGACATTCCCCGGCATGACGCCGGAGATTGAGTTAAAGCCTCATCAGAAAAATGCAGTTGCACACGTTTTATACGGGGATAATACCCTGCTGGCGCATTGTGTCGGCGCAGGCAAGACCTTTGAAATGACAGCGGCGGCAATGGAGAGCAAGCGGTTAGGCTTATGCCAAAAGAGTTTATTTGTTGTGCCGAACCATTTGACGGAACAATGGGCGAGTGATTTCCTGCGGCTGTATCCTGGCGCAAATATCCTTGCGGCAACGAAAAAGGATTTTGAGCCTGCCAATCGCAAGAAGTTCTGCTCAAGAATAGCGACAGGCGATTATGATGCGGTCATTATCGGACATTCTCAATTTGAGAAAATCCCGTTGTCAATCGAGCGTCAGGAAGCCATGATCGGGCGTCAGATCGGAGAGATCGAGCTTGCCATAGAGCAGGCAAAAGCCGACAAGGGGGAACGCTACACGATCAAGCAGATGGAGAAAACAAGAAAATCCCTCCAGACAAGGCTTGAAAAACTCAATGATACATCAAGGAAAGACAGTGTAGTGACCTTTGAGCAGCTTGGTGTGGATCGGCTTTTCGTGGACGAAAGCCATAGCTACAAAAACCTCTTTTTGTACACGAAAATGCGTAATGTTGCGGGCATCGCACAGACGGAGGCGCAGAAATCATCAGATATGTTCGCCAAATGCCAGTACCTCGATGAAACAACGGGCGGTAAGGGCGTGACCTTTGCGACAGGCACACCGATTTCCAACAGCATGACGGAACTTTACACCAATATGCGCTATCTCCAGTACAATACCTTACAGCGTTTGGGGTTGGGGCATTTCGATAGTTGGGCGGCATCGTTTGGTGAAACGCAGACGGCGATTGAATTAGCCCCGGAGGGTACGGGCTATCGGGCAAAGACAAGGTTTGCAAAGTTTTTCAATCTGCCGGAACTGATCGCGCTTTTTAAGGAATGTGCAGATATTCAGACGCCGGATATGCTAAACCTCCCCGTGCCGGAGGCGGAGTATGAAAATGTGGTTCTGAAACCGAGCGAGTACCAGCAGGATATGGTTTCAGCGCTTGCCGACAGAGCGGAGGCGGTGCGCAACCGTAAGGTGGATGCAGCGATTGACAATATGCTTAAAATTACGAATGACGGAAGAAAGCTGGCATTAGACCAGCGCCTGATCAACGATATGCTGCCGGACAATGAAAAGTCCAAAGCGACAACCTGTGTCGATAAGGCATTTGAAATATGGGAGCAGACAAAGGAGCAGAAATCCACACAGCTCATTTTCTGTGATCTATCGACGCCGAAGGGAGATGGTACATTCAATGTCTATGATGATATAAGAAACAAGCTGGTGGAAAAGGGAGTGCCGCCGGAGGAAATCGCATTTATTCATGAAGCGAATACAGAAACAAGGAAAGCGGAGCTGTTTGCAAAGGTAAGAAGCGGACAGGTTCGTTTTTTATTGGGTTCTACGCAGAAAATGGGCGCAGGAACCAACGTGCAGGACAGATTGATCGCATTACATCACTTGGATGTACCGTGGCGTCCGTCCGACATCGAGCAGCAGGAAGGCAGAATCTTGCGTCAGGGCAATCTCAATGAAAAGGTTAAGATTTTTCGGTATGTAACGGAAGGAACATTTGATTCGTACTCATGGCAGCTCATTGAGAATAAGCAGAAATTCATCGGGCAGATCATGACGAGCAAATCCCCGGTACGGAGCTGTGAGGATATAGATGAAGCGGCGCTCACTTATGCGGAGGTAAAGGCTCTCGCAACGGGAAATCCCTACATTAAGGAAAAGATGGATCTCGACATTCAGGTGTCAAAGCTGAAGCTGATGAAAGCGAACCATACCAGCCAGAAATACCGCCTTGAGGACAATATCGCAAAGCACTACCCGCAGCAGATCGCCATACTGAAGGAGAGGATAGACGGCATGGCGGCTGATATTCAGACTGCAAAGGCAAAACTCCCGGCAGATAAAGAAAAGTTTGTGATGAAAGTCGGGGATAAGACATATACGGACAAAAAAGAAGCCGGAACCGCCCTTGTGGAGATGTGCAGGGAGATGAAAACGGCGGGTGTGCCTGCCACGGTCGGGGAGTATGCCGGGTTTAAGATGGCGGTATCCTTTGATTCGTTTAATCATGTATTTGTGATGAACTTAAAAGGGCAGCTTTCCCATAACTTGGAGATCGGCGCTGATCCGCTCGGCAACCTTGCCCGTATCAACCATGCGCTGGAATCCATGCCGAAACAGCTTTCCGAAGCACAGACCAAACTGGAGACTGTGGAGCGCCAGCTTGAAACCGCAAAAACAGAGGTTACAAAACCATTTGCACAGGAGGCGGAGCTTGCGGAAAAGCAGGAGAGGCTGGCAACCTTAAATGCCCTGCTCAACATGGATGAAAAGGGAGATAATGTGCTTGGAATGGACGATGAATCGGGAGAGGAAAGAGGAGGGCAGGAAGAAGATCATTCTGAAAAAGTGGAAACGGAAGAAAATGCTGCAGATGCACCGATACCATACCCGATAGAAAATGCACGGCAGACTTATATGGTGGGCAATAACAGCCCGCATGGACTGAAAGCTGCGGCGGCAATGTGTGACAAGCCGGTGCAGAAGATGTCATTAAAGGAAAAACTGGAAGCGTTCAAGGCGCAGGCGGCTGGAACAGACAGGACGGATACTGAAAAAGCAAAAAGGAAGGAGGAAACGCTGTAGCCATAAAACATCCACAAAAATCTTGTTGCAAAAGCGATTGTTAAACCGTACAATGTAGATAGGAAAGTATGCGGAATATAAAAAGAGCCATACTGATAAAGGAGGTGTTTCTTATGGCAACTTCAAGCATTACAAAGAATTTTGTTATATCAGGTCAGAAGCAGGTGGAGATGTTTGCCGATGCGATTGAAGCATCTGCTAATAATCCTACACCTCCTATCAATGTCAGTGCGACTTTTTTAACTGATCCAAAGGATATAGCAAAATTTATGGAGAAAAGGAAGAAAGCGGATGCAGGAAACAAGTAAATATACAGTTTTCAACATTCGTGAGTATTTGGGCGACGGAAGTCATGGACTCGGAGAGGACACACTGCTTCAGGTTCTTTCCGAGTTTTCATGTGAGATAAACCCGGATGTTGAAAGATTCATAAAGAAACAGTCCGTTGAATTTGCCAAAAAACAGCAGTCGGTTACATATCTGGTATTTTCAACAGAAGATGCAGAACTGGTCGGATATTTTGCAATTACAATCAAGCCGATTACCGTAAATGCAAAACCATTCAGCAATACTGTAAAAAGAAAACTTTCAAGGGTAAGTACATTAAACGAACAGGATCAGACATATAATCTTGCGGCGTACCTGATTGCACAGCTTGGGAAAAATTATAGTAACGGTGCGAATGAACGTATTTCCGGGAAAGAATTGTTAGGGCTTGCAATACGGCAGATACAGCAGTTACAGTATTTGGCGGGCGGCATGGTTATATTTTTGGAGGCAGTCAATGAAGAAAGGCTCTTATCTTTCTATCGAGAGAATGGTTTCCAACAATTCGATACAAGATTGACAGAATCAACTAATAGTGAGCCGCATGAGCTGATACAGTTATTGAAGCTGTTTTAGCCCCAAATTTCATAGTAACAGTAACTTTAGGTGTATGGTAGAGAGAAAATCAATATCATGCACCTTTTTTATTTTGGAGATACCGTCTTGTATGTATGCAGGGCGGTATTTTTGCATGGAAAAGAAAGGACAAAAATATGGCAAATAATTCATTTTACACAAGAGATAAACAGGAAGTAAAGGCGATTACCGATCAGTTGGAGGAAGGCTTAAAGGAACTTTTTGCGAAGGAAAAGTACAAGAGCTACCTTTCCATGATGTCCAAGTTTCACAATTACAGCGCCAACAATATCCAGCTCATCACAATGCAATGCCCTGATGCAACCTTTGTTGCGGGCAGAAAGGCATGGGAGAATGAATACAACCGCCAAGTAAAAGGGCGTGAGGAAGGAATCCGTATCCTTGCTCCTGCCCCTTATACCATTAAAAAGGAGCAGGATAAAGTAGACCCTGTGACCGGGGAAATCATGCTGGACAGGGACGGTATGCCGCAGAAAGAGGAAGTTGAAATCAGAATCCCCGCCTTTCGTGTCGTGCGAGTGTATGACGTATCGCAGACAGAGGGGGAGCCGATTCAGGAACTGGAGGCAAAAGAACTTCTGTCATCGGTGGATGGGTATGAGGATTTTATTAAGGCAATCAGCTCTGTTGCCCCTGTTTCCGTGGGATTTGAGGATATTCCCGGCGATACAAGGGGATATTTCAGACCCTCGGAAAAGCGGATTGCGGTGCAGGAGGGAATGAGCGAGAGTCAGACCATAAAGACTATGCTGCATGAAACGGCACACTCCATGCTGCATGACAGGGAAGTCAACCGCAGCAATGGGCAGAATGTTCCGGAAAAAGACAAGAGAACCAAGGAAGTGGAGGCGGAGAGTATTGCCTATACAGTGTGTAAGCATTTCGGCATAGATACATCGGAATATTCTTTCGGATATATTGCCGGGTGGAGCAGCGGGAAGGGAATGAAAGAACTGAAATCTTCCCTTGACACGATCCGCAGGACAGCGTCGGAGCTTATCATGGGCATTGAGGGACAGCTTTTTGAATTGCAGCATGACAGGGAACTTATGCAAGAACAGGACAAAGAGAGCTTACTGCTGATACAGAACAGCGATCTGTCTGAGTACAGCCTTTTGAGCGTCAGGGGGATGGATGCGGCGGAGATTGTGGAAGCCCTCTCTGCCATGAATGACGATGACAGGCTGAGCATTGCCGCATATCTGGAGAGCAGGGGCGCATGGACTGCGGAGATCGCCAACGAGGGAACAAAGGAAATTGGGGAGTACCACCTTGATGTCCGGTACATCACCGACACCAATGAGATCATCAACCTAAAGACGGAAATGGTGTTTAATGAGAGGGCAAAGGAGCCGATCGGCGCAGACGATGTGATCCTGAAAATTGCCTTTGCAGACGGCTTTGAGGTGGAGCGCATTACCAACAAAACGCCGGAGGAAGTGCAGGAGATCATGGCGGCGCTGACAAAGCTGGAAGAAAAGAACACGAAAGCGATCCGTGGCTGTCTGGACAGCTATGGGGCTGACTATATCCCTGTCATTGTGGGTGGCGGCAGAAATTCCGATATGCCGCAGTTCAATGATTTTGAGATCGACCTTGATAAAAAAGAGATAACAATGATGCACCATCTTTCCCCGTCAAAGCAGGCGGAGGGCATCATTAACCGCTTGGAGTTTGCAAAGACCGCTTTTACTGATGATGAGCGCAGCCTTATCGTAAATTATGCCTATAAGCTGAATGATATGGAAAAGACAAGGGAGCTTGCGGAGCATATCTATTATGAGGAAACGGAGGGCAATCAGGGGGCTGCCCTTGCGGTCAGTGACGCACAGGCGGAGATCGACGCGCTTCCTGACCAGATGATCGGGCTTTCGGAAATGGAAGAATACGGCTACACAGGGGAGGAAATGCTGCCGCTTACAAAGGAAACGGCATTAGAACTGTTTGACCGCGACCTGCCAGTGTACCAGCTCCATGAGGACGGAACAGAAACAATGGCGGAAGAAAGGGAACAGATCACGGGGCATGAAGGCATCTTCGGCATTGAAAAAGCGGATTGGGAGATCGAAAAAAGCCTGCGGGCATTGCAGGAGGAGCTTACGGAGAGCAGGGCAAATAAGGAAGCGCAGCTTTTATACGGCAGTACGGACAAATACGGGATTTATCAGTTAAAGGACGATCCCGAACTGCGCAGCCTGCATTTTGAGGGGACGGAATCGTTAAAGAAAATGGGTATCATTAAGGATAACCTTGATGGGATCAAGCCGGAGAATTATAACCTGATCTATACGGGAGAACTGTCGGGATTGACTGCGGAGTATGGCTTTCTGCCAACACGGGAGGATAAGCTGGAAACCATCTATGAGAAACTTAACATTAACCACCCGGCAGATTATAAGGGTCATTCCCTTTCTGTCAGCGATGTCATTGTGCTGCATATAAACGGAAAGAACAGCGCACACTTTGTTGATTCATTCGGCTTTACTGGACTTCCCGATTTCCTGCGTGGACTGGAGGGCGTGAAAGAGCAGGAGAAAGAACTGTCTGCCGGACAGGAAAAGCTGACCTCTGGACACGATGTCCAGAAGTCAGAGCAGGAGCAGCCGTCTGAAACACCGGATGAAGATATGGACGGGGACGAGATCATTGATCTCGGAGACGAAACAGATCAGGTGCTTGTGGAGATGAAGAAATCCTTAAAAGGGGAGCAGGAAACAGAACTTGCTTTCCGGATAGCAGACCGTTTCATCAGCATACATGAAACAGATGAGGGCTATGACTATTCTATTATGGGCGAGGATTATAAGGTGATAGACGGCGGTGTTTATGACAATCTCGATGTTAGTATCAGGGAAGCCCTTAACGACATAGTAGAGGATCTGAAAGAAAATCCTTTTGACAACGGAGCGAGGGGAAATATCCGTGACAATGACGATCTGATGCCGATTGATTATGAGGAACTGATGGAAAAGGTGGAAGCGGCAGACCGTATCGAACCGCAGGCACAGGAGGATGTGGTCGCAGATTTCAGGGCAAAGACAAATGAGCTGTTCCACAAGATCGGTAAATCAAATCCGGCAGAGATCGAGGAAACCGTAAAATGCTATGTGCAGGCACAGATAGACGAAACGGGTATTGACGCAAAGATCGTGGATGCGGTAGTAGCCGGGAGTCGCTGCCGGGGGCTGGAACGGGAAGGTGCTGACCTTGATGTGGTCGTGGAGCTTTCCACGGATGAGCGTGAAGATGTCCTGTTTGATATGTTTCACGGGGACGGATTTCGTATCGGCGGGGTAGATGTGGATATCAACCCGATCACGGCACAGAAGACGGGGACACTTGAAACATATCTTCCACGGGTGGAGGAATATCTGGAGGGTGTGCGTGAAGCAAAGGAGAAAGAAACGGCAGCTTTATCCCCGGAGAAACCGGAGACGGAAGTGACGCTGACCGTTGCGGAGTGCGGCGAGTTCCACAATATGGGCGAGTTTTATGAGAATATCCCTTCGGTGGAGGAAGCCGTGGCGATCTGGAAACAGATACCGCCGGAGCGCATGAACGGCATCCCGGCTATCGGCATCCATCTCCATACGCCGGGGACAGAACCGATCGAGGATACGGGGATTGACATTTTATCAGGGGGACGGATTGACCTTGAAGTTTTAGAGTATATACCTGAAATAAAGGGGAGTCCGCAGGCAATGGAAGTCATTGCGGAGCTTGTGGCGAAGGTTATGCCTCTGATACCGGATATGGAGATAGACGGTGTGATGTCTGAAAAGATGGAGGCGCAGGTATGGGAGAAGCGGATGCCCGATCTGACGCCTTTAGAACAGTTTGCGGTGGAGATCGACCGTTTCGTTTACGACCATGACATTTACCAGTACCGTGACAATGTCCCGAACATGACGGAGGGGGTAGCGGAGATTGCGGAAGCCCTGAAGCAGAGGGATACCCATGACATGGTAATGTGGCTTGCTGATATAGCAGGAGACGAAACAGTGCCGGAGGAAAGAAAGAGGGCTTTGGAACTGCTTGAAAAGATGGTGGAGTACAAGCCCCTTGCCAAAGTCGAGGAAATGGAGGAACAGAATTACAACATGGTGGATAATGTGCTGAATAACGGCGCAGGAGAGAAAGCGCAGAAAGAAGAAAACAAAAAGGCACAGGACAAGCCAGATGAAAAACTGTCCTTAAAAACCCGCCTTGCGGAGAAAAAGGCGCAGGTGGCAGGACAGGGCAGGGAACAGGAAGAAAATCAGAAAAATAATCAGAGGGAGATATAAAAGTATGAAAACAAGGTTTACCGTGGAGGAAAGTAATTTGATCTGCATATTTGCAGGAGAAGGCAGGAGCGAGATCATAGAGGATATGGAAAGGGCTTTGCTGTATCTTGATGACCCGTATCTGGAGGAATTATCCCATAGGGTAATCGGGAGATTGCAGGATATGACGGATGATGAATTTACGCAGCTTGAATTGACAGAAGCAGAATAAAATAGGAGTACGGGCGGAAAGAAAACGAAAAAGCTGTTAGAATTGTTCGTGAAAAACTTAAAAAATGCTGTTGATGATGCGGCAGAGAAACAGAAAGCTTATAGAGAAGGAGTATTAATAAAGTGGACTTAGGGAGCATATTATTCTGATGTGTTCCCTAAGTATTAATTATACGGTTCATGATACTAAAGGCAGTAATCTAAAATTATAGAAGACATGTTTGATTTTTTTGTATAATTTGCGTATAATTATTGATTATAAGATGTTGGGGTCAAAACCCCGCTTACATTTAATAACACAGCACCTTGAAAATCGCATATTTTGTAGTATTTTAGTATCTTTCTGACCTTGTTTATAGTAAAAAATAAGTGTATCAGAAAGGAGAAAACTATGTCGTTCGTTACTAATCCTGTACAGCAGATGACTATCGATGATTCTACGTTTCATCTTACAGACCGGGAACGAAAGCTCTTGATAAATCATGGGCTAAGCCGTTTGCTGAAGATATTTTCCCGATGATAGAAGAGGAACCTTTCCGCATTCTTTATTGTGCAGATAACGGTTCACCGAATACTCCCGTCAACATCTTCATCGGGGCATGTATCATCAAGGAACTGCTTGATCTGTCTGATGACGAGATTCTGATGCTTGATGTCAGACTTCAATATGCACTCCATACGACAAGCTTTGAGAAACAGCCTTTGTTAGACAAGAGCCTGACGCGTTTTCGCAGCAGCTGCTACGACTATTACAACAAGACCGGAATCGACCTCATACATGACTGCATCGTTTCACTTGCCGGTAAAATCGCCAAGGTCATGAAGATAACAGGACGCACCCGGCGCATGGACTCAATGATGATAGATGCCAACATAAAGAAACTAAGCCGGTTGGAAATAATCTATACCTGTATTGCCAACCTTGTAAAAAGACTCTCGAAAGAAGGCAATCTTGAAATCCCAGAGGAACTGAAGCATTATGCAGCACCAAACGATTTCAATCAGGTCTTTTATTATGCCAAAAGCTCAAGCTATGCCGAGAGATGCCTGACGCTCCTTGACGATGCGGACACACTTTCCGCACTTTACGGCGAAGGTTATGCTGACTGGAAAGAATATATTCTCTTTAAACGCTGCATGGCAGAGCAGACGGTTGTGGACGAAGGTTCACGCAGGCTTGCTACATGTGAAGATGGGACGATGAATTCTTCTATGCTCCAGAGCCCTTCTGATCCGGAGGCAACTTTCCGCAGCAAGGTTGGCGAAGAACACCGTGGGTATGTTGCAAATTTCGAAGAGTCTGTGGGAGAGAACGGCTCCGTAGTCACGGATTACCAGTTCGAGCAGAACACTTATAGCGACAGCCAGTTTCTGCACGACTCACTTGAAAAGATGGAGGAGCAGGAAGAAACTGTTATCATTTCAACGGACGGCGCATATCTACCAGAAGCTGTTCGCTTATCGAACAGCTTCTGGTAGATATGCGCCAAATCCGGTGATAGCATAAAATATATAGAGGAAATGCCTCTATATCAGGCGAAACTTGAGCCATTTTAACCGCAAGACTACAAAATATGAAATTATCAATGTACGAATGGTAATTATGCCGCAAAACGGCTGGCTTTAAACTGGGGTTTCGACACCTATATCATTAATATTACCAAGAAAAGAATTACAGAGGGGAAAACCCCTCTGTATCCTAATGATTTTTATAGATGCATTTTGAAATATGATACCAGATTATTGTAGCTTGCGTTAAGCTTTATATAGACAGAAATTCCTTGAGAACATAGATCCACCTGTGTAATCAAGAGTAACAAATGCGTCACAGGAAGTAACGGATCCGGATCCTTTTTTGTAACCACAGATGTACATGTTACGAGGATTTGATGCTCCAGCGGTTGCCCCTCGTGTATAGACGTAATCACCTGCACTTAATGATGTCAATGAAGTGCCGTTAGTTTTCACAACATTTAAGGCTTTCCTTAATTTAAAACGATAACATTTAGTGGAGCCTAAGTTGCTTTCGGTGACAGATTGTCCGGAATAGGCGAGATTGCCAAATCCGCTGCCTGTATCAATGAAACCATTAGCGTATTCTCCGGAACTGGTTAAAAACCGTATTTCATAATGTCCAAAGTATCCATTATGTTCCTTAATGAATGTAAAGACTTCTCCGTTGTATAATGTTCCAACTTGTGAATCGCTTGCACAATCCGACTGTCTGTAAACGGATATGTTGGAACTTTCAAGTATAGCATGATATCCCATATCATTACCTCCTTTTGATTTTAGATTTTGAATTTGGTTCTGGTATCAACATCTACATATTATAGAAAGTAAGGAAAGGGAAAATTGTAAACATGAAGAGTAAAATGCTTTCAAGATTTGTTATCATACTAATCAGCGTGTTGGCAAATATGTTATTGATGTCTGCCTGTGGAAGTACGGCAAATGAACAAAAAACAGAAGAGGAGAATGTAGAAATTAGCGTTATTGAAGAAACTGAAGATGGGAACGAATACCCTGTTTACCTAGTGGAAAGTATAGATAATCTTCATCTTGACAGTGAAGAGTTTAATATAGAGAATTATTTCATTAGAAATGAGTGTCAATATCCCAACCATTATTATATTGATTCAGACAACGTCCTATGGGGATATGGGGACAATGAATATGGACAACTTGGAAATGGACAACAATACAGCAGGGATGCCGATGGTGAATACAGGCTTGAAATGACTCCTCAAAAGATTGCAGAAAATGTTTTACATGTAGATTTTGGCGGTTATTTTGTTATTTTCCTAACGAAAAATGGAGAGTTGTATGGTATTGGCGCAAACTTAAACGGAGTGATGGGCGTAGATGCATCTGAAGATTATATGGAGAATCCGGCTGTCACTGTTGTTACGGAACCAGTATGTCTGATGCAGGATGTTACATATGCTCGTGCTGGAAGAAGAGGAATAGTCGCGCTTAAAAATGATGGTTCCGTCTGGTGGTGGGGAGAGATTACAACCACTTCTGCTAAAAATATAGAAGATACGAAAGGAGTAAGTTACACGGAACCTGAAAAAATGCTTGATGATGCAATATATGTAACTTGTGGTGATTTTTGCATTGCGGCAATTAAAGAAGATGGGACATTGTGGACATGGGGGAATAATACATTTGGCAGTTGCGGGTATGATAGCGGAGATGAAGATTTTATTGAAGAGCCTGTATTGGTGTTAGAAGATGTTAAAATGGTCTGGATGGATGAAGTTAGATTTGATACTTTGGAGAAACGCTTAAGTTATGGTATAAGTTCTTATACCTGTGATTATGCTTATGTAACATTTGTAGAAAAAAACGATGGAAGTCTATTAGCCTGTGGCTACGAAGTAGAAGGAGATGGAAGAAAAAGTTGGACATATATGCTTTATGAAGATATTATCCGGACATCAGATCAGATGAATGGCAGTGTATATGATCCGGTCACAGTGGGTTATTCTGATATATTTCAAAGGATTGAATTTTGTGAAAAGGACAGGAATCCACAACTTCAATTTAAAGACCTTGAGTTTGGAATGTCAACGGAAAAAGTAACGAAATTTTTGGATGGATTGGATATTAATTATAAAATAGTGGATGGAATTTCCGAAGAAGAAAAGGTATATGAAATTGTAACAGAAGACCAGTATTTTACATTTTACTTTGATGAAAAGCACAAACTAGCTTCTATTTATTATAGTGCGTATGGAACCAGAAACGGAAAGATTAATATCGGAATGACAAGGCAAGAGGTTGAAGCTGCTCTCAATCAAACCTGTTTTGATGAGATATATCCAGAAAATAAAAGATACATAACCGCTTTTTATCAAGACGATTATATATATGAAGTTGGATATTTTGATGGGATAGTTTATTATATTGAAGAAAGCATGATAGAGAAGAAGGAGTAAATAATGAATTATGTTTTAACATGTGATAATTGTGAATGCCGATGTATTGAGATGATCGAACAAAATGGCGATTTAATGGCAAAAGGCATTGGTGAAATATATGTTGGAACTGTTGTCTTAGAATTGAGTAACAACGTTAATGATAACAAAATATCCTCAAAAGACACAGAGGATATATGTACGAAACCCACGAAAAAAGTGTTTCTTTTGAGTAGTGATGAAGAAGTGTGTCATTTTGACTTTAATGAGAATGCGCGGAAAAATGGAGAAAAGGTAATAAAGATGCAGGTGCAATCAGATTCATTAGCAACGCATTATATATTTATTTTTTACAATGCACCTACGAATAAGGGGACAGCATATCTTTTACCAAGTTTTGAAGAATTAAAACGTTGGGCAAAAGAATTAGATATTTGTACATATGATGTGCTGGATTCTGTAGGGAAATTTATATCCGTTAGCTATTTTGAAGAGTAGTATTATTATAATTATGTATTATTTCTATGGCACTATATATTATTATGTGTTTCATCTTCTTTTTTGCATTTTTGTACATATTTCAATCGTCCGATTAGAAGAGTTGATGAAACAAGTGCATATACAAGCGCTTCCAAAAACAAATACCTATGATTGCTTAATAATAAAAAAGTAATTGATATGATAAAACCTAATGCTAAAGTAATATTGCTTTTTGCTTTAAATCGGATATTTTCTTCCGAGTTGACCTCTCTGTTTGGGTGGTTGATAGGTCCTGTTATTATAATTATAAAAACAGATATGGCATATAGAAGATATGAAAATATTGGATCTAACGTAAAGTGCTTTACAATTAATAATGTGAGTGCCAGAGTTGTACATGACAGCAGAAAACATGATAAATAACGATCCATATGGAGTCCGCCATTGTAAGAACGCAAGGGAATAAAAAAAAGGAAGAAAAAAATACATTCTATCTTCATGTCAAGAATGACTGCAATGATAATACTGCATAGTATATTTAGGGAAAGTTCCAGAAAAATTTGAAAACCATATTGATATATTTCATAGTTGTATTTTTCTATTATACCTTTTTCAAGTATATACTCTGTTAATTTCTTGGATAAAAAATTCATTTACATCACCTCATAAGATTCTCTAAATTCATATTATTTATGCATCATATACGTCATTTTTCCCATAGTACCCATGGGTGCTATGGGGTTGATTCCGAATTTATAGTCTTTACCTCTGTATGCTGCTATCAAAAGTTGTGTCATATACATTTGATTCCCATAATAATAATATATTCTAATATCAGTCTAGGTACAAGCTATCTACCATTTATATTCAGAGTCCTTCCTTAATTAAAAGCTGTTGTAAAGCGGATTATTTATCTACTTTGCAACAGCTTCATTATGCAGGATGTCACAACAATATACAATCTTAAATCCATTTTGGTCAGAGTTCTTTTTAGATATTAATAATACAAATAAGTGCTCTACAGGGAGTTCGTCATTGATGATATGCAAACCATATATTTTTTATCCATATTTTATATATAGTAAGCACTGTATATGTAACCGGAAATTGTTTTGCCAGAATAAACATCTGTTCCCGTTGCATATACCCATTCAGCAGAAGAATAGGGGTCAGGGATTTCAATGAGTGATCCATTAGCAAAACTCCCGATAATAGAATAGTTTGTTCCTGGTCCGCTCCTTACATTGAGATTATCGCCGTGGGTGTATACACGAAACTGCGCTCTTGCAACTCCACGTGCTGTATCTTCTGACATACCAACAAATTTTAATATTCCACCCTCAACTGAGATTTCTTGAGGAAATTCAGTAACTACATTTTGTCCTTCAGCTGCATAACACATCTGTGAGCCGGATAATGCAAGTAACATTGACAGCGCTAAAGCACTAAATAATCTTTTCATACTACTTTACTCCTTTCTCTATGCTTTAATAGTTTTTGCCCATCTAATAGAAAACTCATCACTCCCAATCCAATATGTTATCTTTTCCTGTATATATTCTGATATCCCTGTTAGGATATAGTATATTTTATAAATTGAATACTGCTCTATATGTTGAAAATAGTAGTTTTCTCGTTATTTTTACATAAAAAGCAATATTTGCTTTTGAATCGTATTTATAGTATGATAAAAACTATAAAGGAGTTGGCGGATGAATAAAAAAACATCCACCCGAAGAACTGAACAGTATAAGCCGTGAAGATCTGGAAAGGAGACGCTGCAGTTGATGAAAGTCAGCTGTCATTTTTCAATGAGGCAGAGGCGCTCTATAACAAAGATATCGGAGAATCTGAAGCGGACAAAATGCTCCGGCTCAAGTCTTGCAGGAAAAAGACCAGAAAGAAAGTGTTTTTGTGTTAACTGATACAAGCGGTTAAAGAAAGGAGTATAATTACTCGTGAAGAAAATATATTTTTTATTAGTAATATTATGTGTTTTTTGCCTAACAGGATGTAAGGGAGCGAGTAGTAGGATTTCGAGTATAAATCAGGAGCAGGAGATTACGGAAATAGAAAATGTACAATATGAGGATGCTAACATTCCTGAGTCCGAAATTAATGAACTTGAGAATATAGAATATAATGAATCAGATAAAGAAGATATAAACGATGACAAGGACTCAATAGATAGAATAAATAAATATATGATATCAGAACAGACATTTGATATTACATTAAATGACTGGGGAGAGGTTTTGTTTGTATCTTGTCTGCCTATGCCAAATTCTGAAGGGGTGAAAAATCCATATGCTGATGTTTCATTTTATTTAGTTTCGGATGATACGGTAGTTTATCGTTTCCCGTTCGTTAATATATTGGAAAATGATACTTGTGTTAGAGAAGACAATATTCGGCAATGGGGTATGATTGATTTGTCATATGGTGCGATTTCATTTGTTATGTTTACGGATGTAAATGGCGATAATAAGGATGATGTGGTAATAGGAATATTTTATTGCACGGGTATTGGACCGGAAGGTGCAATACCACGTATTGAAGTTAGAATATACGAAGACAAAGACAGTGAATTTGTATATAATGAAAATTTATGCAAAGATTTGTGGGAATTGCCGTATGATATCACAGCAGGAGAAGTGAAGGCTCTTTTGTCAGAGTAGGAGAAATGCGCAGGTTCTCATTGATATGAGAACCTGCGTATTGTGAAAATTAAGCATTTTGATAAATGGAATAGTTTGCCTCAATTTTGGGTGCATATACATCTACGTTTTTTGGACCATTATAGCGGCTAGCCATTGTACGGTAATCTTTATCCTGACAGGCTTTAAGTAGGGTTGGATCAGACGTGATAAAGCTGATAAAGCCCTCTAGCTGAGCCGTTTCTCCGGTTGCAAAGGCATCGTACATTTCTTTTGCTGAATTATAGCCACATCTACCGTAATTGCTACCTAGAATTTGCGCGAGGCCAAAACTTGTAGCTTCATAGGCTGTAGTGAAGTCTAAAGAAGCGGCGAAATTGAGAACATCATTTTCCTGTGCTTGGCTCTGATGACAATCAGTCCATGGGTCATTACGATCTGTCCTATAAACGTGTCCTTTCCAATGTTCTGAAGCATTATAATCAAAGTAGACACCTTTATATTGTTCTGCATCACCTACAAGGAACTTATGGTTCTCAAAACGAATCTTGACTTTTCCATCAACAAAACCAGATCCGCTTGACTCAACCAATATAAATGCACCAAGCACATTTTCATCAATGCCGTATTCATCTGCATACTTTTTAATTGTAGCGCCGTGAGTTTGTTTGAATGCAGTAGCACCGGTACCACCTGATGAAATTGGTGGGGCAGCATTTAAGGCAACAAGTGTAGCTTGATCAACTTTCCCGTTTGGAGTAAGTTCATTAGCACTTTGGAAATTCTTTACTGCGGTATTTGTTCCGTTGCCAAACAGGCCATCTGGAGTACCGCAATTGTATCCTGCTGCATTCAGTTTTGCCTGCATTGTTTTAACGCCATCGCTGTATCGAAGTTTGCTATCCTGCATATAATAACCGGTTCCGGCAAGGACCTGTTCATATGTGTATACGGAATTATCATAACCATTGTCAACAAGAGGAATGAAATCTTCAGGAGCGGTAGCAGTTCTAAATGGAGATGCAATGCATTTGTCATAATCCATACCGCTAAACTCAGAATTTGATACGCTAATTTCTGTAAATTGATCATATGCCCAGTTTGCGGGCATTTTCTGACCGATATTACAGGTGAATCCCGTGGACATATCACATACAAAGCTGTAGACAGTGAGATTCTTTTCAGCCAATTTTGTACATATGTATCGGGGGCCATATGCCCCAATCTTATAAGCATTTCCCATTTCCGCCTTAACACTTCTAAAGTAAGGCAAAATTCTGCTGTCAATGTCTGCCATTAAGACATCATAGTCTACGCAGAAATATATTGTAGCAGAGGGCGGGAAACCAAAGTTTTGCGCTGCCGCTTTTGCGGTCTGAGCATCCGCAGTTCCCTGTTCTGCTGTAAAATAAGAAGCTTCATTACCTCGCGTCTGGAAAATCGGGAATACGTTAAGATCAGCTGCTTTTAGTATTTCCAGTTCTTCAGATGTCATAGCTTTATCCAGTGTTCCGCCCGGAGTATTTGTTAAATATCTTCCGACATCTGTGTATCCGGCATTTTTGATTGCCGTGGCATTTTCAAGTGTGATTTTCTTCGACGTATCCAAAGCAGTAGCTTTTCGGTCGGAAGAACCGCGGCTTGTAATTAATGAAGCCCATGTCTGTTTTCCACAGATGCCATCTGCGCCTAAACAGAGAAATTGCTGAAAATCATATAGGCTGGAAAACGTATCTTCATCAAACATTCCGCTAAACGATCCCGGATAAAATCCATTAATTGCTAAGCACCACTGCATAAGACGTTTTGAATTTGTGTAACCGGAGGTGTTTTTTGAAAGTGTTGGAGCTTTGCCCAATGTGCCGTTGCCAAAGACACCATCAACAGTAGTCCCCCATTCGATCTGTATTGCTTTAATCAGATTCTTATGTGATGTTCGCTCCCATATTCCGGTAGGAGCAATCAATCCGATTCTGGCTCCATAGTACTTGTTGAGCCCTATTTGTACTTCGTGCCGGTATGTATCATATATATCTTCGGTACTATGAAATATATAGGCATCAGTATTCATAATGCCCTGAAGAACATAAGGATATACAACTTTATCTGCTGTGATGCCGGCCGCCGTCTGGAAATTATATATAGCGTTTGCGGTTTTAGGACCGAAAACACCTGTAAAACCTCCGGGAGAGATTCCTTTACACCATAATGAACCCTGTAATATATAAATGATATTTCTAGGGGAATCAGAATTTGGTGTGCTACTTTCTCTTAGGGTGGGACATTTATTGAGAGTGTTGTTACCAAAAACACCGTCAGGGTTACTGATGCCGATTTCAATCTGCAGGGCATAAATCAGTGCCTTGAATGTTGATCGTCCAGTTATCCCGTCTTCATCAACAGAAGGGAAAGCTGATACATTTCCATAGGTTTCGTTTAACCATTTTTGCGTTTGCAATACTCTTTCGTCCATTTAAATTACCGCCTTTCTTTGATTTGCTATTTAATTGTTGTAAGCTTACATATGATAAAAAGAGAAAAATTCTTAAAATGTAAATATAATTTTCAAATTAATAAAAAAATTATTAACGTATTGATAAACGGCATTACTTAAGTTAATAATTTTTATTTTATTCTAAGCCATTGGCAAAAAACAAATTTGAAATTATATAAGAACATCAAGGCTTCTTTTCTATATCATCTTTTATTTCAGATAAGACATTAATGATAAATGGAGGCAATTTTACGCCCATTCTCCCAGTATTTTCTAAAATTGAAATTAATTCATTAATTATAAACCAAATTAGTGTTAAAATCCCAAATAGCGTACCAGTATTGTAATGAACATCGATGTTTTCCAATAAAGTAAATATTATAAAATCGGTACATAGTGCTACTAAAACGGTCAAAATGTAGCCTATTTTTTTATAAATACCAATTAATCCTCTTTTGCTACTCCAGCCATAGCGCTTATTGCCCGGATGCGTTAAAGCTTCTGTTTTTGCAGCTAGCATTCCAGAGATATAGTCTATTGCCATAAGAAAGATAAATAGAAGCATGGCTGGACCAATTATCCCAAATTGATTTGCCAATAATGTGCAACATCCTGTGAATAATGTTTTAAGAAAAATAATTCGATTTTTCATTGCGAATCCTCCTAACTATCATCTAAATAATTATAAGTTAAAATAATCGTAAAATTCTGTACGCAAGATTTTTCGTATTCGATTAACATATTGTCTGGACAAGTGTAACTTTTTGGCTATTTCACTGTCTGATAAATTATGTATTAGTATATAATAAAAAATTCTTTTTCTTTTTCCACTAAAGTGATCTAGGAAATTCCGTATATCTTCATTCAATAGTATATTGTCAAAATTGCGTTCGGGAGAGGCTATTTCACAAGCGTCAGCATCAAAAAGAGGGGTGTTAAAATCATGATTTTTGCGACTTATCCTATAAAGCTCGTGAAATTTGTTTTGAAGAGCATTTATCATAAAGATCATGATTTCGCCATCATTTTTGTAAAAAGATATTTTACATACTGCCTCCCACAATGCACAACAGAGTTCTGAATAGATATCCTCCTTTTCATCCTTGTATAAAATGCGGACATATTTATTTATCAGAGGTTCCATTCTATTTAATAGCAAACTGAATTTATTTTTATCTTTTTTAATATCTTGAATTAATTTAGAAAGTTCGTCCATATTCTTTCTCCTTATTAGGGAAAAAGAAAAACTTCGTATAAATGTAAACTAAAGATAAGCAAAAAAGATATATATTATTTTAAGTAAATGATTATTTGAAAATTTGAAAATATTGACTGCTAGACGTAAGACAATGTAATGATAAAACAAAATAAAAGACAAAAAACTGATATGACTGTACTTTGTTTTAGGATTAGTTCTTGATTGCTTTAGGCGAATTGTAATAAATGAATTACATTATTTTCTGAAAACTTTCACTTATATCCCCATAACATATAAATCTATAATCATAGTAAAACATTAGAATAATAGTAATCATGCTATGTTGAAAATAAGTCTATACATGTAATTTTTCGTTGCATAAGGCTATAAAATATTGTTTTGAGGATTTGATGTTTTATGATATAATTTAGCCGTATAAATAGATTTTTAGAAGAATATTGAAAAGACAAAGTTTATAAAAAGAGGACTAGATATGAAAAATAAGAAACATATAGTAGGGGTAGTGTTAACCCTCATTAGCGTTATAGTTATACTAATGCTTCTATTTGTTAGGCTGATACCAGTTGAGCAGAGAGAGCCCGAAATAGATATTGATGTTGATTTACTTTTACCAAATGAACTTTCAAAAGATAAAATAGTAATGGATAAAGTGGTCTCAGAGAATAGCATAAATAGTGACTTACCTAATTATTATCATTCTGTTTCTGATGCTGATGAATCATTTGTTTATCTCGGTGGTGCAGGTGGTATCTACAGAATTGATTCTAGATTAGAGGTAAAGAAGCTTTATTCTGCTTCGGGAATAGCAGGAGCAGCATTGTACGGTGACTATATTTTTTCTTTAGAGTACAATGCATCGAGCGAAGGCATGGCTGCGGAACTTATAAGGATTAATAAAATATCTTTTGAGAAAGAGGTATTGACTCAAGTTAGTTCTGGTATCTATGATCTAAAAATTTTTGATGACACACTTATCCTATCAGAAGAGGTTTTGGGGCAATATGGGATTGAGACGGTATATCAAGCATACACCCTAGATAAAGAAGGAAAATTGAGTACAAATATGCCGAAAAATATTTGTACTCAATTTGAAATGACAGATGGATATGGGGAAGATATGCGGTTTTTAATAAATCCTTGGTTTAGCATGAAATATTTTGATTATATCTGCTTTGTAAAAGTAGAAGAGCAAGAGAATATAAATGGTGTATGGGTTAAGAAAAAGAATCAACCATTAGCCGAAGAAATTGTTACTTGTAACGGAGATCCATTATTGGCCAAAGACAAAATTATTTATTGTAGTAGTGATGGAAATGTTTTGGCGCAGCTTATTTTTGATAATTCACAGGAAACACCGCTTTATGATATTCCAGCGGACAAACACTTGTCATTGCTTACTTATGATACTGATTGGGTGTACATTTTGCAAATGTCGGATACGGATGTGGGCAGTGATTCATATGGGGCTGTTATGCGTGTGAATTTGAAAGATTATAGAACAGAAGAAATTTTCCAGTTGCAGGCAGGTAGTTTTATTGGTGATTTTAATGTTTATGGAGACAACTGTTATTTCATTTTATCAGATGAAGATAGTAGCAGCCATTGGGAATGTTATAATTTGACTAATTCTATTATGACAACGATCCGTTAATTAAATATGAAGCGTAATAGTTATAAGGGGAGAAGCATCTTCCGACGCTTCTCCCGGTTGCGTTTAAAGGGATCCGATTAAGGCAAAATTGCTGTTAAACATGCTGCCGTGTGCATAATCCATATCGACAAAAGCATTGCCATCGCTAGAAACAGCGCTATACTTATTGGTTCCAACGCCTGTTTCCTGTGCAACGATAGACAACCATCCAGGGAAAGTGTTTCCGGCGGTAGAACTTTCTGCCAGAATATAGCGATCCTTGTAGGCGGTTCCGACTTTAATTTTGTTGCTGGCAGTCGACTTTCTGCTGTAGATTGTTTCGTTTCTCCGCATTTTGAATGCATAACATGTTTTGCCGTTGTATGTTACTGTTTTGGCCGGCAAAGAGCATATATTTGTTGCAAAAATGCCCTCTGACTGTTTCCCGGCAACCCAGCCTGCACCCTGCGTGCCGTCGGATTTACGGAATGCAATGGACTGAACATAGTAACCGCTTGCGCTACTTCCGGACCATTCTCCGGTCCATGTAAAGACTTCATTGTTATAGAGTGTGCCGATGATTTCGTTGGGATTACATGCATTGCTTAAGTACACGTTATGTTTGTTGCCTGTTCTGTTTACTTTTACGATAGACATATTTTGGCCTCCTTTTTTTGTTTGATTTGCAAATCTATAGGGTAAAAAGAAGAAAGGGTTCTATTTGTAAACTGTTTGGATATAATTATTTCTTTGAAATGGAAGATATCATCATTTTTATTCAGAAAATGTGTTAAAATTAAGTATAAACTATAGCTGAAATTTTACTTTCAGGGGGCTGTTAATGGAATTCAAATTAAATCTTATGAAAGTTGTACTGTTGCTTTTAGGATGCACTTTGTTAATTTTCACAGGTTTTGCAGATGAGAAGGGGCGTTCTATAGAAGAAAGGCAGATGATAGAAGAAGATGAACTGCCAGATGCGGATACTGTGGAAAACGTAATAGAAAAATCTCCTAAATTCCCGAGGGATATGTATATTCCTGATTCAGATAAAGCGGAGTATCCAGAATTAACTCATTTTCAATATAGATATTATTTTAGAGAGGTAGATGAATATAGTGATACAGAGCTTCGCTTTTTCGAGAAGTGGAATGTCTTAGGAGAATTATGTATATCCTGTGAAAACAGAGATGTTTCTCTGTCTTGCTTTATTCAAGTTGTCGAAGACGAAAGTCATTACCAACCGTTTCGGGTAACAGCCTATAAGCAGTATAACAGCAATTTGTACGTTGGCGATATTTTTTCAAAGGATGACAACCATACAATCATTGGAAAATGCATTATCTCATATGCAAAGGATGAAATTATCCTGTCCGTCGGTTATTTTGATAATGATGCGAATGAGCAGGATAAAATCCTTGAAAGCGGCGTCTACTACTACTATTATAATGTGCTGCCATTTGAAAATGAGTCTATGGGAAAAATGGGTGATCAGGTAGAATTATCAGATTACAGCGGATATAGCGGCTTATGGTATCCTGTTTATCCATCAGGTATAGGTTTTGTTGCAAAATGGCGGTGGATGCAGGAGTATACCTATATGGAACTGGAAATTGAAGCTGACGGAAATCTTTCCGGTTGCATGAGCCAATATGAGGGGGATTTGGAATGTGCCTATGCAGAATTTGACGGTAACATTGAAAATGGTGAGTGTATAGTAATGTATGAAGATGATCGGTATGGACATGACGGAATCCTCACATTTACTTTTTTTGAAAATGGGATAGGCGTTTATGTGGACGAGAGAGGGAATCCCAATGGACGCGGGTTTCCTACGGGACAAAATTACTATACAAGATAAATGCTCCCGGCTCACCTAACGATGAGCCAGGGAAACATTTTACAATTATTTAGCGAAACGGAGTGTCATTCAGACCATAATCCGCATCAAGGTTTATGGGTTCTTCATTAACAGTGCCAGTACCTCTGGCAATGGCCTCATGCCGGGCACGAGACGAAGCGCTCCCATATTGAGCCATTAGGTTCAATATATCACGTTCGGTAGTGCTTTCAGTGATTTGAGACTGAATTTGGTTATAGGCTGTATCACCTAATGCCCAGTCTTTTACAGCAATATCGAAAGCCATTACATAGCCTCTGCACGTCTTAAGATTATAATTTTTACAGATCGGATCGATGGCACGACGCCAATAAGTTTCCAGATTTTTCTTTTGTATGGATTGACATAAGCTGTTTTGGCCTAATTCTTCAAAATATTCTTTCCATGGACTAATCAGACTGCTCTTACCAGAGGTGCTGATACTGTTGCCCCATGCTATCAAATCGCTTTTAGAACTAGAAAGCTTATTCTTTAATGTCTCATAATCCGTTCCGAATATCTGAGACATTACTTCAGGTGCGTGTTCAATCATTTCATTTAAAATGGGCTGCAAAGTTTCTTGACCAAAGTTATATTGAATGATCCCAAAAGATATGCCTTGGCCGTCAAAATTGCCGGTAACACATGAGTATGCTTCTTTGATATCATTTTGGTAGTTCGTTTCAAATTTAGCTGTAATGTATACCGCCAGCTTAATAGCTTCAGCCAGTTTTTCATTTTCATATGGATCAAAAGGATCATATGGCTTCACTTCCTCTTCTCCATGATAAGAGCCAGAAACAGCAACTTTATCAATATCAGTATAATCAGGATCTGTTTTCAGACCAAATTCATCACCGGCATATTGATCAAATGCCCATGATTTGGGAAGCGGATAGCCCAGATTTCCGCTATAACCGGTAGACATATCACTTACAAAGCAGGAGAGTGCATATCCGGCATCACAAACTTGAATACATGTATTTCTAGGCCCATACAGCCCCATTATATATCTGCGTTGTTTGTATTGATCAAATGCGGTTTTCACATTCTTGTAGTAAGGAAGTAAAATTTCTTTTACTTGATAGTCATAGGCATCTACGTCAGACGCAAAAAAGATTACTGTTCCGTTCTTAAAGCCAAAGTCATAGGCGGCTTCCACAGCTTCTTTTCCATCGGCAGTGCCTTGTGCTGGTGTAAAGTATTCAATTCTGTTAGAAGGAATTGGCGCTCCAGTTCGTTGAAAAATAGGAAAAATTTTTGCTTTTACTTCATTTTCTCCTTTATTTGCGTTAGGACCAAGAACGCGATTAATCTCTTCTGCGGACATCGCATATTTTCCGGTTAGATAGCGACCATAAGTCCAGTATCCATTATTTTGTAATATTTGAAGTCTGGCATCAGTAATGGTCTTAGATGTATCACAAGCATGGGTAATTCGGGATGTATCGCCTTTACTGGTAAGGAGGGAAGCCCATGTCATTAAATCAGCCACGCCATAGTGTTCAACGGGGAGGCTTGCAAAATATTGAAAATTCGTTACGGCGCTTTTGGTTTCAGAGTCATATATTCCTGAAAATGAAGATATGGATTCTCCATTTATGTATAGGGCATACTGGAGTATTTTTACATAGTCTTGGCGTGAATCTCCTTCTGATAAAGTTGGACATTTTGCCTGTGTGGTTGGTCCGAAATTACCATTTGCAGTTTTGGTATCTAACCCTTCCTCGGCCTGTAAAGCATAAATTAATCCCTTGGCTAGCTGTTTGCTTGGTCTGCCGTCTGTAGGAATAATATCGAAGTAATTTAGATACTTGTTGTTTAAGGCCTGCTGGATCTCGCGGATTTTTGCATCTCCTTTATTGATAAGAGAATCCAAAGAAAGAATTTGTTTCATTAATTTTCCATTGACAACTCCTGTTTGTGTAATACCAGCATGTTCTTGAACTTTCATAACAGCAGACTTAGTATTAGAGCCAAATTCTCCAGTAACACTTTTTGTGCTGTATCCTTTACAAAAAAGACCATGCTGTAGAATTCTGCAGAAATTATGTTGCGAATTGTCTTTATATCCTTCGGATAGCTCTGGACAGTTTTTCGCAGTGTTTTGTCCAAAAATTCCATCTGGATTAGCATCGCCTTCTTCAATCTGTAATGCAATGATTAAGGCTTTAACTGTTCCAGCGCCAATAATGCCGTCCGTTTCAATTTCGGTATAACCTTTTTTCCCTTTGTAAGTGGTATTGAGCCAAACCTGAGCTCTTTTTACAGCTTCATCCATTCTCTTTTCTCCTTTTCTATTTTTTATTTGTAAGCTTACATTAGATAAAAAGAATAGGATATAAGGTTTGTAAACCAATATTACGATTTTATGTGGTTTTGTCGAAATTTACGTATGATTAATTCTGCGGGATTATAATATAACATCTTCGTATAAATATAATGAGACTGTATTTTGGACAAGAAAAATACAGTCTTATTATTTACAAATGTGATAATATTTTCTTTTTATCTGTTGGGTGCGCACCTCAAATCAATAATAAGGAGAAATGATATGTTATCACGAAAAAGATGCTCAAATGGAAGATTCTTGCAACCAGACAGTAGGGCTGGAGCAAGCTCGAAGAGATCGTTGTTAGATAGACAGAATATGATGCCATATGAATTGTCAATAGGTTCTAAAGGAGAATTTGTAAAGAATGCACAGTTGAGACTTATTGATTTGGGGTATTCATGTGGTAGATCCGGAGTTGATGGGCAGTTTGGCATGGATACATATAGTGCAGTTATAGCGTTTCAGAGACAGAATAGTTTAATGCCAGATGGGGTAATTGGAGAGGGGACTGCAAATGTTCTGTATTCTAAGGAGGCGATCAGATATTCTGAGACCTCTGTTCTAAAAAAAGAAAGTGTATCTTTAGAAAACTTTGTTAATATAGCGTTAGCAGAATGCGGTATCGTTGAAGCGAATGATAATATTACAAAGTATGGTGAATGGTATGGTATGAATGGAAAGCCGTGGTGCGCGATGTTTGTATCATGGTGTGCTAATCAGGCAGGTTTACTGGCATCCTCTGAAAATAGTAATGGGATTATACCTAAATATGCGTCTGTATACTTGGGGATGGAATGGTATAAAGATAAAAATCGATTTGGGGAAAAAGGAGAATATAGACCAAAATATGGTGATATTATTTTTTTGAAGACAGAGGCATCACATACCGCTATTGTAGTAGGATACGATGAACAAAATAATAAAGTTTATTCTATTGAAGGCAATTTTTCAGACAAAGTTTGTAAAGTATGGCGATATGCTGATGATCCGAGAATAACAGGATATGGAATAAACGGTGGAATTTCAAATGGGTATATTTTAGAGGATGCAACTTCTGATGTTTTAAGAAATAATAGTGTTATTTAATGGCAATTATAAAGTAAGGAGAATTGCAAAAATTAAGTTCTCTCTACTTTTATTTTCCGTTCAAGATATTTTGCGTTGGAGTGTTATGACAGGTGCAAGGTTATATATGGAAATGGAATAACTATTGGTATGCTATGTGATGGCAGTAAGGAATAGGCGGAACGCATTCTGTTTTTCTTTACATTCCTACAACGGCGGATTCATATGGAATTCGCCGTTGTAAGAACATAAGGATATAAAAAACAAAAAGGGAAACACTCCATTTTCATATTTAAAACACTTGCAATGATAAAACTGCAAAGTATGCTCAGGACAAGATTCAAAAATATCTGAAATCCTATAAGTAAATTTGTAGTCATATTTGCTAATTATTTTTTTCGAGTAAATAGTCTGTTAGTTTCCCCCGAGATAAAAATTCCATTAAATAGTTTGATAAAAATATAGAAAGGAATCCGACAGTACACATCATTTTTCACCATAACATCCATACATCACCACTGCCGCACGGAAAACACCGTCCCTGTATTCCACTTCCAACTGCCCACAGTACGGTTCTACCGCCTGCTCCACGGAGTACAACCCCAGACCGTGGAAACAATGGTCGCTCTTTGTTGTGGCATACCGCCCGCCCCTGTCCCTCTTACGAACTTGGCTGGAATTGCATACTGAGACCATAAGCACCTCTTTTGTATACGATGCTTCTATATTTATCCACCGCTTCTCAGATTCCATTTCCCGGCACGCTTCCAGCGCATTGTCAAGCAGGTTCCCGAACACGATGGCAAGGTGGCCTGCTCGGAAAGGGAGAGTAGCGGGTAAGAACACGTTTGCGTTAAACTTTATGTTGTCTTTGTGGGCTTGACTGCATTTGTAATTGACGATGACGTCCACCACTGCATTTCCGCTTCGAGAGACATCTTGCGGTCTGTATTCCGCAGTATCCTGTAGCATAAGTCGGATATACTCTTCCATCTGTTCTATGTTGCTGTCCTGCAGCATACCAAGAAGCCCCGTCATATGGTTCTTTATGTCATGGCGTATTATGCGTGTTTGCCTGTCATAAGCTTCTCGTTCTTCTGCCTGCCGGCTCAGAAGTTCTAATTCCTGTTCATACAAGCGGTTCCGTTCTTGCACACTGGCATTTTTTGTCATCTGATCGAATACCTCAAATGCGGTATAGTCCAACAATAGCAGAATGAGGCTGGAACTGATTGCGAATGCGGAATACTCCACGTGTTCCATTACAATCAGGAAGATTCGGTGCATTAAAAAGATGGTGCTGGCTGGTATGAATACTATTGCCACCATGCACTGCACTGACAGTTCTGGGCGGGAGTTCCCTTTTGCATAATGACTAGCAATGACGGAACCTGCAAACATAAGAACGTTTGATATGGCTGTGCCTGCAGTGTCAAGTCCCCAGCCATTCATTCCAATTAAGGATAGAATAATGCCTATGACCACCTCTGTCATCATCCAGACCGCAAGCACTAGTAAGGAAAAGATGCAACGATTTCCTATACCAGACTGACAGGAGAATGTACAGGTAGCAAAAAGCAGCAGTGCGTTACACGCAAGGAATGTAGATGGTGGGATATTTGCCCCCAACTGCGATGTAGCCAAAAAAAGATAATAAGCAATCCATACAACATAACGTATGGGTGTTTGGCGCGGAGCATGAAAGAAAGCATTCATGAACCTGTGTATCGTCAACAACTGGAAACAGGGAAAGAAAAGTCCGCCCAAAACAAGGCATATAGGATTCATTCCGCGCCTGCCTTTCCTGAGGCAAAGCCGCACAACTGTGCCCGTATTTTCTTTTCCCTGTCCTCGCTGATCCGCAGGGAAATCTTTTTCCCGTCACCTGTAACAATCGTGATATCTGAGAAACTCATCTTTTTTATGTAGCTGTAATTTACGAGATAGGACTGGTGTATTCGAAGGAAACGGTAACGGCTCTCTTTCAACTGTTTTTCCACATCGTTCAGTTTGCCGTAAAAATATTTCTCCGTCCCATTGTCCATGATAATGTACACCACTCGGTTACGACTTTCAAAATAAACTGTATCCCGGAGAGACACTCGGTGTATATTTTTATTGAAATTGAATTGATAGAAAGAATCCATATCACCTATGCGATCACATGCCTCGTGAAAGTAGCGGCGGAATTTTGAGTCATTTAGCGGTTTCTGTAGGAAACGAAATGGTTCAACTTCAAACAGTTCCTTCAGGTATTGCTCATACCCTGATACATAGATGAGTAGCACCGAGCGATCCATCCCCCTGATGGCATGTGCGGCTTTAATTCCGTTTATCCTTTTCATTTCAATATCAAGGAAAATTAGTTCATACCGGTAACCTTTTTGTAGATCGGTAACGAGCGTATCGCCATCGGAATAGACTTCTGTTTCTGCGCTGATACCTGCTTGTAGCGCTTCTTGCAGAACCATTTCTTCCAGTCTTGTGGCAAAACATCTGTCATCGTCACACACTGCTATCCTCATCATCTTTGGTATCCCCCTTTTGCACATCATCACTTTCTTTACGGTCTGTAGATTGTTCGTACTGCGCCTGCTCCAAACGATCTAGGATCACCAGAAGCGTGCGGCGGTTGACTGTGGACAGTTGCTGGTAACGCAATATAATGTCGTAATACATATCCATTTCATGGTTCATGCGTAATTGGCCGCTAAGGTCACGCTTGTACTCCGATATGCCAAGAATGTAGTCCGTAGTCGCGTTGAAGAATCTGGACATTTTTATTAGCAGATCTGTCGGGATGTCACCGCTTATTTCCATGCGACTTACCGTTTGCTGGGTAGTCCCGAGTATCAGAGAAAGCCCTATTTGTGAAAGATTTAGATTCTTTCTAAGTTCGCGGATACGGTTTTGTATAGCCATAATTTTCTATTATCCTTTCAACTTATAATTATATTTTACCTAAAGGAAAAGCAATAAATACAAAATATGATGATAATTAAAATACACAAATATGCGTAAACTTGATTATATAGAAAGATAAATTATGGTTTGGTGAAATGTCTATGCTTAGTTATCAGGATAAATACAACAAGGAAAGAAAAGAGTTATTGTGTTTAACTTGTCAGGACAATTTAATAAAGTTAGCATGAAAGAGTTAATTACTTGCAAAGAAATATTTTTAGAATAGATTATGTAAAATCTAAAATATAGACTTTTGTGTTTTATTATTAAGATACCTGAGGCGGTGGTGCTGTATGACTATTAAGGGAAAAATGACGTATATTGTCGGATTTCTTTCATGTAATATGGTAGTTATTGGGAAAATTATATAATTAATTGCAATAAACTATAATATGTATATAGGAGGATCTGTAATGAAAAATCATAGCAAAAACGTAGTCGCTAAATTGATGGAAGTTACAGCAAGAAAATCGGCTGAAATGGCGGCGAACAGTAGATGCGTATATCTTTTTCATCAGCCGAAACAGCCGAGCGGGATTAAGACAATAAAAAAATAAAAGCAAGATCAAGCAACGCATATTTCCCCTTTGAATCCAGTTGATTCTTAGGGGGATTTTCATAACTAAGATATTTCTATATTGTTGACTTTTATAGGTGGAAAATAACTATTTTGATGAGAACTTGTCTTACTTAGGACATTGAAATCCAGATATCCAATGGTTTCAGAGTTTGGTAAACGACTATAATAAAAAAGGAACATAAAGTGCGGAATGTAGAACGATAGATTTTTGTAGATACAGATGGGAAAATCAATACAGTGGTAAAAATATGTATAAAGAAACGAAGGCATAAAGGAAAAGGTGTCCAAAGACTGCTAAAATTAAGAGTGTATCGTGATGGAGGAACAGCTTCAGCACGATACACTTTTTTTATGCCGGGTTTAGAGGGATTTGATATTCTTATCATTCTTTTTGTTGGTAGCAGACACTTTGGGAGAGTCAAGGTATTGCTTCAGATTATCCAGTTTCCGCATCAGCGATTCGTGTTCTTTTGACGTTGCCCTATATGTTTTTTGTAGAGTTTCCTTTTTGGAATACAGCGCATTGTAATCGCCGCGCAGCTTTTCCACATCAAGCGTTTTCGTGTCAATGCCGAGGCGCTTCAGCATATTTTCAGCACCGTCATGGAGCAGGAGTTCCGTTTCATGCTGGCGAAGATACCTGTCCTTATCCTTTGATTTCTGGTAGCGGATATGGTAGATACGGTTAGCGCTATACTGCTCGGCGTACTTTAGGATCTGCCCGAAGTCCTTTAACTGATGCTCTGTTTCCACGAGGCTCTCCCGTGCGGTTTTTGCAAGCGCGGACTTGGAGGCAATCTGCTTTTCAAGCTCTGCGATAGAGCCTGCTTGACTGTAGCTTGCGGCGGCGATCTTGAGGTTTTGGATGTCAGCCCAATGTTTCAGACCGGGGCTTTCGGCAAACTTATCCTCGCTGGTGTCAATGAGATTCTTCTTGGAATAATCTCTGACAAGGGGCTTCTTCCGAATGGGGAACGGCGTACGCTTTTTGTCCTTTGCAAGCTCTTTTTCCGCAATGCGCTCCCTGATCCGTTCTTTAGTGTATTCGGCTCCCAAAGACTTTGCGCTGCCACGGACAAAACGTTCCCTGTCAAGAGGGCGGAAAGAGATAAACTTATGTGCGTTTTCCCCGAAGTCCTCGCCCTTGACTTCGTAGCCTTTTGCCCGGATCAGCTCGATGCAGTCCTCGTAAGCTGCTGCAGTTTTGATGGCTTCGTCAATGTCGGACTTTAATTGTTCTTTCCATGCAGAAGCGCTTTTCCCAGCCTGCCACTCCTTATAGGTTTTGCCACGCTTTTCTCCCGGCGTGATGACGGAAAGTTCATGCTCACGGCAGAGGTCATCGCTCAGACTGCGGATGTTGTAATAGGTCTTTTTGCAGTCGTGATATTTCTCGTGGTTTATGTTATCAGCGGCGCAGAAAATGATATGGTTGTGGACATGTCCCCTGTCTATATGGGTGCTGACAACGTAAGAGTATCTTCCTTCTAAAAGTTTGTCGGCAAGTTCCACGCCGATCTGGTGGGCTTCCGCATAAGAAACCTCGCCGGGGAAAAAGGATTGTATCAGATGATAGGCTTTGTTTTTATCAGACTGGCAGGTTTTTGACAGCGCAAATTTGAAGTCATAGGCGGCAGTTTCAGGACTACATCCGTAAGAAGAAATCAGGATGCCCTCATCGGTTTTTCCGGGGTTGCAGATATAGTCTACTGCTTTATTAACGGTTGCCGTGATAGCATGGATTTTTGTGTATGCCATATCTTTTGCATCAGCTCCTTTACTTCGTTTACATCGGCTTGATATACGTTGCCTGTGGCGTTCATGCGCTTTGCGATCTGGTTTAAGTTGTTCCCGATTCTGGCAAGAGCAGCATTGTATTCCTGAAGCTCTGAATAGTCAATGTCATAGACGTAACCGTACAAGATCAGATGCCGGATAAAGGCGGCACGGCTTGTCATGTTGGAGCATTTTGTTTTCTCATCGAGGATATATTTTTCATCTTCGCTGAGGTGGATTACGATCCCGTATTTTCGGGAACGGTTTTTGTTTCTGTGTTTATCCATTTCCTTGTCCTTTCAGGCTATAGTTATTATTTTGGCTTTTTATGATGTCGTTTCCGGCACGGCTTTTGAAGCAAAAATACATGGACAGGCTTTACCGGGTAATGCTGGATTTTTGCATTTAAGGGGGTCAGGGGGATTTTCCCTCTGCAAGCAAAAACATTCATCTTCCCGTGAGGTGAAGATGGATGTTTGCCCGCCTGCGTATATACGCAGGCAGTGCTTGCTACGATTGTCAATAATTCTTGATAAGTAATAGTTATCCCGACTTTTTTGGTATCATGACTTTTTATCAAGAATGTTGTATTTGCGCCATTTCCTCGAAAAAAGGTCGTGATAATATGGGTGACTTTTCGTCCATTTATAAATTCTTCTAACGATG
>Ga0209064_1000788_pt1 | contig 64842 bp, 55 predicted proteins | sample Inofromicrocosms_FD_187498 | JGI IMG/M metagenome (GOLD analysis project Ga0209064, IMG submission 187498) | Mouse cecum microbial communities from Vienna, Austria - Inoculum for glucosamine and mucus D2O microcosms (SPAdes) (version 2) | ecosystem: Host-associated > Mammals > Digestive system >...
TACTTTGGGGCATAGTTTAGAAAATGTTTTGGACAACACAAACTAAACTAAAAGGACTGACTCCTGCAATAGGTGCCAGTCCTAATTTTGTTTTGCCTCAAAAAGTTTTATCGGACAGCAATAATATGTTTTAGGAACAGGCTTTTCTTTCTCTGCAATACTTTCCGCTCTGTTCAGAAAAAGCCGTTCCATTTCGGAGCGTTTGATTCGTGTGAGTCTTGTACCCATGTTGATTACAGGAATACGTCCTAATTTGATTAGACGATAGAGGGTACTGCGTTCTACCCCGAACATAGCTACCGCTTCCTTTACAGAAATATACTCTCTAATGTCTGATACTTGTCGGGCAATGGCTTCTAACTTTGCGTTTCTATCCTTTACGTCCTTTTTGCGTTTCCAAGCCACTTTACCACATTTAGGGGAACAATAGTGACTGTCAAGTGTTTTTGCGACAAACACTTTGCCGCAGACCTTGCACTTCCGTTTGATTTCAAATCCAATTGTTGGCATGTTATCTACTTTTAAGTATGTATTAGTATGTATAAGTGTGATTAAGTACCACATTATCTACTTTTTTGTCTTGTCGCAAACATGTCGCAAATAAGAGATAAAAAAGCCCATAGAAAACACATAGCAACCATGAACCCCATAAACGCAAAAAGCGTGCAACTCATTGAGCTGCACGCTTTTGCTTATTGTTTATTATCTGTTTCCTTATCGGAATCATTTGACTTCTTCAAAGTCGGCATCCTGAATGTCATCTTTAGCATTTCCTCCAGACTGCTGGCCGGGCTGCTGACCACCCTGGAAACCGGCATCGGGACCAGGCTGGGCACCTGTCTGCTGATACATCTGGGCACTGGCGGCCTGCCATGCGTTATTGAGTTCGGCAGTGGCAGCATCAATGGCAGACAGATCCTGAGACTTATGAGCCTCCTTCAGCTTGGAAAGGGCAGCCTCGATGACCGCCTTCTTGTCGGCGGGGAGCTTGTCGCCCAGCTCCTTCAGCTGGTTCTCGGTCTGGAAAATCATGGAGTCAGCCTGGTTGATCTTGTCCACACGCTCACGCTCCTTCTTGTCAGCCTCGGCATTGGCTTCGGCCTCCGCCTTCATGCGGTCGATCTCCTCCTGGCTCAGACCGCTGCTGGCCTCGATACGGATAGCCTGTTCCTTGCCCGTGGCCTTGTCCTTGGCCGACACCTTGAGAATACCGTTGGCGTCGATGTCGAACGTCACCTCAATCTGAGGCACACCGCGGCGAGCGGGAGCGATACCGGCCAGGTTGAAGCGGCCGATGCTCTTGTTGTCACGGGCAAACTGACGCTCACCCTGCAACACGTGGATGGTCACCTCGGGCTGGTTATCCTCAGCGGTGGAGAACACCTGACTCTTCTTGCAAGGAATGGTGGTGTTGGCCTCGATGAGCTTCGTCATCACGCCTCCGAGGGTCTCGATGCCCATTGAGAGCGGAGTAACGTCGAGCAACACAATGTCGCCTACACCTTCCTCCTTGTTGAGGATAGCTCCCTGGATGCTGGCACCTACGGCCACCACTTCATCGGGATTCACGCCTTTGGAGGGAGCCTTTCCGAAAAAGTCCTGCACAAGCTGCTGCACGGCGGGAATACGGCTGGAGCCACCCACGAGGATCACCTCGTCAATATCGGCTGCCGAAAGTCCGGCATCGCGAAGCGCTGCCTCGCAAGGCGTCTTGCAGGCCTGGATCAGACTGTGGGCCAGCGCCTCAAATTTGGCACGGCTGAGCGTCTTCACCAAGTGCTTGGGCACACCGCCCACAGGCATAATATACGGCAGGTTGATCTCGGTAGTCGTAGAGCTGGACAGCTCGATCTTGGCTTTCTCGGCAGCCTCTTTCAGACGCTGCATGGCCATGGGGTCCTGCGTAAGATCTGCGCCCTCATCGTTCTTGAATTCCTGAACAAGCCAGTCGATGATGACATGGTCGAAGTCGTCACCGCCCAGGTGCGTGTCTCCGTTCGTGGAGAGCACCTCGAACACGCCGCCGCCGAACTCCAGAATGGAAATATCGAACGTTCCGCCACCCAAGTCGAACACGGCGATCTTCATGTCCTTGTTTGCCTTGTCAATACCGTATGCCAGTGCGGCTGCCGTCGGTTCGTTGACAATGCGTTTCACCTCCAGACCGGCAATCTGTCCGGCTTCTTTCGTTGCCTGACGCTGCGAGTCGCTGAAGTAGGCCGGAACGGTGATCACAGCTTCCTTCACCTCTTCCCCGAGATAGTCCTCGGCCGTCTTCTTCATTTTCTGGAGAATCATGGCCGAGATTTCCTGCGGCGTATAGTTGCGCTCGTCCACCACCACGCGGGGAGTGTTGTTGTCACCTTTCACCACATCGTAGGGCATACGGCCTATTTCCTTCTGCACCTGATCATACGTCTCACCCATAAAACGCTTGATGGAGTAGATCGTGCGTTTGGGGTTGGTGATGGCCTGACGCTTGGCGGGATCTCCCACCTTGCGCTCGCCGCCTTCCACAAAAGCCACGATAGAAGGTGTCGTACGCTTGCCTTCGCTGTTGGCAATCACCACAGGTTCGTTGCCTTCAAAAACGGCAACACAGGAATTGGTAGTTCCCAAATCGATTCCAATAATCTTTCCCATAATCTAATCTTTATTCTTTTTTGTTGTTATTATTCGGTCTGTTTTTTGCCGTGCCTCACGACACGCTTACGCCGAAATATATGCAACTACCGTGCCAAACCTGCTTCCGGCTCCGGCAATAGAAAAGAACATGACATTTTGGCACACTTTGCACTCCGGTTCCGTCTGTATGCCGGAGATAGGAGTTGTGAATGACATATTTAATAAATATGCCGGCAGGAAGACTCGGACAATGGCACAATGCCAAAACCGCTCATAGATGTTTACGAAATATCTGAAATTGTCAGATTACTAATTGCCAATTAGCATTGTTCCGGCCGCTGTTGCGGTGGGACAACACTTTCGGGATGCCGCCCCGCTATTCCCATGACCAGAATACTGACCCTGACACCCGGAACACGGGCCACCTCGCTGGCACAGGAAAGAAGAGTGGAGCCGGTGGTAAGGATGTCATCAACGACGAGGACATGCCGCCCCGCCAACCGAGCTTCGTCCGCAAGGGCGAAGATGCCCTCCACATTCGCCCGCCGCTGCCACGCGCTCAAACGGGTCTGGCTGGGATTGGAACGAACACGCCGGACAACCTCTGCCGCTACCGGCAGTCCGGTCACTTCGGCAATGCCGCGGGCCAGCCACTCGCTCTGGTTGTAGCCGCGCCGCCGCTGGCGGTCGGGAGCCAACGGAACAGGCACGATGAGCGAGATGCCTTCGAAAAAACCGTCAGCTGCAAGGTCGGCGGTCATGAGGCGGCCGAAGTAACGGCCCGTCTGCGGACGGTCGTAATATTTCAGGCCGAGGAACAGACGGCTGCTGTCCGCGCCAGGCACATAACGGAAAAACGCGTTGGCCCGCACAATGGGAAGACGACCCCAGAAGAGCCTTTCCACTGGATTGCCCGGCCGGCCGTGAAACCGCGTGAAAGGCAATTCGCAATAGCAGGCCGCGCAGACCACCTCCTGCCCTTCGTCAAGCCGACGGCCGCAGAGACCGCACCGTTGGGGCAAAAACAGCCGTAAGAGATCCGCTGCCAGACGTTGCAGCGGAAAGAAGAAAGAACGGAAAGCCGCAGGCGGCCGGAAGAACCTTCCGACAGCCTGCGGCTTTCCCTTTTCGGTTTCGCGCTCCATGCGCTGCGGCTACAGACGGTTGTCCGGCCCGTCGGGGAAGATGACAGCGGGCTTGAAAGCGCGCGCCTCCTCGGGAGTCATCGAGGCATAGGCCATGATGATGATCTCGTCGCCCACCTGGAACTTGCGCGCCGCCGCGCCGTTGAGGCAGATGCAGCCCGAATGGCGCGGACCACGGATGACGTAGGTCTCGATGCGCTCGCCATTGTTGTTGTTGACCACATGCACATGCTCGCCGGCCAGCAGGCCGGAGGCCTCCATCAGCTCCTCGTCAATCGTGATGCTGCCCATGTAATGAAGATTGGCCTCGGTGACGCGGGCACAATGTATTTTTGATTTCAGTATGCTGAGAAACATAAGCGTATTTACTTGTATCGGACATTATCTATCAGACGCACGGGACGGCTGCCGCAATAGACGGTAATACACCCCACGATGCCGGAGGCCTCCGTCCACGTACCGACAGGCTGAAGCGTCTCGGCATCTACAATCTGGAAATACTCCACCTCCAGTCCTTCAATGGCGTTAAGCCTCTCGACCACAAAAGCCCGGATCTCGTCCACGGAACAGGTCTCGCGCATAGCGACACTCTCGCCCAATACGGCATGGATGGCGGCGGCCGTGTGTCGTTCATCATCCGTGAGAAGCGTGTTGCGGCTGCTCAAAGCCAGTCCGCTCTCCTCGCGCACAATGGGACAGGGACGTAGCTCAACGGGCAGCTTCAGATCGCGCACCATGGCACGGACCACTGCGATCTGCTGGAAGTCCTTTTCTCCGAAATAGGCACGGTCTGGACTCACCATATAAAAGAGCTTGCTCACGATCTGGCAAACCCCGTTAAAATGTCCGGGACGACGGGCGCCCTCCATCACGGTGTCAACGGGCGGATAGCTGAACCGGCGGGTATCGGGTTCAGGGTAGATTTCATCTGCCGAGGGTGCGAAAACAATATCGGCGCCATACTTATCGAGCAAGGCGACATCCGCATCGAGTGTACGCGGATAGCTGGCCAGATCGTTCTTATCATTGAATTGCGTGGGGTTCACGAAAACACTGACGACAGTAACGTCATTCTCCTCCACGCAACGCTTCACGAGCGAGGCGTGGCCGGCATGCAGGGCTCCCATCGTCGGGACCAGTCCTGTCTTTTTCCCCTCCTTGCGCACTTCGGCAAGGGCGGCTTCAAGATCTTTTACAGTGGTTATGACAGTCATTTTATTATTTCTGTTTTTAACAGGTTGCAAAATAAGGGATTTTTTACAAACTACGGAATATAGCCGCAACACAAAAATGCTTTTTTAACACACGGAATCTTTTTCCAAAGGCAATAAATGGCCGAATGCGGTTTTTTTTCTATCTTTGCAGCATAATAATTAGCTAATTACAAATAATGAAGGCGAAGAAGATTCTATTCATAACCCAGGAGATCATTCCATACGTTCCCGAAAGCGCCATGTCCGTGGCCGGAAGGGAAATACCCCAGAGCGTCCAGGACAGCGGCCGTGAAATCCGCACTTTCATGCCCAGATGGGGAATCATCAACGAACGGCGCAACCAACTGCACGAAGTGATCCGCCTGTCGGGAATGAATATCATCATTGACGACACGGACCACCCCCTTATAATAAAGGTAGCCTCGATCCAGGCCGCCCGGATGCAGGTCTACTTCATCGACAACGATGACTACTTCCACAAGCGCCAGATGATGAAAGACGAGAACGGCGAGGAGTATGAAGACAATGCCGAACGAGCCATCTTCTATGCCCGTGGTGTTCTGGAGACCGTAAAGAAACTGCGCTGGTGTCCGGACGTCATCCACTGTCACGGATGGATGTCGGCCATCGCCCCGCTCTATATCAAGACGGCCTACAAAGACGATCCTCCCTTTGCCAATGCAAAGGTAGTATTCTCGGCCTACGATGAGATGCCGGCCAACCATCCGGGAGCCAATTTCGGAAACTGCCTTCATTTCCGGGATGTCAATGACGAACTGCTGCAAGGCACCGGCATAGACCTGACTTCGCCCGAAGCCCTCGGCCAACTGGCTGTCCACTTCTCGGATGGTATCATACAAGGCTCCGCCGGAGCCAGTGAGACCCTTCTCCAACTGGCACAAAGCAAGAACATCCCCACCCTTGCCTGTCCCGACGGAAAGGTATCCGGAGAATACTACAATAACTTCTACGACCTCGTGAGCGGCGAAGAAGAATAAACAGGGGGCTCCCCACCCATACACAAATAACCAAACACTACAGACTCAAATAAGCCGTGAGAAAATCATTTCGTTTACTGCTCCTCGGGGCTTGTCTCCTGCTAAGCGGCCATCTTTTCACAGCCTGCGATGACGAGACCGCAGGCATCGGCACCGATGTCATGCCGGGCATTGACATCGTCAGCGTCGACACGGCCACCTACCGCGTTAATTCCCGCTCCATTGCCATCGATTCCGTACTGGCCAACACCACCGAGTGCCACTTAGGCTGTATCGTCGATCCGGAGACACGCGCAAAAACCTCGTGCAGTTTTCTGGCACAATTCCACCTCATGGAGAACTACAAGTTTCCCGAACTGGACAAGATGGTGCTCGACAACACAGGCCGTCCCTTTGCCGATTCGTGCGACATACGCATATTCTTCGACAAATACTACGGGGATTCCCTTACCACCATGAAATTGCTGGTGCAGGAACTCGACACCAACAAGGTCATGGAGGAGAATGTCCGCTACTACACCAGCCTGAAACCCGAAGACTACGTGAACCGGGAAACCGTGTACAAGAAATCCCTGACCTATACCGTAAACGACATGAGCCGGGACCAGACGGACACCGACCAATCCAAAAACTACCGCAGCATCGTCGTGAGAATGCCTGCGGCATACGGCACGTTCATTCTGCGCAAATATTACGAAAATCCCGACTTTTTCCGGAACTCTTATGAATTCATCCACCACGTCTGCCCCGGCTTCTACTTCAAGAACGAAGGCGGAGTAGGCTCCATGGTCAACGTACAAATCTCCACGCTCAACGTCTACTTCCGCTACCATGACAAAACAACGGCCGGCAACGACACCATCGTCGAAGGCATGCAACGGTTAGGAGCTACGGAAGAAGTCATCCAGAACACACGGGTGGAAAACCGCATCCCGGAATCCATGCTTTCGGAGAGCAACCCGTACTCTTACGTGAAGTCTCCCTCGGGCATATTCACCGAAGCCACCCTTCCGGTGGGTGAGATAACGGCGGGTGAGCACTACGCCGACACCATCAACAGCGCCCGCATCTCCTTCCGCCGCTTCAACAACGCGACGCAGAACAAGTACAACCTGAACATCCCGGCCACCTTGCTCATGGTGCGGAAAGGACAGGAGTTCAAGTTCTTCGATGACGAGAAACTTCCGGACAACACCGAAAGCTATATCTCCACCTACAGCAGCCAGTACAATGCCTATATCTTCAGCAACATCAGCCAGCTCATCACTGTCATGAAAAACGAGCGCGATGCCGGAGCCGGCGTGACCCCTGCCGATGACGAAGCCACCCGCAACGCCAAGTATGCGGCTTGGGAGGCCCGCAAGGAAAACAAAGACTGGAACAAGGTGATGCTCATTCCCGTCGCTCCGGAATATATTACCTCGACCAACGCCTACGGCTATCTTACAAAAAAACTGGTGCGTGTCCGCAATGATTTCAGTCTGAGCAGCGCCCGCATCGAAGGCGGACCTACAGGAAATCTGCGCCTCAGCGTCATCTACAGCCGCTTCGCGAAATAAACACAAAGAAGCCGGATGAAAGCCATGCTCTTCGCCGCGGGTCTCGGAACCCGCCTCAAACCTCTGACCGACCATTGCCCGAAAGCACTGGTACGTATAAACGGACTCACCCCACTCGACATCACCCTGGAACGCCTGCGCCGCGCCGGTGCAACGGAAGTGGTCGTGAACGTCCATCATTTCGGCGAACAGATCATAGAGCATCTCTCCACCCGTGATTTTGATATGTCTATAAAAATCTCGGACGAACGCGACACACTGCTCGACACCGGAGGCGGACTGCGCAAGGCCGCCGGCCTGTTCCGGCAGGACGGAGAGCCCATTCTCATCCACAACGTGGACATTTTCAGCAATGCATCCCTCGCCTCTTTCTACGAAAAAAACAGATTCAGGGCCGCCGCCCTGCTGGTAAGTCACAGAAAGACCTCCCGCTACCTGCTCTTTGACAGCACCGACCGCCTGGTAGGCTGGACCAATGTCAAGACCGGAGAGGTACGCACTCCCTTCAAAGAACTGGACATCGACAGCTGCCAACGCTACGCATTCTCGGGCATCCACACCTTCTCTCCGCACCTGTTTCCGATGATGAGATCCTTTCCGGAAAAATTCTCCATCATAGACTTCTACCTTTCCGTCTGCGACAAAGTAACCGTCAAAGGATGCCCCTTGGCCGGACTGCAACTGCTCGATATAGGAAAGCCGGAAACATTCGCCTCCGCCGCATCCTTTCTGGAGGAAACCGGCAACATCAACGGCTGAACCTGCAAAAGTTTAAAAACCGCAGGATAAATTATTTACCCTTAACACCGCTCTATTGTTCTCTTTTTCTTTTTTAAGAAGTACATTTCATAGAAAAATGTACTTTTGCACCGTGCGCTTCCAGAAACTCCGCACATAGTTTTACCAAGAAAAGGACCTTACAATGAAACGACGTTTACTGTTGTGTCTTCCCTTCCTGTTCTCCGCCGCATGGCTTCCCGCCCAGACCGTCTACACACTGGACAGCCTGCGCACACTGGCGCTGACAAACAACAAGACGCTGGCCATAAGCCGCACCGGCATACAGAAGAGCCAGGCCAACCGCCAGGCGGCCGGAACGAACTATCTGCCGAAAATCGCACTCGTAGCCGGCTATGTGCGGACCGGTGAAGAGATTTCCCTGCTCAGCAACGACCAGAAAAACAGTCTTTCCCATATCGGGACGCATGTGGCCGGGCAGCTGGGTGCCGCAGCAGGACAGATCATCGAGAAATTTCCGGATCTGGCACCGCTCATAGGACAGATAAGCGGAGCGCTGCCCCAAATGGCCGGCAGCCTGAATGCCGCAGGACAGAGCGTAGCCGACGCTTTCCGTACCGACACACGCAACATGACGGCCGGCGCCATCATACTGACGCAACCCCTCTACACAGGCGGGAAAATACGCGCCTACGACCGCATCACGCGCTACTCCGAAGAGCTGGCGGGACAGCAACTACGCGCCAACGAACAACAGGTGCTCCTCGAAGTAGACCAAGCCTACTGGCAAGTTGTCTCGCTGTCCGGCAAACGGGAACTGGCCCGGAGCTACCGTGACCTGCTCCGCCATTTAGACAACGATGTTATCAAGATGATCAGAGAAGGAGTGGCCACAAAATCGGATGAACTGACCGTCAGCGTCAAACTGAACGAAGCCGAAATGACTCTGATGAAAGTGGAAGACGGCCTGTCGCTCTCGCGCATGCTACTGTGCCAGCTGTGCGGACTGCCTCTCGATATGGAAATCCAGACTGCCGACGAACTGCGCGAAGACCTGCCCACGCAGACGGACAGCATCAGCGCCGATCCTTCCACCGCATTCGACAACCGTCCCGAGCTACGGCAGTTGCAAACGGCCATGAACATATACAACGAGAAGATAAAGATAGAACGGTCCGCCTTCCTGCCCCAACTGGCCCTGACCGGCGGCTATATGACCAGCAATCCCAACGTATTCAACGGCTTTGAGAAAAAGTTCAACGGAACATGGAATATCGGCCTTACCTTGAAAGTCCCCGTATGGAACTGGGGTGAGGGAAAGTATAAGGTAAGGGCGGCTAAGGCCGAAGCCCTCATCGCCCGTTACAAGAGCGAGGAGGCACGCGAAAAGATCGAGCTGCAAGTAAAGCAATCCGCCTTCCGCGCCAACGAAGCCAACCGAAAACTGGGCCTCAGTCTGAAACATCTGGAAAAGGCGGAAGAGAATCTCCGCGTGGCCAACTTAGGCTTCCGCGAAGGCGTGATCAATACCAGCGACGTACTGGCCGCACAAACAGCCTGGCTCCAAGCCCACAGTGACAAGATAGATGCCCAGATCGACATCAGGCTGAGCCGCCTGCTGCTCAGCAAGGCTCTTGGAACACTCGGACGGTAAACGCGTCGCCCAAGATGTCAGAAAAAAATGTACACCAACCCATTTACCACCCAACATTATGTCCCAAAAATCCAAACCTAACATGCTGCCGGCCATCCTCATCATCACGGCCGTGGTAGCTCTCGTCGCCCTCGGCGGCATGTATGCCTTCAGTACCGAGACCGACACCATTCAAGGGCAGGCCGATGTGACAGAATACCGTGTATCGAGCAAAGTGCCGGGCCGCATCCTCGAATATCGCGTCAAAGAGGGCGATTTTGTACACGCCGGCGATACCCTTGCCCTGCTTGAAGCCCCCGACGTATCGGCCAAACTGGAACAAGCGCGCGCCGCCGAAGATGCCGCCCGCGCCCAACAGCGGAAAGCCGATAAGGGAGCCAGGCAGGAACAGATTACCGCCGCCTATGAAATGTGGCAGAAGGCCAAAGCCGGCTCCGGAATTGCCGAAAAATCATACAACCGCGTCAAACGCCTGTACGAAGAAGGTGTCATGACCGCCCAGAAACTGGATGAGGCACGGGCACAGCGCGATGCCGCCATCGCCACCGAACGCGCGGCAAAATCACAGTACGACATGGCCCGAAACGGTGCCGAACGTGAGGACAAGGAGGCAGCCGGAGCCCTTGTAAACCGCGCCAAAGGAGCGGTCGACGAGGTACGGTCCTACCTCCGTGAAACCGTTCTCACCGCTACCCGCGACGGAGAGGTAACGGACATATTCCCGCAGGTTGGCGAACTGGTGGGAACGGGCGCGCCCATCATGAACGTGGCTCTGATGGAAGACATGTGGGTGACATTCAACGTGCGCGAGGACCATCTTCAGCTCTTTAAGATGAACGGGACCGTCGAGGCCGCCGTGCCGGCCTTAGGCGACAAACGCATCCGCCTGAAGGTCTATTATATGAAGGACCTTGGGAGCTATGCCGCCTGGAAGGCCACAAAGACCACAGGCCAGTTCGACATGAAGACGTTCGAGGTGAAAGCCTCGCCCACCACTCCCGTCAACGGACTGCGTCCCGGCATGTCGGTGCTGCTGCTGCGCGAATGATTCCCTATTAACACTCCTCTCCATCCGATGAAAAGTCTGTCCCCCCTCCTGCTGCGCGAACTACGCCGCATGGCGAGCGATCCCGTCTATTGGTTCTGCATGGTGCTGGCCCCGCTGTTCTGCTACGTGTTCTTCACGTCGATGATGGCCTCGGGCCTACCGGACGACATGCCACTGGGTGTCGTGGACAATGACAGGACCACCACTTCACGGCAGCTCGTGCGCAATCTGGACGCTTTCCAGCAAACACGCGTGGCGGCCTGCTACCCCAGCGTAAGCGACGCCAGACGGGCCGTGCAACGCGGAGACATCTACGGATTTTACTATATCCCCGAAGGCACCACCCGCAAGGCACAGCGTCAGGAAGTGCCGACGGTTTCCTTTTACACGAACTATTCCTATCTGGTAGCCGGTTCCCTGCTGTACCGCGACATGCGCATGATGTCGGAACTGGTGTCGGGTGCCGCCACGCGCACCGTACTCTACGCCAAGGGCGCTACCGAAAAACAAGCCATGGCCTACCTGCAACCCGTGGTCACGGATATGCACGCCATCAACAACCCCTGGCTCAACTACAATGTCTACCTGAGCAATACGCTGCTGCCGGGAATGCTGATGCTCTTCATCTTCATGGTGACAGTCTACGGCATCGGCACCGAAATCAAACAGGGCACCGGCCGCAACTGGTACATGACGGCAGGCGGTTCCATGCTTCGCGCGCTGGCCGGCAAGCTGCTTCCCCAGCTGGCGGTATTCCTGCTGATGGGAACACTGTGCATGGTCCATCTGTACGGGGTGCTGAAATTTCCGTGCCACTGCGGCCTGCCCGTGATGATAGGAATCATGTCCCTCTTCATCCTTGCCGCCCAGGGGCTGGGCGTACTGATGATCGCCGCTCTCCCCACCTTGCGCATGGGACTGAGTTTCGCCTCGCTGTGGGGCGTAATCTCGTTCAGCATTTCGGGTATGTCCTATCCGGTCATGGCCATGCACCCCGCCTTGCAGGGACTGGCCTGGCTGTTCCCCCTCCGCCACTACTTCCTGCTCTACGTGAACTGCGCGCTCGACGGCTATGAAGTGATGAACGCCTGGCCTTACGTCGCGGCACTCGCCGGCTTCGCCCTGCTGCCGCTGTGCCTGCTCGGAAGGCTGAAGAATGTCCTGCTCAACTATAAGTACCTGCCCTGACCCTCACACCTCCGGAGAGATGAAACAGAAACTGCTGAAATACTGGAAACAGTCCTACGAAGACTGGAACGTCATATTCCGCGAAGAACTGCGCAATATTTTCCGCGACAGCGGCGTGCTGATCTTCTTTATCCTCGTGCCGCTGGCCTACCCCCTGCTGTACTCTTTCATCTACACGAACGAGGTGGTACGCGAAGTCCCCGTGGCCGTTGTCGATGCTGACCGCTCCGCCACCAGCCGCGACTACCTGCGCCGTACCGATGCCACCGCCGACATCAGGATCGCCGCCTACTGCGCCAATATGGAAGAGGCCCGCGAACTGCTGAAACACCGTGAGGTCTACGGCATCATCTATATCCCGTCCGACTTCACGAGCCGCCTCTCGCGGGGCGAACAGTCCTACGTAAGTCTCTTCTCGGACATGAGCGGAATGCTCTACTACAAGGCTGTACTTACGTCCAATACCAACGTCTCGTTAGACATGAACGCCCGGATAAAGGTGGCACGGGCGGGAAACACCACCCAGGAACAGGACAAGGTGACGGAACACCCCATTGCCTACGAGGAGGTAAGCCTGTACAACCCGCAAAACGGCTTTGCCGCCTTCCTGATTCCCGCCGTCCTGATGCTCATCCTGCAACAGACACTCCTGCTGGGCGTAGGCATCTCCGCGGGAACGGCCCGCGAGCACAATGCCTTCCGCAACCTGCTGCCCGTAAGCCGCCACTACACCGGCCTGCTACGTATCGTGCTGGGCAAGTCCTGGGCCTACCTGCTCGTCTACATCCCCATCTCGGTATATGTGCTCGGAGTGGTGCCCCGGCTGTTCCGGCTCAACCAGATAGGTGCCCCGCACGACATCGCCCTGTTTGCTCTGCCCTATCTGCTGGCCTGCATCTTCTTTGCCATGACCGTATCGGTGCTGGTGCGTCACCGCGAGACGTGCATCATGCTCATCGTCTTCTCCTCCATCCCGCTGCTGTTTCTGAGCGGTGTGTCGTGGCCCGGCAGTGCATTGCCCGCCTTCTGGAAAGGCTTTTCCTACTTTTTCCCTTCCACTTTTGGTGTGAACGGTTTTCTGAAAATCAACAACATGGGCGGCGAACTGACAAGCGTCCGGACGGAATGGACGGTGCTGTGGGCACAGGCCATTGTCTACTTCCTGACAACCTGTCTGGTCTATCGCAACAGCATCATCGCCTCGCGCCGCCGCTTCATTGCCCGCTACCGCAAACTGAAAGCCAGAAAGAAAGCATAGGGAAACCGCTACGCCACCCGTTTAGCAGATAACAATAGCTTTTTCAATAAAAGCACGGACAGATGAAGGGGAAATGCTATTCCGTTTTCACAGAATACCTATAAAACTTTTACAAGGCGCGTAAAACTTTTTACATGCCTTGTAAAAGTTTTTACACGCCTTGTAAAAAACAGCAACATATTTCTATTTCCCAACATATTCGATGAAACAACAAGATTCTCAGGACTCTTTACCGGGCCTGACCGGGCCTGCAATGAAAATATTTCGTACTTTTGCAAAAGACAGGCACAGCATGTTTGTGCCGCCTCAGAAAAGAAAAACACCATGAAAAAAGACTATGATCCGCAAAAGTGGGAGGTTCTGGGCAGCGAATACCTCTTGCGCCGTCCCTGGCTCACGGCACGGCGCGACCACGTGCGCCTGCCGGACGGAACGGAAAATCCCGAATACTATATTCTGGAATACCCCGACTGGGTGAATGTAATAGCCCGCACCCGCGACGGGCGTTTTCTGCTCATCCGCCAATACCGCCACGGACTGGGCGAAACACGCTACGAACTGTGTGCCGGAGTAATAGACCCCGGCGACGCTTCGCCCGAAGCCGCAGCCCGGCGCGAACTGCTTGAAGAAACAGGCTACGGCGGGGGACGCTGGCGGTTATTGAGCATACTCTCGCCCAACGCCTCGGCCATGACAAATCTTTCCTACACCTTCGTGGCCGAGGACGTGGAGCCGCTGACGGAACAGCATCTGGAGGCAACGGAAGACATCACGGTGCATCTGCTCAGCACCAGCGAAGTCCGCTCCTTACTTGAAAACGATGAAATCAAACAAGCCCTTATGGCAGCTCCGCTCTGGAAATATTTCTGCCAGCATTCCCTCTGAAACTCTTTGTCACACCTATTTTCCACTCCACACACACCATGACTTCTATCGCCAGCCTCATTGCCAGCCGCCTCAACCTGCGCGGACCACACGTTGAAAACACAATACGCCTGCTCGAAGGCGGAGCCACCATCCCTTTCATCAGCCGCTATCGCAAGGAAGCGACCGGCGGCATGGACGAGGTGCAGGTAGCTGCCGTGAAAGACGAACACCTGCGCCTGTCCGAACTGACACACCGACGCGAATACATCCTCGCCACCATCGAAGAGCAAGGAAAGCTGACCGATGAGCTGCGCGCCCGCATTGAAAGCTGTTGGGACGCTACGATGCTTGAGGACATCTACCTGCCCTACAAGCCCAAACGCAAGACACGGGCGGAGGCCGCCCGCCGGAAAGGACTGGAGCCGCTGGCCGACTTGCTGCTGGAACGGCCCCATACGGACCCCATACGTGCAGCCGCGGCCTTCGTGAACGCGGAAGTGGCGAACGAGGAAGAGGCCCTTCAGGGCGCACGCGACATTCTGGCCGAACGCATCAGCGAGGACGAACGCACAAGAGCGACGGTGAGGAAATCGTTCGCCCTGACGGCTGTCATCCGCTCGAAGGTGGTGAAGGGGAAGGAAGCGGAAGCTGCCAAATTCCGCGATTACTTCGACTGGAACGAACCGCTGCGCCGCTGCACATCCCACCGTCTGCTGGCCATGCGGCGGGGCGAGGCCGAAGGTTTCCTGCGCGTCTCCATCGCACCGGCCGATGAAGAGGATTGCACGGCCCGCGTACAACGCCTCTTCGTGCGCCGCGGAACAGCAACGGAACATCAGGTGGCCACGGCGGCGGCCGATGCCTGCAAACGCCTGCTGAGGCCGAGCATAGAAACGGAGTTTGCCGCACGGAGCAAGCAACAGGCCGACGAGGAAGCCATACGCGTATTCGCGGGAAACCTGCGACAATTGCTTCTGACGGCTCCATTGGGACAAAAACGCATCATGGGCATTGATCCCGGCTACCGCACGGGTTGCAAAGTGGTCTGTCTTGACGCTCAAGGAAACCTGCTGCACAACGAGACGGTCTATCCCCATCCTCCACGCGGAGAATACGCCCGCACCTGTCTCAAACTTTCCACCCTCGCTGAACAATACAAGATCGAAGCCGTCGCCGTAGGCAACGGAACAGCCGGACGGGAGACAGAGGAACTGGTACAATCGCTCGGACTGAAGGAAGTGAGCGTTTTTCTGGTGAGCGAAGACGGCGCTTCGGTCTATTCCGCCTCGAAAACCGCCCGCGAGGAGTTTCCGGACTACGATGTCACGGTGCGCGGAGCGGTGTCCATAGGCCGACGGCTGGCGGACCCGCTGGCGGAACTGGTCAAGATCGACCCCAAATCCATCGGCGTGGGACAGTATCAGCACGACGTGGACCAGACGGCGCTGAAACGCGCGCTCGACCAGACGGTGGAGAACTGTGTGAACACTGTGGGCGTGAATCTCAACACGGCCAGCCGGCACCTGCTGACCTACATTTCGGGCCTCGGGCCGGCACTGGCACAGAACATCGTGGACTACCGCGCGGCGAACGGTGCCTTCAGGTCACGCAGCGAACTGCTGAAAGTGCCGCGCCTCGGCGCCAAAGCGTTCGAACAATGTGCCGGTTTCCTGCGCATCCCGGACGGAACAAATCCGTTAGACAACACGGCCGTACATCCGGAACGCTACGAACTGGTGGAGCAGATGGCACAGGACGCGAACTGCGACATTCCGGCTCTCATCGCCTCGGAAGAGAAACGCCGCGGCATCGAGCTTACGCGCTACTGCTCCGAAAAAGCCGGTCTGCCGACACTCACCGACATCATGGCGGAACTGGGCAAACCGGGACGTGATCCGCGCGGAACGGCCAGTGTGTTCAGTTTCGACAAGTCGCTGCACGGCATCGAAGATCTGGAGGAAGGCATGGTGGTGCCCGGAGTAGTGACCAACATCACCAACTTCGGCTGCTTCGTGGACATGGGCATCAAGATAAAGGGTCTGGTACATATCTCCCAACTGGCCGACCGCTTCGTGCGCGATCCGGCGGAGGTGGTAAGGATCCAGCAACGTGTCCGTGTCAGGATACTGGAAATAGACCCCGTCCGCAACCGCGTGGCCCTGACCATGAAAGGAGTGGAACAGTAAAAAAATCCCGAAGAAAAAACACAAAAAAAATACCTTTGGACAAAGCTCTTCTTACGCTCAGTCCGAAGGTATTATCGTATACCAGGCTGGCCGCAGCCGCCGGCATCACTCCTTCACAGGTTCTTGCTTCACCTTAATTAAAGAGGAAACTCCGTTGGATGTCAGTTTCAGCGTAGCCGTGCGTACGGCTCCCGTCTTGTTGTCCGGACAGGAAAGCGACACCTGATGTCTGCCGGCTTTGAACTGCGTCTCGGCCGGAACAAGCCAGTCGGCATCAGAAGCCAGCGTAGCATTGTCGGCATAAACCGTGAAAAGTATATAGGGAGAAGTACTGCCGCTCTCGGGGATGATGTTCAGGTTAAAACTGGCCACACGGTTCGCCATGCTCTCGTTCATATCGTATTCGGGATAGGGAACCGTGATATTCAGCCAACTCATCTGATAGACAGGCAGGCTGATATTGAAATAAGAAGATACCGCCAACTGCCCGATACGGGGCTTTCCCGTCAGATTGGGAGTAGTTCTCAAGTTCACTTTGGTATTCAACTCTACTCCGGCAGGAATATTCTGTGCCGAAGGCGTAGCCGTGAACCAGTCACTTGTATTCAATGTCCAGGAATCCAGCGAAATGATCCGCACGGAATCGAGTTCCTGATCGGCATAGAATGTTTTCTCATTCGTTCCGACAGGGTAGAAATACGTCTGATGGGCTTCGTAAGAACTCTCCGAGCAACTCGTCATGAGGGCCAGGACTACAAGCAAAAGGCTGGAAATTGTTTTCATCATTCTTTATATATTATTACAGTGATTGTATTTGGGTATATCTCTGATCAGTACCATTCAATATTGGTGCTGTAGGAACTGCGCTTGTCCCATTTCAGCGCGTCCATCAGTTCACTGGCACGGGCACGGAAGGTGAAATTGAACGACGTGTAAGGGCGCAACACCATGGAGCACGACATCTCGAAACAGTGCAGGTCGCGCGAGAGCGAGGCCGTGGTCATCGAGAGCCTGTGATAGTCGAAATCATATCCCGAAGTGAAAGTGATGTTCCATCCGTCGGCAATCCTCAGGTAGCCCGAACAGTTGAGCGTCTGGTTGAAAGAATACGGATAGCGCATCCGGTGAACGTTGATCGGTTTGGAACGGTCCTCGTACATGGAAATTCCATAGGAGAGTGTCAGCGACCAAGGCATGGAGAACGCCAGATATCCGTCCTCGTCCACTTTGGCTTTCTCCTTCTTGCCGGAGCCTTTCCTTCCGGCTTTCAGGTCGGGGTCGATGTTGGCGTCTTCTCCGTCACCGTCCTCCGTATCGTCTTCCGCATCGGCCGCGCTCCCTTCTTTGTTGTCGGACCGGCGGCCGCCGATGAAGTCTGCCAGTTTTTTAAACGTCTTGTTATTGACTGTATAGGACAGGTTCTGCGACATACCCTGAAAACGCCCGAAACGACCGTAGCTCCACTCCGTCCGATTGCCCTTCACCACTTTTCCGTTCTGGTCGAACTCGTAGGCATATGTGGCGAAAACCGCCGCCATCGAGAACGTATAGTTCTTGAACTTCAGACGCAGACGGGTACTCAGATCGCTCCACGGCTGTTGCTTGGCGGCCATATTGTAGGAAAGCGATCCCCAGAGTTCGTCAATGAGACTGATTTTCCGTTCTCCCGTGCTATCCCTGTCGCTCTTCACCTTCATCTCCAAATTGTTAGAGAGAGACATGGTTACCATTCCCTGCTTCGTTCCGCTGGGATAGCCGTACACTCCGCTCGCGTAAGGCGAATACCGCACCTCGGAGGTTTGTCCCGCGGCATCGGTCTTCGTATAACGGGCATAATATCCGTAACGGTCCACCGTGAAATCAGGGGCATAGCTGAACGACACACTGGGTTTCAGCACATGACGGACGGCAATCAATTTGTCACCGAAAAGTTTTTTCCAGGGTTTATAGAATCCGTAGAGGGTGGTATTGGCCGACACACCCACCTGCCAGTCGTAGAGGTTGTAGAATCCGTATGTCGTATCGTTCACCTCCTCCTGCCGCACGTCATCCCAAGAACGCATGATGCGGCTGGCATACATGATGTCGCGGAACGAGAAATTGGGAGAGATGTTTATGTATTTGAACAACTGGAATGTAGCGTCTACGGGTATTCTGTGCTGCATACCATTGTGCCAGTCCTTTATTAGATTGGATTTGAAGAGCTTGTCCTCTTTGGTAGTGATGCTGTTGCTGAGCTGTCCGGTATAGGACATCGAAATCTTCTCGTACCAGCGTTCCTTGCCCGCCATGCGCTTGCGGCGGAACGGATAGAAGCGGTTGAGCGAAATGGTAAGGTCCGGCAAGGTCATCGACACGGAGGAGTCGCGCAGGCTCTGCGTGAGGTTCGTAGATCCGGACAGCGTCAGCCCGATCCCGGGAAATGTCTGCGAGAAACTCACCGCCGAGGTCCGAGTGCTCTGCGTATAGGAAAGCGGATTGTACATGCTCTCCAGATTTTTCCGCTCATAATTCTCCGATGCGAAATTGACACGGGCGGAGAAACTGAAATTGGGCGAGGACTTCGGACTCTTCTGGTGCGACCACTGTATCTTCATGCTTTTGGTCACGGCATAGTCCGGCATGTTCTTCTCCCCTTCTATCGTTTTCAGAAAACTGAAATAGAAATTGCCGGAATAACGGTAGCGCTTGTTGTAGTTCGTCTCCGCACTCAGTCCCCAGGAACCTTTTGTATAGATTTCTCCCAAAAGTTTCAGATCCATATAGTCGTTGAGGGCGAAATAATAGCCGCCGTCACGCAAGTAGAATCCGCGACTCGTCTCGTCACCGTAGCTGGGCATGAGAAAACCGCTGCTGTATTTCTTGTTGAAAGGAAAGAAGCCGTAAGGGATGGCCAGCGGCAAGGGCACGTCCTCCACGACAAGATAGGCCGGGCCGGCAATCATCTCCTTACCCGGCCGGGCCTTGGCTCGCGAGATGGCCATGTAGAAATGGGGATGCTCCGCGTCGCAGGTGGTGTAGGTGGCATGCTGGAGATAGAGGGTACCGTCATCCGTCCTTTTGGACTGGCGGCTGTTCAGGAAACCGTTGCCCTGCGTGGTAGCCACATTCGAGATAAAGCCTTTCTTCGTCCTGAAGTTGAAACTCATCCGTTCGCTGTCGTAGGTATCGTTGCCCTGATGATAGACAGGTTTGTCCTTCAACACTCCCGCCGAATCCGTCGCGGCATCGGCATGCACCATGCTGCTGTCCATGTCCATCGTCAGCTTGGCGGCTTCCAGATCCATGTTCTGATAGTTCACCTTCGCCTTTCCATAAAGGAAAATCAGACCGCTCTCCGCATCGTAAACCATAGAATCGGCCGCGGTATATTTCACCGGAGCGTCCAGTCCGGACTTTTTCTCCTCCACCGAATCCGTCTGCAACGTATCGGCGGGAACAGCCACGCTGTCTGCAAGAAGACTATCGGCGGAAAGGTGCACGCTGTCGACCCGCAAGACGGCGGGCGGCGGCAGCGAATCGGTCAGGGGACGGGACTGAGGTAAAGAAGTATCCGAAAGCACTTCACGGACCGTGTCTTCAACAGACATTCCGTAACGTGCCTTCTTCGGTAAATCAGAGCGGGCGGCTGCCAGACAGAATGCTGCGATTACCGTCAGTACCGTGATTATAGTTGTTCTCAAATATAAAATTCCCTTGACTCCTGCAAAAGTACATAAAAACTATGAGTGGGTTAAGACCCGCTCATAGTTTTAACGTGTCTCAGCCGAATTTTTCCTCCCATTTCAGAAAAACGGCCACACTCTCCTCCCCGAACTTCGCCAGACTCTCCGCCGTCTGCCGGGCCGTCCGCTCCCGTTCGGGATGGCTTTTGGAATAGAACTTGTCGGCATAGCATATCACCTGCTCCTCCAGCGTCTCGGGCCGGTAGTCACCGGCAGGCAGGGGAAGCCCCTGCCGCCGGATCTGTTCTGCGGTCAGACCGGTTCCCGTATGGCGTTCGCAGACTCTCGCGATGTCCTCGCGTCCCTCCCGCCTCATCAGTTCCGCTCCCAGCCGCCCGTGAAGCAGATAGGGATGACTGCCGTGACAATGAATGCCCGGGGCGTCGGTCAGAAAGATGCCGATGTCGTGCAGCATGGCCGCCTCGTAAAGAAACTGCCGGTCCAGCCCCAGTCCGGGATGGCGGCCGGCCACAACCAAGGCCCGTTCCGCCACTTGCCGGCTGTGGTGCAACAGCAGGCGTCGCAGCTCGTTATCTTCGGGATAGTATTTAAAGATGATGTCCGTAGGATCCATGTTTCCAGATTTTGACGGCAAAGATAAACATAAAAAACGGATTTCCGTCCCGACGAAAAAAACTCCCTGCTGCCGGGCGGCAGCAGGGAGCAGGAAGTCTTACAGAAAAACGCACTGGCTCATTCATTGGCAAACTCCAGCACATCGCCGGCGGCACGTACCGCAATGGGACGCGACTTGTCCACCGTTCCGGCCAGCAGCGCGCGGCTCAGATCGTTGAGCAGCAGCCGCTGCAAGGCCCGCTTCACGGGACGGGCGCCGAACTCCGGATCGAAACCGGCATCGGCCACTAACCGCACGGCACTGGCGTCCACCTTCAACGTCACACCCTGACCGGAGAGACGGCGCACGACATCCTCCACCTGCAAACGCACGATCTCCTCGATCTCCTTCCGTTGCAGAGGCTGGAACATGATGATGTCATCAATACGGTTCAGAAACTCCGGACGGATCGTCTTTTTCAGCATGTCCATCACATTGCCCTTCACCTCGTCCAGCAGTTGCTCGCTCACCTCGGCATTCTCCAGCTTGCTCTGGATGTACTGGCTGCCCAGGTTACTGGTCATGATGATAATCGTGTTCTTGAAGTTCACCACACGGCCCTTGTTGTCCGTCAGGCGGCCGTCGTCCAGCACCTGCAACAGGATGTTGAAGACATCGGGATGCGCCTTCTCCACCTCGTCGAACAGCACCACGCTGTACGGCTTTCTCCGCACGGCCTCGGTCAGCTGTCCTCCCTCGTCATAGCCCACATACCCCGGAGGGGCACCTACCAGACGGCTCACGCTGAACTTTTCCTGATACTCGCTCATGTCGATGCGCGTCAGCATGTTCTCGTCATTGAAGAGATACTCCGCCAGCGCTTTGGCCAGTTCCGTCTTTCCCACTCCCGTGGTTCCCAGGAAGATGAACGATCCGATGGGCCGCTTCGGGTCCTGCAATCCGGCCCGGCTGCGGCGCACGGCATCGGCCACGGCCCCGATGGCCTCGTCCTGCCCCACCACGCGGCGGTGCAGTTCCGCCTCCAGACGAATCAGTTTTTCGCGCTCGCTCTGCAACATCCGGCTCACGGGAATTCCCGTCCAGCGGCTCACCACGTCCGCAATGTCATCGGCCGTCACTTCCTCCTTCACCATAGCCTCTGCACCCTGCCGGAGTTTCAGCTGTTCCTCGGACTCTGCCATCTCGTCCTCCAGCGCCTTCAACCTGCCATATCTGATTTCGGCCACCTTTCCGTAGTCGCCTTCGCGCTCAGCGCGGTCGGCCTCAAACTTCAGCTGTTCCGCCTGCTGCCGGTTCTGCTGGATGCGGCCCAGCAGTTCCCGCTCGCCTTCCCATTTGGCCCGGAAGTTCCGTTCCCGCTCGCCGAGTGCGGACAGTTCCTGCTCGATGCCCGCCAGTTTTTCGGTATCGTCCTCGCGCTTGATGGCCTCGCGCTCAATCTCCAACTGACGGATGCGCCGTGTGATCTCGTCCAGTTCTTCGGGCTGGGAATCGTGCTCCATACGCAACTTGGCAGCCGCCTCGTCCATCAGGTCAATGGCCTTGTCGGGCAGGAAACGGTCACTGATATAACGGTGCGACAGGTTGACGGCCGCGATGATGGCATCGTCCTGTATGCGCACCCGGTGGTGGTTCTCATAACGCTCCTTCAGCCCGCGTAGGATGCTCACGGCATCCTCGGGCGACGGCTCGTCCACCGTGACCGTCTGGAAACGGCGTTCGAGCGCCTTGTCCTTCTCAAAATATTTCTGATACTCCTCCAGCGTAGTGGCTCCTATGCTGCGCAACTCGCCACGCGCCAGCGCCGGTTTCAAGATGTTGGCCGCATCCATCGCGCCCTCTCCCTTACCGGCTCCCACCAGCGTGTGGATCTCGTCAATGAAGAGTATCACGTTACCCTCGGCTCCCATCACCTCATTGATGACGCTCTTCAGCCGCTCCTCGAACTCGCCCTTATACTTCGCTCCGGCCACGAGCGCTCCCATGTCGAGCGAATAGAGCTGCTTGTTCTTCAGATTCTCGGGCACGTCGCCCCGCACGATCCGCTCGGCCAACCCCTCTACAATAGCCGTCTTTCCCGTTCCGGGCTCGCCGATCAGGATGGGGTTGTTCTTCGTCCGGCGCGACAGGATCTGCAACACGCGTCTGATTTCCTCGTCACGGCCTATCACGGGATCCAGTTTTCCGTTTCTCGCCTCATCCACCAGGTTGCGGGCATAGCGTGCCAGCGACTGATACGTCTCCTCGCTCGAAGCCGACGTGGCCTTGCGCCCACCGCGCAGCTCGCCGATGGCCTTGCGCAAGGCCTCCTCAGTCAGGCCGGCATCTTTCAACATGCGCGAGGCCGTGCTCTTCACCGTGAGCAAAGCCAGCAACAAAGGCTCCAGTCCGGTGAACGAATCGCCTTCCTTACGGGCCGCCTCCTGCGCCTTCCGAAGCACCTCATTGGCCTCGCGGTCCAGATAGGGGTCGCCGCCTTCCACACGTGGCAGACCGGCCAGTCCGCTCTCCACCACACGCATAAGATGCTCCTCATTCACGCCGCATTTCCCCAACAGGAACTGCGTCACATTCTCTCCCTTCGCCAGCACGCCGGACAACAGATGCAATGCCCCGACAGCCTGACTGCCCCCTGAGGCGGCCCGCTCCACGGCATGCTGCACGGCCTGTTGCGCCTTGATCGTAAAATTCTCGAAATTCATAGTCTTTTCTCCTTTCTTTTCTATTTTGTCAATCGTATGTTTCCGGAACCTCCCGGCCCAAGGAAAGAGGCACCCGGACGGAGATTCACCAAACAGACTCTCAAAAAACCTGCCATCCTTGTTTTTTTGACAAACATTCAATTTTCACGCCGTTTTGTCACGCTCCGTTTTCAGCAAAAGGAGTCTTGAGTCAGACATGCGGGCATTGGTGTTTTTTAATACGCAGAGACAAAGTTTAACTTGTAGGTTTTTCAGAAAACGAACGGGAACGGACCTTTTTTGAAAAACATAGTATCTTTTTTGAACAAGATGGGACCTTTTTTAAAAAAGATCGGATGTTTTTTTCACGTTAAGCAACGAAAAAAACCGCCCTATAGGCGGCTTTTCAAGGTTCTTCTACTTTGCTGATGCAAATATACTACATCCGAGGACAAAATCCAAACAGCCTTTAACTTTCGTTTACACTTCAGAGGTTGCCGTCCTGCCCTTTATCGCCGCTAAACACGAAAGGAGCATAGCGACAAGGCTGCCACAATGACAATATCGGGAACCACCTGTATCCCCAAGGCTTTGCGTCCGCAGTTCTTCACACGGACCTTATTCTCCGTGAAGAAAAAAAGAGATCACTGCCGGACCAGCCGCTGCACCATCTCACGGGCAGCCTGCACAGGTGCGCCTTCCCCACCCAGGCGGGCGGCCATCTCCCCATAGCCCTGCAACATGGACTTGCGTCCGGCAGTTCCGGGCAGAATGTCGAAAAGGCGGCTGCGCACATTGCTTACAGTCATGCCGTCGGCCACCAGTTCCGGAACCACCTCGCGTCCGGCAATGAGATTGACAAGAGAGATGTAGGGAACTTTCAGGAACAAGCGGCGCAGAAGGGAGACCAGCCGACCGCAGGAAACGTAATAGCAGACGACCTGAGGCACCTGGAAAAGAGCCGTCTCCAGCGTGGCAGTTCCCGAGGTGACCAGCGCGGCCGATGAATGCGACAGCAGACGAAACGCACCGCCCGCCCCTTTCCAAAGCACGGCACGGGCCTGAGGAACGGCAGACAGGATCTGCCCGTAAACCTCGTCCGGAAGCGAAGGGGCACAGGCCACGACAAGGGTATACCCCTGCTGCGCCAACGGGGCCGCAGCCTCCAGCATGCGACGCAGATTGGCGCGCACCTCCTGACGACGGCTGCCGGGAAGCAGGGCGATGACCGGACGGGAAACATCACCGAGACCGGCCTCACGGGCAAAAGCTTCCGGATCGGCAGGATGGAAACGGCGATAGGCGCAAACCTCGTCCAACGTGGGATTTCCCACATAACTGATGGGATAATGATGCTTTTTCTCAAAAAAATCCACCTCGAAAGGAAGAATGGAGAAAAGGCGGGTCACATCGCGGCGGATGCTGCGTATGCGGTGTTCCTTCCAGGCCCAGATCTTGGGAGCGATATAATAAAAGACGGGGCAAAAACTGTGACGGGCCACATAGCGCGCTATAGAGAGATTGAAGCCGGGATAGTCCACAAGTATCACGGCATCGGGCTTCCATCCGGCAATGTCCCGCTTGCAGCGACGCATCCCTCCAAGGATACGGGGCAGATGGAGCAACACGGGGATGAAGCCCATATAGGCCAATTCACGGTAGTGGCAGCGCAACTCGCCCCCCGCCGCCTGCATCAGGTCGCCCCCGTAACAGCGGAAACAGGCCTCGGGATCTTCGCGTCGCAAAGCCTGCATAAGATGGGAGGCATGCAGGTCGCCGCTGGCCTCGCCGGCTATCAGGAAGTATTTCATCGTGAGAACATGAAATCAAGTCTGTTACAGAACGGATTTAAGAATGTCGACAAGACCCGTAGCAGTCACGTCCAGCTGGGTAGGAGTGACGGCCACATAACCGTGGGCCAGCGCCCAGCGGTCCGTGTCGGAGGCCTCGGGTTCCAGCTCGCGGCACTCACCCGTCAGCCAGAAATGATCTCCGCCGTAAGGATGCGGACAACGCTGCGTCTCGCGTTCCCACCGGCTGCGTGACATGCGGCAGATGCGTACTCCCTCGAACCGGGAAAGTTTCGGGAAATTGACGTTCAGGCAGGTAAAGGGAGGCAGTCCCACGGCGATGGCCTTGAAGACCAAGTCAATGATATAGGGTTGCAGGGGCGTGAAGTCGGCTTCGGGACTGTGGTCGCAAAGCGAGAAAGCCACAGAAGGATAGCCTTGCAGAGCCGCCTCGGTGACTACCCCCATCGTGCCGGAATAGTGGGAATTCACGGAAGAGTTGTCGCCATGATTGATGCCGCCCACCACAAGGTCCGGCTGACGTTCGATGTATTCGTTGAGCGCCACCTTCACACAATCGACAGGAGTTCCGCTGCACGAAAAGACCGCAAGGCCCTGCTCGCGCCGCAACTCGCGGCAAGTCAGCGGAAGGGAAGTCGTGATGGAGCAGCCCGCCCCGGAACGCGGGGAATCGGGAGCCACCACCAGGAGGTCGGCCACGGGACGCAACACCTCAATGAGATAATTGATGCCGCGCGCAGCCACTCCGTCGTCATTGGAAATTAGGATATAGGGTCTGTTGGCCATATTCGGAGAGGTTAGTAGATACGGCGGCAAAAGTACTAAAAAAAGTCTAATGTCTGAATGTTAGAAGAAATTTTGTTATCTTTGCAAACTGCAATACTATACGTATGCGCCGCTCCCGCAAGAAACGCGGCGCCATACTTTGAAAATCCGGTCCGGAAAGAATTTGCCGGAACAAAACAGGCAATATTCCAGACACATCAGATAACGTTATGGGCAAAATCATAGCACTGGCAAATCAAAAAGGAGGCGTAGGCAAGACCACTACGTCCATGAATCTGGCGGCCTCGCTCGCCACATTGGAGAAGAACGTACTGCTCATCGACGCCGACCCGCAGGCCAATGCCTCCTCCGGTCTGGGTGTGGACGTGAGCAAGGTGGACTGCTCCATTTACGAGTGCATCGTCAACGGCACGGACGTACGCGAGGCCATCTACACTACGGACGTGGAACACCTCGACATCATCCCCTCGCACATCAATCTGGTAGGAGCTGAGGTCGAGATGTGGCAGCTGGAAAACCGCGAGTACATCGTGCGGAAGATGCTGGCTCCGCTGAAGGAGATGTACGACTACATCATCATCGACTGCCTGCCCTCGCTGGGCCTTATCACGGTGAACGCCCTGACTGCCGCAGACTCCGTCATCATCCCGGTGCAGTGCGAATACTTCGCGCTGGAAGGAATCAGCAAACTGCTGAACACCATCAAAATCATCAAGAAGAAGCTGAATCCGGAACTGGAGATAGAGGGTTTCCTGCTGACAATGTACGACTCGCGTCTGCGACTGGCCAACCAGATCTATGACGAAGTGAAGCGCCATTTCCAGGAACTGGTGTTCAAGACTGTCATCCAGCGCAACGTGAAACTGTCGGAGGCGCCAAGCCACGGCCTGCCCGTCATCCTCTACGACGCGGACTCGACAGGAGCCAAGAACCATCTGGCACTGGCCAAGGAAATCATCAACAAAAACGAAAAATAGCCTGCTGGCGGTCTCCGCAGGCTCCCGCCAGTCCTAAAGACAACTATATATACATTCACACAGAATATCAAGACACAAGACAAGAGTATGGCCGTTCATAAAAAATTCCAGGCTCTGGGGCGCGGATTGGATGCCCTGATATCGACAGAAGAGGTACATGCCGCCGGCTCCTCCTCCATCAACGAGGTGTCGATCCACAAAATCCAGGCAAACCCCAACCAGCCCCGCCGCGAGTTTGAAGCGGGAGCCATGGAGGAACTGGCGGAAAGCATCCGCCAGATAGGCATCATCCAGCCCATCACCCTGCGCAAGATGGAGGATGACACCTACCAGATCATCGCAGGCGAACGGCGCTGGCGCGCCTCGCAGATGGCGGGGTTACAGACCATACCTGCCTACATCCGCACCGCCGACGACGAAAACATGATGCAGATGGCGCTGGTGGAGAACATCCAGCGCGAAGACCTCAACGCCATAGAAATTGCTCTGGCCTACCAGAACCTGATCGAGCAGTATGACCTGACACAAGACAAACTGAGCGAGAAAGTGGGAAAGAACCGGACCACCATAGCCAACTATCTGCGCCTGCTGAAGCTGCCGGCACAGGTACAGGTGGCCTTACAGAACAAGGAGGTGGACCAGGGACACGCCCGTGCCCTGCTGGGGCTGAGCCAACCCTCACTGCAAGTGAAACTCTTCAACGAGATCAAGGAGAAAGGCTATTCCGTAAGACAGGTGGAGGAAATGGTCAAGGTGCTTAACAACGGCGAAACCGTGAAAAGCGGCCGCCACCAGCTGAACGGGAAGCCCGCCCGCCGCCTGCCGGAGGAGTATGACGTATTGCGCTCACGCCTGTCGGACTTTTTCAGGACAAAGGTACAGATGTCCTGCACATCGCAGGGAAAAGGGAAAATCAGCATCCCGTTTTCTTCGGAAGAGGAGCTGGAACACATCATCAGCCTGTTTGACAAAATGAAAGGATGAGGACCGGCCGGGAAAGAGACAGAAACGGAAAACCGAAAAGACGGCTGACAGGATTTTTTCTTGCCGGAATGCTGTCTTTTACTTTTACGGCAATGGGCCAGACCCTTCCGGACAGCACAGCCACACCGGCTCCGGCTTCCGGAAACGATTCTCTTTTCCACAAGACGGCAGTCGTACCCGTAGATACCGCCAGACTGAAAACCGTGAACGATTCGCTGGCCCGCCAGACACTCCGGCAAATGCGGCCCCGCTTTATCCCCGATCCGAAACGCGCGCTGTGGCTCTCGCTCGTTCTGCCCGGCGCCGGCCAGATATACAACCGGAAATACTGGAAACTCCCCATCATTTACGGAGGATTTCTGGGCTGTACGTACGCACTGATGTGGAACCAGCAAATGTACAAGGACTATTCCCAAGCCTACCTTGACATCATGGACGACGACCCGAACACGAACAGCTATCTGGAAATGCTGCCCCCCCGCTATAACATAGAAGGCAAAGAAGAGCAATTCAAGAGAATATTCAAAAACAAGAAGGACTATTACCGCCGCTACCGCGACCTGAGCGCATTCTGCTTCGTTGGTGTCTATCTGCTTTCGGTCATTGACGCCTACGTTGACGCCCAGTTGTCGGTGTTCGACATTTCGCCCGACCTGAGCATGCGGGTGGAGCCGGCGGTCATCAACAACAATACGGGCCTGCGGAAGACCACCGCCTACGGAATCGGATGCAGCCTTAATTTCTAATCCCGACGAATGAAACGACTTACAATTCTATTCCTCACACTGACTACAGCACTTGTTCCGGCTGCCGCACAGCAGACGGACACAGAAGTGACCGTACACAACGACCGCAGCGGAAAGGACGAAGTGATCGAATTGCCCGAAGGCATGACCTATAATGCCGACTCGCTACTTCACGACTGGAAAGCCCAAAAATACCTCTTCCCCGATACGGCATGCGCCAATCCCGACTACAACCCGCCCTTTGCTCCCGAGGTGTTTCAGGAACGCCTGCGCCGGATTCCGGCCGTGATGGAGATGCCCTATAACTCCATCGTGCAGAACTTCATAGACCGGTACAGCGGTCGTCTGCGCCGTTCCGTCTCCTTCATGCTGGGAGCCGGCAATTTCTATATTCCCATCTTCGAGGAAGCACTTGACTACTACGGCCTGCCGCTTGAGCTCAAATATCTGCCCGTCATAGAATCCGCCCTCGACCCCATGGCCCGCAGCCACGCCGGCGCGGTAGGACTGTGGCAGTTCATGCTCCCGACGGCCAAACGGTACGGACTGGAAGTGAACAGCCTGGTTGACGAACGGCGCGACCCTTATAAATCCTCATACGCCGCCGCAAAATACCTGCGCGACCTGTACAAGATATTCGGCGACTGGAACCTGGTCATTGCGGCCTACAACTGCGGGCCGGGCAACGTGGACAAAGCCATACGGCGGGCAGACGGCGTAAAGGACTATTGGGCCATCTACCCCTATCTTCCCAAGGAAACACGCGGTTATGTTCCGGCGTTCATCGCAGCCAACTATATCATGAATTACTATTGCGAGCACAACATCTGTCCCATGAAGACGGCCCACCCCATCACAACAGACACGGTGATCGTGACACGCAACGTACACTTCAACCAGATCGCGGAACTGTGCAACATCGACGTGGCGGCCATCCAGTCGCTCAATCCGCAATACCGGACCGACATCGTCCCCGGTGCGGTGAAGCCCAGCACCTTGTGCCTGCCGCAAGAACAACTGGCGGCATTCATCGAACTGAAAGATTCAGTCTATAATTACCGGGCCGACGAACTGTTCACACGCCGCTCGCTTGTACAAGTAGACGAGACCGAGCCGGCCCCATCGGGAAAATCCGGACGATCCTCCTATTCAAGGAGCAACGGCAGCAAGCGCTCTTCGGCACGTTCAAGCCGCAGCCGCAAGAGCGGCAGCAGAAGCACTACCGTGAGAAAGGGCGACACCCTCAGCCGGATAGCGGCCCGCAACGGTACCACCGTCAGCAAACTCAGACGGCTCAACGGAATCAAAGGCAGCAGCATCAAGCCCGGACAAAAGTTGAGAGTAAAATAAAAACAACGCCAGGCCGGCCGCCGGAACCATACCGGCGAGCGGCCTGATGTCTTAAAACAGGAGGACCATCATCATGCAAGAACAAAAGAACAAAGCGCTCACCCCTCAGGAACAAAGGGATGAAGAAATGATCAATGCGGCCTTTCAGAAACTCATCGACACCTATCTGGCCTCCAACCACCGCCGCAAAGTAGAGATCATTACCAAAGCCTTCAATTTTGCCAAACAAGCCCACAAAGGAGTCCGCCGCCTCTCGGGGGAGCCTTATATCCTGCACCCCATTGCCGTGGCGCAGATTGTATGCGAAGAGATAGGACTGGGATCCACGTCAATCTGTGCGGCCCTTCTTCACGATGTGGAAGAAGACACGGACTATACGAACGAGGATATCGCCAACCTGTTCGGGCAGAAAGTGGCCAACATCGTGGAAGGACTGACAAAAATAGCCGGCGGCATTTTCGGTGACCGGGCATCACTACAGGCTGAGACGTTCAAGAAACTCCTGCTGACAATGAGCGATGACATCCGCGTCATCCTCATCAAGATCAGCGACCGCCTGCACAACATGCGGACCCTGTCGAGCATGCTGCCCAGCAAACAATACAAGATCGCGGGTGAGACTCTTTACATATTCGCCCCGCTGGCCGACCGTCTGGGTCTGAACAAGATCAAGACCGAACTGGAGAATCTCAGTTTCAAATACGAACACCCGGAAGAATATGAACTGATAGAACGCGAACTGGCCGAATCACAGCCCGAGCGCGACACCATCTTCGACAAGTTCACTCCCGCTATCCGCGAGCAGCTGGACTCCATGGGATGCCAGTACAGCATCAAGGCACGGGTGAAAAGCCCCTACTCCATCTGGATGAAGATGCAGAACAAGCATGTCCCTTTCAAGGAAGTGTTCGACATCCTGGCCATCCGGATAGTCTTTGTGCCGCGGAACCGTAAGGAAGAGATCGACGAGTGCTACCGCATTTACGGCACGCTGACCAAAATCTACAAGCCCCATCCCACCCGCTTCCGCGACTGGCTCTCCAACCCCAAAGCCAACGGATACCAGGCCCTGCACAACACCTTCATGAGCAAACAGGGAAAATGGATAGAGATACAGATACGCTCGGACCGTATGGACGACATCGCGGAACAGGGATTTGCGGCCCACTGGAAATACAAGGACGCCAATGCCGATTACGACGAGAACGAGCTTGACAAATGGCTTAACTCCATCAAGGAAATCCTGGACGACCCGCAGCCCGACACCCTCGACCTGCTCGACACCATCAAGCTGAACCTTTTCGCCTCCGAGATACTGGTCTTCACCCCGAAAGGTGATCTCAAGACCATGCCGGCCAACTCCACCGCTCTGGATTTCGCGTTCTCCATCCATTCATTTTTGGGAAGCCACTGCTTCGGAGCAAAAGTGAACCACAAGCTGGTTCCCCTGAGCTATCGCCTCAAAAGCGGTGATCAGGTGGAAATCCTCACATCACGCACACAACATGTGCAACCCGAATGGCTCAACTTCGCCACAACGGCAAAGGCACGGGGCAAGATACAGGCCATCCTCCGACGCGAACGGCGCGAGAAACAGCGACTGGGAGAAGAACAGCTCCGCACTTTCCTTCAGGAGAAGGACTTCGAGCCCGGCAACATCATCTTCGACCGGCTCTGCGGTTACCACAACTGCCTGTCGCGGGCCGACCTCTTTCAGGCCATCGGCGAAGGCAGGATCAAGCCCAGCGAGGGAGACATCAACTTTCTCCGGGGAAGAAAGAAATCCCGGGGATGGCGCAAATTCATCCCTTTCATCGGAAAGAAGGAAGAACAGGACCCCGTCTCCGCCGGCACGGACTTCGTGAAAGGGCTGAACCGCAAACAAGTGCTGTCGCTCAACGAGGAAATCCTCGGAAAATGCAGCATCGCTCCCTGCTGTCGCCCCATTCCGGGCGATGACGTGATGGGCTACATCACACAGCAGGACACACTGGAAATACACAAACGGAGTTGCGAGACCGCCACCAAGCTCAAAACCCGTTACGGCAACAACATCATTGCCGCAAACTGGGATACGCACAAGACCATTTACTTCGACACAACCATCTACATCAAAGGAGTGGACAGCCAGGGTGTGCTGTATTCCATCGCGGATGTCCTGCACAAGCTGAACCAGTTTCTGATCAAGAGAATCACGCTTGAAACCAACGACGGGATCTTCGAGGGCTACATCGAAATGACTGTATTCGACACCGATGACGTAAAACACATCTGCGAGGCCCTGAAACAGATAGAGAACGTCACAAAGGCCGTCCGCATAGACCATCAGCGCGGAGCTACACTTTCCTGACAAAAATGCAAGGTCTGTCTTACAAATTAAAAGGAAATTGTATCTTTGCAGCGAAAAACAGGCAGACAAGTTACTTTACTTTATGATGGAGACTTTCTTTCAGACACACGCTTTCCTGGTAGAGCATTTCAACGCTCCGATACGCCGTTCCCTCATGGACACCATTGACTGGAGCTACCGCCTGATAGGCATCAGGGGACCCCGAGGGGTGGGACGCACCTCCTTCCTGCTGCAATACGCTACTGAGAACTTCCGGATACGGCCGCGCCAGTGTCTGTATGTCAACCTCAATAATTTTTATTTTCAAAGCCGCGGCATCGTCGATTTCGCCGGCGACTTCGTTGAAGCCGGCGGATTGGTGTTGCTCGTGGACCAGGCATTCAAACTCCCCGACTGGCGCGAACAGTTCTGCGAATGCTACCGCCGCTATCCTTATCTGCGTATTGTCTACACCACCACCTCGGTGGAGCCTGTCGAGGAAGACAATACCGAACTCTCTGCCCTCAGCCGCTGCTATGTGCTCCACGGCTTTTCCTTCAGAGAGTTCATCAATCTGCACACCGACAACGAGTTCAGGCCCTATACGCTGACCGAGTTGCTGAATAACCACGAGCAGATTCTCAAGACCATCCTGCCGAAAGTGCGGCCCTGGCAATACTTCCAGGACTACCTGCACCACGGCTACTACCCCTTTTTCCTGGAGAACCACAATTTCACGGAAGCTCTGCTGAAAGCCATGAACATGATGATCGAGGTGGACATTCTCTTCAACAAGCAGGTGGAACTGAAATATCTCGCGCGCATCAAGAAACTGCTTTACCTGCTGGCCGTCGGCAATGCCTCCGCACCCAATGTGAGCCGTCTGGCCGAGGAAATAGGAACGAGCCGCGCCACAGTAATGAACTATCTGAAATATCTGGAAGAGGCGCGCCTCATCAATATGGTCTACCGAGAAGGAGAGACTTTCCCAAAGAAACCTGCGGCCGTCATGCTGCACGACACCAACCTGATGCATGCGGTCTACTCGCCCGACATGAGCGAACAGACCATCATGGAAACCTTCTTTGTCAATGCCCTCTGGCGCCATCATACGGTAAATAAAGGCCGCCGCGACGGCTTGTTCCGTATAAACGGAACCACGGACATCTGCGTCTGCGACAAGAACAAACGCGTCAAGAACACACCGGGCACCATTCTGGCCCGATACAACACGGAAGTGGGTCGCGACAACGAGATCCCGCTCTGGCTCTTCGGCTTCCTATATTGATTTTCCGCGGCAGGAAACGGGTCCGCCGCAACACTTTTCCCCGAGCAGTCAACCAGAACCAGAAAGACACAGCTACTTGGCAAAATTTTTACAAGGCGTGTAAAACGTTTTACATGCCTTGTAAAAACTTTTACACGCCTTGTAAAAATCCCATCCGGACATCCCGCGGAACGTCTTACCCCGCAAAAAGAAAAAAGGAACGGGAGAAATTTCCAACTGTAGAAATCTCTCCCGTTCCTTTATGTTTTGCCAACGGTCTCCTCCTTACCTGACGACTACTTTGCGCGTCATCGTACTGGAAGTGGTTGTGATGCACATGAGATACACACCCGGCGTGAACTGTCCGAGATCGATTGTCCGTTCGTCTCCGCGACGCACGTTCCGCAGGTAGTCGCGGCCCACCTGCCTGCCGTTGGCCGAGTAGAAACTGATGTCGGCATACGACTCGTCATTGTTGAACAGCACTCTCCACTCCGACGGCCCCATCGAAAGGGTTACGGGAGCCTCACTGTTGAGCATCTCGTTGATACCCGTTTCTTTGGCCAGCTTAAGGGCTTCCTTCAGACCGGCATACGCATTTATCTTTCCGTAACCGTAAACCGAGTTCCAGGCTTCCGCACCCGTATAGTTGTCCTTGCCAGACGTGGTGCGCAGAATGTCCTTTGCCTGTTCGGGGGTCAGCTTGGGGAAGGCCTCCAGCCAAAGGGCCATGATACCGGCCACGGCAGGCGAAGCCATCGACGTTCCGGTCATCGCTCCGTAATAATACTTCTGCAATCCGCGCGAAACTATCGAAGCCAGACTTCCGTCATTGCGGTTAAAGCCGGGAGAGTATTTGGAAAGGGCCGAAATCACAGCGGCTCCGGGCGCTGCAACCGTAGGTTTGGGGTCGTCTCCGAGAGAAGGCCCGTGACTGCTGAAATAGCTGATCTCACCTACCTTCCGGATGGAAGGATAGTTATAGGTGTTACCGTTGACACCCTGGAAGGAGATGGCCGAGTTATAGGAAGCCACGGAAATGGCGGCCGGCACACAGGCCGCGCCCTCGCCGACACAATACTCCCAGTCACCTTTCAGGAAACCGCTGGTCAAAGGCGGCTGCACAAATTCACCATAGGGAGGATTCACCCATGCATGGAAGGAATCACCCTTCTTGCCCGAGATCTCGATACCGTATTGGACACGGTCCTGCCCGGTAAGCGTAGACAGCAGGGAGAGATTGACCTGACACGTATAATTCTCCTTATGACTGTCGGGATCTATCTTCGAGTCTATCACGCCGCAATCCTTCCAGAAGGAAGTCGTCTTATAGTCTATCTTCTTGTTGCTGTAAGCAAACGGTTTGATCGTCAGATGATTCTTGCCATCCGTGGCATCCCCCCAGATGTCTACATAATTGAACTTGTTGGAAGTCTCTTCAGGAATGCTGAGCAACAGCCGCACCGAGCCGTCTTCGGTGAAAGTGTGGGAGGCATGAATGCGCTGCTGCCCCTCGTTGCCCATGGCAGCCACCATCAAGGCTCCGGCACCGCACAGTCCGGACATGGCACGGTCGTAGGCCGACAAGCCGTCGTGTGCCCCTACCTGAGAGCCGAAACTCATGTTGATGACAAAGGGTTTGTCTTCCTTACGGGCGAAATCGGCAATGTACTTCGCATCTTCCAACACTTCCTTTTCGGTGAATTTCGACGGAATGATAATGAGTTCCGCATCGGGGGCCATACCGTAAAAACCGTTTTCGCCCACATTGGAACCGGCCGCAATACAGGCCACGTGCGTTCCGTGGCCGTTCGTGTCCATACCGTCACCGCCGGAAGGGATCTTCGTCACGGGATCCGTCCCCGCATTGCGGTTCCAGAGCGCGCGGACACGCGAGTTCCCGTCCTTGTCGAGAAAAGCCACGTGCTTGTACTCGAATCCCTGGTCGATGACACCCATGATCACGCCTTTGCCGGTGAAGGGCGTCTCCAATCCCTGCCCCTTGTGAACATTGTCCACACTGCTCAGCCTGCGGGCCTCTTTCAGCAACGGGCGGAAGGTGCGGGGAGTTCTGATGTAGGTCACTTCGGGCATCTCCGCCAGTGTCAGGATGCCGGCCACCGGCACCTCGGCCGTGAGCAACTCGTCCGAAATCACGGTAGCCTCATATCCCTTTCCGGAAAGGGCGCGGGCCACGGACTGCGCCTCGTCCGCCTGGATAATGACACGGGCCACGGACTCCTTGCCGATCGTGTTGTTCTTCACACCCAGCGTGACGGGACCCTGTGCGGGCTGCCCCTTTATAAGACGTTCGATGCCACCGTCCCATTTTCTGTCAACGGCCATACCCGGATTGTTCTGCGCCATTGTGGCGGCACAAAAAGCAAATGCGCCGATAAGAATAAAGTTCTTTTTCATTCGTACTTATTAAGTGATTGACGAAGTCTTTCCGTAAAACAAGCCGGATAGCACTTCTTCCGTTTCATTAGCAATTCGGCGGCAAATATACGAAATATTTTTCATTATGAAACAGATCGGTCCGGCCGGCCCGTTGTTTTTTAACTTAACCGGACAGGCGCCGCAGGACTGCGGGTCCCTGCGGCGCCTGTCTTTTCAGGTCTGCGGCTATATCTATCAGAAACTGAAACCTGCTCCCGCCATCAGCATGAAGCCCGGCTGCCGCACATTGGCCAGATCGTAGTAGCGTCTGGAGGTGAGATTGGTCATGTCCACAAACAGCTCATAGCGTGAGGCCGTCCACTGCACCTTGCAGTCCAGCAAAGCGTGTGTGCCATAAGGATGCAACTCGCCCGTCGAGGCCCCGTCGCGCCACAGAAGCCAGGCGCCCTCGCGGTCCTGCACACGGAGCGTCCACGAAGCCGACAGGTGCGACCAGATGTCGTGGACCAACGTAGCGGTGAATTTATGCCGTAGGTATTCCAACGCATAATTGGACTTGAAATAGGCCTTCCCGTCACGACGGTGCTGACAGATGTAGGAATAGTCCACCGTGAGCCGGCGCAACGGCTGGTTACGCCCCCACCAGGCACGCAAGTCGAGCGCTGAGGAAAGACCGACTCCTATATTGTCCAAATTGAAATCCGCCGCATGGTAAATATCGTCCGGAGCATACATCACCCAGTCTATCATGTTTGAGCCACGATTGTAATAGACCTTGGCAGACGTGACAGACACCCGCGTCCGCCAGTCGGCTCCGATACGGAAAGCCGAGCATTCTTCCGGAAGCAAACCCGTATTTCCCTCCTGCGTGGGACTTTTGTAATATAGGTCCGTAAACGTCGGCAGACGCAACGACTTGTTCCACGAAGCAAAGAGGCTGACTCCGCCCCGCAACCGGACACTCATATCCACTCCGGGATAAAAGCGGAAGCGATGGTCTATGGCCGAATTGCGCTCGGCCATCACTCCGGCGGAAAGCGTCCAGTTGCCCATTATCACATTGTGCTCCAGAAAATAACTCAGGTTCGTCCGGTCGTCCCGGTGGGTATAATACAGCCCGTCTTCCCCTCTCACGGGAACAAATAGCTTTTCGTCCAAAGGCCGTCCCAGACTGGTGCTGTAGATACCTTCTTCCCTGATTTCCGCTCCGACGGCCGTCCGGCCTCCAACCCATTGCGTCCAGACGTTCAGTCCGGCCGTAAACACATCGCCACGGTGAAAATTCTCACCCGTATGCGAAGAACGGATCAACTGATAATGGTCTACATTACGCAGCCACGACACCTGGGGCGAGAAACGCACACGTCCCTTCGTCTCGCCTTTCACCGAAAACAGATAGCGCCTCAGCCCTTCCCACTGGTCGGGATAGGCGGCCGAGTAGAACGTATTCGCTCCGAAATCGCTCACCGTCACACCGGCCTGGGTGTCCATACGGAAGGCCTCGTCATCGTAATGTCCCTGCCAGTAGACTTTCGTCCCTTTGAAATCGCCATTCTCCACGGCACCGTCCGAACGGCGGTAGCCGACACTGACAGACGAGCGGAAATTCCGTGTCAGTCCGGCCTCGGCGCGCACCTCACCGGCAGCTGTTCCGTAGCTGCCGCCGCTTCCTTTGAACAGGACAAGAGGACCGCCCGTGCGCGTCACCACATTGACGGCACCGCCGAAAGCCTGGCTTCCGAAAACACGCGAAGCCGCACCTTCGAGAATCTCGATGCGTTCAATGTCGGAAATATTAACAGGAAAATCGGCCGCGTTATGGCCGGTCTGGGGATTGTTGACAGGAATACCATTGACAAGCAAAGTGATCTGGTCAAAAGTTCCGCCGTCGATACTGATGTCCGTTTGAATACCGAAACCGCCGCGTTGCCGGACATCCACGCCCGCAGCCAGTTTAAGAGCATCGTTCACACTCGTGACACCCGCCGCCGCAATGTCCTCACGCGTCAGCGTCGTCACCTGCCGCGCAGCCATACCGGCTGTCAGCGGAGCCCTTGAAGCGGCCACAACAGCCTCTCCCAGCGCGAGCGTGTCGCAGTCTTCGGCGTCGCGGCCGCGTTCCACGCCATCCGTCTGGCGGTCATTATGCACAGCCAGACACGGAGAAGCGCTGGCCAGAGTGGCGACACCCAGCACACCGACGCGCAACTCGCGCCCAAGGCAGGCAAACAAGGAGTAACCTTTCCGTCCGAAGTTGCGGAATACAAACGGACGCTCCTTTCTCCTTAATGATTCAGATGATGATAACATAAAGTTAAATTTTAAATGAATGAATACTTCCGGACACCCCGCAGCTGCCCGGGCCTGCAAAGATAGACATATATCTTAATATACGAAAATCCTCCGGTCCGGACAACGAATCCGCGAACCAGTCATTGCACAAGGAAAGATTTGGCAGAACAAAACGGTTTGTTTAATTTTGCAGCATCCGAACGGCTATTATCAAAAAAGGAAATGACGGACGAAGAATACATGAAGAAAGCGCTGGAGCAGGCGCAGGCGGCTTTCGACAAAGACGAGATCCCGGTAGGAGCGGTAGTGGTATGCCGCGACCGCATCATAGCACGGGCACACAACCTTACCGAAACGCTGAACGACGTGACGGCCCACGCGGAAATGCAGGCCATCACGGCCGCCGCCGACGCATTGGGCGGAAAGTATCTGGATGTCTGTACGCTCTATGTCACCGTTGAACCTTGCGTCATGTGTGCCGGAGCCATCGGCTGGTCCCAGCTGGGACGGCTCGTCTACGGAGCTTCCGATCCCAAGCGGGGCTATTCCGTCTTTGCCCCGCAGGCCCTGCACCCGCGTACGGAAGTGGCCGGCGGTCTGCTGGAAGAGGATTGCAGCCGCCTGATGCGGGATTTCTTCAAAAGAAAAAGATGACATGGCCGAACACAACCTGCTCGGACAAAAAGGAGAGGAGGAGGCCTGCCGCCATCTGACCCGCCACGACTATCGGCTGCTGCACCGCAACTGGCGTTGCGCGCATCTGGAAATAGACATCGTGGCGGAATATTTCGGCGAACTGGTGTTCGTGGAAGTGAAGACACGCCGCAACGAGGTGTTTGCCGAAGCCATAGATGCCGTCACGCCCGAAAAAAAGAAAAACATCATCCGGGCAGCACGGGCCTACATGGCCTGCTACCGGACGGACCAGCCCTTCCGCTTCGACATCATCACTATCATAGGCGAACAGCCGCCTTTCAAAATAACACATACGGAAAATGCCTTCGGCACCAGAAGCATCGAAACGCTTAAACGAAAAATCTGCCATGAATATTGAACAAATGCGGGACTATTGTCTCAGCCGTAAAGGGGCTACCGAAGACACCGCTTTCGGAGAGGACTATCTGCTCTTCCGGATCTACAACAAGATATTCGCCTGCCTGTCCCTGAATCGCCCGGACTGCATAACGCTGAAATGCGATCCGGACCGCGCCCTCGAACTCCGCGAACACTACGCCGGTATCGAAGGAGCCTTCCATTGGAACAAACGCTACTGGAACGATGTGTGCTTCAATGCAGACGTGCCCGACGAACTGATTCTGGAACTCGTGGACCACAGTGTCAGCGAGGTCCTCCGCAAACTGCCAAAAAAAATTCAGGCAGAATATGCCGAAGTATAGTTCTTCCACATGAAAGAACTTGCCGGAAACTGGTTCCGCGCCGACCAGAAAGAGACAGCCTCCACCATGCTCGACCTGCTACTCCCCGAGTTGCAGTCCCGAAAAGAAGAGTTCGTGCTCGTCACCGCGGACTTCCAGACTGCGGGACGCGGGCAGCACGGCACCGCCTGGGAGGCTGAACGGGGAAAAAATCTGCTTTTCGGGTTCAGCCTGCATCCCGGCTTTCTGAAAGCCGGTGAACAGTTCCGCCTGTCCGAAATTCTCGCACTGGCCATCGCCGCCGCCCTCGATGGTTATACGGACGGAGGCTTCTGCATCAAATGGCCCAACGACATCTATTTCGGAAACCGGAAAATCTGCGGAATGCTGCTGGAACACGACCTGCATGGCAACCGCATAGCCACCACACGCGCCGGAATCGGTATCAATGTCAACCAAAGAGCATTTCGGAGCGGTGCTCCCAATCCTGTCGCACTCTACGAGATTCTGGGATACGAAACTGACCGGGAAACCCTGCTGCTCCGCATACTTGACGAATTTGAAAAGCGCTACCGCCGGCTGCAAACCGACAAATACGCCCCTGAGACGGAATACCTGCAACGCCTCTACCGCCGCGAAGGGGTATTTCCCTATCGCGATGCGGCAGGCCGCTTCCTGGCCCGCATCGCCGGTGTGGAGCCTACCGGCCGGCTTCTGCTGGAAGACGACAAAGGAAGTCTACGCCGCTATGCTTTCAAAGAAGTTGTCTTTGAACTATGCTGAACTCTTCGCTTTCATGAACAGATACATCCTGCAAATAGCACTGCCCAGCATTGTCTCCAACATTACGGTACCGCTGCTCGGCCTGGCCGATACGGCCATTGCCGGCCATTTGGGCAATACGGCCAGCATCGGAGCCATTGCCGTCGGCGGCATGCTGTTCAATATGATTTACTGGCTTTTCGGCTTCCTGCGGATGGGCACCGGAGGACTTACATCGCAGGCGTTCGGAACCGGAGACCGGGAAGAGTCTCTCCGCATACTGGTCCGGTCTCTCGGCACCGGTGTGGTTATCGCCTTGCTGCTCGTGCTGCTGCAAATGCCGCTGGCCGGTCTTGCGTTCCGTTTCATTGATGCCACCCCCGCCGTAGAGGAACTTGCCCGTCTGTACTTCATGCGGCTGATATGGGGCGCACCTGCCGTTCTTTGTCTCTACAGTTTCACAGGATGGTTTCTCGGCATGCAGAACGCACGCTATCCGATGTATCTCGCCATAGTTCAGAACCTTGTGAACATCATAGCCAGCCTGTTCCTTGTTTTCGTGCTGGACTGGGGCATCGAGGGAATAGCTACCGGAACGCTTGTCTCCCAATACGCCGGATTGCTGCTGGCCATCTTCCTGTGGCTGGCTACCTACCGTCCGGCACGTGCCATTAATCTGCGCGGTTGCATAGACCGCTCCTCGCTGGTACGCTTCTTTGCCGTGAACCGCGACATTTTTCTGCGGACGCTCTGCCTCATCGCCGTCACCACCTGGTTCACCTCCGCCGGAGCTGCACAGGGCGATCTGCCATTGGCGGCCAACTCCTTGCTGATGCAGCTGTTTCTGCTCTTCTCCTACGTGATGGACGGTTTCGCCTACGCTGGCGAAGCCTTGGGAGGCCGCTTCTTCGGTGCCGGCGATGCCCGCAGTTTCCGCCGCGCCACATCCTGCCTGTTCGTCTGGGGGACGGGACTGGCATTCTTGTTCACCGCGATCTATGCGCTCGGTGGAGCTCCGTTCCTGTCTCTGCTGACGGACCGTTCCGAAGTGGCAGCCTACGCCATGACCTACCTGCCCTACGCCACGGCAATACCCCTACTCAGTTTCGCCGCTTTTCTTTTCGACGGTCTCTACATCGGCGCGACGGCCACACGCCCCATGCTGGTGGCCATGCTGATTGCCTCGGCCGCCTTTTTCCTGCTGTATTTCCTGCTGAGGTCCAGTCTCGGGAATCACGCACTGTGGATTTCCTTCCTGCTCTACCTTTTCCTGCGCGGCGGGACGGAAAGTCTGTTTTTCCGGAGCATCGTGCGGAAAATCAGTTAAGCACCCGTCATTGTTTCCCACCTTACAAAAAAACATGGCCGCCCGACAGAAACATCAGACAGCCATGTATGACTCTTTCCCGCACGGCCGGGCTTTCCGCCTATTCCCCCTGCTACTTGGGGGATCCCACGAATCTGCGCAGCCACCCGAGCCGCAACGTATAGGCATCGTAGGCCAGCCATCCCCAGCCCATACAGGCCAGAACACGCAGGACTCTCCGCACCATGCCATAGTGGTCCCACTCCTCAACGAGGTCGGCAGCGAAATATGCTCCCACCATAACACGGACCACGGCCAAGAGGCGGGAAGCCACCACAAATCTCATATTGCAATTTCCCATATTCAATTAGTAATCAGTTTAATATCTAAACTCTCCGAACTCACTCCGGATGGTCAGCGAACGAGGACCTTCCTCTATGCGGCCCACAATCTGCGCGTCAATATGAAAGGAGCGGGAAATGTCCATCACCTGCTGCGCCTGTTCGGGAGCGACATAAACTTCCAGACGGTGTCCCATGTTGAACACCTTATACATTTCGGCCCAATCGGTACCGCTCTGCTCGGCTATGGCACGGAACAACGGCGGAACAGGGAACATATTGTCCTTTATCACCCGGCAGTTCTCCCCCACGAAATGCAGCACCTTGGTCTGGGCGCCGCCGGTGCAATGCACCATTCCGTGAATTTCCGGCCGCATCTCGTCGAGCATCCGTTTCACAACAGGAGCGTAGGTACGCGTCGGACTAAGCACCAGCTTGCCGGCACAGACCGGAGCACCCTCCACGGGATCGGTCAGACGATAGCCACCGCTGTATACCAGTTCCTCGGGCACCGCCTTGTCGTAGCTCTCCGGGTATTTCTCGGCCAGATATTTGGCAAACACATCGTGGCGGGCAGAAGTGAGTCCATTCGACCCCATGCCCCCGTTGTATTCAGCCTCGTAGGAAGCCTGTCCGCAACTCGAAAGGCCCACAATCACATCGCCCGGACGGATATTGGCATTGTCGATGACATCGCTGCGTTTCATGCGGCAGGTCACGGTAGAATCCACAATGATGGTGCGCACCAGGTCACCCACATCGGCCGTTTCGCCGCCTGTCGCATAAATGCCGATACCCATGTCGCGCATCCGTTGCAGAAGTTCGTCCGTACCGTTGATGATGGCGGAAATGACCTCGCCCGGAATGAGCATTTTGTTGCGGCCTATGGTAGAGCTGACCAGAATGTTGTCTACCGCCCCCACACACAGCAGGTCATCGGTGTTCATGATCAGCGCATCCTGCGCAATACCTTTCCACACGGACAGATCGCCCGTCTCTTTCCAGTACATATAGGCCAAGCTCGACTTCGTGCCGGCTCCGTCGGCGTGCATGATGTTGCAATAGTCGGGATCGCCTCCCAGAATGTCGGGAATGATCTTGCAGAACGCCTGCGGAAAAATCCCTTTGTCTATGTTCTTGATGGCATTGTGCACATCTTCCTTCATTGCACTGACACCGCGCATCATATAGCGTTGTTTCGTATCCATGTCTTGACAGGTTGGAGGGTATGTGGGTTCAGAATTCTACTTTCGGAGCGGTCTGAGCAGCCGGTTCGGCCTCAAACTTCTCCTTCTTCTCAAAGCCGAACAAGCCGGCCACAATACTGGCAGGGAAACGGCGTACACTCACATTATAGTTCTGCACAACGGCATTGAACTTCTGCCGGCTTTCGTTGATACGGTTTTCCGTTCCTTCAAGTTGTGCCTGCAATTCCGAGAAATTCTCATTGGCTTTCAGTTCCGGATAGTTCTCCGTAACAGCCAGCAGACGGCCTATGGCCTGCGAGAGTTCTCCCTGCGCAGCCTGTATGCTACGCATTTTTTCCGGTGTCAGATCATCGGCATCCACCGTTATCTGCGTGGCACGGGCACGGGCGGCCACTACGCTTTCCAGGGTAGAACTCTCATGCTTGGCATATCCTTTTACCGTGCTGACCAGATTGGGGACAAGATCGCTACGCCGTTGGTATTGCGACTGGATGTCGCCCCACGCTGTCGATACAGCTTCGTCTTTGGCCACAAGTCCGTTATACGTTGTCAACGTTCCGCCTATCAGGAACAAAACCACTACGCCCGCTACGAGCAGGACGGTGGTGCCTTTTGAAATTTTTTTACTCATACTCCTATTTGTTTTTATTTAGATTCTCTATTTATTTAGAAGCGTCCGCCGGAGCCTCCGCCGCCAAACGAGCCGCCGCCAAACGAGCCGCCGAACGAACCTCCGCCGCCGAAGCCTCGTCCCGACCCGAAAATGACCGGTCCCATCCATCTCCCTCCGTGGCTCCGATGCGAGCTGCCGGGATCGTCGCTGTCCGTTGTTTCCTCATATCCGCATCTCGCACAACGCCACGTGATCCGGCGCCGGCGGCGTCCGTCGGCCGCACGGAAAAACGTCATGCCGTGGCTCCGCATGCAATGCTTCGAGCCGCACCGGGGACAATCGCGCAAGGAGGCACGCAGTATGGAAAATATAAAGACCGAGAAACCGGCTATCACCAGACCTAAAAGCAGATAGGGAGCGGGACCGTCCGTCTCGTCCCCTTCACCGGTTCCCAATTGTCCGTCTCTGCGTATGTAGCCATCGGCCGCCTTGACCGATGCAAAGACGGCCTCGTCCCAATCACCCCGTTTCAACGCCGGCACCATCACACGGTTCTGTATACGGCGACATACGGCATCCGGCAAAGCCCCCTCCAGACCATTACCCGTCAGGAACTGATAGGCGCGGTCCTCGGTACTGAGAACAATGATCAGACCCGTGCGCTCTTCCGCATCTCCCACTCCGTATTTCCGGCCCAGCTCCATACCGAACTGATAAGGGTCTCCGCCTTCTATGCGCTTCACGGCCACAACAACCGTCTGAACTCCCTTGTCGCGCTCCAGACGTGCCAGCACGGCATCCGTCGAGTCGACTGCCGCCTGAGACATCACTCCGTCAGGATTGCACACATAGCGGCGGGCATCCTGCAAATGCACCATCGGCAACGTCTCCGGTGTCCAGCCTTCGGCAATGCAGAGAAGGGGGAGCAGGGCAAAAAGCAAGGTGAATAACCTGCGCTGAAGTATCATAGGCTTATGGTTCGCTTTTCCTTTATTCATTATTATATCAAAGCACAAAGGTATCAATATTCCGGCGCTCCGCAAAACGTTTGTCCCGTTTTTCATCCGGTGCTCCCCTCACTCCCACTCCGTCGTCAGGGTGCGTTCCAGCTCCTCGGCAGTGAGACGCAGACGGAACTGGCCGTCCTCGGCCACGGATATGCCGCCGGTCTCTTCCGAGATGATGATGGCCAGACAGTCGCTCTTCTGCGAGATGCCCAGTGCGGCCCGGTGCCGCAGACCCAAGGATTTGGGAATGTTGGAGTCGTGCGATACGGGAAGAATGCAACCCGCCGCCCTGATACGCTTGTGGCAGATGATCATGGCTCCGTCATGAAGAGGGCTGTTCTTGAAAAAGATATTCTCGATGAGCCGCTGGTTGATATCGGCATTGATGATGTCGCCCGAACTGACAATCTCGTTCAGCCCCACGCTGCGCTCAATGACGATAAGCGCTCCCACCTTCTGCTTGCTCATGCTGAAACAGGCCATGATGATGGGCATGATGTCTTCCCGATGAACCGCCGATTCCTTTTTACCGCGCACCAGACGCATGATGAAACTGGCACGCCGACGTGTGCCTATACTGGAGAAGAAATGGCGTATCTCTTCCTGAAACAGGATGATGAGCGCCAGCGCGCCCATGTTGACCAGTTTGTCGAGAATACCTCCCAGCAGACGCATCTCGAAGACCTGAGATACAAGAATCCAGACCAGCACAAACACCAGAATGCCCGAGAAGATGTTGGCAGAGCTGGATTCCTTCATCAGCCGGTATATATAATACAGGAGCAGGGCGACAAGGACAATGTCTATGATGTCTTTTATTCCGATACTGATCATGGTTGCAGGTATATAGGGGGCAATCAATTCCGGGACTCGCCGGAACCGGCATCGCGCATCGCCGTAAAAATACGGACAGCTTCGGCGGCGGCCTTCACATCGTGGACGCGCAGAATGTGGGCGCCCTTCATCAGGGCCATCGTGTTGAGCACGGTCGTGCCGTTCAGGGAATCTTCGGGGGTTCCGCCCAGCAGGCGGTATATCATGGACTTACGTGAGATGCCCACCAGCAGAGGCAGGCCAAACTCATGGAAGTTCTCCAGCCGGTCCATCATCTCGTAGTTGTGCTCCAACGTTTTCCCGAAACCGAAACCGGGATCCAGAATGATATCGCTGACCCCCAGGCTCCGCAGGCGCAGCACCTTTTCGGAAAAATAGAGAAACACCTCCCGCATCAGATCCTCGTAGCAGGGATTCTGCTGCATGGTGCGGGGCTCGCCCTGCATGTGCATCAGCACGTAGGGCACTCCCAACCGCGCCACCGTCCGGAACATCGAGGGATCCAGGCTGCCGCCCGAGATGTCGTTGACAACAGCCACGCCGTACTCCTCCACGCACATGGCCGCCACGTCCGCCCTGAACGTATCCACCGAGACAACGGCTCCGGGGGCCTCGCGGCGGATCATCTCCAGCCCCGTCCGCAGACGGGACATCTCCTCCTCCACCGACACGTCGTCGGCTCCGGGCCGCGAGGAATAGGCCCCGATGTCTATCATGTCCGCCCCTTCGTCCACAATGGTACGCACACGGGCGGCAATGTCCGTTTCAGTCTGTTTCCGGCTTCCGGAATAAAAGGAATCGGGGGTCACATTGAGAATGCCCATCACACGCGGCACGTCAAACTCCATCAGTGTTCCGTTTACATTGATAGAGAGCGGCGAACAGGAGGACGGGAACGAGCGGTTGATGTTCATGGCTTTGCTGAGGAAATTGGATTCGGGCAAAAGAGTCCGTTTTCAGGCAAAGATACGCAGAATTTCCGTACTCCCGCACTCTATCCGCAAAAAACGCACTAACTTTGTGCCCGATTCAAATCACAATCTTTGTCCATCATGGAAATATCCGAACTCTACGACCTCTTTCTCAGGCATCCCGCAGTGACGACCGACACGCGCGACTGCCCCGAAGGCGCTCTGTTTTTCGCCCTTCGCGGCACTTCCTTCAACGGCAACGACTTCGCCACCGCCGCTCTGGCCGCCGGCTGCGCATACGCCGTAGTGGACGATCCCCGACTGCGGGGCGACGACCGCCTCATCCATGTGGACAACGCGCTGTCCACCCTGCAACAACTGGCCGCCCTCCACCGGCGCACCCTCGGCATCCCCGTCCTCCAGATAACGGGAACGAACGGCAAGACCACCACAAAGGAACTGGTGGCAGCGGTACTCGGCGAAGGTTTCAGAGTATTGTTCACATCCGGAAATTTCAACAACCACATCGGAGTACCCAAAACATTACTCCGCCTGCGGCCCGAACACGAGATGGCTGTCATCGAGACCGGCGCCAACCATCCCGGCGAGATCGCCGCCCTCAGCCGCATCGTCGATGCCGACTGCGGTCTCATCACCAATGTGGGCAAGGCACATCTGGAAGGGTTCGGCTCCTTCGAGGGCGTGGTCCGCACCAAGGGAGAACTGTACGACTATCTGCGCACCAAGCCCGGAGCCTTCATTTTCCTGAACGCCGACAATCCGCACCTGTGTCCCATTTCCCAGGGCCTTGCCCACATCAGCTACGGCCGTACGGGCAAGGGCTACGACGTGGAAGGCGAAGTTCTCTCCTGCGATCCGTACCTCCGTTTCCGCTGGCGCAGGAAGGAAGGGGAGTGGCAGGAGGTGGCTACCCACCTGATCGGGGCCTACAACCTCGACAACCTGCTGGCCGCCGCAGCCGTCGGCAGCCGTTTCGGCATCGCGGACAACCGCATCACCCACGCGCTGGCCGGCTACGAGCCTACCAACAACCGCTCCGAGTTGCAGGACACAGGCCGCAACCGGCTCATCATCGACGCCTACAACGCCAACCCCACAAGCATGAAGGCCGCACTGGAAAACTTCGCACAGATGGAGCACCCGCACAAGATGGCCATTCTGGGCGAGATGCGGGAACTGGGAACCGCCGAGGAGGAGGAGCACCGCCGCATTCTGGAAATGCTGCCCGCCCTGCGCTGCGAAGAGGTATGGCTGGTGGGCGAGGCTTTCCGCAAAGCGGCGGGCAACAACGGTACCTTCCGCTGCTTCGCCACAGTCGGGGAGGTAAAGAAGATGCTGGAGGAAAGCCCCGTCTCAGACAGGCTGGTCCTGATCAAAGGCAGCAATTCCACCCGTCTGTACCAACTTCCCGAATCGCTCTGACCGGAGACATCCCTGCAAGAAGACACCCACCCTGACCCGTTCCGAACGGCAACACACAACCTTACACACCCAACCGCCATGCAATTCTATCAGGAAATAAACTTTCACCGCGGCCGCATCGAAGTGATTTGCGGCTCCATGTTTTCCGGAAAGACCGAAGAACTGATCCGCCGTCTCAAACGCGCACGCATCGCCCGCCAGCGCGTTGAGATATACAAACCGGCCACCGACACCCGCTATTCCGAAGAAGATGTCGTCTCGCACGACCGCAACACCATAGCCTCCACTCCCGTCGAATCCTCTGCCGCCATTCTGCTGCTGGCCGAAGACGCCGAGGTGGTAGGCATCGACGAGGCACAATTCTTCGACGACGGACTGGTGGAGGTGTGCAACACCCTGGCCGAACGCGGCAAGCGGGTCATCATCGCCGGCCTGGACATGGACTTCAAGGGAATCCCCTTCGGCCCCATGCCGGCTCTTTGCGCCGTGGCGGAGGATGTCACCAAAGTACACGCCGTCTGTGTGCGCTGCGGCGCGCCCGCCTATGTCAGCCACCGCACAGTACAGGCTTCGAGACGCGTCCTTCTGGGCGAACACAACGAATACGAGCCGCTTTGCCGCAACTGCTACAAAAAACTGACCGATCTTCCCTGATGAGGAAACGCCACACCCCGATGACAGCCCCCCCAAAAAAAAGGCTCCCCGTCGTTTCACGTTTGGCGGCGATAAGCCAAACCGGTGTTTCGGGACGAATGCAAACGAAAGTTAATTAACATTTGCTTTTCGTCCGCGGATGTAGTATATTTGTACCAGCAAAGTGGAAGAACCCTGAAAAGCCGCCCTATAGGCGGCTTTTTTCGTTGCTTAACGTGAAAAAAACATCCGATCTTTTTTTAAAAAGGTCCTATCTTGTTCAAAAAAGATACTATGTTGTGAAAAATAGGTCCCTTCCCGTTCGTTCTCCGAAAAACCCGCAGGTTAAACTTTGAGCACATTCGTTAAAATCTGTATGCAAAATTTCTCGAGAAAATTTCCGGCTTCATCATTCCCCGGCCACATTCCGCCGCTTCTCCTCTTCTTCCGGAAACGGACCGCCGGCATACATCTCGGCCGCCCGCTTCGCTTTTTCCCCAATCGTGCGGCGCAGACTCTCGGGTGCCTTTACGCACAAGTCCGCACCGTACGACAACAGTTCGCCCACCAGATCGCACGTTGGGGCTACATCCAGTTCGAAACGGCCGCTGTCAGCCGGCACCTCGCGCTGCGTTCCGTGCAACGGCTTGCTGCGCAGGTAGTCCGCCACACGGGCAGAGGCCTCCAGCACGATGTGCTCGGGCTGTATGTCGGGGCCACCGTATGCCCCGAAACTATGGCGGAAATAGGCCTCGGCACTGAAATCGTCTGGCCGCCGGAAACGCATGGGGAGCAACCCCAGTTCGCGGATGCGGTCGGCTGCGAAATTGCGCACCTCTCCATGACGACTGCTCGCTCCCACCACATAATAACGCCCGCGCAAGAGCCGCAGACAATAAGGTGACAGATGCGTCGGATAGGCCGGCTTGTCGAAAGGCGCATACACCATCTGCAACCGGCAGGAACGGCGCATGGCCTCCGCCACAAGCGGAACCCAAAGGGAACCGGACGGGGCCGTACCGTCTTTCGCGACCTCCGCGTCCCCGCCGTCATCAATGAGCAGCCGCAAAAGCGGATCCACTGCCTTCAGGTCACGCCGCAAACGGTAAAGCCCCTCCCGATAGTCTATATGAATGCCATAACGGTCCAGCAGATAGCGGCGCTGGTCATAAAACGTGCTCTGGGGCATGGCGCGTCCGCGGTCGTCCTCGTCGCTCCAGGCCTGTAAAATATCTTCCTTCGTCATTCCCTCGTGCCGCATCAGCAACCGGGCCAGCCACAAACCCTTGTTCATAGTAGTCTTCGTATCTCAAGTCAACATGCCGCGGAAACACGCCCGCGCTTTCGCATGGCAAATATACGGCAAAGCGGCCGAATCTGTCTCCGCCGACACCGTTTTTTTCAAACGGACAGCCCGGAACAGCGCCCCCCCTGACGGAGAAAAGCGGCCGAATCCCGACAGACTACGGCAGGAACACAAAAGATCATAAAAAATAACATGAAAAAAATTTGGTCATTTCAAAAACATTCCATACTTTTGCACCCGATAACAACAATGAACCGTTATCATGGCGAGATAGCTCAGCTGGTTAGAGCGTCGGATTCATAATCCGAAGGTCAAGGGTTCAAGTCCCTTTCTCGCTACAAGAACCGGAGCGGCTGTCTGCAACAGACAGCCGCTCCGGTTCTTTACGTATTCTCACCTCCGTCATCGGCAGAGGTGTCCGCTCCGGGCGCATGCTCGCGGAACCACTCGATCAGGCTACCGCCCTCGTAGCGTTCAAAACAGGACTGCGCCGTCTTCAGCGCACGGAACCCAACGCTGCCGTGCTGCTTCAAATCTGTAATCCGCCCTGCAATGATCTGCTTTTTCAATTCGGCCACACGATAACGGGCAATATATTCATGGATGTCATTATACCCCTGAGAACGAAGGCTCTGCAACACCACATGACGGTTAAAACCCGTCATGCCGCACAGACTCTCCCTATTGAAAAGCGGATCGACATAAGGACGCTCCGTCTGCATCTTATACTCCATCACCTCGAACCGGTGCAGGTTGGCCTCGTTGAAATCGTCGAGTTCGGACATGGACAGCACGTTGGGAGGGGGCGGAGCCTTGACAGGCTGAATGGCCGGCAAGACCATGGAACGGGAAACGGGACGCAGGATCCGGAAAAAGAAAAACATGTTCACCACCGTGAACAGCACCATGTAAAGCATCAGCCCGACAAGCGAGAAACGTATGGTAAGCACGATGAAGTAGACAGCCACCAGCCCGAGGGCCGCGCCGTAGACAGCCAGATCGGGAGGCAGTTCGAACCGTCGCACCAGCTTGTGGGGCAGACGGAAGATATTGATGATGTAATAGCCGGACAGCCCCAACGCAGTCAGACGCAGCAGCACGTCGCCGCTGAGCAGATTCTCCGGGATGTCGGCCGCTTCGTACACCTTGGCCAGGTTGCTTCCCATCGCCGCTCCCACACTGTAAATGAAAATGAGCGCAAGAGCGGGAGTGGCATACCCCCACATACGCCCCCATTGCAGATAGCCGGGCATGCACATGCCTAAAGGATAGATGCTCTGCAAATAGGAACAGGCCAGCAGATAGATCAGCATGACCGGATGCAGAATGCCCGGCGAGGGGATGTCGTGGACGGCCACGAAACACAACCCCACACCATAGAGAATCCCTATCAGGAGCATAATCCATGCCTGGGAGAGGAAACGCACACTACGCCGCGCAAAATAGAAGAGGACAAGGCTCATCATCAAATGAGCCACAGCGGCAAACTCCGTTGTCAGCAGTATCAAAGTGTTGATCATAACGGCAAAAGTATAAAAACTTTTTATCGTAAAAGGGAACTTGGAAATAATTTATTACTTTTGCACTATTTACAAGTTCCGGGCACATTTCCTTACAGAGGCTACGAACAAATCATGAGCGAAGACAAAATTTTCACAATAGACATCGACAAAGTGCTGCGCGACAAGGCCGGAAAAAAATCCCGACGGATTCCCCGTTTTGTCGTCAACTGGCTGAAACGCATCATACATCAGGACGAAATCAACGAGTTCCTGCACCGCGAAGGTGACAGACAGGGCGTGGAATGGCTGGAGGACTGCATCGGTTTTCTGGATATGAGACTCGACATCCGCGGTCTGGAGAACCTGCCCCGTCCGGACGACGGGAAACGCTATACCTTCGTCTCCAACCACCCGCTGGGCGGACAGGACGGCGTGGCACTCGGAGCCATCCTGGGAAAACAGTACAACGGACACATCAAATATCTGGTGAACGACCTGCTGATGAACCTGCACGGCCTTGCCCCCCTCTGCATCCCCATCAACAAGACCGGCGCACAGAACCGCCGCTTCCCCGCCATGGTGGAGGCTGGCTTCAACAGCGACAACCACATCATCATGTTTCCCGCAGGCCTCTGCTCGCGCCGGCAAAAAGGCGTTGTCCGCGACCTGCCCTGGAACAAGACCTTCGTGACCAAAAGCGTAGAGACTCACCGCGACATCGTTCCCATCCATTTCGGGGGATGCAACTCCGACTTCTTCTACCGTTTGGCCTCTGTCAGCAAGGCGCTGGGCATCAAGTTCAACATCGCCATGCTGTTTCTCGTAGACGAGATGTTCAAGAACCGCCACAAGACCTTCACCGTAAAAATAGGGAAACCCATACCCTGGCAAACCTTTAACCGCTCACGCACCCCCCTGCAATGGGCCGCACAGGTGCAGGACATCGTCTACCAACTCTAACAAAATTCCTCCCTCCACATTCCGCACCTATCTGCTATATGGAACAAATAATACCTCCCGTCAGCCGCGCGCTGCTGAAAGCCGAACTCACCCCCGAACGCAAACTGCGCACCACCAACAAGAGCGACAATGACATCTATATTGTGACGTGGAAACAGACCCCGAACGTCCTGCGCGAAATAGGCCGTCTGCGCGAGATAGCCTTCCGTGCCGCAGGAGGCGGAACGGGAAAATCTCTCGACCTGGACGAATTCGACACCGGCGAACACGCCTATTACCAGCTCATCGTGTGGAATCCGGAAAGCGAGGAAATCCTCGGCGGTTACCGCTTCCTACCCGGAAACGAAATCACGCTCAACGCCGACGGGCAACCCCATCTGGCCACCGGACACATGTTCTACTTCTCGCCCCGCTTCATTGATGAGTTCATGCGCGAGACCGTAGAGTTGGGACGCTCCTTCGTGACGCTGGAGTACCAGAGCACACGGAAAATGAGCAAAGGCCTCTTTGCACTGGACAATCTCTGGGACGGACTGGGTGCCCTCACGGTCATCATTCCCAACCTGAAATACTTTTTCGGGAAAATGACGATGTACCCCTCTTTCAACCGGCAGGCCCGCGACATGATTCTCTACTTCCTGCACAAACACTTCGGAGACAAGGACCGGCTGATATACCCCACCCATCCCCTGCGCATTGAAACCGACAGCACACAACTGAACGAACTCTTCTGCAAAGACACCTTCCGCGAGGACTACCGCATACTCAACACCGAAGTGCGCAAACTGGGCTACAACATTCCGCCTTTAGTGAACGCCTACATGAGCCTCAGCCCTACGATGCGCATGTTCGGCACCGCCATCAACCACGACTTCGGAGAAGTGGAAGAGACCGGCATTCTCATTGCCGTTGATGAGATTCTGGAAGAAAAACGGATGCGCCACATCGACACCTTCGTTGAAGAACACCCCGAATCGACCAGCCTCTTCAGAGATCTGTTCCTGAAGAGCAAACCCTGAAAAATATACACAACAATAACATGAAAAACAATAATTTAACAAAAAGTTTAACGGGGGGGGCAGAAAAGCCTGTCACAGCGTCTGGCCGGCCCGGACATCATCCGTAGCTGCGCCATCCTCTTTGTCATCGCAGGCCATTTCACCACACTGAACACCCCTTTCCGTACCACCGACTTCGGCGGTTTCTCCATGTTCCTGCAAACCTGGAGCCGTGAACTGTTCCTGACCGGCGTACCGCTCTTCCTCATGCTCACGGGTTTCCTTAACACAGGAAAGACCGTCAGCAGAAAATACTTCCAAGGCATGGGCCGGGTTCTCTCCGCCTACCTTTTCTTTGCCCTGCTCACCCTGACCTTCAAAACAACCTGGCTGCACGAAAACATTTCGCCCGTACGGGGAGCGCTCAAAATTCTGGACTTTTCCGCCATCCCCTACGGATGGTACATCGAAATGTGGATCGGCCTGTACCTGCTCACTCCCTTCCTCAACCTGCTGTACAGGAACATCGGCACACAACGCCACAAACTGCTGCTTATCGGCATACTGGCTGTCATGACTTTCCTGCCCGACTTCTGTAACCGTTACGACCTGCACATCGTTCCGGGCTACTGGGCCAACTGCTATCCCCTCGCCTTCTACTTCATCGGAAGCTACATCCGCGAATACCGCCCCCGGCCGCAACGCACAACACTCTGTCTGCTCCTGCTCGGCCTGACCGCCATCTCACCGGTATTCAACCTTCTCTTCATACACAACCGTCCCCTCGTCCAGATAACGGGAAACCCGGGCGGCATCATCATCGCCGCCGTGGCCGTCCTCTTCTTCCTGCTGTTCTACGAGGCCGACCTCCGGCAGCCGTCCCTGCGCAAAGCCTTCGCCACGGTATCACTCCTCTCGCTGGACGTGTATCTGTGCTGCTACATCTTCGATGCACTGTACTATCCGTGGTTCATCAACCGCTATTTCGAGAGCCAGGCACAATTCGGACTTTGGTTCTTCGTGATCGTCCCTCTCGTGTTCCTCTCGTCGCTCGTGCTGGCCCGCATCAAGGAAACACTATTCCGCCTGACCCGCATTGACCGCCTCTGGTCCTGACCCCATACACATATACCCAAAGATTCACCTGCCGGAAAAGACGTCCTTCCCCATCATCCGTTTTTTCCGGCAGGGTACTTTTGCCGCCTCCGCACCGGGCAAAAACCAGAGCCGCAGGGCCAGAAAAAAGCACCACCGGACACGGCTATTACAATATATATTTGTAAATTTGCACACAATAGAATATTCTTTCACAATATTCACAATTGCAAAACAAAATGGCTTCCAAGCTCTCTCATATATTGTCAGGACTGACATTCCTGTCCGCCGTCAACGCCGCATCGGCGCAGACAGCACTGACACGCGCGGGGAAAGGCATTGAATACAAAGCCGAAGCACAAGTCACGGCCTCGGACGGACAAACACCCCTCTGGCTCGGCGCCAACCGGCAAGGCCTCTCCAGCGTAAAAGGAGACAACGGCTACCTGAGGGCCGGCATCTTCCGTTCCGCCACCCACGACACCCTTCACAACTGGCGCATAGGCTACGGAGCTGACATTGCCGTACCGTACAACTTCACTTCCAGTTTTGTCATCCAGCAACTCTATGCCGACTTCGACTATAAGAAGCTGCGTCTCTCCGCAGGAAGCAAGGAAAGGCCCATGCAACTCAAGAACAACGAACTGAGCAGCGGCAGCCAGACATTCGGAATCAACGCCCGCCCCGTTCCCCAGATTAGGGTGGAACTGCCCGAATATCTTTCCATCACAGGTCGCAGCAACTGGGCGGCCATCAAAGGACACTTCGGCTACGGCATGCTTACCGACGGGGGCTGGCAGGAAAGCTATGTCGTTCCCGGCCATCACTACGCGAAAAAAGCACTCTACCATACCAAAGCCGGCTATCTGCGCATTGGCAACGAAGAAAAATTCCCGCTTGTTTTCGAAGGCGGTCTGGAAATGGCCTGCCTCTTCGGCGGCACCGTCTACAACCCCATAGGCCGTGAAGGTGTGCTGGACGAAAAACTGGAAATGGGACACGGACCGAAGGACTTCATCGATGCCATTTTCGGAACGGGCAGCGACGCCACAGACGGAGAGTACGCCAACTCGGCTGGAAACACTTTGGGCAGCTGGCTGTTCAGCCTGAGCTACAAAGGAAAAGACTGGAAGCTGAGGGCCTACTACGACCATTTCTTCGAGGACCACTCGATGATGTTCTTCCAGTACGGATGGCAGGACGGACTTCTGGGTGTAGAATTCACGGCTCCGCGCAACCCCGCAGTCACAAGCCTGGTCTACGAATACATCAACACTTCCTATCAGTCCGGCCCTGTATATCACGACCACACCACGGCCATCCCCGACCAGGTCAGCGGTTCGGACAACTACTACAACCACAATCTCTATGCCGGGTGGCAACATTGGGGACAGGCGATAGGCAATCCTCTTTTCGTCTCCCCGCTCTACAACCGAAACGGCCGGCTGGACTTTACAGGCAACCGCTTCAAGGCCCACCACTTCGGTCTGAGCGGTGATCCCGCAACCGGCCTGCACTACCGCCTGCTGTACAGCTACATGCGCAACTGGGGCACCTACTCCAGTCCCTTCGAGGACGTACGCTACAACAGCAGTTTTCTGGCCGAAGCCCATTACAGTCCGTCTCACATAGGCCGGCTTGACACACGCGGGTGGCAGTTCGGCGCAGCCTTCGCGCTGGACCGCAGCAAGCAGTACGGAAACAATACAGGGTTCCGGCTGACCGTCCGCAAGACCGGAGTTCTCACCAAGTAAAGCCATACCAGTATGAAATATATCCATCTTATTCTCATCTTCCTAACCCTGACCTGCGCCTCCTGCGACAAGATGCCGGAGAACGGAGAGCTGGACGGACAATGGCAGCTCATGAGCATGGGGACACGCAACAACGCCGATGCCTCCCCGACCTATACCGACACGAAAGGCCAACGCATATACTGGCGCTTTCAGCTTCGTCTGCTGATGATCCATACTGCCGGTGCCATGCTGAACGGACACACATACGACACGGCCTGCCGGTTCGAAAAATCCGGCAACACCCTCGCCATTACCCAGACCTACATACATACCCTCAACCGCGACAGCCTCATCACCGATCCGGCCAGTACATCCCTGGCTCCGGTAGGAATCCGCGGTAATGCCGAAACCTTCAGTATCGAGAAACTGGACGGGAAACAAATGATCCTGCAATCGGACCATCACCGGCTCGTATTTCGCAAATTCTGAAAAAGAACGGAACAACAAAACAAAAAAAGACTGCCGCACAATATTAACGATATTCTACGTTTGAATAAAGGCTGAAAATATATCGGACTGTACAAAACAACACGAAACACGGGCCTCCGAGATACCGACAGCTATAGACAAGCTATGAAAATAAGCATCATCACAGCCACATACAACAGTGCAAGAACTATAGGGGACACGCTCGAGAGCATACTCGGACAAACCTACAAAAACATCGAGTGCATCGTCGTGGACGGGGCGTCTAAAGACAATACGCTTGACATCGTCAAAAGCTACAAACCCGTCTTCGGCAACCGCATGACCTACATCAGCGAACAGGACAACGGGCTGTATGACGCAATGAACAAAGGTATCCGGCTGGCAACGGGCGATGTCATAGGCATTCTCAACTCCGACGACTTTTTCACCTCGCCCACCGTCATCGAAAGGATGGTGAAAAAGATGGAAGAGACCAAAGCCGATGCCGTGTACGGAGATGTTCACTACGTCAGCCACAAGAACCTCAACAAATGCGTCCGCTACTACACCTCCCGCTTCTTCCGCAAAGGTCTCATGCGACTGGGTTTCATGCCGGCCCACCCCTCTTTCTATTGCCGGTCCGGCATCTACAAACAATACGGAGCTTTTGATACTTCCTATAAAATCGCCGCCGACTTCGAACAACTCCTGCGCCTCATCCACATCCACGGCATCAGGACCGTCTATCTGCCAATGGACTTCGTCACGATGCGCACCGGAGGCATCTCCAACGCAGGCATGTCCAGCCACCGGCAGATCATGCAGGACCACCGTCTGGCACTCCGGAAAAACAAGGTCACATCCTGCTATTTCCTCCTGTCCCTGCGCTACATTTACAAGATTGGCGAACGCTTTTTCAGCAAATTTATCCGCGTTGGCGAACTTCCGGAATACATCCGTAACAAATAGACCGCACAGAGGAAATCTGCCATACTTCCTTGCTCATCTCAAAAGATAAGCCTAAATTTGCACCATCATTACCGGGCCAGATTGGATTTGACAGCGGGCCGAAGTGGTATGTAAGCATGCAGTGCGCCTGAAAGTGGGCACTCTAATCTCGGCTTTCAAAAATTTAACTGGCGAAAAGAACTACGCTCTCGCTGCCTAATCGAAGCACAGTAGATTGGCTTTATTCCTGCACCAGGTGCGGGAACGAGACATCACCCGGGAAGCTCTTGTCCCGAAGCGTCCTGAACAGGTGGTGCAGATAAATCGGGAATAGTCGGAGCCGGCCTCGCGGCGATGATGAAACTCTCAGAGGATAAGACACTGGCTGGTAGCTCCGGTCTTGCCCGTGTACGAAAACCCAAACGGAGATAAGCATGTAGAAAGCATATTGTTTCCTCGTTTGGACGAGGGTTCGACTCCCTCCTGGTCCACATTGCGCATTGGGGCCGACCGTTCTTCCGGTCGGCCCCAATGCGTGTAAAAAAAGCCCCGCTATTCCTCGGAAAAATCCCTCATCAACTGCCGGTAAGAGGCATAGATACGTACCTTGGTGACGAAGCCCACAAAGTTCTTGTCGGCATCAAGCACCGGCAACACCGCGGCATCCGTCTCCTGAAACTGCTCCATCACGGAATTCATCGAAGCCGTCACCGAGAGTACGGCGAGCGGCGGACACATCAGCTGTTCCGCCCTGTAGAGCCGGTACAGCTCGCTGCGGAAAATGATATTGCGTATGCTTTGCAGGTTGATGATGCCCAGCAACGAGCCGTTGCGGTCGCACACCGCGAAATTATTGGCCTTGCTCTTGGAAATCACCTGCACCAGCTGTCCCAAGTTCATGTCAGGGCTCAGGCGCGGGCGCTCGCGGTCTATCACCGCGTCCAATGACATCAGCGTAAGAATGGAACGGTCCTTGTGGTGTGTCAGCAACTCGCCCTTGCGCGCCAATCGCATCGAATAGATACTGTGAGACTCAAAGGCATGAATTGTCAGATAACTGCTCACGGAGACGATCATCAGCGGCAGAAACAGATCGTACCCTCCCGTCAGTTCCGCTATCAGAAAAACACCCGTCAGGGGAGCATGAAACACCCCGCTCATCACGCCCGCCATGCCCAGTAGGGCATAGTTTGTCTCGGGCAGACTGAAACCAAACAGGCCGTAACCGTTCCACAGGCGCGCAAAGACGAAACCACCCACACACCCCAGAAACAAGCTTGGCGCAAACGTTCCGCCGCAGCCGCCGCCACCGTTCGTGGCCGTTGTGGCGAATACCTTGAAGATAATGATCAGGCCGAGATACAACAGCAGGGATTCCGGATGTCCGTAGAATAAAGAGTTGTTCAGCACACGGTCCGCCCCTTCCGCATCGGCACCGCTCAGCAGGATGCGGATAGTAGAATAGCCCTCGCCGTAAAGGGGCGGAAAAAAATAGATGAGCACCGCCAGCACCGTTCCTCCCAGCGCCAGACGGGCGTACAGACTGTGGAAACGGTCGAAAATCTGCTCGAAGGAATTCATCGTCCGCGTGAAATACAGCGAAATCAATCCGCAAAAAGCACCCAACATTATGGCCGACGGAACCCACTCCACCGTGAAATGATGCCGCAGGTCGAAGGGAAACATCGCCTCAGGCCCCGTAAGCACGTAAGTGAGACAGGTTGCCGTCAGGCAGCTGACCAGCAGCGGCAGCAGCGAAGCCATCGTCAAATCTATCATCAGCACCTCCAGCGTAAAGACCAGTCCGGCGATGGGGGCTTTGAAGATTCCGGCAATGGCACCCGAAGCACCGCAGCCTATGAGCAACATCAGCGTCTTATGGTCCAGACGGAAGATGCGCCCCAGGTCGCTGCCGATGGCCGATCCCGTCAGCACGATCGGCGATTCGGCACCCACCGAACCGCCGAAACCGATGGTCAGGGCCGAGGCGATCACGCTCGACCAGCAGTTGTGCCGGGGGATGTGCCCTTGCTGCCGCGAGATGGCGTAAAGGATCTTCGTCACGCCGTGACCTATGTCATCGCGCACCACGTAACGGATAAACAAAGCCGTGAGGTAGATACCCACCACGGGATAGACCAGAAAAAGCCAGTTGGACTGCGTCACATCAAACTTAGAGGTGAGCAGATACTCTATCTCGTGAATCAGCCATTTCAGGATGCAGGCCGCCACCGCGGCCCCGATACCCACCATGAAACTGAGCAGCAACACAAACTGCCGCTGACTGAGGTTCGCCTCGCACCATGCCGCCACGCGGCCTGTCCATCCTTCGGGAACTGTAGTTTCCGTCATGTGTTTTCTTCTATTTTGTTTACACCAAGAAATAAAGTCCGGCCGCCACGGGACACCGGAAAAACTACAAAATTATAACTTTTTTTCAACAATATCCGATTATTCACGGATAATCCGTACTTCGCCGCCGCAGCCCAGCTTGACGATGGCCGATGCCGGCGGGTTCTGCCGCTCGTCGCGGCGCGAGGTGCAGACATAATCCACCGCCTCGCGTATTTCGGGTGCGATGTCTGCGAAACAACGGGGAGCGGGACTTCCGCTCACGTTGGCCGATGTGGAGACCACCGCCCGCTTCATGCGCATGCAAAGCTCGCGACTGAAGGCCTCACGCGTCACGCGGATAGCCACGCTGCCATCCTCCGCCAACAATTCGGGAGCCAGATTGCGCGCGCCATCGTAAATCACCGTTAACGGTTTCTCCGCCAGTTCTATCAGGTCCCACGCCACATCGGGCACCTCGCGCACGTAGAACTGCACTTTCACGTCCGAATCCACCAGCGTGATGAGCGCCTTCGAGTCGACCCGCCGCTTTATCTCATACACCCTGCGCACGGCCTCGCCGTTCGTGGCGTCACAGCCGATGCCCCATATCGTATCGGTGGGATAGAGAATCACTCCTCCGCGGTTCATCACCTCGACGGCCTTCCGGATGTCCTCGCGATACCCGCGCACCTGTTCCGTCTGCATTCTCCTGTCCGTCTGTTTCCTGTCCTTGTCCATATTTCCGTAACTGTCTGTTATCACCCCCTCCCCACACACATATAAAGAAAGAAGGGAAAGGAACCGCAAAGATAACGGATATTCGGCAACCGGCCATCCGTTACCGCAAATTTCAGGAAAGATTCCGCACCGGACTCAGTCCCACTCCATGCGTTCCAACGCTGACGGAACAGCACTCTGCTACGTAGCTATTCTGAGAATCCGGAATATTAAAGCAAGTTAATTAACATTTGAATTTCGTCCGCCAATGTATTATATTTGCACCAGCAAAGTAGAAGAGTCCTGAAAGGCCGCAATTTAGCGGCCTTTTTTCGTCGTTTAACGTAAAAAAACATCCCATCTTTTTTAAAAAAGGTCCTATCTTGTTCAAAAAAGATACTATGTTGTGAAAAACAGATCCCTTCCCGGAGTTTTTCCGAAAAACCTAAAAGTTAAACTTTATATTCCACTATTAAAAAACCGAAAATTACCACAGGACACATTCCGGCCTTTTTCAGTTTGGCACGATTTTTGCTATAGGGCGGCTTCCGTGCGCCCCTCCGGCATCCCGTAACCCTGCAAAAATCAAAGCCGCGACTTTCTTTTGCGGCGGACACAATAAATCACACTTTTTTGTGTATCTTTGCAGAATCATACCTTTAACACATAAGAAAACAAGATAGTTATGCTTTTTTCAACAGAAACCTACGTGCAGCGCCGCCACGCCTTGCGCAAGCTGGTGGGAAACGGGCTTATCCTGTTGTTCGGCAACAACGACAGCCCTGTCAACTATCCGGCCAATGCCTACAAGTTCCGTCAGGACAGCTCCTTTCTTTATTTCTTCGGACAGAAGCGCGACGGCCTCGTAGGAGTCATAGATGCCGACAGCGGCGATGAGATTCTGGCGGGCGACGAGATAGACATCGACGACATCGTGTGGTACGGCAGCGTTACCTCTGTGACTGAGATGGCCGCCGAGAGCGGCGTAGGCCGCACGGCCCCGCTGGGTGCCTTGAAAAACATCGTGGGAGAGGCCGTAAAACAAGGCCGCAAGGTACACTTCCTGCCACCCTACCGCCACGACACCATGATCAGCCTTTCCGACCTGCTCGGCATCCATCCCTCGCGCCAGCGCGAAGAGGCCTCGCTGACACTGATCCATGCCGTAGTGAAGTTGCGTTCTCGCAAGTCGGCCGGCGAAATCGAGGAGCTGGAACGCGCCGCTGAGATAGGCTACCGCATGCACACCGCCGCCATGCGTCTGGCCCGTCCGGGCGTGACGGAACGCTACATCGGTGGCGTACTGGACGGCATCGCCTCCAGCTACGGCTGCCTCCCCTCTTTCCAGAGCATCGTTTCGATGCACGGCGAGATTCTTCACGGCTATCCCTCCGACCGTCCCCTCGAGGCAGGCCGGCTGCTCCTGTGCGACGCCGGTGCCGAGACCACGGAACATTACTGCTCGGACCATACGCGCACCACGCCCATCTCGGGCCGCTTCAGCCAACGGCAGCGCGACATCTACGACATCGTGGCCGACTGTCACGACCTGGCCCTGACGCACGCCCGTCCCGGCGTGCGCTGGTGGGACGTTCACTTCGACGTATGCCGCCTCATGACGGACCGCCTGAAGACACTGGGACTGATGAAAGGCGACACCGAAGAGGCCGTGCGCGCCGGAGCACACGCGCTCTTCCTGCCCCACGGCCTGGGCCACATGATGGGCATGGACGTACACGACATGGAGGGTCTGGGACAAACCTACGTGGGCTATGACGACGAGACACGCCCCTCCAGCCAGTTCGGCACCGCCTCGCTGCGCTTTGCCCGCCGGTTGGAAGAGGGATTCGTCGTTACTGACGAACCGGGTATCTACTTCATCCCCGACCTGATAGACCTGTGGCGCAGCCAAGGAACAAACGCGGACTTCCTCTGCTTCGACGAGATTGAGAAATACAAGGACTTCGGCGGCATACGCATCGAGGACGATGTGCTCATCACGGCAGACGGCTGCCGCTTCCTCGGCAAGGAGATCATCCCCTACCGCGCCGATGATGTAGAAGCCTATGTAGAGGCACAGGCCGGATAACCCAAGCAAGCATACAAAAATCAATCACAATCAAATAACCCAACAAAAAAAACATGAAGAAAACATTTTCTGTAGCCCTGTCAGCCCTCTGCATGCTGCCGGGCACAACGGTGGCTCAGGATGCCGCCAAGAAGGACAGCCTCGTCTTTACGGTCGTAAAGGAGAATCCCATCACCTCGGTCAAAGACCAGAACCAGAGCGGCACATGCTGGGCCTACAGTTCGCTCGGCTTCTTCGAGGCCGAACTCCTCCGCATGGGCAAAGGAGAACACGACCTCTGCGAGAGCTTCCTGGTGTACAACACGTACATGGACCGCGCCGACAAGGCCATCCGCACCCACGGCGATGCCAGCTTCTCGCAAGGCGGCTCGTTCTATGACGCCGTCTACTGTCTGAAACACTACGGCATGGTGCCGCAGGACGCCATGCCCGCTCCCGGCACCCTGTATGGCGACTCGCTCTTCAACTTTAACCAGCTCAGCGCCGTGACCGACGCCTACGTGGGAGCTATCGCCAAAGGAAATCTCAAGAAAATCAGCCCCGTGTGGAAGAAGGATCTGAGCGCCATCTACGAAAACTACTTCGGCAAACTGCCTGCCTCCTTTACCTACAAAAGCAAAACCTATACGCCGCAGAGCTACGTGAAAGAACTGGGCATCAATCCCGATGACTATGTATCGCTCACCAGCTACACGCACCATCCCTTCTACTCCAAGTTCATCCTCGAAATCCAGGACAACTGGCGCTGGGCCGAGAGCTATAACCTCCCGCTCGACGAGTTCATGCAGGTGATGGACGAGGGCATCCGCAACGGCTACAGTTTTGCCTGGGGTGCCGATGTCAGCGAGGACGGCTTCCGCAAGAACACACGCAAGGGCATCGCCATCGTTCCCAGCAACGCGAAGTCCGATGACAAGACGGGCAGCGACGCTGCCCGCTGGACCGGCAGCAACGAACGCAACTCCATCGCTCCCGCCGACAACAAGGGCGAACTGACCATCACACAGGAAATGCGCCAGATAGGTTACGACAACTGGGAAACCACCGACGACCACGGCATGGTGATCTACGGTCTGGCCAAAGACCAGAACGGCAAGGAATACTTCATCATGAAGAACTCCTGGGGCGACTACGGACCTTACCACGGAATGTGCTACATCTCCAAGCCTTATGTTGCCTACAAAACCATGAACATCCTGATCCACAAGGATGCCATCCCGGCCAAGATCGCAAAGAAACTGGGCCTGAAATAATCCCCGCTTCCCGTAAAAAGGAACCGGCGGAATCACACACGAAACCAGTCCGCAGGACCTTTCCGCACCCCAACATACCGTGACGGCGGAAACATCCTGCAGACCGGTTTTGGCGTATATTCAGGAGAACGAAGCCACTACATTTCTTACCACCCGGAAAAGCATACCGGTAACTTTGCCGAACATGCAAAAGCCTCCTGACCTGATACGCTATTCGCCGATTTACCGATTATGTATGTCAAAGAATTCTTACCAACTGCTGCTGATGGTAAGCGGTACAATCGTTCTATGGTCGGTTATAAATTACAGTATTGAATTTGAATCAAATTCGATTTTTATAGAATTATTTCTTCCAGCGTTTAAGATTCGGGGAGAACCGGTGCATCATTTCCTTCGCCTGCTCCTTAGTCAGATTCTGCCCTGACTGTTTCTTGATTTCTTCCATGAATTGTGCGCAGTGGTCAACCATCGGCGCATGGTAAAAAACCTGTGTTTAGCCAGTGTTTAGATATAACTTCTTACATTTGCAAAAAAAGAGTGCGATGGAGAAGAATCCTTACATAGAGTTGGCGGAATGTCTACTTCCGGAAGAAATGA
>Ga0209064_1000791_pt1 | contig 64788 bp, 65 predicted proteins | sample Inofromicrocosms_FD_187498 | JGI IMG/M metagenome (GOLD analysis project Ga0209064, IMG submission 187498) | Mouse cecum microbial communities from Vienna, Austria - Inoculum for glucosamine and mucus D2O microcosms (SPAdes) (version 2) | ecosystem: Host-associated > Mammals > Digestive system >...
CCATAGTCCACCATTTTTCCACTATGCCCCTTCATACAACTGGACAGGATCATTTCTTGAAGCCGCTGCTGGGGTACGCTGGTCAAAAACTCCAAGTGCTTCTCAAAAAAGAATTTGCGTATCTGCTCTCTCGGTGTTATAATTTCCACAAGGCATTCCCTCTCGTGTTTTGTGGTTGGTCGTGCTTCCATTATAACACTTGAGGCTATGCCTTCTTTTTTGTCATTTTTCAGATTTGCTCATTTATAGAATGTATGTCTCTGTAGTGCAGGTCTCTCCCACTTTTCCATTTTCATAAATTTTGACGTTCGAATGAGCACATGGAGGATTGCTGCTGGAGGCAGAGGCGGGAAGGAACAGTAAGATGACCATCAGGGGGCAGAGGAATACAGCGATAAGCTTTTTCATGACTAATTACCACCTTTCTGTTATGTTAGGATGCAGGCTGCCAAACATCCAAATGACCAGATACACACACCATTTTTGAGGAATTGTTCCTGACTGCCACAACATAGCTTTCCGTTTCGTTGATTTCAATTGTCTGACTGATGCGCCCCCCCTCCACATCTACATTGATAGAGAAAAACCTGCCGCTGGAATCTAAGAGGCCAAGGTCCAGGCTGGCCTTTGGCGGTCTAGAGGGAAACAAAAACGAGTAGGAATACCTCAAGATCACGAAATCCCCACGCTCCAAGGAAAACAGCGGGCTCACGGCGCTGATGGAGTATCCGGCGATGTTTTGACCAAAGATTTTGGTAATGATGTTAATCTGGTCAGGCTGTATGTTCTCGGCCCAAGGTTCCACCTGCGTCAAATCAATGTGTTCGTATGTTAGGTTCTTCTGGCGTAGGGCATCCGGCTTTTTCGGCAGGTTACCGATTGCGGAGACAATGGTGATGACCGACGCGATGGCCGACAGCAGCAGGCACGCCGCCAGCGCGATGGCCAGCGCCACCCTGAGCCCGCGCCGCTCCGGCTGTGCCTGCGGCTCCGCCACCGCCGCCATCTCCACGGGCTTTTTCTGCAGTACCAAACTCTCGTCCACCAGCTGCTCCACCGGCACGCCGAACAGCCTGCCCATGCAGACCAGGTTTTCCATGGAGGGGGAGGCAATCCCCCGCTCCCACTTGGAGACGGCCTGCCGGGACACATCCAGCGCCTCCGCCAGCTCCGCCTGGGTCATCTTGTGCTCCCGGCGCAGGGCGGTGAGCTTTTCTTCCAGCCTCATTGTAACACACTCCTTTACCAGGTAAACCGCTTTTGGCTTGCAAACGCGCAACCGGCGGTTTCTTTTGCGCGGTTCAGGCGTTTTTTGTTCCGGGACAGCTTCATTGTACCATACGCCCCGGAACTAGGCAAGGGCATGAAAAAGCCGCCCTCACTCCAAGGAGCGGGGGCGGGCCGTCCTTCCATTCCTTCCGGACTTTTGGGCAGGTTCTCAGAAATCAATGAACGATGGTTGCATACTGGTCAATATTTGCCATACGGAAATCATATTCCTCCTGGGTAATAAAGCCATTTTCCAAATTCAGCTGCTGATTGTGGATATATTGTTCCCTGAAGTAGTTTTCATTCACAGGCGCGTCCGCAATCGTTGAGAGAAACACATTGCTTGTCAGTTTTTCACCTGTTTCGGATAAAAACACACCTTCAGATTCCTCAACAAAGATTCCCTGTGTCAGCCCAAGTATATAATAGTAATCTCCTTCCGTATTGAACGCCCCTCCGCGGCCGGGCCTGTACAGGAACAAGAGGTATTCGGTATCTTGGTTTATAGTTGGTGTTTGCTCATAAATTTCCGTATAATTCCCTACCGTCCCGCCGTGCAGGCGCACTGTAACCGTATTTGACCCATAACTGCCTCTGAGAATGTTGTCAATTGTGAAATAATAGTCTGTAAAGTTTGCAACTGACCCGGAAGGGCTTTGAATTTGAAACGAGTCGGAGCGCCCGCTTACCTGTCCCCGCACAACGAGAGAGGACTGGCTGAATAAATCATCTGTGCTGACCGGGGCCAACAGGCCGGAAATGTATGCCGTTTCGTGGGGCTGATGAGAAGCGATCCCAATCGCGGCAGCTGAAATTGTAACAATGAGCGTTGCGAGGATTCCAACCTTTTTTGCCGTCCCTTTTGCAAAGTTCATACTCATATTCTCCTTCTTATCGGCTCGTAATAATATTTACTTATATATAGCGTTCAGTCCGATCAAATCTCCGTTACTAAGAGTGCGCTTCACTTGGCCTACCTGCCCTTCAGGGTACATAACCGAATCTGAAAACATCGTTTCGTGGTTAAACCCAACAACATGCCCAGTTTCATGGAGAAACGCGGAATAGAAGTCGTAGCAACCTTCTTGAGCGCCATCTGACCAAGCATGATAACTGTTCATGTTTATATCGCTTTCAACGACCTCTGCTTTTCCAAATAGATGAGATTTAGTCTTTATATTAGTTAGCGCAATGTACGCATTTCCAGCATCTTGACTATAAATATAGCTTACACCATCTTCATTTGGGAAGCCATCAGGATACCAATGCGTATACTGCGATATTTGCAAAAGGGTTGAACCAGCAGCAGTATTCCATTGATTGACCACTTGATTCATGTTTACAATAAATGGAAATTGAAATCCGTCATATGGGGCCAATGTAATTGTAGAGTAGATTTTCCAGCCAGCTGGCGGAGTGTACGCAGCAAATGCTGGCATCGTCAATATTGATAACACCAGTGCAAAAATGACAAGCCATGACAAGGACGAATTCATTTTTTTCATTGTTTTTGTTTTATCCTACAAAACTCACTAGATTGAGTGGTAAGCAGTCGTCTGAAGTTTAATTGCATGTCCGGCTTCTCCTCTCTACGATACTGTGTGGGACGTATAGGGTCAATAGTCCACAAACCCGACCACACGAACAGTTTGTGAAGAATTGTTCCTGATCGCCACCGCATAGCTTCCAGCCTGGTTGATTCTGATTGCCTGGCTGATACTGCCCCCCTTTACATTGATATAGTAAAACTGGCCGCTGGATGCTTTAACGCCGAAGTCCATGCTTGCGGACGATGGCGAGTAGGAACAGTTGAAGGTGAGCGCGTCTCCGCTCTTCAGGGAGATTTGACTTATAGCTTTCGTGGAAAATGGAGAGATATCGGTGTTGACCGATCCAGTAGTCAGCGGCGCTGCTCCATCGTATATCACAGTCGATGGGTCGAGCAAATCCCACTCCATATCCTCCATCCAAATGATGTCCCCGGCAGGGGCCTGGGCCGCCCTCACTCCAAGGAGCGGGGGCGGGCCGCCGTCTCAATTAAAGCCGCGTCAGAACACCTCTGAGGTGGGGGTTAGGCTCCAGGGGGTTGCGCAGGGCGGGCCTTTGCATGGAGAAACTTTCCATGTGTGATTGATGGCATAATTGCAAATTTTGCACGTGTCAGCGTATTGGTAATAATGTGAAATGTCGGAATGGTAGTTTTGCCCTGTATATTGATTGGAATAATGATGATATCTATAGTAAACATAAGAAACATATCCCGGTGAGGATTGATAATCATTAGGAACATTCGTGATACTGTGTAAATAGGCGCCTGCCTGTCCCCATTTTGAACAAATAATAATGTTTCCAGAGTTTGCACTGTATACAACACCTGAGTGTATAGGAGTCCCATTCGCGTCAAAGTATACGATAATATCCCTTGTCTGGACAGAGGCAGAGGAAATATACGTACATGAACTATCTCTCAAAAATTGTGAAATAGAATCTATCCAATAAGGATTAGAGAAGGAAAAACGGTACCAGGCGTATGAATGGCAATTATAGTACGCGCTTGGTGAGCTTAAGCGGGTATTTTGGACGTAGTCGTATGCTGAATTAAAGTTTGAAATTTCACTGGATGTTAACTCCCGTTCAGGACGGCATACTTCTACACTTAAACCACTAGCCGTAGTTATAGTTCCAGAAGAATAGTAGTTAATTCCATTTAGAGTACCAACAAAACTTCCGCGTACGATTGCTTGCGCGCCAAGTGAGGTATAAATGGTTTGCAAATATGGATAATCAGAGATCGAATGCGTTGACGCAGAAATGAGAGAATCCACTAAATCCTGCTGCAAAAGCAATTCAAATTTACGCATATCAATGTTTTCTGAACTGCTGTAAATACTTTGGGCGTAATTCTCAAGTTCGTATTCAAAATCTTCCCTTGAAAGCAGTTCAAGAAAAGCCTCATGCGCAGTGAAGTCCGCTTTTTGCTTGCTGCCATTGAAAATGGAAGAGACCGGATAAAGTTGTTGTCCAATAAACGGAGACTTGAGGAAATAGTCCAGCAGATCCAAAGTTGAGGCTGACCGCAGATCTTCAGGAACTCCATAAAGCCATTCCATAAAATCCGAATCAACAGCGAGAGTTTGTATATCTTCCCTATCAATGAGTTGGGGAGATAAAGCGCTGGCCCTTGCGTTGGCGGAAGGCGCTGATCCCTGATACTCTTCCACTGCGGTCCGAACACCTTCGAACAATTCGGCCATAGGCGTGTAGTTGAGGATTGGAGCAGGCATATTGGGGTTGCGCTCTAAATCTTTAACGAGCCCTTGGATATCCACATCGTGCAGTTCCGCTGGAATAGTAATGCCCAAGTCTGAAAGAATCTCTAAGCATTGCGCCTTGTCCATCTCGGACAGCAGTGGCTTCGGCTGAATCTCTGCCCCAGGCGGGCTGGCGGCCATGGCTGAAACGGCGCAGCCCAAAAGCAGGCAGACGGTCAATACGGCGGCAAGCAGGTGTTTAAAGCTCAATTTCATGTCCGGCTTCTCCTCTCTACGATACTGTGTGGGACGTATAGGGTCAATAGTCCACAAACCCGACCACACGAACAGTTTGTGAAGAATTGTTCCTGATCGCCACCGCATAGCTTCCAGCCTGGTTGATTCTGATTGCCTGGCTGATACTGCCCCCCTTTACATTGATATAGTAAAACTGGCCGCTGGATGCTTTAACGCCGAAGTCCATGCTTGCGGACGATGGCGAGTAGGAACAGTTGAAGGTGAGCGCGTCTCCGCTCTTCAGGGAGATTTGACTTATAGCTTTCGTGGAAAATGGAGAGATATCGGTGTTGACCGATCCAGTAGTCAGCGGCGCTGCTCCATCGTATATCACAGTCGATGGGTCGAGCAAATCCCACTCCATATCCTCCATCCAAATGATGTCCCCAGGGGCCTGGACCGCCCCAGCGAGCGTGAAAGACCCGCAAATCATAGTAGCGCAGACGAGCAGCATACAGATCAATCGCTTTATTCTCATAGGTACCTTTCCTCCTAAACATTTTTAGGGTACAATAATTTCTACCGCATCGGGGTCAAAAACTACACGATCCAAGTCAATATCTTCGCACTCCAGATCATCCTGATCAATAATAGTAATGCCTTCTTTTGGTGTCTCCGGCTTTTTTGACAGGGCAAGGCCCAGTGCCATGCCAAGCGATAACCCGGCGAACAGAATACACCCCGCCAGCGCGGCGGTCCCCGACCGCCAGGGCAGGACCACCCGCCGGGGCGCCTCCTCCGCCTCCGGCGGGGCGGGTTCCGGCTCAGCCCCGGCTTCCGCCACCGGCTCCTCCCCGGGGGGCTCAGCCCCGTTCACCAGCTCGTTCAGGGGTATGCCGTACAGGCGGCTCAGCGCGATGAGTTTTTCTGCGGACGGGACGGCCGTGCCCCGCTCCCACCCGGAAACCGCCTGCCGGGTGACGCCCAGGTTCTGGGCCAGTTCGGTTTGGCTCAGCTCCCGCTCCCTGCGGAATCGGGTCAATTTCTCGTTCAACTCCATAACGCCCCTTCTTTCGTTCATAGTAGCAGTTTCCAGTCTTTCCCGTCAACGACAGTATCGCTTGACACCGGGCAAGTCTTCCTTTCCGCCCCCCGCGGTACGATGGTACGATTTTTATACGATTATATCATACTTCTCTTCACCGTGGCAAGCGAGGGGCAGGGGGGCGGTTGCCATATCCCCCGCGCTTATGTTATAATGGCGGAAAACGGTTGGTTAGGGGGGAATGCAGTGGATATCGCCATCTACACCCTGGGCTGCAAGGTGAACCAGGTGGAGACCCAGGCCATGGAGCGGGAGCTGCTGGGCCGGGGATACAGGCTGGTGGAATTCGACGGCCCGGCGGATGCCTATATCGTCAATACCTGCACCGTCACTGGGGTGAGCGACAAAAAGTGCCGCAACATCATCCGCCGGGCCAGGAAGCGTGCGCCGGAGGGGGTGGTGGCGGTGTGCGGCTGCTACGCCCAGACCGATCCAGAGGCCGTGGGCAGGCTGGGGGCGGATCTGGTGTCCGGCTCGGCGGGGCGGCTGGCCTTCCTGGACAGGCTGGAGGAGCTGCTGAAGGCCAAGGGGGAGCAAGTGGTATGCGTTGACAGCGCCCTGTCCCGCCGGGACTTCGAGCGGCTGCCCGCCGGAGGGGCGGCGGGGAGGACCCGGGCCATGCTCAAGGTGGAGGACGGCTGTGTCAATTTCTGCGCCTACTGCATCATTCCCTATGCCCGGGGGCCGGTGCGCTCCCTGCCCCTGGAGGAGGCGGCGGGGGAGGCCCGGCGGCTGGCGGCGGAGGGCTACCGGGAGGTGGTGCTCACCGGGATTGAGATTTCCTCCTGGGGCCGGGACCTGGGCGCAGGGGATGGGCTCATCAGCCTGGTTGAGGGGGTGTGCGCCGCCGCGCCGGGGCTGCGGGTGCGGCTGGGTTCGCTGGAGCCCCGGACCGTCACCCAGGACTTCTGCCGCCGGGCGGCGGCCCTGCCCAACCTGTGCCCCCACTTCCACCTGTCCCTCCAGTCGGGCTGCGACGCCACCCTGGCCCGGATGAACCGCAAATATGATACCGAACGGTATTATCATAGCGTGAAATTACTTCGGGACAATTTTGAAGACCCCGGAATCACCACCGACCTCATCACCGGCTTCCCCGGCGAGACCGGGGAGGAGTTTGCCCAAACCCTGGCCTTTCTGGAGAAGTGCGCCTTTACCGCCATGCACGTGTTCCCCTACTCCCGCCGCCCCGGCACCCCGGCGGCGGACATGCCCGGCCAGGTGCCCAGGGAGGAGAAGGAGGAGCGGGCCCGCCGGGCCATCGCCCTGGGGGCCGGGACGGAGCGGCGCTGGCTGGAGGGTCAGGTAGGCCGCGTCCTCCCGGTGCTCTTCGAGGAGGAGAAGGGCGGGCTGTGGCAGGGCCACGCCCCCAGCTATGCCCTGGTGCGGGCGCAAGGGGAAAACCTTCACAACCAGCTGCTGAGCGTAAAAATCACCGGCGTGGAGGGGAGTGCCCTGACCGGGACGGTGACAGGCGGCTGAGCCTTGCGCCCAGGGACATGCTGTGCTAAAATAGAACCCTGACAAAGAGAAAGGGGGCGGGGCTCATGCCCATTCCCGCGGTACTGACGGCTCTGACGCCGGACGATGAGACGGTGAAAAGCCTGTGGAGCAGCATAGAGAACATTACAGCCAGTAATATTTTTGGCGCAGTTTTATCCATCGTAATCAGCCTGATCCTCATCAAAGTGCTCACCAAGGTGCTGGAACGGGCCCTGGGCCGCTCCAAGCTGGACGCGTCCCTCCAGACCCTTCTGCGCAATTTGGTGAAGGGCGCGCTGTGGGCGGTGGCCGCCATCATTGTGCTGGGCTGCCTGGGCATTGAGGTCACCTCCCTGGTGGCGGTGCTGTCGGTGGTGGGGCTGGCCTTCTCCCTGGCGCTGCAAAACTTCCTGTCCAACGTGGCGGGGGGGATGCAGCTGCTGGCCTCCCACCCCTTTTCCGTGGGGGACTTCGTGGACGTGGGGGTGTGCGCGGGCACAGTGGAGGAGATCGGCATGTTCTACACCAAGATCACCACCCCGGATAACAAGCTGGTCCAGCTGCCCAACAGCGCCATTGTCACCGCCAACATCACCAACTTCTCCGCCCACCCCACCCGCCGGGTGGAGCTGAAGGTGTCCGCCGCCTACGACGCGCCCACGGCCCAGGTGACCGCCCTGCTGGCCCAAATGGCGCAGGAGCACCCCCTGGTGCTGGCCGAGCCGGAGCCCGCCGTCCATGTGGAGCAGTACGGCGACAGCGCCATTTGCTACGTGATGCGGGTGTGGTGCGCCAACGACGACTATTGGACGGTGTACTATGACCTGCTGGACGGCTTCAAGCCCGCCTTTGACGAAGCGGGCGTTGAAATGACCTATCCCCATGTGAACGTGCACATGGTTGGGCGCTGAAGATAGGCCGGAACGGGGGCGCGGGGCGGACATGGAAGCCGCCCCGCCGCCATATCATGATGAGGAAATGAGGCGCTGCGCCATGGAAAAGGGAAAATTCATCGCCCTGGAGGGCATCGACGGCTCGGGCAAGAGCAGCCAGATCGGCCGGCTGGTGAAGCGGCTGGAGGGCCTGGGCATCCCCTGCCGGGAGACCAGGGAGCCCACCGGCGGCCCGGTGGGCTCCCTGATCCGCCAGATTTTCACCGGGCGGGTCACCGCCGACAACCGGGTCATCGCCGCGCTGTACGCCGCGGACCGCATCGACCACCTGGTCAACGAGGTGGACGGCCTCTGCGCTGCCATTGACAGCGGCATCACCGTGGTGTCCGACCGCTACTATTTTTCCTCCTACGCTTACCATAGCGTGGATGTGGACATGGACTGGGTGATCGGGGCCAACGCCCTCAGCGCCCAGCTGCTGCGGCCCACCCTCACTGTGTTTTTGGACGTGCCGGTGGATACGGCCCTGGAGCGCATCCGCAAAAACCGCTTTGTGGAGGAGATCTTCGACCAGGAGGACCGGCTGCGCAAAACCCGGGAGCTTTATTTCCGGGCGTTTGAGCGGCTGGAGGGCGTGGAGCGCGTGGCCGTGGTGGACGGCGCCGGTACGCAGGACGAAGTATCGGCGCGTATTTGGGCGGCGGTGGAGCCCTGCTTCCGCTGATCTGGGGAGAACTTTAGCGGATATGCACAAATTTCCATAGGAAAGATTGGTAAAAATCGAAATCTTTTTTGCACGGCTCTGAAAACTCTTTTCATTTCCCCTCAGATGTGTTAACATACTGTTAACAAGGGCGCGATCCCCGGACCAGCGGGGATCGGATGCTCTTTAAAAAACCCAATTTTCTAAGAGGGAGGAATTGAGTTATGTATAAGTTCTTACAGAAACTGGGCAAGTCTCTGATGCTGCCCGTAGCGGCCCTTCCCATCTGCGGTATCCTGATGGGCCTGGGCTACGCCCTGGCCCCTGCCGTTATGGGTGTGCCGAACGCGCCCACCGAGGGCGCGGCGTTCATCGTGGGCTTCCTGCTCATCAAGGCGGGCGGCGCACTCATCGACAACATGCACTGGCTGTTTGTCATCGGCGTGGCCGTGGGCATGGCCGACGATAAGGACGGCACCTCCGCCCTGGCCGGCCTGGTCAGCTTCCTGATGATGAAGTCCCTGCTGGCCCCCGCCGTGGTCACCACCATCATGCCTTCCATCGCTGATGACCGCGTGCGCCTGCTGGCCTTCGAAAAGTTTGAGAACGTGTTCCCCGCCATTCTGGCCGGCCTGATCGGCGCGTTCTGCTACAACAAGTTCAAGAACACCCAGCTGCCTGACTGGCTGGCCTTCTTCAGCGGCAAGCGCTGCGTGGCCATCGTCACCGGCGTGGTGTCCATCGGCGCCTCCGTCATCCTGCTGTTCGCGTGGCCCGTCATCTTCGGCGCTCTGTACGCCGTGGGTCAGGCCATCATCGGGCTGGATATCGTTGGCGTGGGCATCTACACCTTCCTGAACCGTCTGCTGATCCCCACCGGCCTGCACCACGCCCTGAACAACGTGTTCTGGTTTGACACCGTGGGCATTGGCGACCTGACCCACTTCTGGGCCGGCCGCGTGATGGGCGACGTGGTGGATGGGACCACCCTCAACTGGAGCATCGGCATGTACATGGCCGGCTTCTTCCCCTGCATGATGTTCGGCATCGCGGGCGCCGCCGCCGCCATGGTCCGCGCCGCTAAGAACAAGAAGGCCGCCATCGGCATCGTGCTGTCCGCCGCCGTCTGCGCGTTCCTGTGCGGCGTCACCGAGCCCTTCGAGTTCTCCTTCATGTTCCTGGCCTTCCCGCTGTACGTGGTCTACGCCCTGCTGTACGCCATCTTCGCCATGATCACCGTGGCTCTGGGCTTCCGTGCTGGCTTCTGCTTCTCCGCCGGCGCTACCGACTGGATCTTCTCCGCCTCCCTGCCCGCCGCCGAGAACACCCTGCTGCTCATTCCCATCGGCCTGGTTGCCCTCGTGGTGTTCTACCTGGTGTTCTACTTCGCCATCAAGAAGTTCAACCTGAAGACCCCGGGCAACGAGGATGAGGACGCCGAGGCCGAGGAGGCCAAGATCGTTCTGTCCAACAACGACTTCACCGCCATTGCCACCGGTGTTCTGGCGGCCATCGGCGGCAAGGAGAACGTGTCCAACGTGGACTACTGCACCACCCGTCTGCGCTTTGAGATCAAGGATTACACCGCCATCAACGAGAAGGCCGTCAAGGCTGCGGGCGCTGCGGGCGTCATCCGTCCCAGCAAGAACGCCTGCCAGGTTATCATCGGCCCGAAGGTTCAGTTTGTGTACGACGAGCTGAAGAAAATGCTGTAAATCCGTCGCTCCAAAGATGGGAGCTGGTTCCTCCCGCAAATAGATTCTGCCGTGGGCGGGCTTCTGGCCCGCCCACGGATCTTTTTTGAAAGGAAGGATCATCATGGGATTTTTGGATAAGCTGAAGAAGGGCCTGCTGGGCGAGGAGCCCGCCTGTGCCGCGCTGTGCGTGGGCGCGGTGGCCAAGGGCAGCGCAATCCCCATGGCCGACATCCCGGACCCGGCGTTCAGCCAGGGCTTTGTGGGCTTCTGCTGCGGCATTGAGCCGGAGGACGGCAAGGTGTTTTCCCCGGTGGACGGGGTGGTCAGCCAGGTGCCCGACACCCTTCACGCCGTCGGCATTGAGAGCCAGGGCATGGAGCTGCTGGTGCACTGCGGCGTGGACACTGTGGACATGAAGGGCCAGGGCTTCACCATGCTGGTGAAGGAGGGCCAGGAGGTGAAGGCGGGCGACCCCCTGCTCACCATGGACCTGGAGGTGGTGGAGGCGGCGGGCCACCCCACCACCATCATCACCGCCGTCACCAACTCCGATGACTTCGCCGGGGTGGAGCAGGTGAAAACCGGCCCCGTACAGGTGGGGGACGAGGTGCTCAGGGTTTCTAAAAAGTGAGATCAGGCGCGCTCCGGCAGGGGCGCGCCTCTCAGCCATATTTGAACAGAAAGGAACGATTCAACATGGGACGTTTAGAGGGTAAGGTCGTCATCGTCACAGGGGGCAATTCCGGCGTGGGGGCCGCCACTGCGGTGCTCTTCGCCAAGGAGGGCGCCAAGGTGGTCATCAGCGCCCGCCGCCAGGCCCAGCTGGAGGAGGTAGCCGCCAAGATCCGCGAGGCGGGCGGCGAGGTGCTCCCCGTGGTCACCGACATCTCCAAGCCGGAGGACGCCAAAAACCTGGTAGCCAAAACGGTGGAGGCCTATGGCAAGGTGGACGTGCTGGTGAACAACGCCGGCGTGCTGGAGGAGGGGCTGAAGCCCATCGACCGGGTGACCGACGAGGACATGGACCGCATCCTGGGCATCAACACCAAGGGCACCATGTACTGTATGCGGGAGGCCCTGGCCGAGATGAAGAAGGCCAACTACGGCTCCATCGTCAACGTGGCCTCTGTGGCCGGGGTCATGGGCTGCGGCGGCGCGGCCTACGTGTCCTCCAAAGCGGCCATTGTGGGCGTCACCCGGCATACCGCCCTGCGCTTTGCGGGCACGGGCATCCGCTGCAACGCGGTGTGCCCCGGCTCCATCGTCACCCCCATGGTGGCCAACGCCCGGCCGGAGAACCTGGACCCGGACATGTTCGGCCAGATGGCCAAGCACGGCGATTTGCGGGTGCCCGTTTGTATGCCCGACGACGTGGCCAACATCCTGCTGTTCCTGGCCAGCGACGAGTCCAAGGCCATCACCGGCCAGGCCATCGTCTCCGACTTCGGCAGCACCCTGTAAGCTGATTTGCGCAAAAAAAGTGCGGCTTTCCACTGGAAAGCCGCACTTTTTCTTTGCGCTGTTCAGGAGGGGCGCGCCCGCCCGCACTTGGGGCAGAAGCGGAAGTCCCCCTGGAGATTTGCGCCGCAGTAGGGGCAGAACTCCGCCCCGGCCGCCGGGCCCCGGTCCTGCCTGGGCTGCTCCCAGGGCTCCGCGTCCTTCACCCACCGCCGCGCGGGGTCATCTTCCTCCCCGTCCTCGGTGATATCAAAGGCGGAATAGCGGTTCTTGCCGGTGGCGTTCTTATAATGGTACTTGGCGTGTACAATGCCGTTAATAATGAACGCGACCCCAAAGAAGGGGAAAATCAGGGCGATGATCCCAAATCCGCCGGCCGACATGGCGCCAAGCGCCATAAAGCTAGCAATGAGGGTCCAGATCACGCCGAAGACGATGCTGAAGACGCTGTTCATGAACTTCATGCCGGAGGGCCCCCGGCCCGGCTTAATGCTTTTCATAGGCTTTCCCCCTTTCAAGGCTGCCTAGGGCTTGCTTGAACGCTGCCGCCATGCCCAAACGACGGGTCTTTTTTTACCACCGGGCATATCGTCAATGTTCAAGCAGCGCCTAGAGGAGGAGCGGCCCCGCCGGGGCCGCTCCTTATGTCATAGTTCCCGCTCAAAAATCAGGTCGATCCGGGTCATAGCGCCGTTGGTGACATCCAGGGGCATCCAGTTCACGAACCGCCAGCCATCGGCGGCCTCCCGGTCGATGACCTCCCGGTAGCCCTGGAATCCGGCGAAGATCCAGCCCTCCCGCTCCACGGGGACATATTTGTACTCGTACATTTTTGGCCCCCTATTTTGCGTCAAAGATGGTCGGACGGTTGCAGGTCCGGCAGTACGGGCACGCCATGGCCGTTTACTTGCCCCCCTTGGGCTGGTTGGGCTCCACAGTGTCGAACACGCTCTTGGCGCTGGCGCACAGCCCCGCCAGGCCCTGGAGCTCGCTGGGAATGATGATTTTGGTGGCCCGGCCGTCGGCGGCCTTCTGGAAGGCTTCCAGGGCCTTGATCTTCAGCACGCCCTCGCCGGGGGCGGCGTCGTTGATGAGCCTGATGGCGTCGGCGGTGGCCTGCTGCACCTTCAAAATGGCCTCGCTCTCGGCCTCGGCGGCCAGGATCTTGGCGGTCTTTTCCGCCTCGGCCTCCATGATCTTGGCCTGCTTGGCGGCGTCGGCCCGGAGGATGGCGGACTGCTTCTCGCCCTCGGCCACCAGGATCTGGGACTGCTTCTGGCCCTCGGCCTGGAGGATGGCCTCGCGGCGCTCGCGCTCGGCCCGCATCTGCTTCTCCATGGACTCCTGGATGTCCCGGGGCGGCATGATGTTCTTCAGCTCCACGCGGTTGACCTTGATGCCCCAGGGGTCGGTGGCCTCGTCCAGGATGGCCCGCATCTGGGTGTTGATGTGGTCGCGGCTGGTGAGGGACTGGTCCAGCTCCAGATCGCCGATGATGTTTCGCAGGGTGGTGGCGGTGAGGTTCTCAATGGCGCTCATGGGGTGCTCCACGCCGTAGGTATACAGCTTGGGGTCGGTGATCTGGAAGTAGAGCACGGTGTCGATCTGCATGGTGACGTTGTCCTTGGTGATGACGGGCTGGGGCGCGAAGTCCACCACCTGCTCCTTCAGGGACACGGTTTTGGCCACCCGCTCAATGAAGGGGACCTTCAGGTGCAGGCCCACCCCCCAGACGGCGCGGAAGGCGCCCAGCCGCTCGATGACCACGGCCTTGGACTGCTGCACCACCTTGATGTTAGAGGCCAGGATGCCCAGGATGATGACGACGATGAGTAGGACGATGACGGGCCCCACAACGGCGCCCACCCCGGCGGCTGCGGACAGTATGAATGTGTTCATTTGACTACCTCCTCTATATGTTGTGGCCGATGCCACAGGTTACCAATTCTTGGGCTCCCCGGCGGACACCGGGGCGGCGGTGGGCTCCACGAACACCTTGACACCCTCGATGCGCAGCACCCGCACCAGGGTGCCGGTGGCGATGGGTCCCCCGTCCTGGCTGCGGGCGGACCAGGCCATCCCACGGATGACCACCGCGCCCTTGCCGTGGATGTTGTCAATGTCCTCAGTGACCTGGGCCTCGGCCCCGATCACCCGGTCGGCGTTGGTGCGCTCCACCTTGCTGTTCAAGTGCTTTTTGGCAAGGGGACGCACGGCGGCCAGGCAAAGCAGGCTCACCGCCAGAAACAGGGTGATCTGCACCCACATGGGCCCGCCCAGCAGCGCGGCAACCAGGGCCACCAGCGCCCCGGCGGCGAACCAGATGGAGGTGAGCCCCACGGTGGCGGCCTCGCTGGCGGCAAAGACGACCAGCAGCACCAGCCATATAATCTGCATCATGGAACTTGTGTCTAATGAAAATGGCATATGCTACACTCCTTTCTTGTCTTGCTTCCAATAAATTGTATCACAGATTGCCGTCAAGGAAAAGAAGTTTTTCAAGCCGGGGGCTATATTATTGTTGCCAGCGCTTCCATTTTACATTATACTAGGTTTTATAAAGCACTTCCCCTCCCTGCGACATCATACTACACCTTCCACCAAATGTAAAGTCAAGGGATTTTTCAAAAAATTTTCCTGGCGGTTTCCGCCAAGGCTCCGGCCCGGTGGGCGGGGATACCTGCGACCCGGGCAAAGGCTTTCAATAAAATGATTTGGAGTATTTTATGGAGCAGATATTACAATTTGTCATACCCGCCCTCATGGGGGTGGAGTCCACGGTGGCCTATGAGCTGAAAAAGCTGGGGCTGTCCGAAGTGCGGGCGGAAAACGGACGGGTGCTGTGCCAGGGCGGGCCCGCCGATATCCCCCGGCTGAACCTGAACCTGCGCTGCGGGGCACGGGTGCTGCTGTGCCTGGGCTGCTTCCCGGCCCGCTCCTTTGAGGAGCTGTTTGAGGGCTGCGCGGCCCTTCCCTGGGAGGACTTCATCCCCCGGGAGGGGCGCTTTCCGGTGAAGGGGTACGCGGTCAGCTCCCAACTCCATTCGGTGCCCGCCTGCCAGTCCATTTTGAAAAAGGCGCTGTGCAAAAGGCTGGGGCAGGCGTATGGCCTGGAGATACTGCCCGAGACGGGAACCTTATACCAGGTGCAGTTTTCCATTTTAAAGGATCAAGTGACTTTAATGCTGGACACGTCGGGGGACAGCCTGTACAAGCGGGGCTACCGGGCCCGGAACATGGGCGCGCCCCTGCGGGAGACGCTGGCGGCGGCGCTGGTGTCCCTGTCCCGGTACAGGGGGCGGGACCCCTTCTGCGACCCCTTCTGCGGCTCGGGCACCATCCCCATTGAGGCGGCCCTCATCGCCAGGAACCGGGCCCCGGGGTTAAACCGCTCCTTTGCCGCTCAGCGGTGGGGCTGGCTGCCCTCCGGGCTGTGGATGGACGCCGCCGAGGAGGCGGAGGACCATGAGTTTCGCGGCGCTTACGACATCTGGGGCGGGGATATCGACCCCGCCGCCGTGGAGCTGTCCCGGCACAACGCCCGGCTCGCCGGGGTTGAGGACACGGTGCGCTTTGAAACGGCCGACGCGGCGGAATTCCGCCGGGATGAGCCCCGGGGCCGGGTGGTGACCAACCCGCCCTATGGGGAGCGGCTGCTGGAGAAGCGGGAGGCGGAGGCGCTCTACCGGGGCTTCGGTCGGGCGGCGCTGGCGCTGCCCGGGGGGTGGGAGGTGGATGTGCTGTCCTCCCACACCGAGTTCGAGCGGGCCTTTGGGCGGCCTGCGGACAAGAAGCGGAAGCTGTATAACGGCATGATAAAATGCGACTTGTTCATGTACGGGGGAAGCGCGGAGAAGCGGCCAGCGAGGGCGCTTGGAGCGGAGCGAGGCCGAGCGCAGGGCCGGGGCCCCATCCGGCCTGGAGACCAGGCCGAGGCGGAGTGAAAGCGGCCGCGCGGCATGGGCGCTTTGCAGCGTGACAGGAAGCGCGGAGAAGCGGCCAGCGAGGGCGCGTGGAGGTAGACAGCTTGGCGGGCCAAAGGCCCGGCAGGCCGTCCGTGGGCAGCAGAGAAAGAAAACGCTGGGAGGAGTGCCCTGTGCGGCATATCTTTATCATCAACCCCTCGGCGGGGAAGAAGCGGAGCACAAAGACGCTGGTAGAGCGCATCCAGGCGCTGGACGCTCCCTGCGAGATTCACTTCACCGAAAAAACGGGGGACGCCCGGCGGATAGCCCGGGCGGCGGCAGAGAGCGGCGAGGCGGTGCGCATCTACGCCTGCGGCGGGGACGGCACCCTGAACGAGGCGGTGAACGGCGCGGCAGGGTATGAAAACGCCGCCGTCACCAACGTGCCCACCGGCACGGGCAACGACTTTCTGAAGATATTCGGCAGGGAGAACAAGGCCCGCTTCACCGATCTGGAGGTGCTGTCCCAGGGGCCCCAGGCGGCCATGGACCTCATCGACTGCAACGGGATGCTGGGCATCGACATTGTATGCGTGGGGCTGGACTCCCGCATCGCGGTGGATAAGGACAAGTATAACGCCCTGCCCCTGGTCACCGGCATGGGGGCCTACATTCTGGCCCTGCTGGCCAACGTGATGTTCAAGAGCATAGCCCAGCCCACGGCGGTGGAGTGCGGCGACCTCCACTTTGACGGGGAGACCACCATTGTGTGCGTGTGCAGCGGGCGGTACTACGGCGGCGGCTTCATGCCGGTGGGGGATAATATGCCCGACGACGGCCTGCTGGAGACCCTGGTGGTGCGCAAGGTGAGCCGGGCCACCTTCTTCCGCCTGGTGGGCAGGTACGCCCAGGGGAAATACCGGGATTATCCCGACCTCATCTGGTACCGCCAGGGGGAGACGGTGACGATCAAGGGGCAGGACGAGCTGGTGGCGGTGGTGGACGGCGAGGCCCTCCGGGCCCGGGAGCTGACCATCGGCCTGTCGGAGAAAAAGGTGAACTTTTTCTATCCCGCCGGGCTGGACTACCGGCCGAAGACATAAACTGGAGAAGGGCGCCGGGTTCCGGCATAAGGAACCCGGCGGCAAATAGGGGGGCTGCGGGATGCGGATCGGTTTAGTGTCCTTTGTATGCAAAAACAGGGATATATCCTTTAATATGTCACAAATTGAACGGGCCCTGCGGGAAGCGCAGGGGAAGGTGGATCTGCTTTGCTTTGGCGAAGCCTATCTGCAAGGCTTTGACTGCCTGTGCTGGGACTATGCCGTGGACAAGGAAATGGCGCTGGAGCTGAATTCGCAGGCCATTTGCCAATTGCGGGAATGGTCAAAAGCATATGGGACGGCGCTGCTGACGGGGTATATTGAGAGGGAAAAAGAATGCCTGTACTCTTCCTGTGCTGTCATTGATGACGGCGAAATATTGTACAATTACAGGAGGATCACAAAAGGCTGGAAAGAATATTGGAAAACAGACGGGCACTACAGGGAAGGGGATAAAGCGGGGGAATTCACCCTCCATAATCATAAAATCATGCTTGCCCTGTGCGGAGACCTGTGGGATTGTCTGGAGAAGTTCAAAACAGACCGTCTGCTGATTTGGCCGGTATATGTTAACTTTACCGTAGAGGAGTGGAACCGTCAGGAGATGGAGGCGTACGCGCGGCAGGCGTCGCTGGCGGCGGAACAGGTCTTGATGGTCAACCCGCTGGATCACGAGCCTCAAAACCACGGCGGATCCTTTTACTTCCGCGATGGAAAAATTGTCGATAGGCTCCCGTTTGACCAGGAGGGAATCCTGGTCGTAGAGATAGCGGATGCCGAGTAGGGACGAGTTCCAGAGGCATCGCCGTATCGTACGAATAAAGGCAAGGCAAACCATGATGGTCTGCCTTGCCTTTTTGCTTCTGTCCCTCTGCGGCTGCGCGCCTGGTAATCACGCTGCGAACCGGCCAGGACGCTCGCTTGCTTTCACTCCGCCCCGGCCTGGTCTGGGGCGGCTTTGCCGCCCTGTGCCTGGCCTCGCTCCGCTCCAAGCTACCTCGCTGTCCGCTTCTCCGCGCTGAGCAGCTCCCGCTCCGCCTGGCTCAATCTGTGGTAGCTGGGGGCCATGGCGGCGGCGGACACCAGCTGTCCCTCTCTGGCCATGCGCAGGGCGCACCGGGCCACCCCCCAGGCGGTCTGGTACAGCAGGTGGGGGGGCATGAGGGCGCAGGGCAGGCCCAGCCCCTCCAGAGCCCTTTGGACCAGATGGGCCCCGTCCCCCACCAGGGTCTGGGGCAGGCCGGAGGCCCGCGCCTCGTCCGCCAGCTCGTCCAGCCCCATGGCCCGGTCGGGGGTGAGGCGGGTGAGCGCCCCGTTTTCCGCCCGGAACCGGGCGCAGTAGACCTGGTTTCGCCTGGCGTCCATGGCGGCGCAGATCTCCCCCCCCACATGGGCGCACTGCCAGGCCATGGCCTCCAGGGTGGAGCAGGGGGCGCAGGGTTTGTCCCCCGGCCACGCCAGCCCCTTGGCGGCGGCCACGCCGATGCGCACCCCGGTGAAGGACCCCGGCCCCGCCGCCACCGCCACCACGTCCATCCCGTCCAGGGTGAGGCCGGTGTTTTTCAGCAGGTCCGCCGCCATGGGCATCAGGGTGGCGGAGTGGGTCAGCCCGCTGTTCTGGAAGGACTGGGCCAGCAGCCGTTCGTCCTCCGTGACCGCCACGGAGGCGGTGACGGCGGAGGTCTCCAGCGCGATGATTTTCATAAATCCACCCCCTCGATGGCGATGATCCTGTCGTTGTCCCCGTCCCCCCGGACGATGGACACCCGAACCGCGCCGTCCTCTATGGCCTCGGCCACGTTTTCGCTCCACTCCACGGCGCACACGCCGCCCCGGGATAGGTAGTCCTCCCAGCCGATGTGGAACAGCTCGTCGGCGCCGCCCAGCCGGTACATGTCAAAGTGAAACAGGGGCAGGCGTCCCCCCTCGTACTCGTTGACAATGGTGAAGGTGGGGCTGGTCACCCGCTCCTCCACCCCCAGGGCCCGGGCCATGCCGGACACAAAGGCGGTCTTGCCCGCCCCCAGATCCCCGGTGAAGGCCACCACCCGGCCGGTTTTCAGCGCGTCCGCAAGCCGCCCGCCCAGGGCCGCGGTCTCCTCCCGGCTGTGGGTGACAAATTCCATAGCAGCTCACTTCCCGCACATAGATTAAGAATTCGGAAACTCTTTGCAAATCAGTATAGCATAATCCGCCGGGATGTGCTATACTAATTTGCACCTGTTTTCCGCCCCGCGGCGGGCGGGACGCGCAGGAGCGAATTTGGCATCCTATATTTACAGTGTTCACCAGAGAGGAGGGCCGCGCCTTGCAGCCGACGCGCACACTCAGGGAATTTTTCAAAAAGGGCGACGTGGTTCTTCTGCTCCTGTGCATCCTGGCCAGCCTCATGGGGCTGGTGCTCATCTACAGCGGCACCCGCTATATGGACGCGCTGCACAGCTTCCCCCAAAAGCAGGCCATGTTTTTGTGCATGGGGGTGGCGGCCTACGTGTGGGTCTCCTTCATCGACATTGAGTACCTGATGGAGAAGTGGTGGTGGGTGTTTCTGCTGCTGGGGCTGTTTGTCATCGCCCTGATCTACCCCTTCGGCGAGGGCGGGGACAGCGGAAATAAAAGCTGGGTCTACCTCCCCATACCCGGCTTTCCCGGCTTCCAGCCCGGGGAGATCGCCAAGCTGGCCTATATCGTGGTGCTGGCCTGGATGATCAACAAGGAGCGGCCAAAGGGCTTGGGCCGTTTTTCCTCCATCGTGAAATACGTGGTGCTCACCGGGGTGTTCTCCGGGTCGCTGGCGGTGCTGTCCGGCGACTGGGGCATGGTCGTTGTCTACCTGTTCATCTTTGTGGTGATGGCCTGGGTGGCCGGGGTGAGCAAGTGGTGGTTTCTCGGGGTGGGGACGCCCATGGTGGGCGGGGTGGTGTTTTTGTGGCACTTCATCCTGCCCCGCACCAAATATTGGGACGATTACCGCATCATGCGCTTCCGGGTGGTGGTGGAGCACTGGAAAGGGAATAATTTAGATCCACGGGGCCATGGCTGGCAGCAGAACCAGTCCCTGGCGGCCATCGGCTCGGGCCAGATCACCGGCATGGGCTATCTCAACGGCACCCGCACCCACTCCCCCAGCAGGGAGACCCTGCCCGCCCGGCATACCGACAACATCTTCGCTGTGTGCGGGGAGGAGTTCGGCATGATCGGCTGCTGCGCGGTGCTGCTGGTGCTGCTGCTCATCATCCTGCGCTGCGTGTGGGTGTCCCGCCGGGCCCGCAGCCACATGTCCGCCTATATCGCCATGGGCATCGCCGGGATGCTGATGATCCAGACCATGATCAACGTGGCCATGACGCTGTATATCGGCCCCGTCATCGGCCTGACCCTGCCCTTTATCAGCTATGGGGGCTCGTCCACCCTGACGCTGTTCATCGCCATGGGGCTGGTGTCGGGCATCAAAATGCGGCCCCTGCCCAGCTGGCTCAAGGATCGAAGTCAATTGTAAAAAATATGCGGGCGCGTCCTGATCCGGGCGCGCCCGCATATTTCGCACTCCTTTGGTATAAGCTAGTCCCACAACCATACAAAGGAGGCTTTCCCTTTGAAAAAGCGAATCATGATACTGTCCCTGTGTCTGGCCGGGGCGCTCACCGTCCCCGCCCTGGCCCTGACCACCCCCACCGCCGAGGTGGAGAACGCCGCCCCCATCGCCGAGGACCTGACCCTCAAGACCTACAAGGGGGTGGCCATCTCCAGCCGCTTTGCCGCCGTGGACCCGGAGGGCGACCTGGTCACCTTCCAGGTGGTGGACAGCCCCGCCCGGGGCCAGGTGGCCATGGATGAGAACGACCCCGCCGCCTTCACCTACACCCCCTATGAGGGCAAAAAGGGCCGGGACACCTTCACCTACGTGGCCATCGACGCCAAGGGGAATGTGTCCAAGCCCGCCACCGTGAAGGTGAACATCCAGAAGCAGTCCACCACCGTGAGCTATTCCGACCTGGAGGGCGACCCCGCCCACTACGCCGCCCTGCGCCTGGCGGAGGCGGGGGTGTACACCGGGCGTAAGGTGGGCAGCCTTTACTGCTTTGACCCGGAGAGCACCTTTACCCGCCAGGAGTTTTTGACCATGGCCATGACGGCGGCGGGGAAGGAGCCCCTGAGCGGCGTCACCCTCACCGGGTTCTATGACGACCAGGACATCTCCGCCTGGGCCAAGGGCTATGTGTCCGCGGCCCTGGCGGTGGGCACGGTGGAGGGCTCCCGCAACGGCGCGGGCCAGACGGTGTTCGTCCCCGGCGGCGCGGTCACCTGCGCGGAGGCCGCCGTCATCATCGACCGCCTGCTGGCCACCGGCGACGTGGCGGGGACGGCCTCCGCCTTCTCCGCCGAGACCGCGCCCGCCTGGGCCTACCAGTCAGCGGTGAATATGGAGGCGGTGTCGGTGCTGTCCAGCAGCTCCCAGCTGTCCCAGCCCCTCACCAGGACCCAGGCTGCGGAGATGCTGTCCGCCATGCTGGACGTGCTGGACGCCCGGGACAGCGGCGGCTGGTTCCGCTGACACAGTTTCTTCGCGCTTGACGGGCGGGAACCCTGCGAGGCAGAAGGGCCCGGCGGGAGAACTCTCCCGCCGGGCCCTTTGTCCGCAGCCTACAGGGCGTAAAGCTGGGAATATTTTTTCTCCAGGTAGTCGGCAAATACGGTGGGGTCGAATGGGCCGCAGGCGTTTTTCACCACGTCGGCAGGCTCCATCAGGCCGCCGTGCCGGTGGACCTTCTCCCCCAGCCAGGCGGATACGCCGGACAGGTCCCCCTTAGACACGGGGCCCCATACGTCCATGTCCTGCTCCATATTGCGCAGCATCTGCGCACCGTAGGCGCTGCCCAGGGCGTAGGAGGGGAAGTAGCCGAAGGAGCCGCCGGACCAGTGGCTGTCCTGGAGGCAGCCCTGGCTGTCGTCGGGCACGTCCACCCCGAGATACTCCTTGTACAGCCGGTTCCAAGTCTCCGGCACGTCCTTCACCGCCAGCGTGCCGCCGATGAGCTGCTTTTCGATCTCATAGCGCACCATCACGTGGAGGCAGTAGGTCAGCTCGTCCGCCTCGGTGCGGATGAGGGAGGGCTGGGCCTTGTTCACCGCGCGGTAGAACTGCTCTGCCGTCACGCCGGCCAGCTGCTCGGGGAAGAACTCCTTCATCTTGGGGAAGACGGCCTGGATGAAGGGCAGGGAGCGGCCGATCAGGTTTTCGTAGAACCGGGACTGGCTCTCGTGGACGCCCATGGACACGCCCCCGGCCAGGCAGGTGTATTGCAGCTCGTCGGCGATGCCCAGCTCGTACTTGGCGTGGCCCCCCTCGTGGATGACGGAGTACATGGAGAAGTCCATATTGTCCTCGTGGTAGTGGGTGGTGATGCGCACGTCCTTGTTGTTGAACTCCAGGGTGTAGGGGTGCTCCGTCTCGCCGATGGTGCAGTGGGACCGGTCCAGCCCCAGCACCTGCATCAGGTAGTCGGAGAACTTCCGCTGGGCGTCCACAGGGTAGCGCCTGCGCAGGAAGGAGTCGTCGGGGGGCTCCTTTTCCATGACCGCGTGGAGCAGGGGGACGATGCGCTCTCGCAGAGTGGCGAAGAATTTGTCCAGATAGGCCATGTCCACCCCCCGCTCATACTCGTTGAGCAGGGCGTCGTAAGGCGCCTTGGCGCTGTCGTAGTAGCCGGCGAACTTGATGTTGAAGGCCACCAGCTTCTCCAGCACCGGGCGGAACAGCTGGAAATCGCTGGCCTCCTTGGCCCGGCGCCACACGTCGCCCGCCTGGTTGGTGAGGACGGCGTACTCCATGTACTCGTCCGTCGGGATGCGCCGGAGCTGGTCGTAGGACCGGCGCAGCTCCTCCACCTGGCGGCGGACAGGGCGGTCCAGCCCGTCCTTATGCGCCCACAAAAAGTCCAGCAGCTCCCCCACCTGGGGGTCGGAGAACAGCTTGTGCTGCTCCCCGGCCAGCACGCCCAGGGCCACCCCACGGCCCTCGGCGGTATCCTTGGGGGCCACGGTGGTGCCGTCCAGGTACAGGGAGGAGGACGCCGCCTGGTAGGCGTACATCTTCCTTTGCAGCTCGGCCAGCCGGTCCAGCGCTTGCTTCAGTTCCATGGTACACTCCTCATTTCTCTTGTGATTGTAGATTAAACGTATGTTTCACGTGAAACATTGTGAGTCAGACGCAATCGGGCCCGTCCTGGGAGAAGACGACGCCTTGACGCTCGGCCAGGGCCTGGGCCAGGGCCAGCCCTCCGGCATCCAGCCCCCGGTCCTTGATGACCACCTCGCCCCACCAAAGGCCGGTGCGCCGCAGCCACAGCAGGGCCTTGACGGTCTGCTCCAGCCCGCCGCCGTCCCCCTGGGCGTCCACCACCATCCGCGCGGGGCACACCCCCGGCAGGAGAAGGGCCCCCAACGCCAGCCACCCCAGGCCCACCAGCCCGAAGGCCGCCAGCAGCGCCGCCAAAAACTGAACCACCTGCGTCATTTCCGCCGCCTCCTTTTTAGAAGCTGCACCAATAGCCTCAGCACCCGGCTTTACGACCCAAATTGCCGCCGGCCGAGTTGAAAAATCTTGAAATACACCAAGTATTCCCGCAATTTTTCGCCTTGCCGCCGGCAATTTTGGCTCGCGAATTTGAATACTTCGGCCATTGGCACAGCTTCTTAAACTGAGGCATTCTATGGCGGCGGGCGCTTTTTTGTCACCGGTTGAAGCAGACCAATTCCGCCCCGGCCTCATCTGCGCGGATGGCGGAGTAGGCGCCGTGGCGGAAAAACCAGCCAGGCCGGAGCAGGTCCTGCTCTCCCGCCAGCCCCAGGTACAGCAGGATCAGGGACAGCGAGCCGTTGTGGGCCACCACCAGGGTATCCTCCCCCCGGTCCAGGAGAACGTCCACGCAGCCCGCTACCCGCCGCAGCATATGGGAGGGGGATTCCCCCTCCGGCGGCGTGGTGTGAAGCCAGTCCGCCAGCAGCGCGCCGATGTGGTCGCCGAAGCGGGCCTCCGCCGCGCCCCAGGTGAGCCCCTCCATCGCCCCCATGTCCTGCTCTTGCAGGGCGGGAGCAGGCTCGGGACTCACCCCCCGGCCCTCCGTGCAGATCAAGGCGGTGTCCCAGGCCCGGGACAGGGGACTGGCCACGCAGCGGGTGAAGGACACCTCCCGCAGCTTGTCCGCCGCCTGCTTTGCCTGCTCCCGGCCCAGCGGGGTGAGGGGATAGTCTTTTGCCCCGAAAAAGAGCTGTCTTTCATTGCCCACCGACTGGCCGTGGCGCACCAGATAGAGATACATAATGCTTGCCCGCCTCCTTGTCACGCTGTGCAGGCGGCCGCCTGCTCCGCGCTTCTTGCTTGTCACGCTGCGCCTGTTCGCTGCGCGCGGCTTCCCGCCGTCTCGGGCAAAACCCGGCCCCGCGGGGCGGGCCCTGGGCTTTTTCCCTCGCTCTGGTCCATCCGCGCGGCTCACGCCTGCTCCGCGCTTCTTGCTTGTCACGCTGCGCCTGTTCGCTGCGCGCGGCTTCCCGCCGTCTCGGGCAAAACCCGGCCCCGCGGGGCAGGCCCTGGGCTTTTGCCCTCGCTCTGGTCCATCCGCGCGGCTCACGACGGCTTTGCGCTTCTAAAACAGATTGACCACGCCGTAGGCCAGTACGCTGATGGCTACGCCCGCGATGAGCACCCCGGCGATGATGGACGGGAGGGCCTTGCGCAGGGGCATGTCCAGAAACGCCGCCGCCAGCGAGCCCGTCCACGCTCCGGTGCCCGGCAGGGGGATGGCCACAAACAGCATCAGGCCCAGGTACTTATACCTGCTCACCTTCTGCCCCTTCAGGTGGGCCTTGCGCTCCAGGGCGTCCACCATGCGGTTCAGCACAGGGATTCTCCGGCGCATCCACTGGAAAATCCGGCGGATATAGACGATGATGAAGGGGACGGGGATCAGGTTGCCGATGATGGCGGCCAAAAACGCCGCCCACACGGGCAGCCCCGCCGTGACGCCGAAGGGGATGCCCCCCCGCAGTTCCACCACCGGCACCATGGACACCAGCAGGGTGAGCAGGAATTCCCCCGCGAAGGTCTCCGTCAGCCATTGTAAATTCAATTCCATGGGGTATCAGCTCGTTTCCAGAACGTTTTTCAGGTATTTGCCCGTGTAGCTCTCCGGGTGGGCCGCCACCTCCTCGGGGGTGCCCGTGCACACCACGGTGCCGCCGCCGGAGCCCCCCTCCGGGCCCAGGTCAATGATATAGTCCGCCGTCTTGATCACGTCCAGGTTGTGCTCGATGACCACCACCGTATTCCCCTTGTCCACAAACCGCTGGAGCACCTCCACCAGCTGATGGACGTCGGCGGTGTGCAGGCCGGTGGTGGGCTCGTCCAGGATATATACCGTGGAGCCGGTGGACTGCTTGGACAGCTCGGTGGCCAGCTTCACCCGCTGGGCCTCGCCGCCGGACAGGGTGGTGGAGGGCTGGCCCAGCTTCACGTACCCCAGCCCCACGTCCTTCAGGGTCTGGATGCGCTTATTCAGCCGGGGCAGGTTCTCAAAGAAGGGGAGGGCCTCCTCCACCGTCATCTCCAGGACCTCGTGGATGTTTTTGCCCTTGTAGCGCACCTCCAGGGTTTCCCGGTTATACCGCTTGCCCTTGCAAACCTCGCAGGGGACGTAAATGTCGGGGAGGAAGTGCATTTCGATTTTCAGCAGCCCGTCCCCGGAGCACGCCTCGCACCGTCCGCCCCGGACGTTGAAGGAGAACCGCCCCGGGCCGTAGCCCCGGGCCCTGGCGTCCTGGGTGGAGGAGAACAGCTCCCGGATATCGTTGAACAGGCCCGTGTAGGTGGCGGGGTTGGAGCGGGGGGTGCGCCCGATGGGGGACTGGTCGATGGCGATCACCTTGTCCAGATGCTCGATGCCCTCCATGCCGTCGTGCCGCCCCGGGCGGGCCTTGGTGCGGTTGAGCTCCGCCCCCAGGCGCTTGAAGAGGATCTCGTTCACCAGGGAGGACTTCCCCGACCCGGACACCCCGGTGACGGCGATGAACGTCCCCAGGGGGAAGCTCACGTCGATGTGCCGCAGGTTGTTTTCCGCCGCCCCCCGCACAGTGAGAAGATGGCCGTTCCCCGCCCGGCGCTGCGCCGGGACGGGCACCTTCTTCCGCCCCGCCAGATAGTCGCCGGTGACTGAGCCGGGGGTGTCCATCACCTGCCGGGCGGTGCCGCAGGCCACCACCTGGCCGCCGTGGACCCCGGCGCCGGGGCCGATATCCACGATATAGTCGGCGGCGCGCATGGTGTCCTCGTCGTGCTCCACCACGATCAGGGTATTGCCCAGATCCCGCAGGTGCTTCAACGTGTCCAGCAGCAGGTCGTTGTCCCGCTGGTGCAGGCCGATGGAGGGCTCGTCCAGGATATACAGCACCCCCATCAGGGAGGAGCCGATCTGGGTGGCCAGGCGGATGCGCTGGCTCTCGCCGCCGGACAGAGTGCCCGCCTGCCGGGTGAGGGTGAGGTACTGAAGCCCCACCGACTTCAAAAAGCCCAGCCGGGCGCGGATCTCCTTCAAAATCTGGTCGGCGATCATGGCCTGGGTGTCGGTGAGGGTGATGGTGTCCAGAAAGGCCAGGGCCTCGTCCACCGGCTTCTGGCAGAACTGGTGAATGGAGCTGCCCCCCACGGTGACGGCCAGGGCCTCCCGCTTGAGCCGCTTTCCCTGGCACTCGGGGCAGGGGCACTCGCTCATGCACTCCTCGATCTCCCGCTTCATGGCGTCCGACTGGGTTTCCCGGTAGCGGCGCTCCAGGTTGTTGATAATGCCCTCGAAGGGCTGGTACAGGGTGCCCTTGCCCCGGGGCTGGTCGTAGTTCAGGGTGAGCTTCTCCCCCTTGGTGCCGTACAGGATGATATCCACCACCTCATTAGACAGCTTCTCCACCGGGTCGCTGAGCTTGAAGCGGTACTTTTTGGCCAGGGCGTCGAAGTACATCCGGGAGATGCCGTCGGACTTGATGTGGTTCCAGCCCGAGGCGGTGATGGCCCCCTCCAGAATGGACAGGGAACGGTTTGGGAGGATGCGCTCAGGGTCGATCTTCATCTGGCTGCCCAGCCCGGTGCAGGCGGGACAGGCCCCGTAGGGGTTGTTGAAGGAGAACATCCGGGGGGAGAGCTCCTCAATGGATACCCCGCAGTCCTCGCAGGCGTAGTTCTGGGAGAAGGTGATGTCCCGCTCCTCCTCCCCCAGCACGTTGACGATCACGATGCCGCCGGACAGGTTGGAGGCGGTCTCCACGCTGTCGGTGAGCCGCCGGGCCACGTCCTCCCGGATCACCAGCCGGTCCACAACGATCTCGATGGAGTGCTTGCGGTTTTTGTCCAGCTTGATCTCCTCGGTGAGGTCGTACAGGGAGCCGTCCGCCCGCACCCGGACATAGCCGGATTTCCGGGCGTCCTCAAAGATTTTGGCGTGCTCGCCCTTCTTGCCCCGGACGACGGGGGAGAGCACCTGGATGCGGGTGGCCTCGGGGAGGGCCATCACCTGGTCGATGATCTGGTCGATGGTCTGCTGCTTGATCTCCTTGCCGCACTTGGGGCAGTGGGGGGTGCCCACCCGGGCCCACAGCAGGCGGAGGTAGTCGTAAATCTCGGTGACGGTGCCAACGGTGGACCGGGGGTTTTTGGAGGTGGTTTTCTGGTCGATGGAGATGGCGGGGGACAGTCCCTCGATGTAGTCCACGTCGGGCTTCTCCATCTGGCCCAAAAACATCCGGGCATAGGAGGACAGGGATTCCACATACCGCCGCTGGCCCTCGGCGTACAGGGTCTCGAAGGCCAGGGAGGACTTCCCCGACCCGGACAGCCCGGTGAGCACCACCAGCTTGTCCCGCGGGATCTCCACGTCGATATTTTTCAGGTTGTTTTCTCGCGCGCCTTTGATAACGATCTTGTCCTGCATGGATGTTCTCCTCGGTTTTCTTTAATTTTGGGCCCGGATATCAGCATACCGAAACCAATTTTTAATGTCAACCCCAATTTTCGGGGGATTTTTTGGGGATTTCACCGGGCCGGGGCGGGCGTGCATACCGAACCAGGTCGGGGCGCACCGCGCCGCACTGCTTGAAATTTTCCCTCCCCTGCCGGAGGGTCATGCCGCCGTTTTCGTCGCTGGGGTCATCCTCGCCGGGGTCAAACACATCGTTTTCCCAGTAGCACACCGGGCAGATGAAGGCGACGGCGGCCTTTATGGGAATGCGAAACGTGAGATACCCGCAGCAGGGGCAGGCATAGCGCCCGGCGGGCTCCTCCGGCGCCGGTTCGGGCTCCGGCGCGGGCGTGGAGACCGGCCCGCACTCCTTCACCTCGGGGAGGAAAAAGGGCTTTCTCCGCTCAGCCACCGCCCGCCAGCTCCCTCTGCACATACTTGGGCAGCTTGGACACCACCAGCTCATAGGACATGTCGCACAGCTCGCGCAGCACAAGGTCGGGCAGGTCGCCGTCCAGCAGGGCGGCGATCCACAGCCGCTTATCGCAGTAGAAGCCGGGGAGGACCTCCGGGTACTGCTCCCGGAACGCCTCGGCCAGCCGGGGGTCGCACTTGAGGTTCACCAGGTCGTGGTCGTTATACCGCTCGTCCTTCATCCCCTTGGGGGAGCACACGGCGGCGAACAGCTTGCCCCGCACCATGTAGCGGTGCCAGCCCCACTCCAGCTTGAAATCCTTCTCCGTGCCGGGCTTTTCCAGCAGATATTCGTCCAGCCATTCATATTTCATGCCGTTTTCCTCCTTACAATCCGTATTTGCAGCCTTGATCCTCCGGCCCCGCCTGTGGATACAGGTTCTTAAAATACTTCTCCGTGTGATACCGACCACTCCCGCCCGTCATGCTTGGGGCGGAAGGTCCGGCAGCGGTAGTTGATATCCGCCCTCCTGGCCTGGATGTGCTGGAGCCTGCGGGGGATTTGGTAGAGTTTCCCATCCTTGATGAGCCTTGCCCCGGTCTGCTTGAACAGGAAGGGTACCCCCGCCGCCACGCACTGGCGGCGCAGGTCCAGAATCCACTCGTACCGGCATATCCGCGCGCCCGGCCCGGATTCGCCCCCCGCCACCACCTGGGTGATGTCCTCCCCCAGCCAGGGGGTCAGGTCGATGGGGCCCAGCAGCGGCTCGCAGGTGATGGACTTGTGCCGGATGGGGGCGGCCTTCAGGATGGGCAGCCGGAAATCGGCCCGCTCCTGGTCCTCCGCCGTGGAGCAGACGGCCACGTTGCCATAGCCCTCCCCCCAGTCCGGGGGCAGATGGTCCGCCAGGCGGTGGATGCGCTTGGTGATGAAAAAGAAATCAAGGTCGGAGCGCACCTTCATCATAGCCCAGGCCCAGGGCCGCCATTCGTCCGCGTCCTCCAGCAGAAAGTCCGACGAAAAGCAGGTCCACACCATGTCGCCGGGCGGGATGGTCCAGCTCCCGTCCCGCTTTTGGCGCAGGGGCAGGTCGTAGGACTTGGTGCGGTGCACCTGGGAGGCGTCCAGCCCCCGGCGGGCGTCCCCCCGGTAGACATAGCAGTTGGCGCAGCCGGGGGAGGTCTTATGGCACCCGTGCCAGGGATTCCAGCTGGCCATGTCAATGCAGGGCGGCGATGTACCGCAGGGCCCCGTCCCGCAGCAGGGCGATGTTCGCCTCGTCCAGCACGGTGTCCCGGCTGGTGTGGATGCGGTCCATGTAATAGCCCACGATGGGCCTGTGCTTCAGGGCGCATACCCCGGCGCCCTTTTTAAAATTGGCGTTGTCTGAGGGATAGAACCCGAAGCCCCGCACCACCTGCACGTCCCTGCCGCAGCCGGGAAGGAAGGCGGCCTCGATGCGCTCCAGGGCGGCGGGGTCCTTTTTCAGCTTCCGCCGGGGGAAAAATTGGATGGAGTCCCCGTCGCCCACGCAGTCGAAATTGACGGCGGGGGTGTTTTCCTTCACGCTCTTGTGCTGTTTCGCGAAGGCGGCGGAGCCCAGCATTCCCTTCTCCTCGTTGTCGAAGAACACGAAGCACACCCGGTCCCGGTGCTCGGGGGGGAGGGCCAGGGCGGTTTCGATGAGGGTGAGCACGCCGCTGGTGTTGTCGTTGGCGGTATGCCTGTTGGCCTTGCCGTCTATCAGCCACCACATGAAAAACGCGCAGATGGCGATGGAGGACAGGGGGCCCAGCCACCAGGCCGCAGATTTCGGAACAAATGCAAAGATGAGCCCCTCCGCTGCCGCCACCACGAGAAACAGCGGCAGCACGATGAGCGCCTGGTAGAGTACAAAGAAAAACAGGTTGCGGGGCGTGATGAGATTGGGGACGGGCAGCACGGCCTGGGTGTCGTAGTGGGCGGTGAGCAGCACCTGCGCTTTGTCCGGGTCGCCCACGACGACATTCCGGGCGGCAAAGCCCTCCTCCACACAAGGCGCGTATCCCGCCTGTTCCAGCTCCCCGCACAGCCAGGCGCGGAAGGCCGCCTTCTGCTTTTTGGATTTGCGCACCTGCATTTCGTCCAGGATTTTTCTCGACTGCTCCGTCATCTCTCATCCCTCCGCAATCAGATCCGCCGTGGCTGCGCCCACCAGGGCGATCAACGCCGCCGGGTTCAGCTCCACCTGGAAGCCCACCTTCCCGGCGGACACGCACATGGTCTCCAGCTCCAGGCAGCTCTCATGGAACACGGTGGGGAAGCGCTTTTTCATCCCCACCGGGGAGCAGCCCCCGTGGACGTAGCCCGTCAGGGGCAGCAGCTGCTTGGACGGCAGCATGGACACGGACTTTTCCCCCGCCGCCTTTGCGGCCTTTTTCAAATCCAGGGTGGCCTCCACCGGGATATCAAAGACGTAATAGCCGCCCGACGCCCCCTTTGCCACCAGGGTTTTGAACACCGACGCCGGCTCCTGGCCCAGCAGCCGGGCCACCGCCGCGCCGTCGGGGGCGGCGTCCCCCACCGGGTAGGCGTGGGGGGTGTAGGGGATCTTTTTCTGATCCAGGACGCGCATGACGTTGGTTTTTTCCTCTTTTTGTTTGGACATGGTTTCACTCCCAAACCGCGCAGGCAATGTGCGGTATTCCTCTGTCTATGAGAATGGTAAAATGGTTCACCCCGCGCTCTGTCATCGGTTCGCCTCCGCGCATATAGTGCTTCTCATACCCGCTGTGGACAAGGTACACGCCATTCTGTTGCGTCCATTCCAAAGAGGTCTGCCGCTCGGCAAAGCCTTTTGTGAACAGCTGGGGATAGTCCTGTACGGCCGTCTCAAATTCCAGGATGTGCTCCTCTACCGTTTTCGAGATGTACCCGGATTCCGCCCGTTCCAGCAGCAGGGCGTCCGGGCGGAACAGCGCCCGAAAATCCCCGGCAGGAAAGGGCTCACCCGGCCCGAAGGAGATGGTCTGATAGAACCGGGCCAAAAATTCGTCCAGCATTTACTTTCACTCTCCCCGCAGCTTGATAATCTGGTCCCGCAACGCCGCGGCGACCTCGAACTCCAGCATTTTGGCCGCGCCCCACGCGGCACACCGCGCGGGGGCCCCAATTTGATTTCCCGCAGGGCGGAATAAATCCGCCCTGCAAAATTCTCCGCTTTGCTCCGAATTTACGGCGCAAGCGCCGCCCCGCCCAAGGCGGAGCCCCAGGAGGCGGCTACGATCCGTTTCCTCTCAGCTTGATGATCTGGTCCCGCAACGCCGCCGCAACCTCGAACTCCAGCATCTTGGCCGCCTCCTTCATCTCCTTCTCCAGCTTGGCGATGGCCTCCATGCGCTGGAGCTTGGTCATCTGGGACAGGCTCTTGTCGTTGTAGTCCGGCTTGTCCTCGGCGGACAGGGCCATCAGCTCCCGCACCGCCTTCTTCACCGTCTTGGGCACGATGCCGTGGGCCTGGTTGAAGGCGTGCTGCTTTTCCCGGCGGCGCTGGGTTTCATCCATGGCCCGGCGCATGGAGGGGGTGATGGTGTCGGCGTACAAAATCACCACGCCGTCGGCGTTGCGCGCCGCCCGGCCGATGGTCTGGATCAGCGAGGTCTCCGAGCGCAGGAAGCCCTCCTTGTCTGCGTCCAGGATAGCCACCAGGGATACCTCCGGCAGGTCCAGCCCCTCCCGCAGCAGGTTGATGCCCACCAGCACGTCGAACTCCCCCAGGCGCAGGTCCCGGATGATCTCCATGCGCTCGATGGTGTCGATGTCATGGTGCATATACCGCACCCGGATGCCCGCGCCCTTGAGGTAGTCGGTGAGGCTCTCCGCCATTTTCTTGGTGAGGGTGGTGACCAGCACCCGTTCGTCCCGGGCGGTTCTCTCGGTGATCTCCCCGATGAGGTCGTCGATCTGGCCGTCCACCGGCCGCACATCCACGCGGGGGTCGAGAAGCCCTGTGGGCCGGATGACCTGCTCCACGATCTGGCCGGACCGGCCCCGCTCGTACTCCCCCGGGGTGGCGGACACGTACACAACCTGGTTGAGCCGCTTTTCAAATTCGTCAAATTTCAAGGGCCGGTTGTCAAAGGCGCAGGGCAGGCGGAAGCCGTACTCCACCAGGGTGGTCTTCCTCGCCCGGTCGCCGTTGAACATGGCCCGCACCTGGGGGAGGGTGGCGTGGCTCTCGTCGATGAACAGCACGAAATCCTTGGGGAAATAGTCCAGCAGGGTGTGTGGGGGCGAGCCCACGGGTCGGTTCTCAATGACCCGGGAGTAGTTTTCGATGCCGGAGCAGTAGCCCAGCTCCTGCATCATCTCAATGTCGTACATGGTGCGCTGCTTGATGCGCTGGGCCTCGATGAGCTTGTTTTCGCTTTCGAAGAAGGCCACCCGCTCCTCCATCTCCTTGTAAATGTGCTGGATGGCGGCGTCCATCTTCTCCTTGGGGGTGACGTAGTGGGTGGCAGGCCAGATGGGGATGTTGTTCAGCCGCCGGATGGGGGCGCCCGTCACCACGTTGATTTCGGAAAGGCGGTCGATCTCGTCCCCAAAAAACTCCACCCGGATGGCGGTGTCCCGCCAATAGGCGGGCCAGATCTCCACCGTGTCCCCCCGCACCCGGAACATGTTGCGCTCAAAGGCGATGTCGTTGCGCTCGTAGCGGATGGCCACCAGCTTTTTCAGCAGGTCCTCAATTTTAATGACCGTCCCCACCCGCAGGGCCACCATCATCTTGCCGTAGTCCTCCGGCTCGCCCAGGCCGTAGATGCAGGACACGGAGGACACCACAATCACGTCCCGCCGCTCCAGCAGGGAGGCGGTGGCGGACAGGCGCAGCCGGTCGATCTCCTCGTTCACCGACGAGTCCTTTTCAATAAAAGTATCGGTGTGGGGGATATAGGCCTCCGGCTGGTAATAGTCGTAGTAGGACACGAAGTACTCCACCGCGTTGTGGGGGAAAAACTCCCGGAACTCGGCGCACAGCTGGGCGGCCAAGGTCTTGTTGTGGGCCAGGATCAGGGTGGGCCGCTGGACTGCCTCGATGACCTTGGCCATGGTGTAGGTCTTGCCCGAGCCGGTGACGCCCAGCAGGGTCTGCTCGTCCAGGCCGTTTTCAATGCCCGACGCCAGCGCGGCGATGGCCTCCGGCTGGTCGCCGCTGGGGGTGTATTCTGATATGACTTCAAATTTTGGCATACGCTATCTCCCATGACCATGTATTGTGATGCGGCGGCGACCAGCAGCGGGCCTGCGGCCCGCCGCCGCAAGTGCGGCGCATAAGTGTTTTGGCGCAAGCCAAAACCTTGGAATGGGCGGGCTCCGCCTGCCCATTTGAGTGAAAGCCCGGGGCCCCCGCAAAAGCGGCGCTTTTGTGGGGAGACGCGCTGGGGGTGTATTCGGAAACCACTTTAAATTCAGGCATAGGCGCGCCTCCTCAGCAGTGTGTTCTTATCATAGAACATAAGTTTTAAGCTGTCAACCCTTTTATTTGGCGGGATAGCTGCCGGACACGGGGGTATTTTAAACATGTTATTATATCATACGCGGGGTGGGGCGGCAAGGCGTTTTCTCTTGAAACGCGCTTGAAATGGAGGGGTCCGTGGGGCCTTGGGGGCCATAGTCTCGGTATACCCCTCCAAAACCGGGGACGGAAAGGGGCGGATTTTCGTTGTTTTGCGCCTTGCGTTTTCCAGGTGGGGATGCTATCATTTGTTGCGCTTTAAAAAAGACGCAGGCCCGTCCATCGTTGCGGGCCCGCTTTTTTGAGAAAAATGAGGTGTCTCTAATGGAAGTCCTGATTCAACTGTCCTTTTCCCTGGTGGGCGGGCTGCTGATGTCCCGGGTGGCCAAGCTGCTCAACCTTCCCGCCGTCACCGCCTACCTGGTGACCGGGCTGCTGCTGGGCCCCTACTGCCTGGGGGCGCTGCATCTCACCTCCCTGGGCTTCACCAGCTCCGAGGCGGTGGCCCATCTGGATATTATCTCCCAGGTGGCGCTTGGCTTTATCGCTTTCACCATCGGCAATGAGTTCCGGCTGGAGCAACTCAAGCACATGGGCAGGCAAGCCATTGCCGTGGGCATTCTCCAGGCGGTGGCCACCGCCGCTTTGGTGGACGCGGCCCTGGTGGCCCTGCACTTCATCAACCCGGAGCTGATCTCCATCTCCTCCGCCATTACCCTGGGCGCCATCGCCGCCGCCACCGCCCCCGCCGCCACGCTGATGGTGGTGCGGCAGTACAAGGCGGACGGCCCGCTCACCCGGCTGCTGCTGCTGGTGGTAGCCATCGACGACGCGGTGGGGCTGGTGCTGTTTTCCGCCTCCTTCGGGGTGGCCACGGCACTGGAGAGCGGCTCCATCAGCCTGGTCACCGTGCTGGTGGAGCCGGTGATCGAGATCGTGCTGTCCCTGGCCCTGGGGGCGGTGGCGGGCGGGGTGCTGTTCTGGGTGGAGAAGTTTTTCCACTCCCGCAGCAAGCGCCTGTCCATCTCCATCGGCTTCGTGCTGCTCACCGTGGGGCTGTCCATGGTGGAGTTCGAGCTGGGCGGCATCCACTTCGGCTTCAGCCTGCTGCTGGTGTGCATGATGACCGGCACCATCTTCTGCAACATCTGCGACTTCTCCGAGGAGCTGATGAGCCGCGTGGACGGCTGGACCGCCCCGCTGTTTGTGCTGTTCTTTGTGTTGAGCGGCGCGGAACTGAATTTGAAGATTTTGTCCAACCCCATGGTGCTGCTCATCGGGCTGGTATATATCGTGTTCCGCTCCCTGGGCAAGTACCTTGGGGCCTATGGGAGCTGCGCCCTCACCGGGTGCAGCGACAGCATCAAAAAGCATCTGGGCGTCACCCTCCTGCCCCAGGCGGGGGTGGCGCTGGGCATGGCCCTCACCGCCCAGCAGCTGGCCGACGGCGCGGTGGTGCGCAGCGTGGTGCTGTTCTCCGTGCTGGTGTACGAGCTGGTGGGCCCGGCGCTGACCAAACGCTCCCTGGTGGCCGCCGGGGAGATCCACGAGGCGGGCCGGACCAGCGCCCGGAAAAAGAACGAGCCCAAGGCCCCGGTACAGCTGGACAAATAAAGGCCCTTCCAAAGCCTTCCCCCGGTGGGAAGGCTTTGCTGTGCGCGCGGCGGGGTTTTCTCCCGGCGTTTCGGGCATACTAGCGCTGAGGTGATGACAATGCTCAGCGAAAACCAACTGCTCAACCACATCTACCAGACCGCCGAAATGGGACAGGAGGGCATCCGCTCGGTGCTGAAATACACCGGGGAGCCAAAGTTGGTGTCCGCCCTGAACAGCCAGCTGGCCGAGTATGAAAAGCTGCAAAACGCCGCCGGGTCCCTGCTCCACGCCCGGGGGGAACCCCCCAAGGGGCTGGGCCCGGTGACCAAGGCCTCCTCCGAGGTGATGAGCACGGTGAAAGCCATGGCGGACCGCTCCCCGGCCAACATCGCTGAAATGATGATCCAGGGCTCCACCATGGGGGTGACCAAGAGCCTGCGCACCATCCGGGAGTGCGATTTGCGGGACGAGGGCATCCGCCGCCTGGCGGACAGGCTGCTCAAGACCGAGCAGTCCAACATTGAGGAAATGAAGCGCTTCCTCTAAAAAAAGGAAGGACCCGCGCCGGGCGCGGGCCCTTCTGTTTCCTTGCTCAGCCCAGCGATTTGGGGCCGAAGCCGTGGGGCAGAAGCTCCTTCAGGGGCAGCTTTACAAACGCCCCGTCCCCCCGGGCCACCAGCACGGTGAGCTCCGGCGCGAATTCGTAGAGCATCTGGCGGCAGGCCCCGCAGGGCCAGCAGTAATCCGTGCTGTTCCCCGCCACGGCCAGGGCGGAAAATTCCCGGCGCCCCTCGCTGACGGCCTTGACCAGGGCGGTGCGCTCGGCGCAGATGGTGGAGCCGTAGGCGGCGTTTTCCACATTGCAGCCGGTGAACACCTGGCCGCCGGCGCACAGCAGGGCCGCCCCCACAGGAAAGCGGGAGTAGGGCACATAGGAGCGCTCCAGCATGGAAAAGGCCAGGTCTACCAGGGCTTGATCGGTCATGTTTAAAACTCCTTTCCAGATTGCGCCTATTGGCAGGCGGGGGACCTAACCGGCCCCTGATGCCTATAGTATACCAGCTTTTCTCCCCTGGCGGAAGGGGGAAAATGGGCTGCGGGGCGATTTTTGTTGTTGCAATGCGGGGAAGTTTCTGTTATACTATAGTGCGTTCGATGCCGGGGCGGCCCGCCCCGGGCCCGCTGAGGGAATAAAGCAGGCCGCGCCGGAGACGGTTCTCCCGCGGGCCATCAAAGATAAAAGGACGGATGACAATGTTCGACAAAGGAAAGCGTGCGCGCCGCCAGAATGAGGACGACAAGGTTTTTAACCGGATGCTCCTCTGGCTTGCGGCGGCGGTGGTGCTGGAGCTGCTGCTTTTGATGCTGCAAAAGGCATATGTGGAAATGACGTTCAGCGCGCCGGTGGCCAAAGGGCTGCTGGAGTTTTTCAAGATCTTTAACATCGCCGGGGTGGTGCTGTTGGCCGGCTGCGCCGTCTGGGCGGTCCTCTTCGCCCGGGGTGGGAAGCCTGTCGCGCTGCCCGCCATCCTGGCTGCGGCCAGCGGGGCGCTGTGGGTGGTGTCCCTGGTGTGCCGCTTCATCTACCCCGACGGGGTGCGCGTCCTCATGCTCTTCCCCGCCGGCGGCGCGGTGCTTATCGTCATCTTCTTCCTCTACCAGCGGCCCTTCTTCTATAACGCCGCCCTCACCTGCGGCGGGCTGCTGGCGGTATGGCTCCACAAGCAGTACTATATGAACCATCCCCGTCTCATCACCGCATGTATTGTGGGCGGGGTGGTGGTGCTGGCCCTGGCTGCGGCGCTGGCCTTCCAGCTGCGCCGGAACGACGGCGCCCTGGGGCGCATTCGGGTGCTGCCGCCCGAGTCCAACTACTTTATGACCTGGCTCACCTGCGGGGTCACTGCGGTGGTGATGGTGCTGGCGCTGGTGCTTGGGGTGTCCGCCAGCCAGTACCTGCTCTACGTCCTGGCGGGGTGGCTGTTTGCCCAGGCGGTGTTTTTCACCGTGAAAATGATGTGAGCGGGGCTGAAATTGACAAAAACGGGGGCCGGTTCGGTGGGAACCGGCTCCCGTTTTTGTCGAAAAGCCTCGCAGAGTTCGCGCCCGCAGGCGCGAAGAAAATGAAATCCGTTTTCCCCGGCGGCATGTACGTCGGGGAAAACACTTCCCGGCCGAACAGTGTGCGAGTTGGCCGCCCCAGGCGGACAACGAGTGCGCACATGAGGCCGCAGCTTTTCCCGCCGGAAAAGGCTTTGCCTTTTTCGGCGGATTAGGGGCCGGTTCGGTACGAACCGGCCCCTGTTTTTTTGTTCAGCGCACCCGCGCACCCCGCTCACAGCGGTTGCCCCAGGCGTCAATCAGCTCATTGCCCCGGTAGACGCAGATGATCTCGCAGTTGTTGGAGCAGCCGCCGCAGCCGGCCTCCCGGGTGCGGAAGTCCATGTCCTCCACGGAAAAGTCAAAGGTCCGCCGTCCGCTGCCCCTTCTGGCCAGGATGGCCACCCCCAGGGCGCCCATCAGATGGCCGTTGGGGTCCACAATGACGGGACAGCCCAGGGTGCGCTCAAAGGCGGCCACAACCCCCTTGTTCTTGCTCACGCCGCCCTGGAACACCACCGGGGAGACGATTTTCTTGCCCTTGCCCACGTTGTTGAGGTAGTTGGCCGCCACCGCGTTGCAAACCCCCGCGATGATATCCTCCCTGGGGTGGCCCATCTGGATCTTGTGCACCAGGTCGGACTCGGCGAATACGGTGCACCGGGCGGCGATGGGGGTGGGATGGGTGGAGCGCAGGGCATACTCGCCGATGTCCTCCACCTCGATGCCCAGCCGCTTGGCCTGGCTGGACAGAAAGGCCCCGGTGCCCGCAGCGCACAGGGTATTCATGGCGTAGTCCACCGCCACGCCGTTTTCCACCAAGATGATCTTGGAGTCCTGGCCGCCGATTTCCAGAATGGTGCGCACATCGGGGTAAAAGGTGGTGGTGCCCACGGCATGGGCGGTGATCTCGTTTTTCACCATGGTGGCCCCCAGGATGGCCCCCACCAGCTTGCGGGCGGAGCCGGTGGTGCCGGTGGCCACGATTTTAAACTTCGAGCTGTCAAACTGGCCGTCCAGCAGCCGCACCAGCTCCTTTACCGCGCCGATGGGATCGCCCTGGGTCCAGATGTACTGGCTGGCCAGGATGTTGTTTTTCTTGTCGATGATGACGCCCTTGGTGGAGATGGACCCCACATCGACGCCCAGATATGCGTGTTCCAAATCAAAGTACCTTCTTTCTCATGTCGATCATGTCGTAGAACGCCTCCAGCCGGGTCATGAGCCCCACGTCGCTGGTCTGGGCGTCGTAGGTGAGGTAGAGCACGGGGATTTTGTGGTCCGCGCTGATGTTTTGCAGCACCGGCATCACGTCGATCTCCGGGGTGCACCCGGCGGACTTGATGTGGACCAGGCCGTCATAGCCCCGCTCGGCGCACTCCCGGGCGTACCAGATGTTGGCGGTGGAGGTGGGGCCCATGTCGTACTGGCACAGGTCGCGGATCTTCACCCGCAGGTTTTTCTGCCCGCTGCCATAGCGCAGAAATTGGTTGGTCACGTTCATCCAGCGGTGGACCTCCACCCCCATGCCGGCCAGCTTCTGCTCCAGCTCCAGATTGGAAAAGGCGTCCATGGCGGTATAGAACTCCCCCACGATGCCTACCCGCAGGGGGTGCTGGGGCTTGTCCAGGGGGATGGACTGGAGGGAGCGCTTGGCGGCGCGGTAGCCCGCCTCCACGTCGGCGCGGCCCTGGGCTGTGTACATGGAGGTGAGGAAGTCCTGGTAGGCCCGCTGGTACTGGCCGCCGGAGGGATCAAAGCCGCAGTTCTTGTAATATTCAGCGGTGATCTCGTCCACGTATTCCGTCATCCGCAGGCCCTCCATGAACTGGACCAGGAAGCGGGCGTAATTCACTTTGGGATTGAAGCGGCGCACAACGCGGATATACTCCTTCTTTTTGGACATGTCGTACTCCGACAGGTTGATGAAGTCAAACTGATAGCCCAGATCCCTGAGAATCTGCTCCAGCAGTTCCCCGTAATAGCCCAGCCGGCACAGCCCATGGGTCATCAGCAGGGTGTCCGCCCCCGCCTCCAGGGCCTCGATCATGCTGCCCAGCATGGTTTTAAAGGGGGTGCACACGAAGTCTGGGCTGTATTTGGTGCCCAGCTCCATGGTGCGCTTGGTGAGGGGCGGGGGCATGACGTATTTGCAGCCCAGGGCCTGCTCCACAATGTATTTGAAAGCGCAGTTATACTCCGCGTACCGGGGGAAGGAGACGTTTCTCGTTTTTACCTCTGCCATTACAGCTTACCCTCCTGAAAGCGGATGATGTCGATGAAGCTCTCCAGCCGGGTCTCCACCCCGGCGGTGCCGCTCTGGCTGTCCAGCACCAGGTTCAGCATGGGCACGCCCTTCACCCGCCGGGCGATGAGCTCATTGACCATGGCGTCCGGGCCGCAGGGGAAGGCGCTGAGCAGGATGATGCCGTCCACATCATTTTGCCGCAGGGCGATGCCGCCCAGAATCTCCCGGCTGAGCTCCCACTTGCAGGTGGGGGACAGCTCCCGGCTTTTTTTCAGCGCCGTGTCCCGGTCCGCCATGTCTGCCCGCAGGGGGATCACCCCCGCCCGCTTCAGGTAGTCGGTGACCGGCCGGCCCATATACGGGTCGTCGATGACGTAGCTGTGGGCGGCGATGAGCACCTTGAGGCCGTCGTGCCTGTACTGCTGGTCATATTTCTGCACCCGGGCCTTGTGGTGGGCGGCCTCCGCCTTTTTGGCCTGCTTATAGGCCCGCCGCACGGCCTTGGGCGGGCAGCCCAGACGCTTGCCCAGGCCCAGGAACGCGTCCTCCTCGTTTTTTTTCTGTTCCCCGTCCACCTCGTAGGAGAGGAACTCCTGGCCGGAGTCCCGAAATACCCCCCGCACCAGGTCGGGGGTGGACTCAAACCGGGTGCACATGCTCCGCTGGCGCCCGAAATTGCTCACCCGGGGCACCAGGATGTAGTCGCACTTGCCCACCAGCGCCGCCACATGGCCCAGGTAGATTTTCAGCGACAGGCAGGCCTCGTCAATGGCCAGGGCGGCGCCCCGGTCCAGGATATCCCGGTCGGTGGGGGCGCTGACCGCCACCTCCATGCCCAGCTCCTGGAAAAAGGTGCGCCACAGCGCGTAGTAGCGGTAATACAGCAGGGCCCGGGGCAGGCCGATGGTTATTGTCTGTTTATCCATATTGGCAATCCTCTGTGTGTTGAGATGGGCGGCAGGGCCGCCGGGATAAATAAAAAAGAGAGGCACGCCAACGGCGTGTCTCTCTTTTGGTGCGCGAGGCGGGAGTCGAACCCGCACGCCCTTGCGAGCACTGGCACCTGAAGCCAGCGAGTCTACCAATTCCACCACTCGCGCATTTGGCAGCTGACCTTCAGCGCGAAATAAATATTACCATGCCGGACGCCTGTTGTCAACAGTTTTTTTACTCTTGACAAAAAAGTTTTTGCGCATTATAATTTAACTGTTCCCGCCGGAGGGGAGGGCCCTGCGGCGCGGCGTATGCGGATGTGCTGGAACTGGTAGACTGGCTAGCTTGAGGTGCTAGTGGCCCACGGCCGTACGGGTTCGAGTCCCGTCATCCGCACCAAGCCGGGGCAAGCGATACATAAGCTTGCCCCGGCTTTGTTCTAAAGACAGGGCGCACTTGATCTGCTGTCCCTCCTTTTCCCACAAAGCCAAAGGCCGGCCTTGCGGCCCCCGGTTTGGCGGGCCGGGAAAAGCGATGTTGCAGCGCTAAGCCAAACTGAACGGCCCCGCCTGATCTGGACAAATTGTTTTCAGTTGTTCGGATTGGGCGGGGCTGTCTTTTGCGGGGGGCCGGTCCCCGCCTCATGGGATAAGGAATGCACGTCCATAGGGGCGTATAGGCGTTGAACTTAAACTGCGGCGCCGCATTTGCCGCAGACAGAGAAAACATCAATTTGGTGAAGGGAGTCATTTATATGGACTACGGCGCCATCCCAAACGCTCAGATCAGCGCATTCAAACGTCATCTGCAATCGGAGGAGCGTGTGCCCGCCACCATCAGGAAATACCTGCGGGACATCCGAAGCTTCGTGGCCTGGCTGGGGGCCCGGCCCCTGGGCAAGGACGCGGCGGCCGGCTGGAAGGAATACCTGCGCGCCTCGCAGCTGTGCCCGGAGACCGTCAACTCCAAGCTGTCGGCCCTGAATAAATTTTTCAGGTTTCTGAGACGGCAGGAGTGCTGCGTAAAATACCTGCGCATCCAGCGCAGGCTGTTCCGCAGGAGGGAGCGGGAGATGAGCAGGGCGGACTACACCCGCCTGCTGGAGACCGCCAAGGACATGGGGAAGACCCGGCTGGCCCTTCTGATGGAGACCATCTGCGCCACCGGCATACGGGTGTCGGAGGTCAGGTACATTACGGTGGAGGCCGCCGGGGCGGGGCGGGCCGAAATCAGCCTGAAGGGTAAGATCCGCACCATCCTGATCCCCGGGAAGCTGTGCCGGAAGCTGCAAAAATACGCCCGAAAACAAAAAATCGCCTCCGGCGAGATCTTTCTCACCAGAAACGGAAAGGGCCTGTCCCGCAGGCAGATCTGGGCAGAGATGAAGGGGATCTGCAAAAAAGCGGACGTAGCCCCCACCAAGGTGTTTCCCCACAACCTGCGCCATCTCTTTGCCCAGGCTTTTTACCAGGTGTGCCGGGATGTGGTCAAGCTGGCGGATGTCCTGGGGCACAGCTCCATTGAGACAACCCGGATCTACCTGCTCTCCACCGGCACGGAGCACGCCCGGCAGCTGGACCGGCTGGGGCTGGTCACCTGACGCAGTTTATCACAAAATCCGCAGATTGCCGCATTTCGACCGCCGGTGAAAAGATAGCTTTGGCGGTTTTCTGTGCGGCGGAATCATCATAGCACAGGCGATGGTGAAACGCAAGCCTTTCCTCCAATTTTTCACATAACAAGCCAAGCCGGACAATGAAAAAATTTGCCCGGCTCATTTTTTTGTACCCTTTTCTTCACTCCAGCACGACGGCGCAGGGCTTTTTTCACCGTTGGAGCGGTCCAAGAAGTCAAATTTGCCGCCGCCCTCGGGACGATCTGCGGATTTTGTGATCAAGTCCTGGCGGCCGGTCCGCGCGGCCGGACAAGCCGCCGGGGATCACCCGCAATACTTTAGAAAAGGGGTCTTGTTATGGGTGCAAACACGAAGAAAAAACGCATGGTTCTCATCGCTCTTGCCTGCCTGCTGCTGCTGGCCGTGGGTGGCGGGATATTTCTGATGACCCGGGAGGAGGACGCAGCGATGGACGACTTCCTGCAGCTGGACGACAACGCCACCATGGGCGTTCTCCCCGGTATCGACATGAAGGAGCGGCAGGCCCAGCTTCAGGAGCAGCTAGACGAGGGGATGATCGCCTTTTCCATCAACACCAGTCCCGTCTTTGCCACAGGCGGGTCGGAGGGGAATCTGATGCTGGAAAACCCGGCCAACAATGCCAAGCTGCTGGTGGTGGAGATCTACATAGACGCCACCCAGGAGATGGTCTACCAGTCCAAGGCGATTCCCACGGGGGCCTACATCGAAAATGCCAGGCTGGATAAGGTGCTGGAGCCGGGGGAATACCCCGCCACCGCCTATTTCAAGGCCTACCGGGAGGAGGACCACTCCTTCATCGGGCAGGCGGGCGCCGCGATCAAGATCACGGTGCTCAGCTGACCACAGCCGTACTTCGGGATGCAGGGGCTGAAAAGGAGCTGTATCCATAAAATGAAACGTAAATTGTCCGCTCTTCTGGCCGCCGTTCTGGCTGCCGGCCTGTTTGTCTCCGCCGCTTACGCGTCCAGCGGCTATCAATCCGGCGATGTGCCCATCGGCTCCTCCAACGAGGTGCTGATGGTGGGCACCGTGGTGCCCAGCGTCATGTCGGTCACCATGCCCACCTATGTCCCCTTCCACGTCAGCCGCACCATTGAGGGGGATAACAAGGTGATCTCTCCCCGCATCACTGTGACCAACAATTCCAGCGTCCCTGTGAGCTTGGACGTGGTATACACTTCGGTGGACCTGAGCAAGCTCCAGGGGGCGGTCTGGGGCACCGGCCCCAATGTGGCCCCCAATGAGATCGCCATCGGCTTCCAGCCGGAGACGCTGGCCAACCAGATGCCCACCACCCTGGGCCGGACCACCTGGCTCCAGGCCAACATCCAGGATAACCTCAGCGTCCTGTCGCTGAACGCCTACGGCAGCAGCAGCATGTACGTGGTAGGCACCCTGGGCGACGACGTACCGGAGAACAATTCCTTCTCCGTCATCCCCACCTTTGTGGTGCGCCAGGCGTGATATTCCGCAAAAGCTAAGATAATAACCGAATAAAATACGCCCCTGTATCTGCGAATGCAGGCAAGTGGCCGGGAGGACATTCCTCCCGGCCACTTTGAACGTTCAGGGGGTGAGCGCCCGCGTCCAGACGCCGTGATAGGGGTAGACGCCGTGGAAGCCCTGGCTGGCGGCGAACAGGAAATAGGCCAGGGCGGCGGCGATGAGCACGCCCGTCCTCACCGCAGATGGGACGCGCCTGCACGGCGCCAGGGCGGCGGCAGGCAGGGCCAGCAGGGAGAACATCGCCACATAGATGGACAGGCGCTCCAAAATAAAATGGCGGGTGATAAACAGCTGGAGCAGAAGGGCGTAAAGCACGCTGTTGGCCAGGACGGGGGAGGATTGCTCCCGGGTGGTCTGGCGGAGCAGCGGGATGGTGAAAAGGAAGCAGCCCAGCGGCATCAGAAGGTAGAGAAAGCTGTTGCCCTGCCAGTATTTTTCCGTGAGATAGTGCTGATATTTCGGCACGATGGAAAGGGCGATGCCGATCAGCGGATCCATCAGGAAATAGGCGGCCCCGGCGGAGCAGGCAGCCAGACCGTAGTGGAGCTTGGTTGGCGGCAGGGTGAGCAGAACGCAGAGCGGGAGCATGATCAGGGCCGTGCGGTGGAAGCAGGCGGCCAGAAGCACAACCCCGCAGGCGGGAAGGAACCGGCGGGATTTCAAAAAGGGGTAAGCCCACAAAACGATGGCGGCGGCCAGAGCCTGGCGCAGAAAATTCATGCTCAGGGCAAAGTGCTGCAGGGTGATAAACAGGAAAACGCTCAGCCAGGGAACGGGCGAATAGCGGCCGATCCAGGTAAACACCAGGACGGTGAGCAAGAGGTGGAACACGAACAGAAAGGCACGGTAGTCGTTCCACAGCAGGGAGACCGCCAGGTTCAGAAGGAGATAGCCCGGCTCCGACCAGCCCGCGCCGTCCAGCCCGGAGGCGGCGATGGAGTGAAAGGCCGACTCGTAAAAGCGGTAGTCAAAGCCGGTGACGTATCGAAGGGAGGCCAGCAGCCAGCAGGCCAGGCCCATCACGAGCAAATACCCCCATTTGCATTTGGACCGCTGAAGCGGCGGCGGTGCGCCGCAAAGGCTCGCGCCAATCAGCAGATAATATGGCAGCACGGTCCGTCCCCCCACACAGAGAATTTTGCGACTGTTTCCTCTCCTTCATTATGTCATACGGGCGGCGGGAGCGCAAGGGCCAATTGCAGAGGATGACGGCCGGATAAGTGGGGTAGAGTGCGTCCGGCGCATGGACAGGCTGAGTTTGTTTGCCGCCAGAATATCACGAAATAAATAGTTAGAAATTTACCGCAAAAAAAACGGGCACCTTTCGGCAAAAGAAGCCGGACCATCGGCTCAGATTCTAGAAAATGGCATGAAGAAATAAGCTGATTTTTCAATCAGCCGTATTCTCACGACCATTTTGGTCAAAATAGAGATTGCAATCTGCTCAGGCCTGTAGTAAAATAAAGTAGCTTATGGAGAGTTTATTGAATCTCCGTCTCATTTTCGCGCGGTATATTACAAAATGATTATTCTGTGATGAGGGTTGGGAGTGAGCTATGCGGGGACGGGTACAGTGGAGCGGGCCGGTGGGGACGCCGCGCAAAAGCGTCAAAACAATTGAAATGAGAACACCGCGCAATTCGAAGGCGGCGCCCCTGACGCCGGAGACAATGGACGGCTATTTGGAGCACCTGAGGACAAAGGGGCGGGCCCCGGGGACGATAGACAGCTACCGGCGCAAGCTGAAGCGGCTGTACCGGGAGCTGCCGGAGGACGGGAAGGCGATCCGGCAGGGGACGCTGCGGCAGTGGCGGGAAAAGCTGGCGCAGGACGGGTGCACCCCGGCGGCGATCAACCAGTTTATGGTGGCGGCAAACGGGTATCTGGAGTATATGGGGGCGCGGGAGTTCCAGGTGGTGGACAAGCTGGACGCGGTGGCCGACCCGCAGCCGGAATTGACGCGGAGCGAATACCTGCGGCTGCTGTCCACGGCGCGGTCGCTGGAGCGGGAGCAGGTGTACCTGCTGGTGAAGCTGTTTGGGAACACGGACCTGCCGGTGCAGGAGCTGGAGAACGTGACGGTGGGGGCGGTGCAGGCGGGTATGCTGAGCGTGAGCTACAACTGCTCGAAGGAGATCATCCGCTTTCCGGCGCCGCTGTGCCGGGAGCTGCTGGATTACGCGAAGCGCAGGGGGATTGTAAGCGGGCCGGTTTTTCTCACCCGGAACGGGCGGCCCATCGACCGCACCAACGTGACAGTATCCATCCGGCGGCTGTGCCGGGCGGCCCAGCTGCCGGAGGAAAAGGGCAGCCCCCGCTGCCTGCGCAAGCTGTACCAGGCCACCCGGGAGGGCATTGAGCGCAACATCGCGCTGCTGGTGGAGCAGGCCCAGGACAGGATGATGGAGGAGGAGCAGCTGTCCGTGGGGTGGGAAAAATAGGCTGAAGGAGAATGGCCCGGGACCGCGCGGCGGCCTTGGGGCGGGCGGAAGGCGCCGGGGAGGGGGCTCAGGTCCGGGGATGGAAAAAATAAAAGTATGCTGTTTTTGCGAGAGATGGGAATCGGGCGGAATCGAATCCTTCCTGAGCAATGTGATCCACCGGCTGGACCTGGAAAGGGTGCAGGTGGATATCGCCGCGGCCTGCCTGGCCGGGAGCGTGTTCACCGAGCCGCTCCAACGCCTGGGGGTTCGGTTTTTCGAGCTGTCGGGCAGGCAGAGGAGCCTGGTGGAAAACCACCGGCAGTTTCTGGCGCTGCTCCGGCGGGAGCGGTACCATGTGGTGCATCTGAACTTGTTCCAGGGGCTGGCGCTGGCCTATGCGGGGACGGCCCGGCGGGCGGGCGTGCCGGTGCGGATCGCCCACAGCCATAATACGGGGCTGCGGAAAAGCGGGACAAGGCCGCTGAAGCTGCTGGTCCACAACATGGCGAAGTACATATTTGCCCGGGAGGCCACCGCGTTCTGGGCCTGCTCCAGGGAAGCGGCTGGGTTCCTCTTCCCCAAGGGGGCGCTGAACAGGCGGGGCTACCGGTTTATCCCCAATGGGATTGAGGTGGAGCGCTTCCGCTTTGACCCGGCCGTCCGGGAGCAGGTCCGGGGGGAGCTGGGGGTTGAGGGGCAGTTTGTGATCGGGCATGTGGGACGGCTGTGCGATCAGAAGAACCAGGACTTCCTGCTGGAGGTGTTTGCCCAGGTGAAGCGCCGCAGGCCGGAGAGCCGGCTGCTGCTGGTGGGCGAGGGGGAGCTGCTGGGGCGGCTGAAGGAGAAGGCCGGGGAGCTGGGCGTTGCGGAGAGCGTCATTTTTTACGGCCCTGCCTCCCGGGTGGAGCGCCTGCTGTGGGCCATGGACGTGTTTGCCTTCCCCAGCAGGTTTGAGGGGCTGGGGATCGCCGCAGTGGAAGCGCAGGCGGCGGGGACGCCTGTGGCGGCGTCGGAGTTTGTGCCGGACGAAGCGTGCGCCGGCCCGATATTCCGCAGGCTTTCCCTGGACGCGGGCACGTACGCGTGGGCGGACGCGCTGCTGGGCGCTTGCCGCCCGGCGGACAGGGCGTCCTGTGCGGACAGGGTGAAAGAGGCGGGGTTTGACATTTCCGGCGTGGCCCGGCAGCTGGAGGGCTGCTTTGTGAGCGGGGAAATGCAGTAAATAAAGAGGACGAGGGGAAAGGTATGTCAAAACATCTGAAGCAGGTTAAGCGCCAGCTGTACAGGAACTTGATTTCGGCTTACCGCGGCTGGTGGGAATGGCACAAGATTGTCAAAGGCAAAGGGGTCGGGGACAATACCGCAGTGGTGCTGCTGCCCTCATGCGAGCGCGAGATCAACCACCTGGCGCTGCTGTACCTGGACAGTATGCTGAGCAGGCGCAAGTACAAAAACGCGGTTATCCTGACGCATGATCCGGCGGTGAAAAAGTGCGCGCAGCTGTTCTCACCGAACATACTGCGGGTGGTGTCCTTCAGCCGGAAAAAGGCGGAGCACCTGATGCAGTTTTACTGCTTATATGAGTTTGACAAGCGGTTTATTTGCGCCTCTCTGGATGAGCCCAACGGCCGGAATGGTTCGGCGTTGATCGGCAAGCGGGGGACGACGGTGGAGGAAATTTTTGTGATCGGCGTTTACCGCGTCTATCCGTTCCAGCGGCCGGAGGCCCCTGCCTATGAGGGGACGGATTCCGGCATCAAACTGTTTTTGGAGGGACGGCCCGAATGATTCCAAAGTATATCATTGTGCAGGCGGGCGGCAAGGGAACCCGCCTGGGGCACTTGACCAGAAATAAGCCGAAGGCGCTGGTGCCTGTAGACAATCTGCCCATGCTGTTCCACCTGTTCAGAAAGTACCCGGACAGCAGGTATATTGTCATCGGCGACTATAAATTCGATGTGCTGGAGCGCTATCTGGCGGAGTTTGCGCCGGTGGAGTACCAGCTGGTGTGCGCCAGCGGCAGCACGGGCACCTGCGCCGGACTGCGGCAGGCCCTTGACCGGGTTCCGGCGGCAGAGCCCTTCCTGCTGATTTGGTCGGATCTGATCCTGCCGGCGGAGTTTTCACTGCCGGACGAACCGGGCAATTACATAGGCATTGCCAAGGACTTCCCATGCCGCTGGAAGTATGAGGACGGCGCGTTCACGCAGGAGCGCTCGGATACGTTTGGCGTGGCGGGCGTCTTCTACTTCCGGGACAGGGCGTGCCTGGAGGATGTGCCCGCGCAGGGGGAATTTGTGCGGTGGCTGTCTGGCCAAGGGCAGCATTTTCACAGCCTCCCGCTGCGCCGTGTGAAGGAATACGGCCTTTTGGAGGAGTATGAAAAGCTGGAGACGGCCCGGTGCCGTCCCTTTAACCGCATCTATGAGGAGGACGGGCTCTTTGTAAAGGAGGCCCTTGACGCCCAAGGGGAGCAGCTGGCCCGCCGGGAGGCCGCGTGGTACCGGCGTGTGGCGGGCCAGGGGTTTGACAGCATCCCGCATGTGGCGTCCTACCAGCCGCTGAAAATGGAGTATATCCACGGGAAGCCTGTCTATGAGTACAAGGGCTTGTCAAAAGCGGAGAGGCTGGACATTTTGCGGCGCATTATAGAGTGCCTCAAGTCGGTGCAGGGGCTGGAGCAGGCGCCGGCCGACAGGTCCAGCTGCTGGGATGCGTATGTTGGGAAGACCTTCCAGCGGCTGGAAAAGGTGGAAAAGCTGGCGCCCTTTGCTGCGGATGAAATAATTACCATCAACGGGCGCCGGTGCAGGAACATATTTGGCCGCAAGCAGGAGCTGGAATCGGCGCTGGAGGAGTACACTCCGGCGGTTTTCAAGCTGATCCATGGGGACTGTACGTTTTCCAACACCATGCTGCGCGAGGACGGCTCCCCGGTGCTGATCGACCCAAGGGGTTACTTCGGGAAAACCGAACTTTACGGCGACCCGGCCTATGACTGGGCCAAGCTGTACTATTCCATTGTGGGGAACTATGACCAGTTCAACCGAAAGCGGTTTGAGCTTGAAATCAAAGAGGACGGGGTTAAGCTGCAAATTGAGTCCAATGGGTGGGAGGACCTGGAGGAGGAATTTTTCGGGCTGCTCCAGGGCGAGGTGACGCGGCGGCAGATCAAGCTGCTGCACGCGATTATTTGGCTGTCCCTGACCACCTATGCCTGGGAGAACTATGACTCCATCTGCGGTGCATTTTACAATGGCCTTTACTATCTGGAGGAAGCGCTATGAATACATATTTTAATGAGACGATGCGGATTCTCAGCCAGTCCGTGGAATCAATGGATATGGAGACGTTCGGGCGGCTGGCGGATGAGTGCTGCGGGGCGCTGGAGCGGGGCAGCAAAATCATTGTGAGCGGGCTGGGCAAGAATGTGCCCGTGTGCGACAAGTTTGTGGGCACGATGAATTCGCTGGGGATGAGGGCGGACTTCATGAACACCAACAGCGCTGTCCATGGGGACCTGGGCATGGTGCGCGAGGGCGACCTTGTCATCATTCTCACCAAAAGCGGCGAAACGGTGGAATCGGTTTATCTGACCCAGCTGCTGAAGGCCCGCGGGGCGGATATGTGGCTGCTGTCGTTCCGGGAAAAGAGCACGCTGACGCGGGAGATCCCCAAGCATCTGATTTTGAATCTGGAGCATGAGGGGGACATGTGGAATATCGTGCCGAGCAACTCCACCACGGTGAACCTGATTGTGCTCCAGGGGCTGGCCATTTCCCTGGCGCAGCGGATGGGGATCACGCTGGACCGGTTCAAGCAAAACCACCCGGGCGGCTTTATAGGGGAGCAGTTAAAAAATGCGTGAGGAAATCATGGTGTCCCCCCTGCCAAAGACCTGGATTCTGGATCTGGACGGAACGATTGTCAAGCATAACGGCTACAAGCTGGATGGATACGACAGCTTTTTGCCCGGGGCGGAGCAGTTTTTGCGGGACATCCCCCGGGAGGACATGGTGGTATTCCTCACCTCCCGGACAGAGGAGTACCGCAGCCTTACGGAGGGCTTTCTGCGGGCGCAGGGCGTGCGCTATGACGGCATCATCTTCGGTGCGCCTTATGGAGAACGGATCCTGATTAACGACCGAAAGCCCTCCGGGCTGGCCATGGCCATTGCGGTCAACGCACAGCGGGACAGGTTTATGGACTTGGCTTTCGTGCGCAACGAGGCGCTGTGAGAGATGCTGCGGAGGGTCAAGGAAGCGGTGAAGCGGATGCCGCTGCTGGCGATGACCGGGGTGTTCGTCCTCCGGGTGCTGCGGGGCTTTGATACATACAGGCGCATCCTGCAAGCGTGCCCGGCGCAAGAGGCTGGCAATATCTACTTCATGGACTACGACGGCTCAGGGGATACGTACTTGACCTGCGGGTACCTGGCTTACAAGGGTATGATCGGGCCGAAGGACGCATTTGTTGGCTCCGGCGGGCTGTCGCTGAAAATCGGGAAGCTGTTTGGATTTGGCCGCTTTGTGGCGGTGGAGCCCAAAGCGGCGCTGAACGTGCGCGTAATGGAGCGGTTTTTGGGGAAACGGCTGGAGCTGTGCCCGCTGCTCTATGAGTCGGAGTATTTGGAGTATTCCGGGATCCTTCGGTTTATGTCGGGGTACCGGGGGCTGGACTTCATGTCCATGCTCAAGATCGGGATGGATATCAACTGCGGATTGGATTATGAAGAGGGGACGTGGACACAGCCGGAGTTTCCCTGGACGCCCGAAGAGGTGGAGGAGATATTCCAGGTCCATGGCCTTCGCCCGGGGAAAACGGCCCTGATTGCGCCCTATGCCGGGAAAAACGATATGTGGGGAATCCCAGCCGGTTTTTATGAAAAGCTGGCGCAGCAGCTTCTTATGGAAGGCTTTACGGTGTGCACAAATTCTTATGATCCGCAAAGGGAGCCCGCAGTGCCGGGGACGGCCCCGATTCTGATCCCCCACCGCCTGATGAGGGCGTTCTGCGAAAAAGCGGGATGCTTTATTGGCCTGCGCAGCGGATTGTGCGACATTGTCTCTGCCGCGAAAGATTGCAAAAAAATTATTTTGTACGGCGAGATGACGATTCCCTCGGCCTCCGCCTCCCATCAGGAATTCTTTTCACTGGACGCGATGGGACTGTGCAGCGATTGCCTGGAAGTGGCATATAAGAGCGGTCAAAAGGATGAAATCGTTTCGCAGATCGTCAGTGCGGCCAAAGCACCTGCAGACCGTCTATGCATATAGGGATTTGGGCGGGAAACCGAAGGAGACGTTGAAAAGCAGCGCCTTATCACCGGGCGGAAGCGGGGAGCTGTAGGCAAATGTTATCCGATTCTGTTTCAATGCGGAAGGAGAGCCTTATGCGGATTGCAGTGATTGAACAGGGGCACAGAGAGTATCTTTTGGACACGTTTGCCCGGCATCCAGATTTTGCGGCGGAGATAGTCTGCTTTGCCGAGGAGAAACCGTCGGCGCAATCGTACCGGGAGTTCCCGGTCATCCCGCTTTCAGAGCTGAAAGGATGCGGGTGCGACGCCGTTTTGGTTGCGGTCAGTCACAATCACCACTTGTCACGCCTGCTGACAAGGCTGCATGATGAAAAGGTGGCAAACGTCCATGTGCTTCGGCTGTTTGCGCTGGATACCCATGCGGATTTCATCGCCGGCGGGAAATTTGACCCGGCCTGTGTGGAGCAGATGCCCGGACAGGGGGAGAAGCCCTACTTGGTCCACTTGGAAACGCATGTGTGCGACCACTGCAATTTAAACTGCAAGGCCTGCAATAATTTCTCCCCCTTTGTGACGGAGCCGGGGGTGGCGGACATTGCGCAGTTTGACGCAGACTTACGGCAGCTGGCCAAATTGTTTTCCAACATCGGGCGCTTTTTCCTGCTGGGCGGAGAGCCCCTTTTAGAGCCGGAGCGCTGCGGGGAAATGGCCGGAATTGTTCGCCGGTACTTCCCGAATACGGAGCTGCGGGTGCTGACCAATGCCCTGCTGGTACAGAAAATGACGCCGGAATTTTGGGGCTGCCTCCGGGAGAATGATGCGGTTGTGCACATTTCAGTGTACCCGCCGGTGTTGGAGCGGCTGGAAGAGATTGAAGCCACGCTTCGGGCCTATGGGGTGAAGTATCTCCTGGCAAGAAAGGTAGAGAGGTTTGTAAAGCGGCTGACATTGTATCCCTTTGAGGACGCAGGGTTTAACAATGACAGGTGTGGGTCTGCGGGCTGCCATTACCTGCGGGGCGGGGGCTTGGCCAAGTGCCCGGATGGGATTCTGGTGGGGAATATGGCGCCTGCGCTGGGCTGTTCGCCCGAGGCGCTACGGGATGGGAAGGTAATCAATATTGCCCAGGAGGACGACGGATGGGAGGTCATCCGTCGCCTGGATTCCCCGTGTGATTTGTGCCGGCGATGCACCCACCGCCGGTTGGAGACGATCACGTGGGAGCCGGTGAAAGGCGCGGCGGACGCAGCAGATTGGTTGATCGAAAACCGCCTTGAGTATGAGAATAGAAAGCTCAGCGGACAGCTCCGGGAAGCGGCTGAACAGAAGGAGAAGGCGGAGGCTGCACTGCGGGATGCCGTCGGCAAGATGAACCAGCAGGAGGCCATGCTGCGGGATGCCGCCGGCAAGATGAATCAGCAGGAGGCCATGCTGCGGGATGCCTCCGACAGGGTGAGCAGGCAGGAGGAGGAGCTGCGCCGCGCCTACCATAAGGCAAACGAACAGGGCGAGGAGCTGCGCTGTGCCAGGCAAAGCGCCAAAGAATTGGAGGCGCAGTTACAGGAGGAGCGACTGGCGCTGTCGGCGGCGGAGCAAAACGTCTCTGAGCTGAAAAAAGCGGTGGCCGATGGGGAGCGCAATTTAGAGATGAAGTTGGCCGAGCTTCAAAATACTCAGAAGGAGGCCCATAACTGGCGTACAAAGTTTGAGGGGACGAACGGCAGGCTGCGGGATAAGGAGCGGCAGTTTAATGCGCTGAACAAGGAATACCACGCGGTGCTCTCGTCTATGTCCTTTCGCCTGGGGCGTGCGCTGACATGGCTTCCACGTAAGGTGCGCGGCAGGATCAGATGCCTGAAGGAGAATGGGCTGAAATATACGATGAGGCTGCTTTTTGAGAGAGCTGCGGAAAAGTTGCTGCCTGAAAGTTTATTAAAACTCAATCAGGTATTTCGGGAAAATGTGCTGGCCGGATATTATACATACAGGGAATTGATACTGGAATATGGAGATGATATTTCCCTTCTGGGGTGCGCGCCACTGGGAACAGGCGACTACTATTTTTGTGGAATGTATTTAAATGCATGGCTCAAAAAGCGGAATGTAACAAATTATGCGTTTTTGACAAAATGCGGCGCGCAAAAAGCAGTGACAGAATTATTTTCAGTATATGAAGGACATGTTATTGAATTGGATGCAATGAAATTGCGCCGTATGAGATTTTTTTATGGCTTTATGGGGCCCGGCGGCTCCAATTACTCATTTTTAGATCATCAGATTACAGCACCAATGTCAATTACTTTTCCGCTGATGGGGTATAAAAATTTAACTATTTTAGACTTCTACCTGCATTTTGGATTTGGCCTTGCGTGGGATACACCCAGGGAACTGCCAAAATTTGAAGAAAATCCAACTAAAATAGGTAAATGGTTCAGCAGCAATAATTTCATACCAAATAAAACGATTATGCTATCGCCCTATAGCTCAAGCAATCAGCGGTATGTTCCCCAAATGGAGTTTTGGGAGAAGCTTGTGGAGTACTTTAAAAGACAAGGATTTTGTGTTTGCACAAATTGTGCAGGCAAGGAGAAGCCGGTGAAGGGGACCGTGGGCGTATGCGTCCCATATAGTGAGCTAGTTCCGTTTTTAGATAAAGCGGGGATGTTTATCGGAGTGAGAAGTGGTCTTTGTGATATTATTGCTACATCTACTTGCAAAAAAGTGGTCATTCACACGTATAGAAACGGATTTTGGCCAGATGGGCGGTCCATTAGCTACACGGGATTGCAGAATATAGAATTATGTAACGATGTGGTTGAGATGGAATACAAAGAAACGGAGAAGGATTCTCTATTGCAAAGCGTAATTGATGCGGCTGTGCAGAATTAAGCAGCGGATACAATACTATGTGATTAATGCTGCTGTGGAGGAGAGTAGAATGAGGATACTGGTTCTGGCGGCAAATGACTCAGACAATATAATGATAGCGAATATTTTGTTTGAATTAGAGCATAGAGGTCATGTGCTGCAAATTTTTTCTCAATATACTGATACGAAAACAGTTAGAATGTTTAGCGGCCTGTCCGCGCGGCCCTTACCCACAAGCAAATTGACACAAAAGGATATTGAACAGGCAGATTGTATTTTAAGCGCACTGCGTGCGCATGTTGACCTTCCAGACGATAAGATATTCAGCAAGAAGTATATTTTTGTGTATAACAATTATATGGACAGCCATTGGCATACGCCGGGCGCAGATTTCATGTTTACTACCGGCTATACAAGAAATCCTCATCACAAAGAGGATTGCGCTTTCATGGCTGTGGGATGTCCTAAAAATGATCATATTAGTGGTTTAACAGGGCAGGAAGAATCAAAAACATTGCTGTTTATTGACAGCGGGCATTATCCGTTTGGAAGCAAAGGAAAGCATCAGATTGCTAAGCTGCTGCTTAATATCTGCAAAGCCTACCCAAATTATAAATTAGTAGTGAAGCCAAGATTTTTACCAGACGATATAAATATGCTGCATGCGAATCGTGAGCATATTTACTCAATTTGTCAGGAGCTAACAGATGGATCCCTGCCTGAGAATCTGATATTGCCGGATACCCAGACTGATATGCAGGAAATGCTTGATCAGTGCCACTGTGCCATCGTGATGGCCTCAACGGCTTTTGTAGATGCTGCTTTGCGTGGAAAAAACCTTGTTATAATCAAGGGGATAGACAGCGAAGATAAGTGGGATCTACGCAATAAAGTGGAGTGGGAAAAGCAGTATGAGCTACGAGAAAAAACTGGATGTGTAGTAGATTATAAAGATGTTTTACAATATTTGCCCCATGGGATTAAATGTAATGAGGCATATCTGGAGCAACTAGTTGCGTATCGTACAGGCGCATCTGGACGAATAGTGGATGTTATGGAACACATCCATGATAAATTTCTTTGCCAGGGCGTCTTCCCACAAATAAAAGAATATAGATATGAAACTTATAAAACTGAAATGTGCCCTGATAGTGGGTTAAACTGGCAGACGCTTCTCAAGAAAAGAATGAAAAACATTGGGAATAATTCATTTAATCGACTGCTGTGCATGACGGCGGAAGTGGATTATACTCGACTGTATGATGCAGCAGAAAGCGACTATTTGAAGTATCCTCTGACAAAGAGGGGAAGCGTGGATTATCTAAACTCACTACAGCGGATATTGAATGAGCTGATTGCAGAAAATGCGGCGGCGTTTCAGGATGACCCAATTAACCAGTCGTTTTTATTGCGCGCGCTGTTTGATTTGGGACGGAGTAATGAAATATTGAGCATGTTGCCGGAAAAAATACTGTGCACAGGGCCATATAATTACTACCTTGGAATGATTTATAAAAAGAGAGGGGATGTCCTTAGTGCGCTGGAACATTTTTGCGCATATTTAAGCGAAGCTAATAAGCGTCCCTTTCAAAAATATATGATGGAAGATGACTGGGGAATTCGTGACGCATATAACTATATTTTTTATATATACAATGGAGAAAATATTGAGCCGGAGGTATTTGCTGATTTATATATCGCCCTTTATGAACAACGCAGACCAGGCATTGTTGCCTATGGAAATTTGAAACGCGCTCATAACATGATACCCAAATTAGCGCAGCGGCTTTCCCAATTGTTTCCCGAGCTGGCTTTAAAATGTTTGCAATTATACGCTAAGTATGAATTTCATTACAATATCCGTGAACGCAACAATCAAATTAACGATTTGAAACGGTACATTGACGGTTTCCACAGGTCAAAAACATATCGATGGAGTCGAGCTGCCAAAGATGTAATGAAAAAAGCAAAAGGCGGTATCCGATGTTTACAGGAGCATGGATGGAAATACACCTGGGATCTTGGCATTGAAAAAATACAAAGTGCAATTAAAAGAAAGATGGAGAATAAGGCACTGTACCAGATTTGGAGAGTATTCCACGCAAAGGTACTGCCTGGTTTTCAGCTGTATAAAAAGGCAGTACAAAAATATGGGGATGAGGCCCGGCTATTTCTTTCCGCTCCAACGACAGGCGATGACTTCATTCTTGCGCATTTTTATGGAGCCTATATTTCTAAAAAGTATCCTGGAGTAAGAGCTGTGTTTGCGGCGTTTGGCAATGGGGGAAAAGAGATCGCAGAGATGTTCGGTATCAATAATATTGAGCCGTATTCTTTGAATGAGTTTCATCAATTATATAACTTGCTTATGTTTGATGGAAAGGCTAGGCTGCATCTGGAAAGTCTGCATTATCATATCATATACCGCCATACGGGGATACTTGCCCGGCTAGATGGATTACATGGATTCAATTTATTCACGCAGGAGAAAGCGTTTTTAGACGTTGGGGACGAGGAATGCGTTAGCCCTCGCTTTGTATATGATGAGAAATTTATTGCAGACCTGACAAGTAGTCATGGACTTGTTAAAGAGAAGACCGTTTTGCTTGAGCCATATGCAAAATCTACAAGGAAACTGTCAGTGTCCTTTTGGGTTGCTTTGGCCCGCCAGCTGAAGGAATTAGGCTGGTGCGTTTGCACAAATTCCATTGGCGAAAAGGAGCCGGCTGTTGAAGGGACAACTCCAGTATATTTTCCATACAGTCATTCTGTGCCATTCCTGGAGTGGGCAGGGGTATCCATAGGACTAAGAAGTGGTTTTCAGGATGTAATTAGCGCAGCAAGGTGTCTTAAAATTACACTATATCCCAAAGGAATACGAACTTTTGGTGGAATCAAGGATATCAGCGAGTTCTGGAGTATTGAAAATATGTACCAACAGGAAAATCAGTACGACTTGTTATACACACCAGATGATGAAGAGCAATTGATCAGTGAGATTATCTATATTTTGAGTTATCATAACAAGCCATAAAGCATTTGAGGAGGGATGAGCAAATGAACCATTATAAATTGGTTGCAATGATTCCTGCCAGAATGGGCTCTAAACGTATCCCCAAAAAGAACATTCGGTATATGCTGGATAAGCCATTGATTCAGTATCCAATTGACTTGGCTAAAGAAAGCAACGCATTTGAGAGCATTTGGATCAACACAGAGAGCCCGGCGCTGGGGAGCGCCGGGGAGCGCATGGGGGCACAATTTCATCAACGTCCCCCAGAGTTGTCGAGTGATACAGCGACAAACAGGGATTTTGTGTATGACTTTTTGAAAAAGCATGAGTGCGATTATGTTGTGATGATCAATCCAACCTCTCCGGCATTGCGCATTGATACGTTAAAACGTTTTATTGCATATTTACAGAATAATTCATATGACACAATCATGTCGGTAATGTCGTTGCAGGCGGAGGGTTTTATCCGCGGAGAGAAGATAAACTTTGATGGACACGACAAGATCCCTTCACAGCTGCTCACTCCGATAGAAACTGTGGTTTGGGCGGTTACAGCATGGAAACGCGACACTTTTCTAAGCCTTGAGAAAAAAGGCCAATGTCCAATTTTTGGTGGAAATATGGGGCGTTTTGTTATATCAAAGGACGAGGCCCCAGACCTTGATACGGAGGAGGACTGGCGTATAGCGGAAGCGGTTTTGACAGCGCGCAGGAATCCTGAAAACAGTAAATACCGCTATCTTGATATTGAATAGCTTGGGGGGCTTTATGGAGATACAGCTATTAGACTGCACCCTGCGCGACGGCGGCTACATAAACGATTGGAGATTTGGGAAAAGCGCAGTGATTTGCATTTTAGAACGGCTTATCCAGGCAAATGTCGATGTAATTGAGGTGGGCTTCCTGGACGAGCGCCAACCCTTTGACCAGGATCGAACAATACAGCCGGATACAGACAGCTACAACAAAATATTAAGTGGTATTGACCGTCAAAAATCGCTGCTGGTTGCCATGATTGACTATGGCACATGTGGTCTGGAACATATTTCCCGGTGTGAAGACAGTGTGCTGGACGGCATCCGCGTCATTTTCAAACGTCCCAAAATGAGAGAAGCGGTCCAGTTTGGCCGGGAGCTCACCAAGCTGGGCTACAAAGTGTTTTTGCAGATGGTGTCCATTACGTCTTATTCTGACCGTGATTTGCTGGATTTTGTGGATATGGTCAACGAGGCGCGTCCCTATGCAGTTTCAATGGTTGATACTTATGGATTGATGCATAAGGAAGAAATGCTGCATTATTTTCATTTGCTGGATTATAATCTGAGCCCGGAGATCCATATTGGATATCATTCTCATAACAATTTCCAGCTGGCGTATGCAAATACCTGTGAGCTGATCAAACGCAAAGCAAAGCACAACATTTTAGTCGACGGAACTTTGTATGGGATTGGAAAAAGCGCTGGAAACGCACCGCTGGAACTGTTGGCAATGTACTTGAATGAGAACTGCGGGAAAAATTATGACCTGAATCAGCTGCTGGAGGCAGTTGATACGAATATCCTGAGAATATACCACCAAAAAAGCTGGGGATATAATCTTTTGTACTTTTTGGCGGCGTCAAATGATTGCCATCCCAATTATATTGATTACTTGCTGAGCAAGAAAACGCTGTCGGTTGGAGCAATCAACGAAATTGTGAAACGGATTCCTTTAGAGGAAAAACTAAATTATCAGCAGGCCTGCATCGAGCGGCTGTATATTGAGTTCCAAAAGGAGAAGATAGCGGGAGAGCACTCGCTTCAAAAGCTGGGCTCCCTATTGTCGGACCGCCCCCTGCTCATTTTAGGACCAGGAAAATCGCTTCATTCCTGCCGGAAAGCGATTGATGCGTATATTGAGGGTACCCGGCCAATGATTGTGTCTGTTAACTTTATTCCCGATATTTTTACTCCAAGCGCTGTCTTCATCAGCAATTCAAAAAGATATAGCATGCTCCTGCCGGAACTCAAGCAGCTTCGCGGGCAGATATCGGTTATTGCCACCTCCAACATTGCGGCTGTGGGGGATTCCTTTGACTATGTGCTAAATTATGCCGAATTGATTGATGAAAACCGGTTGATTGAAGACAATGCGTTGATTTTGCTGCTGAAAACGCTCTGCATCTGCAAACCGGCCTGCGTAGCCCTAGCTGGCTTTGACGGGTTTGGATCGCGGATAAACGAGAGCTACTATGATGACGTTATGGAGCTATCAACTAATTACGGCCGTTTGTCGGCGGTGAATCAAGCGATTGCAGACAGGCTACCGGAGTTCAGAACGCAAATGGAGCTGACCTTCTTAACGCCGTCATTGTATGAGTTGGAACCATCATAACATGAAAGATTATTGTTGTATTATATTTGATCTGGACGGTACTCTTATGGATACCTCGCCCGGTATTTTGAACTGCATTGATTACATTGTGGCCCGATATAATCTCGTGCCCCCAAGCGCGTTTGAAAAGCGGAGCTTTATTGGCCCTCCTATTGAAAAATCGTTTCAAAGGCATTACGGGTGCACCCGGGAGTTTTCGCTGGAGCTGGCGTCAGCTTGGCGGACCGCGTATAAAGAAAAATTCCTGTTTGAGGCCGAAGCATATCCCGGCGTATATGATTTGCTGCGCTGGCTGCGCGGGAGCGGCATGAAAACGGCTGTTGCGACCAACAAGCGGGAGGATTACACTGAGGTTTTGCTGAAGCGCTTTGACTTTTGGCCCCTTTTGGACTGCGTTATCGGATCAGATTTTTCGGGCAGCCGCACAAAGGCGGATATGATTGCTCTTTGCATGAATCAGCTGGGGACGATAGGATGCGGGCAATGCTTGATGATCGGGGATACCATTGGGGATATGACAGCGGCCCATGAGGCTGGCGTGGATTTTTTAGGGGTTACTTACGGGTTCGGCTTTACGAAAGAAAGGCGGGGAGCTGATTGCTGGACAGCGGATAGCTGTAAAGGCATTCAAGACTTTTTGCAATGCGAATTTTGATAGGCAAGGGTAAAAAATATGTTTCGAAGACTGAGAAATTATCAGTTTCTCTTTGAAGAACTGGTAAAGCGGGACTTCAAAAAGAAATACAAGCGGACGGTGCTGGGGATGGTGTGGAGCGTGCTCTCACCGCTTCTCACGCTTTTGGTGATGAAGCTGGTGTTTACCCAGTTTTTTGGGCGAGATACCCCGCACTATACGACGTATCTGTTTTGCGGGAACTTGATATTCTCCTGCTTTAACGAGTCCACCAGCCAGGGGATGACATCGCTGATGGGCAACGCGTCCATCTTCACCAAGGTGAATGTGCCCAAGTATTTGTTTTTATTCTCCAAGAATGTGCAGACGCTCATCAATTTTGGTCTGTCGCTGTGCGTGTTTTTTGTGTTCTGCGTGCTGGATCGGATCAGCTTTACCTGGAAATTCATCCTGTTGCTGTACCCTGTTATCTGCTTGGTGCTGTTCAATATTGGGACGGGGCTGGTTTTGTCTGCATTGTTTGTATTTTTTCGGGATATCCAATACCTTTGGTCAGTTTTCACCATGCTTTTAATGTACATGTCGGCGATTTTCTATACCATAGATGACTATTCGCCGGTGGTGCAGAACCTGTTCCTGCTCAACCCGGTGTATCTGTTCATCCGCTATTTCCGAAAGATTGTGATTGAGGCGACCATCCCGACGGTGTGGTTCCATCTGCTGATGGCGGCGGACGTGGCAATTGTCTTGGGACTGGGATGCTGGATGTACAAGAAGTATAACACCCGGTTTTTGTACTATGTATAGTCTGGTTAAGAAAGAGATGAAGGGAATGGACGAGAAAAAGGTGCCCCGGAATGGTTTGATAGACGTAATGCGGCTGGGCTTTGCTGTGCTGATCATGATGTACCACTTTTACTCCAATGGGAAGAAGCACTTTCCGGGAGGGTTCCTCGGCGTGGAATTTTTTGTGATTCTGGCGGGATTCCTGATGTTTTCTGCGTGGGACAGGCATCAAGTTTCAAAGGTGCCGTTGGAAAAACGGCAGCAATATTGGCTGGGCTACATGAAAAAGAGATATATTCGATTTTTTTGGCTCTGTCTGCCTGCGTTTCTTCTCATATTTTTTATTGTAAGAATTTGGAAATGTGAACTGGCTGGGATTGCTAAAATCTGCGATGCACTTTCGGGAGATATCTGGGAAATTCTTCTTGTAAAGATGAATGGATTGAATCGAGGGGTATGGCAGCTGCATACAAATACATGGACGATGAGCTGTATGCTTTTCGCAGAGTTCTTCATATTGGGAATGCTGACTTTTTTGGAAAAACCTTTTTTATCTTTTATCATGCCATTGAGCCTCATGGCGGGGATAGGGTATTGGGCAAATTTAAAGGTTGTTGATATTTGGGCCTTTCACACATTCTTCACATTTGTAGTGTTAAGGGTGTATCTATTGATGTGCGTGGGAGTGCTGTCCTATTTGCTATGCCAACGCATAAAAAATATTTCATTTTCAACCATTGGCCGGTGGGTATTAACGACTGCGGAGCTATCTGGGTATACTGTATGCATGCTGATTGCACTTTATCGCAATAGCATATACTATCAGTTTTGTTTCATATTGATCACAGCGCTTGTTTTGGCGGTCAGCTTTTCGGGGAAAAGCTTTGCTGGGAGTGCACTCCCAGCAAATGGATTTACTAACTTTTGTGCGGAGCTGTCTCTGAATTTATACCTGAGCCATGGCGCTGTATTATATTCTTTTCGGTATCTCTTTAAAGATGTTGACGACTTATACCGGCAAAAGTATGTATTTCTATTCTGCGCGCTCGCCGCAGCGCTGGCCTATACATACATCATGCGGGGAGTATTCAAATTGCTGCCAATTATAAAGGAAAAGCTGAGGTCTGCAATGTTGGAGGAATGAACGGATGGAAGAGAGAAAAACGCCCCGGAATGGTTTGATAGATGTAATGCGGCTGGGGTTTGCTGGGATAGTGATGATGTACCACTTCTATTCCAGTGGGCAGAAGCATTTCCCGGGAGGATTTCTCGGCGTGGAATTCTTTGCAATTTTGGCGGGATTCCTGATGTTTTCGGCATGGGAGAGGCATCAAGTTTCGGGGGTGCCTTTAGACAAACGGCAGCAATATTGGCTGGGCTATATGAAAAAGCGGTATATCAAGTTCTTTTGGTATAACTTAATTGCGTTTGTTATGGTGTTTTTGGCAGGCCGGATCTGGTGTGATCAGGTTCATAGTGTTGTGGGGATAAGTGACGCGCTTTCCGAAGATGTCTGGGAGATCCTGCTTGTAAACATGAGTGGATTGAACCGCGGAAAATATCCGCTGAATGTTCCGGCGTGGACCATGAGCTGTATGCTTTTCGCAGAATTTTTCATGTTGGGAATGCTTGCTTTTTTTGGAAAGCCTTTTATATCCCTTTTGATGCCGCTAAGCCTCGTTGCGGGGATAGGATATTGGGCAAATTTAAAGGATGCCAGCCTCAGGTTCTTTCACACTTTTTTTACTTTTGGAGTGCTGCGAATATATATTTTGACCTGCTGTGGGATATTAACCTATTGGATATGCCAAAAAATAAAAGCGGTTCCATTTTCAGCCATTGGGCGGTGGGTCTTGACAGGTGCGGAGTTAACTGGCTATACTGTATGCGTGCTGATTGCACTTTATCGTAGTAGCATATACTATCTGTTTTGCTTTGTGTTGGTTGCAACACTTGTTCTGGCGGTCAGCTTTTCGGGGAAAAGCTTTGCTGGGAGCATGCTCCCAGCAAATAGGCTTACCTATTTTTGCGCTGAATTATCTTTGAGCCTGTATTTAACCCATTGGACTGTGCTCAAAGTTTTTCAACAGCTATTTCAGGACCCCAACGAGCTATACCGGCAAAAGTTCGTATTTCTGTGCTGTGCGCTGGCGGCGGCGCTGGGGTATACATACATCATGCGGGGAGTGTTTAAAATGCTGCCGATTGTGAAGGAAAAGCTAAAGCGCGTCATGCTGGAGCGGCCATGAGTATTTTAGAAGTACACAACGTATCAATCCGGTACATGACGGGGGACTTCAAGGAGATCGGGCTGAAGGAATACGTGATGCGGAAGATACGGGGGGAGTACCGGGTACGGGAGTTCTGGGCGGACCGGAACATCAGCTTCAGCCTGGAAAAAGGGGATATGCTGGGGATCATCGGGACGAACGGGGCGGGGAAATCGACGCTGCTGAAGGCGGTGTCGGGGATCATGGAGCCCACCGGGGGATACGTGAAGCGGGAGGGGAGCATCGCGGCGCTGCTGGAGCTGGCCAGCGGGTTCGACGGGGACCTGACGGTGCGGGAGAACGCGTACCTGCGTGGAGCGATGCTGGGATACACGCGTAAGTTCATGGACGAGACGTACGGGAGGATCATCGAGTTTGCGGAGCTGCGGGAGTTTGAGGACAGGCCGTTCAAGCAGCTGTCGTCGGGGATGAAGTCGCGGCTGGCGTTTTCGATTGCATCGCTGGTGCAGCCGGACCTGCTGATACTGGACGAGGTGCTGTCGGTAGGGGACGGTGCGTTCCGGCGGAAGAGTGAGGCGAAGATGCGGGAGATCATGGCGGGCGGAGCGACGACAATCCTGGTGAGCCACTCGGTACAGCAGGTGGAGGAGCTGTGCAACAAGGCGCTGTGGCTGGAAAAGGGCCGGCAGGTTGCGTTTGGCGGGGCACGGAGGATCTGCGGGGCGTACCAGCAGTACCTGGACAAGGCGGTGACGCTGGAGCAGGCGAAAGCGGCGTGCGCGGCGGAAGCAGGGACGGAAACGGACGGAGGATAAGGAGGACGGACAGTGCACCCGGGGACAGATCGTGACGTTTTTGTACCGGGATATGAAGTAAGGAACCTGTATTCACAGCCAAAACCGGCGGATGGCCGAGGGATTTTTCCGACAGGCAAGGCGAATTTTCGTGGGAATAATTGGGTTTATTGCAAGAAAATTTAACGCCGCATACCGGGAAAAGACCCGGCCAGACGGTGAACTGAGGTTGTGAATACAGGAAGTAAGGTCCGTGGAGGGACCTTGAAAGGAGGTGAGAGCCATGGGCGGGAAGCGGGAATTCCTCAACCGTGCGGGGCTTCGGCGCAGCTTCGTGGTGCGCGGCCCCCC